>Ga0224483_100388_pt1 | contig 13549 bp, 9 predicted proteins | sample hydfratestSal1_FD_181453 | JGI IMG/M metagenome (GOLD analysis project Ga0224483, IMG submission 181453) | Metatranscriptome of mouse feces microbial communities from Columbus University, Ohio, United States - Sal1 (Metagenome Metatranscriptome) ... | reverse complement strand
CGGGTTGCCGGCAATAAAATCTGACCTAATCCGGTGACAAAAGAAACTGTTAATAATCCACGATGGAAAAGATAGACAATTTAGACCGAAAGATTCTCGAAATAGTCATGAGAAACGCGAGAATTGCCTCAAAAGATGTCGCGCAGGAATGCGGGGTGTCACGTGCCGCAATTCATCAGCGCATACAGCGCATGATTGACCTCAATGTAATCACAGGGTCGGGCTATATGGTTGACCCCAAAGTGCTCGGATACCGCACCTGCACTTACATAGGGGTGAACCTCGAACGAGGTGCGATGTACCGCGAGGTAGTGCCACAGCTCGAAAAGATACCTGAAGTGGTGGAATGCCACTACACCACAGGACCTTACTCCATGCTGGTAAAACTGTTTGCGCGCGACAATGAGCACCTGATGGAACTGCTCAACGATAAAATCCAGATGATACCCGGAGTGACAGGTACCGAGACGCTAATCTCGCTTGACCACAGTATCAACCGCGTACTCCCCGTAACTTACGATGAGTAAGTCGCGACAGGAGCAAGGGAACTGCATTAACCTGACTACAAACCAGAGACAACCCGTAGGGTATAGAACACGTTTATCAAAAGCAAATTTACAATGAGAAAGATTCTCGCCATGATTACCGTGGCGACAGCCTGTGCTGTAGCCGCCGGAGTCAGAACCAATATAGACAGCGACTGGAAATTCGCATTCGGCAACACAGACCCTGCAAAGGATTTCGGCGCCGGGACAGAATATTTCAATTATCTGACCAAAGCCAATTCGATACACAACGAGGGTCCATACGCCGTGAAATTCAACGACTCGGCATGGGTGTCGGTCAACCTGCCGTTTGACTTCGTGGTTGACCTCCCTTTTGCCCGCGAGGCAAGCCACAGCCATGGCTACAAAACGGTAGGATACAAGTATCCGGAAAGCTCGGTGGGATGGTACAGGAAGGTGCTACCCATCGAGGCAGACAGCACCGACAGAGTGGTGCTGAGCTTCGACGGCATTTTCCGTGACAGCAAGGTGTGGTTCAACGGGTTTTACCTTGGTGGAGAGCCGAGCGGTTACACACGTCAGAGTTATGATGTGACACCTTATGTGAACCGAGGAGGGGATAATGTAATAGCCGTGCGGTCGGACGCGACCCTGGAAGAGGGATGGTTCTATGAAGGTGGAGGAATCTACCGCCACGCATGGCTCGAACGGTATCCCGAACAGCATATCACCCCCAACTCGGTAGCAGTGACATTTGCCCCCGGCAGTGACACGGACACCATAGGCATCGCCGGAAAGATGACGAGCTACATGCGCACGCCAGACAATGCAAAACAGCTGACGGTCAATGCCGTGGTGAGGGATGCCGAGGGGAATATAGCAGCCGAAGGGAACGCCATATTGCCATCAGCCACCCAACCCGGAGGGGTATATGACTGGAGCATGACTCTGCTTCCGGGCACAAACCTGCGCCGATGGGATGTAGACGCGCCCTATATGTACACTGTAGAGCTGACTCTGACCGGCAATAAGAAAGAGGACACCATGACTATACCTACGGGATTCCGCACGGTGAAATTCGATGCCGACAGCGGGCTTATGCTCAACGGTCGGCGGGTGAAGCTGAAAGGTGTGAACATGCATCAGGACCATGCGGGAGTAGGAGCGGGAATCACTGACGGATTAAACGTGTACCGGCTCAAAGAGCTAAAGAAATATGGCGTGAACGCCTACCGCTCGTCACACAATCCGATGACACCCGAAGTGCTCGCCGCCTGCGATTCGCTCGGAATACTCGTAATAGAGGAAGCACGCCTACTTGGCACGAATGACTATCATTATGACCAACTGCGCACCATGATAGACCGCGACCGCAACCACCCGTCAATCATACTCTGGAGCGTAGGCAACGAGGAGTGGGGCGTGGAATGGGACAAGAAAAGCGAGCGAATAGTACAGGAAATCAATGACAAAGTGGCTCTGCTGGACCCTACACGCGAGATGACAGTGGCTACGAGCGGTGGACCGAACGTGGTAATCAACGCCGATGTGGCGGGATATAACTACATAATGCAGAACCCCGTAGAGCAGCATCGCTCCAACTATCCATCGCGCAAGGCTTACGGCTCGGAGGAGACCTCGGGATGCGGCACTCGTGGGGTTTACTTCGATGACCGTGAAAACGGCCGCATGGCATCGCTCAACCGCACACCCGACGAAAAGGACGGATATATGAACCGTATAGAGCGCGGATGGAAATTTTACGATGAACGCCCGTGGCTCGGCGGTCTGTTCTACTGGACCGGACTGGACTACCGCGGAGAACCCAATCCGCTGGAATATCCCGCCACCGGCTCGGAATTCGGTATACTCGATTACTGCGGATTCCCCAAGGATGAGGCATTCTACCTGAAATCATGGTGGACAGACGAGCCCGTGCTCCATATACTACCCCACTGGAATTTAGAGGGTCATGAAGGGGAGGAAGTGCCCGTGTGGGTCTACTCAAACATGGACGAGGTGGAGCTGACAGTCAACGGCAAGAACTTAGGACGCAAGAAGATGCCACGAAACGGGCATCTGGAATGGAATGCCATATATCAGCCCGGCAAAGTGGTGGCGCGCGGATACAAAAACGGGAAGCGCGTGATGACCACCACCGTGGAAACCGCCGGAAAAGCTGAGAAACTGCAGAAAGAGATAGTACGCGAGGCAGACGGTACCACGATAGTGAATGTCTCGCTCATGGACGCCAAAAACCGCTTTGCACCCACTGCCTGCAATGAGGTGACCATCACCCTACCCGCCGACGGTAGCGTAAGACTGCTCGGGGCCGGCAACGGCGACCCGGCATTCCGTATAGCCGAGCGTCCGGCAGCCGGAAGCACCCCGGAACGATTCACAATACCGGCGTTCAACGGCAAAGCCCAGTTTATCCTCTCCGGCGCCCCTGATGATGTGGAGGTGACGCTGTAAATTTGTTAATTTTTATTAAATAAAACAGCTGCAAAACCTATTACGGCAGATATAAGTTGCACATCCACATTATTTTTGCTAAATTTGCACTCGAAAGTCACGGAGGAGGCCACTGAGCTTCCTCCATTCTTTTTGTGAAAGCATTAGTTGCCGGGAAATCCCCCAACCTTAACAGAGACAAAGAATCACCCAATGATAGACAAACAAATCATAACCAATCTCGTGGAGGAATCAATAGCCAACACGGATGCGTTTGTGGTGGATATCACTGTATCCGCTGCCAACGACATAGTGGTGGAACTTGACAGTCCCACAGGCATCGACCTTGATTTCTGCGCGGAGGTGAACCGCAAACTCAACGAAGCACTTGACCGCGACAATGAGGACTACAGCCTTGAAGTAGGTTCAGCATCGCTCACAGCCCCCTTCAAAGTGAGAGGTCAATACGAAAAGAACCTTGGAAACGAAGTGGAAGTCCTCACCACCGACGGAAAAAAACTGAAAGGAGTGCTCAGCGCCCTCTCGGACGACACATTCACCCTCGAGGTTGAACGCAAGGTCAAGGAACCGGGAGCCAAACGCCCGGTGATGGTGAAAGAGGCAGTAGAAATCCCCTTTGCACAAGCCAAACGAGTGAATTATCTCATAAATTTCAAATAAACCCAACCTACCCCAAATAAGGCATTGCCCCGGAGCGATGCCGTTTTTCTAAAAAAAATAAACATTCCAGATATGGCAAGAAAAGAAGAAGCTCCCAACATGGTGGAGCGTTTTGCTGAGTTCAAAGAGCTTAAGAATATCGACAAAGCCACAATGATAAGTGTGCTCGAGGAATCATTCCGCAACGTGCTCGCCAAGATGTTTGGCACCGATGAGAACCTTGACGTGATTATGAACCCCGACAAAGGTGACGTACAGATATTCCAAAACCTCGAAGTGGTATCGGACGGTGAGGTGACCAACCCCAACCTGCAGATATCGCTCAGCGATGCCCGCGCCGATGAGGACCCCGATGTAGAGATTGGGGAGGAGCACACAAAGGAAATTTTCTTTGCCGATTTCGGTCGCCGCGCCATCCTTAACCTCCGTCAGACCCTGCAGTCAAAGATTCTTGACCTCCAGAAGGAAGCAATCTATGCAAAATTCAAGGAGCTTGAAGGTGAACTCGTGTCGGGCGAAGTATACCAGACATGGTCACGCGAGACCCTCCTGCTCGACGATGAGAAGAACGAACTGCTTCTTCCGAAGAGCGAGTCAATCCCCGGCGATTTCTTCCGCAAGGGTGAAACCGTGCTCGCTGTCATCGCCAACGTAGACAACAAGAACAATAATCCCAAGATTACCGTGTCACGTACAAATGACACATTCCTTCGCCGCCTTTTTGAACGCGATGTACCTGAAATCCACGAAGGTCTCATCAATATCCGCGCCGTGGCCCGTATCCCGGGTGAACGTGCCAAGATAGCAGTGGAGAGCTTCGATGACTGCATTGACCCGGTAGGTGCATGTGTGGGTGTGAAGGGCTCACGTATCCACGGAATTGTCCGCGAGCTACGCAACGAGAATATCGACGTGATTAACTACACCTCCAATCCTTCGCTCTTCATCCAGCGCGCTCTCAGCCCTGCTAAAATCTCCACTATCCACCTTGACGAGGAGGAGAAGAAGGCAGAAGTGTTCCTGCACCCCGAGGAAGTTTCGCTCGCCATCGGTAAGGGTGGTCTCAACATCAAGCTTGCATCCATGCTGACAGGCTATACCATCGACGTATACCGCGACACCAACACCGAACAGGTTGATGAGGATATCTACCTGGATGAATTCAAGGATGAAATAGATGGCTGGGTAATCGATGCACTCAAGGATATGGGCTGCATCACCGCCAAGAACGTTCTCAACACTCCGCGCCAGGAACTTATAGACCGCGCCGACCTTGAGGAAGATACTGTGGATAACGTAATCCGCATCCTCAAAGCCGAATTTGAAGAGGAATAAGCCAAAGCCCCTCTGCAACGGTGCGGGATAAGCGTGCGTATGTGCGTGTGTGTATATGTGAACTAAACGAAACAGATAAAATAACCAAACTCCCTATAATGCCGAGAATAAAAATAAGTCAAGCTGCAAAAGAATTCAACGTCTCGATTTCAACCGTGGTCGAACAGTTGCAAAAAAAGGGTATAACCATCGATGCCACCAGTCCCAACACCCGACTGGACGATGCCTCTTACGCCATTTTGGTGGAAGCGTTTCAACCTGATAAAGACCGCATAGCCAAAATCAGAAACGGTAACAACAATAACACCACTCAGGGAAAACCCGAAAGCACACACGCCGCTGCCCCCGCCCCCGTGAAGGAGGAACCGGAAAAGCCCGCTGCTACCGCACCCGGAATCCGTGTGTTAGGACATATAAAACTTGACAAGAACAATAACCCCATAGTCACCAAGGAACCGGAAGAGCCCAAGGTGAAGACCGAAGCAGCTGCACCCGCACCTGCTCCGGCGCCAGCCCCTGCACCCGCTCCGGCTGTCGAGAAACCGAAGGCTGAAGCCCCGGCGACTCCGGCACCTGCCCCCGCTCCTGCGCCCGCTCCCGAAAAGCCAAAAGCACAGGAAGCACCTAAGGCTGCACCCGCACCCGCTCCGGCTCCGGTGGCAGAGACACCGAAAAAGGAAACTCCTGCTGAAGCTCCCGCACCTAAGGCTCAAGCAACTCCCTCGGCACCCGCGCCAAAGAAAGAGGCGGAAAAACAGGATAACAAGGTTGAGAACAATAGCAACGTGAAACAACAAACATCTGAAACCAATCAGGGGCAGAGTCCCAAGAACGGACCCCGTAACAACGCTCCACAGAACAAGCCAGCCAAGCCGGCTCAGACTGCCGCTGAAGCACCCACTGCATCTACTACAGATGAAGAGTCGAATCATATCTCAATAGATGTGACAGTCAATGGTCCGAAGATTGTGGGTCATATTGACCTTAACGCGCTCAACCAGTCCACCCGTCCCAAGAAAAAGACCAAGGAGGAGCGCCGCAACGAGCGCATCGCCAAGGACCGTGCCACCCAGGGTAACGGAAATGCCTCACAGAACGGCGACCGCAAGAAGCGCCGCCGCATAGGAGGTAAGGAGAAAATCGATATTGAAAAGACCCTCAACCAAGGTTCTGACAACCGCGGCGGAGGTAACAACAACAATAACAACAACGGCGGTGGAAATCACCGTGGCGGTAATGACCGTGGACGTGGAAAGGACCGCAACAAGCGTCCGCTCCACACAGAGGTCAACGAAGAAGATGTACAGAAGCAGGTGCGCGAGACTCTCGCCCGTCTGACCAGCAAGGACAAGGGTCAGAAGAAGGGTGCCAAGTGGCGTAAAGAGAAGCGCGAGGCATTCGCAAGCCGTGCAAATGAGGCTGCAGCCGAAGCAGCAGCCGAGAGCAAGGTACTGAAGCTCACCGAATTTGTGACCGCCAATGACCTTGCCGTGATGATGGATGTGCCCATCAACAATGTCATAGCCACCTGTATGAATCTTGGCGTTATGGTGTCAATCAACCAGCGTCTGGATGCAGAAACCATCAACATTGTGGCTGATGAATTCGGATTCAAGACCGAATATGTATCGGCCGAAGTGGTAGAAGCCATCCATCAGGAAGAGGATTCAGATGAGGAACTCGTAACCCGTCCGCCGATTGTGACAGTGATGGGACACGTTGACCACGGTAAGACCTCACTGCTCGACTATATCCGAAACGCAAACGTGATTGCCGGCGAGGCCGGAGGTATCACCCAGCATATCGGCGCTTATAACGTGACCCTCTCTGACGGTCGTCACATCACATTCCTCGACACCCCGGGTCACGAAGCATTTACCGCAATGCGTGCACGTGGTGCCAAGGTGACCGACCTCTGTATCATCATCGTTGCCGCCGATGACAATGTGATGCCTCAGACTGTCGAAGCTATCAACCATGCTTCGGCTGCAGGTGTGCCCATCGTATTCGCAATCAACAAGATAGATAAGCCGGCCGCCAACCCTGACAAAATCAAGGAGGAACTCGCTCAGATGAACTACCTTGTGGAAGAATGGGGCGGTAAATACCAGTCGCAGGATATCTCAGCCAAAAAGGGTATCGGCGTGGAGGAACTCATGGAGAAGGTGCTTCTCGAAGCCGAACTCCTCGACCTCAAGGCTAATCCCAACCGCCGTGCCACAGGTTCGATCATCGAATCATCGCTCGACAAGGGTCGTGGTTACGTAGCCACCGTGCTCGTGCAGAACGGTACTCTCCGCGTCGGCGACACCATTCTGGCAGGTACTCACTTCGGTAAGGTGAAGGCTATGTTCAACGAACGTAACCAGCGTATCACCGAAGCCGGTCCGGCCGAACCTACCCTTATACTCGGTTTGAACGGTGCTCCTACCGCAGGCGACACATTCAATGTGATGGAGACTGAACAGGAAGCCCGCGAAATCGCCACCAAGCGTGAACAGCTGCAGCGTGAACTCGGTCTTCGCACCTCGAAGCGTACCACTCTTGAGGAAATCGGTCGCCGCCGCGCCATCGGTAACTTCCATGAACTCAACATCATCGTCAAAGGTGACGTGGACGGTTCAATCGAAGCTCTTTCCGACTCACTCATCAAGCTTTCAACCGAGGAAGTCAAAATCAATGTGCTCCACAAGGCTGTCGGTGCCATCTCAGAGAGCGACGTCACACTCGCAGCCGCCTCAGATGCCATCATCATCGGCTTCCAGGTGCGTCCGTCGCAGGCAGCTCGCCGTGCGGCAGAGCGCGACGGTGTAGAAATCCGTCTCTACTCGGTAATCTATCAGGCGATTGAGGAAGTTAAGGACGCTATGGAAGGTATGCTTGCTCCGGAAATCAAGGAGGAAGTCATCGGTACTGCCGAAGTGCTTCAGACATTCCATATCTCCAAGGTGGGAACAATTGCTGGTGCAATCGTGCGTGAAGGCAAGCTCAAGCGAGGCTGCAAGGTGCGCTTGATTCGCGACGGTATAGTACGCTACACCGGCGAGCTTGGCTCACTCAAACGTATGAAGGATGATGTCAAGGAAGTGACTTCAGGTTACGACTGCGGTCTCTCAATTGCCGGATACAATGATATTCAGGAACATGATATCATTGAAGGCTACGAAGAAGTGGAAGTTAAGAAATCACTCTAACAGGAGTGTGGTAATAAAGACCACACGCTTCAATATGAAAAAATGCCTGTAATATATATAAATATAGGTTCAAACAACGGCGACCGTCAAGCTCTCATCGGGCAGGCGGTCGCCGCTGTCAATTCCGCGTTTCCTGATGCGGATGTGAGATGTTCGGCACCGGTGGAGACGGAACCATGGGGTTTTGAGTCGGAACATAAATTCCTCAATCTCGGGGTTGCGATAGATGCACCAAGACAGGAAACAAATCCCGCCTCCCTTCTGAGACTTCTAAAGCGTCTGCAGGAGATTGAGAAGTCCATTGACCCGTCACCTCACCGCGACTCTAATGGCAATTATATAGACCGTGCCATTGACATTGACCTCATAGCGGTAGATGAAATTATAGTCAGGACTCCTGAGCTTACGTTGCCACATCCGAGAATGCACCTGCGCGACTTTGTACTCATACCCATGAAGGAGCTCGCTCCTGCGTGGACCCATCCGGAGCTGCATATCACCGCAGCACAACTCGCAGCCACGCTTGACGGGAGGACAGATTAAATCCCGCACCATATATGTATATATGGCACGGGATTAATGATAAGAATCAGCTGTATAGTTCGTCAAATATCTCTGAGAGAGATTGAGATGTAACGAGCTTTTAGCTCTGTACGGTAATAAGTTCGCCTAATCCGGAGGCTGAGATATCAGTCATGGTAGCGGGGAATAGAAGCGTCTCACCCTGGCGGATATGAACCGGCGCATCGCCGCTATAATTGATTTCACCCTCGCCATGCAGACACATTATGATGGTGAATGAATCACGGTCGTGATTCACAGCCTGACTCACGGATGAGAGATTCATACGGCGCACGTCGAAGTACTTGCAGTTGGCAAGGTCATCGCCCACAGGGTCGCTCTTGTAAGTAGGATATACGGTGTAGTCTATGGCATCGCGCGCCTGCTCTGTGTGGAGCTCACGTGGATTGCCATCCTTATCGCGACGGTCGTAATCATATATACGGTAAGTGATATCGCTGGTCTGCTGGATTTCGGCAAGAAGATTACCCGCACCTATGGCGTGAATGCGGCCTGCGGGGAGATAGAAAGTATCTCCGGCAGTGGAGTCATAGCCGGCTATCACATCCATTATAGTGTTGTCGGCCACTCGCTTTTCATATTCATCGGGAGTGATTTGCTCACTCAGACCGGCATAAATACGTGCATCGGGAGCAGTCTCGATGATGTGCCACATCTCAGTCTTGCCAGGGCAGTTGTGGCGTTTGAATGCCAGTTCATCATCAGGATGCACCTGAACCGAAAGGTCGGCGCGCGCATCAATCAGTTTCACGAGCAGAGGGAAATTGTTGCCATATTTCTCATAGTTCGGCTTTCCCACAAGTTGCTCTTTGTACTCATCAATCAGCTCTGTCAACGTTTTTCCTGCGAGAGGACCACGGTCAACCACCGAGACATGACCGGGGACAGCTGAAAGCTCCCAGCTCTCACCTATCTGCTCCTGCGTGGTGGTAATGCCTTTATACGGCGCGATTCTCTCGCCACCCCATATCACTGACTTGAGATAGGGTGCGAAATGGATTGGTTGTTCAATCATTGTACCTGTTAGAATTGAAAAAATATATATGTATAATAGTAAATGTATCCGTGACGTCAGACCTCCAATCAGAGCATGCGCAATGATGCCAGCTGCTCCATCACATCAAGTCGCGACAGCGAGCGGCGCGAAAGGAGCTGTGCAGCAAAATCATGAGCCACCGACTGCACTCCATGATGGGAGAACACGCGGGTAAGATAGCTCAGATTCTTGTTGAACAGGCGCTCAATCTCATCATCCTCAAGCGAGCATGAGTCATGTCCCTCCTCCATGGCAAGCGAGTGAAGGAATTTACGCATTTCGTCTGAAATGTTCATGCGCCGCATCACGAGGTTACGACAGAGAAGATTGGACATAAGCATCGCTATGCCGAGATTGTAATTCTTAAGTATCTGATTCCAGGCAGTCTTTGCCGAAACGCCGGGGTTACCTGCAAAATAGAAATCGGGCGACAGGCTCACCATTTCATTCGGGTCACCGTCGATGGAGATTGACGAGAGCATATCCTCGCCATCATACACCACCAGACCTATCGCCATACCGGCAGCACCATAACTGCGGTCGTTATCATCGCTATATTTCAGAATTTCCATATTATCGAAATTATCGAACTGATTTTCACATCAAATTTACAAAAAAAATCCGGCACTCCCGCAAGAGCGCACAACTTTCTGTAAAAACAGATTTCACCCGCCCTAAGTTTTGGAATTTGTTTTTAAACATCCTCTAAAATCTGCTTAGTTTATCACCAGAATTTTAGCCACGACATCGGCTGCGGATGATGAAGATGCACCTGTAGATGCAAGGACGTAATATACCCCGCTTTTCACACGGCTTCCGCCTACGGTCAGGAGGTCCCACTGAGCCATTCCCCCTTCGGAATGAAGCTGCGCCACAAGATGCATGGAACTATCCACAATTTTCAGCAATGAATCCTCCATAAGCCCGGTTATGGTCACAAAACCGGTAAAATCGGGAGTAACGGGATTGGGATAGGCGTACACGTCGGAATAATCGGGACGCGCAGGGGAGGAATCGGTGAAGTGTACCGCCAACCCCGACAGGGTTCCAACATATATTGCATTTGAATTTGGGTCAGCAAAAAGTGAAGTTATAGTGTTGGAAGGGAGCAGGGAATTATCAGTGGTGAAATGTGCCAGCACCTCATCGCCTGTCTCACTCACCAGATAGAGTCCGGAATTTTTGGTCCCGAGCCATTTGCGGTCAGAACTGTCGATTGCCATAGCGTAGACATCCTCACTGCCAAGCAGATAGTCGGCAAGTCCCGAACCATCGCGCCTCGGCACCTTGAGGCGGCGCACTTCAAGGGATGGATTGAGCAAATCGGCGCTACGTACAATTTCTATCACACCTTCGGAGGTCCCCACCCATATACAACCCCGCTTATCCTGCTCTCCACAATAGAAGAATGCGGGAGTGAAACTCTTGCCATCCGAATCGCGGAGCGGAGCATGGATTATATGTGTATCGTCAGAGGTATCCTCCACACGCGAGCCATAACCGTAGCCTACCAGGCCGCCCATATACTGCGAGTCAAAAAACAGAGCGACATCAGTCTGCCCGCACACAACCATGCGGACATCCTTCGAGAGGAGATGACTCCCGAGGTCGGGACTAACCCAATCGGCAGCCGTAAGCTCGGCCGGGTCAACAAGTCGCCGCGATGCAGGAAGTATGGCAACGGCGGGAAGCGATGTGTCGGCTGTGAACACGGCAACCCATAGATTACCGTCACCGTCAATAACAGCATGCGATGGACGTGCGGTAGCCATAGTGGAATTCGCAGGGGTAAATCGCCCCACTTCCCTACCGTCACGTGTCACTATCACACCGGCTCCCGATGCAGAACCTACATATATCACCGACGGGTCGTCAGGGTCACCAACCACAAATGTGGGGTTCTCTACCTCCTCCCCCTCCTTGGTAAACAGTCGTAACGGCATCACACCCTCAGGTCCCACCCGGTCGGCACGGAGCTTTATACCGTACCCCTCATTTAACCCCATGGGATGATTCTGATTCATCCCCAAATTGGTGGCGTAGAACTCAGACGGAGAGGATAAAAGAGGGAAAATCTTACATATATTTCCTGATGAAGTGGCATCCGCAGGGATATAACGGTCATGCAGCACATCAAGACCCGCTCCGGTGATGCGGTATTCCCCCACCCCTTCGCGCGATGCAGCCCAGATTGAGGACGCCCCCTTCAATGTGGCGAGATGCGAGCCTCGCAACGGCTCCGGGATGACGCATACCTCATCGACATTCCCGGTGGAATCCATGAGATATAATCTGTCGGACTGTGTGAAATATACACCTGTGGCGAGAGGAGCCAGATTGCCGGCATCCTTATATCCGGTCAGTTCCCTCGTATCCATCACCTCATCCGGTGAAAGATGCAGCAAATAAAGTCGACCGGAAACCGATGCCAAAAGCCTGCCCTGAGAGGATTCAAGAGTATGAAGGCATGTGATTTCGCCATTGATTTCACCAATCTGTCCAAACACGCTGAAATGATTCAGCCTTCCGTCACGCGGAGCTGCATGAAAGGTTCCGCTTTCGGTCACTACAACAATCTCCTCATCAGTCACCGCCACAGCGGAGATATTGATACCATATACCCCCGACTGCCTGACTTCGTGGCGGTTATCGCTGTAGACCACAAGCCCGAACGATGTAGCCACATAGATTTCATCACCCGAGAATTTCACATCATTAATCACCTTGGGGTAATCAATCTGAGCAGTCTTGATTTCGGGGAGATTCACCCGCTGACCATCGGCAAAAAGCAGGTCGATGTTTCCGTTGGTGTATGTGACAAGGAGATAATTCTTGACAAAGTTGTAATATATCTTCTTCACCCCATTGTCACTCAGGTCACCGGCTCCATTATATATATGTGTCTCCTCATTATCCTTGTCAAATGAATACAGGCACCCCTCGCTCACATAATACAGGAAATGTGGGGTGTCCATAATCTGCGACACATCTGAAAAAACCGGAAAGAGCCGCCAGCTCCCCGGCGCCATCTGTCCAAAGACCGATAGCGGCAACAGGAGGCTGATTACCACAGCCATGACCAATCTTGCCATAAGGCGCGAAAATATGGTGAAGATACTTCTCAATAGCCAAGAGATTGCACACATCACTGTCGCCTGCAGGCAGCAGCGATGAAATTAATTATATATCAATAGTTTTCAGCTTCTCAATCAACTTTTGGGTAGCCCTGCCGCGATGGCTTATTGCATTTTTAGCCTCGGGGCTCATGCATGCAAACGAGCAGTCGGCCTCCACCGGTTGAAATATAGGGTCATAGCCAAATCCGGCTTCGCCGTGACGTTCAGTGAGAATCATACCTTCCACACGACCCTCAAAGGTGAACTCCTCCTCACCGATGAGCAGCGCTATCACAGTCACGAATCGGGCAGAACGGTCACTGCATCCCTTCATGTTCTCAAGCAATAAATTCACATTTGCCTCGCTGTCGTGTCCAGGCCCGGCATATCGGGCGGAGTAGACTCCGGGTGCTCCCCCGAGAGCGTCGACCATAAGTCCGGTATCGTCGGCAAAGCAGTCGTAACCATAATGCTCCTTCACATATCTTGCCTTCATCAGGGCATTTCCCTCAAGAGTATCGGCTGTCTCAGGGATATCCTCATGACACCCTATTTCAGACAGCGAAAGTATGCGCATCCCATCGCCCACGATGGCACGCAATTCACCAAGCTTATGTTGATTATTTGTAGCAAATACTATTTCTT
>Ga0224483_100385_pt1 | contig 13603 bp, 10 predicted proteins | sample hydfratestSal1_FD_181453 | JGI IMG/M metagenome (GOLD analysis project Ga0224483, IMG submission 181453) | Metatranscriptome of mouse feces microbial communities from Columbus University, Ohio, United States - Sal1 (Metagenome Metatranscriptome) ... | reverse complement strand
CCCCAATTCCTTGAAAAAGTAAAATGTTTATGTATATTATTTTTTTGTAGTCTTTAAAAATTCAGGGATCTTAATATCCCGTTCTGGCACATTGCTCTCTGGCCTCCTTGGCCTTTGTATCCCAAGGGATGAAGCCGTCACCCCTACATTACTGCTTGTAGTATGGGATGGCTGCGCTGCCATCGGGGTTGGGGAAACTGTCCCATAATGGCTTGCCGGGCGCGTAACAGAACCAAGGTTGTTAGAAGCCCTTGCGGTATTGGGCATCCTGGTTGTGACCGTCTGCTGCTGGTACTTCATGCCTGGCATTACCTTCGGGGAAGGCGCCGCATCGCCTAAGCCGGTGGCAATTACCGTAATAATCGCTTCATCCGCCATATTTTCATCAAATTTAGCGCCAAATATAATATTTGCATTGTCGCCTGCAAGGTCTTGCACATAGCTTGCGGCATCATTTGCATCCATAAGGGAAATATCACCCGAAATATTAATGATGACATGGGATGCGCCTGTAATAGTAGTCTCAAGCAACGGGCTTGCCACTGCAAGCTTCACAGCCTCTGTAGCCTTATCATCGCCAGTGGCCATGCCAATCCCGATATGTGCCAGCCCCTTGTCCTTCATTACAGTCTGCACGTCTGCAAAATCCAGGTTAATCAATGCAGGCACATTTATCAAGTCTGTGATGCCCTGCACCGCCTGCTGCAGCACCTCGTCCGCCTTTTTCAAAGCATCCGGCATTGTGGTCCTCCTGTCCACAATCTCCAGCAATTTATCATTGGGGATGACAATCAAGGTATCCACGCTTTCTTTTAAACGCTCAATCCCCCCAAGGGCATTGACCATACGTGCCTTCGCCTCGAACTTAAAAGGCTTTGTGACCACGCCTACTGTCAAAATCCCCATCTCTTTCGCAATCCCTGCAACTACCGGCGCGGCCCCTGTGCCTGTCCCACCGCCCATGCCGCAGGTGACAAACACCATATCCGCCCCTTTAATTTCGGCTGTCAGCTCCTCAATATTCTCCTCGGCTGCCTTCTGGCCAATCTCGGGCTGCGCCCCCGCCCCCAGCCCCTTAGTCAGCTTCTCACCGATCTGAATTAGGGTAGGCGCCTTACAGAGCGCCAATGCCTGCTTGTCCGTATTGATACCGATGAATTCAACTCCACCGATATTTTCATCAATCATTCTATTTACAGCATTATTTCCAGCCCCTCCCACACCGATCACGATGATCTTTGCACTGGATTCTGCTTCTGGCGTCATTATTTCAAGCAAGGTTCTTCCTCCTTTTATCCTCTATCTAAACTTTTTCTGTCAAATCCCATTTAAACTCTTATACACTATACTATAATTTTTTGAAGAATTAATCAATAAGTATTTCTAATTTTATTATATTTTTTCACCTGATTCCCATCGCTTCCTGCAAATATCTCTTTTTTTCCGACAAATTGCCCTACCCCGCTTTCTCAAATGTGATATCTGTGGTATTTTCTGTCCAGCCTTCTAGGTGCAGCGTCCCCTTTTGCCCTTCCAGCTTAGGCAAAACATGGAAAAGCCTCACAACTTTTTCATTCAGGTTCTGGGCAGACCCCAAAAGGACTTTTATCCCATTATAATTTAAGGTATAAGTTCCTCCTTCTTCATATTTAATGCTTTCTGGAATCTGTTCGTATTTTTTCAATGTCTGTGTCAAAGACAGCAAATTCTTCAGAATATTCTCCCCCTTAATCGGTAGTTTTTGATACAATACAATCTGTTCCACATCCAGCCCTTTTATGACTGTTATCCCTTCTATCACTTCAGAGGACAGCTCCACCACAAACCCATCTTTATCAAAGTATGCGTTCTGCCCCAAAGCGTCAATATAGACGCGCCCAAGCAGAGCTTTCTCATAAACCTGGATTTTCAATGTATGGGGAGATTCCAAGGAAACCTCCATGCTGTCCACAAAAGGCATTTCCTTTGGCTCAATAAATCTATATTTAAAATACACATACAAGCTGTTCCAGCAATACTCATCATCCAAAAGCCAGTCTTCCATTGCTTTATCGGAATAATGCTTATTCCCTTTTACCTTTACTTTCTCCACGGTAAACACCTTGACAACAACAAGCGCCGCGACCGCCAAAAAAAGCAATAGGATTAAGACTGCCGTCATAATGGCTTTCCACCGCTTTTTGCGCCTTATCTTCTCTCTTCTTCCCATATCTTACTCCTGTTCCAGGTGGATTCCTCTGGACACGCTTAACACCAGCCCAAATTCTGCCAGCAGAAACAGCACGGACGTACCTCCATAACTGATAAAAGGCAAAGAAATGCCTGTATTCGGTATTGTATTCGTCACCACCGCAATATTCAATATTACCTGTATGGAAATATGCGCAAGCGCCCCTGTCACAAGCAGCGCCCCATATAAATCCTGGGCATTGCTGGCAATTACCATAAACCGCCAAATCACAATGACAAACAAAAGGATTACGCTGACTGCCCCAAACAGCCCAAGCTCCTCACAGATAATAGAAAAAATCATGTCATTCTGGGCTTCCGGCACAAACCCCAGCTTCTGCATGCTGCCTCCAAGCCCCTTTCCAAACAGGCCGCCGGAGCCTATGGCATACAGGCCTTGCAAGGTCTGGAAACCTTTTTCATATTTTTCCGGGTTCAGCCAAATTAACAGACGTTCCGCACGGTATGCTTCCATCATAATAAATATGGCGCCAAATGCAATCACGGCCCCGCCTGCAACCACAAACTGCATATATTTCGGGCTTGCGACAAACACCATCGCAATCGCAATGCCCAATATAATGATTGCCGTGCTTAAGTTCTCCATCGCCACCACCCCGACCATCGGCAGGATAATCGCAATTACTTTTACCAAGGAAGAGAATTTACCCATCTGTTTCGGCATATTGCTTATAATTGTCGCCAAAAACACAATAATGGCAAGCTTCGCCGCCTCCGAAGGCTGAAAACTTGTAAACTTCAAATCCAGCCAGCGTTTTGCCCCGTTTGACTCTTTCCCAATAAAAAGGACAAGGGTACAGAGCGAAAACGCCCCTATGTATGCAATCAACCAGAAATTTCTCCAAACACGGTAATCAATCTTGGAAATTACCGCCATAACTGCTATCCCCAAAATATCCGCCGTAAGCTGCTTTTTCAGATAAAACGCCCCGTCCTTGAATTTAAGCTGCCCGTTGTATGCACTTGTGCTGTACAGCATGACCAGCCCAAAACAAATCAGGAAAAACATAATCAGCAATAGCGTATAGTCAAAATAGCGGATATTTTTTTGTCTTCTGTCAGCCTTTCGTTCTCTACCCATATCAGCACTCCTGACTTACGATTTCGCAGTTACCCTTCTAACGCCCTCGCCAGTTCCTTAAATATTTTTCCCCGCTGTTCATAATTTTGGAACATCCCCCAACTTGCACAGGCTGGGGAGAGCAATACCGCATCCCCGCTGACCGCATGGGTGAAACAGGCTGACACCGCTTCCTGTAAGCTGTCCGTCAAAATAATATCATTTTCTGGATATCCAAGCCGGACTGCCGTATCCCTTATTTTCTCCCTGGTAGCCCCAAGAAGCACCAGCTTCTTGACTTTCCCATCAAAAGCATTGATCCAATCCTCATACTCCGAGTCTTTATCATACCCTCCCCCAATCAGCAATGTGGGCCATTCCATGGCGCGGACCGCCTGAATCGCAGCATCCGGGTTCGTTCCCTTGGAATCATTGTAAAAACGCACGCCCCGTTTTGTAACCACATATTCTATTCTATGCTCCACCGCCGAAAATGTAACCAGTGCTTCCCTTATTTTTTCTAATGGAACGCCAGATACCAGCGCCATAGCGGCTGCAGCCATTACATTCTCATAATTATGCATTCCAATCAACTTCAATTCCTTAACGTGGCACACCGTTTCCTTCTTTTCGTCCCATGCCCATATGATTTTCCCGTTATCCAGGTATATGCCCTGCCCCAGTTCCCTTTTGCTGCTGAAAAAGACAATTTGGGCATTTACCTTACTGGAAAATTCCTTAAGGGCTGCATCTTCGTAATTAAGGATGCAGAACTGCCCTGCCCCCTGGTTCGCGGCAATCCGTTCCTTTGCCTGCCGGTAATTGTCCATGGTATGGTGGCGGTTCAGATGGTCCGGCGTAATATTTAAAATAGCGGAAACCTGTGGGCAGAACTCATGCACCGTCTCCAACTGAAAGCTGCTGATTTCCGCCACTGTCACAGAATCTTTTGTGGTTCCAGATACCAGGCTGGTATATGGCACGCCAATATTCCCAACCACTTTCACGTCCAGCCCGGCATGTTCCATTATCGCGCCCAACAAGGAAGTCGTTGTGGTCTTTCCATTGGTTCCAGTCACTGCAAGGACTTTCCCCTGCTCAAAGGCATAGGCAAGCTCTATCTCACCCCAGAGTTCCAGCCCTGCCGCCCGCATCTGTTCCACTGCCGGGATATCCATAGGCACGCCTGGGCTTAATACTGCGACATCACACGCCTCGACCGCCTCTTTGGGAAGCTCCCCTGCCAGAACCTCCACCTGCTCCAAGAAAGGGGACTTTTTGCGGACCTCCTCTATATCCAGGCCTTCTTTCCCATCATACAATATAACCGGACGCCCGCGTCTTATCAGAAGTTCAGCCGCCGCGACCCCACTGATGCCAGCCCCCACAACCAAAAATTTCTTTCCATCCAGGTTCAATGTTATCCCTCCTACAATGCGAGCAGCCCAATCAGGCACAAAATAGCAGTAACAATGGAAAATACCGCCACTACCCTGGTTTCAGACCATCCGCCTAGCTCAAAATGATGATGTATGGGCGCCATGCGGAAAATGCGCTTGCCGCCTGTCTTTTTAAAATAGGTCACCTGTATCATAACTGATAAAAGCTCCACCCAATAAATCAACGCCACAATCAATATAAAAATTGGCATATGCAGCATATATGCTGTGGAGGCCACAAACCCGCCTAGAGCCAGCGACCCAGTGTCTCCCATAAAGACGCTTGCAGGATACACATTAAATAACAGAAATCCCAGCAATGCGCCCACCACTGCACAAGTGATCGGCTCAATGCCGCTCCCAGTCCCAACGGCGACAACAGAAAAAAAGGTTGCTATCAACACGGTTACGCTGGACGCAAGCCCATCCAACCCATCTGTAAAGTTCGCCCCATTCACAGTCCCAAGGATTGCCAAAAACATAACCGGGGCCGCCAGCCATCCCAAATCCAGGTATGCCCCATGCTCAAAGCCTCCTGTAAAAGGGATTAGCATTTTAGACGCGCCTTCTGTATACTGGCCCATATAGAAAATAAGCACAACCGTCACTAATATCTGCCCCGCCATTTTCTGCCATGGCAAAAGGCCGTCAGACCGCCGCAGCACCACTTTTAGGTAATCATCCAAAAAACCAATTACCCCAAACCCTACTGTCACAAACAGAATTGGCAAAACCCTGGGATAATCCTCCATATAGATAAGGGAAGTCACAATAATGCCGGCCAATATCATCAACCCACCCATTGTCGGCGTGCCAGCTTTCTTTAAATGGGATTTCAGCTCTTCCCGTTCTGTCTGCCCTACTTTCAATTTCCTTAAAACCGGAATCACCACTGGCCCTAAAACCGCCGTGATGGCAAATGCTATCAATACCGGAATTATTACTTTCTGCGTCATTTCCTCTACACCTCTTTGTCTCTACGGTGTTTTATGCTCACCGTAACTCTCTTTCCTTTTTATCTTTCCGCCTCTTCTTTTGCAGCTTCCTTCTCTGGCACAGCTTCCTTCTCTATCCCAAGGTAAGGCAGGATATTGGAGAAAATCTCTTTTACCACAGGAGCCGCTATCGTCCCCCCATAATAAATCCCCTGAGGGTTATTTATAATAAGAAGCGCAAGCACCTGAGGGTCTTCCGCCGGCGCAAATCCCAAAAATGAGGAAATATATTTATTTGCGCTCCTGGGAAGCGTTTGGGATGTGGCTGTCTTGCCCCCAATGGTAAAGCCTTCAATATATGCCCGGTTTCCACTTCCCTCGGACACTACTTTTTCCAACATGCTCCGTAAAGTCTGGGACGTGCCTTCGCTTACCACCCCTTCTTTCACTTCATACTGCAAATTCTCCACCAATTCCCCCTGGCTGTCCTTGACGGATACCCCAAAATGCGGCGTTACCCTATGGCCGCCATTAATTAAGGAAGAAACTGTCGTTGCAAGCTGAATGGGGGTAACCTGGAAAGACTGCCCAAAAGAAATTGTCGCAAGCTCCACTGGCCCTACATTTTTCTTATTATGCATAATGGTGGCGGCTTCCCCTGGCAAATCAATCCCTGTCCGGCTCAACAGCCCAAACTGCTCAAAATATTTATACATATTATCTACGCCAAGCCTTAAGCCAAGCTCAATAAACACCGGATTGCAGGAATTCATAAGCCCCTGGGTAAAATCTTCAGAGCCATGCCCTGTCCTTTTATGGCAGTGGATCCTCCTGTCCTCCACCATTTTGTAGCCCGGGCAGAAAAAATGGTCGTTTAGGGTGACTACGCCTTCTTCAAATGAGGCGGCGGTAGTGATAGTCTTAAATACAGAGCCAGGCTCATAGGTGTCATTGATGCAAGGGTTCCTCCACATCTGGTTCAACAAATCCTGCTTGCTCTGCCCTTTTGCCTTATCTTTTGCGCCATCCTCCGCTTCCTCGCCTTTTGGCTGCGCCGCCGTCTCCTCCGCCTCTATCTTTTGGGCTTCGGATGGGGAGACGTCCCCGCCGATTAAGGTAAACGGGTCGTTTAAGTCAAATTCTGGCACATTCACCATTGCTAGAATTTCCCCATTGTCTGGCTTCATCACAATAACTGACACGCCATCCGCAGACTTTGCCTCCATAACTTTTTTTGCTGCCTGCTCGCAATACATTTGGATATTATAATCAAGGCTGATATGCAGGTTATACCCATCCACTGGCTCCTGGCGCCGTTCCCCTGCATTCTCAATTTCCACCCCTCTTGCATCTGTAAGGGTTAAAATTTTGCCATTGCTCCCTTTTAAGTACTCCTCATAGATAACTTCCAGCCCAATAATCCCCTGGTTGTCGCCCCCAGTAAAGCCAAGCACCCGGGAGGCCATTGTCCCATACGGGTAATACCGTTTATAATCTTCATCCACCTTCACCCCTGCAAGCTTGCAATTGCGGATACGGTCCCCCACCTCTTTATCCACATTTGACTTCACCCTTTCAATGGAGCTTACCTTTTCCACACGTTTGCGTACCTTCTCTTCCTCCATGCCAAGTTCTTTGGACAAGACCCGGATTACTTCTTCTGGCTCTTTTATCTGGCTGTGGATTACAGAAATTGTGCAGACTGTGCGGTTTGTCGCGAGCACAGTTCCAGTGGAGTCAATAATCTTCCCCCTGGCTGCCTTAATATCCCTTTCCCGTTCATGCAAATCCTCTGCTTTCTGTCCATAATATTCTGAACAGAAAACCATCAAATATACCAGCCTTCCCACAAGGATAGCAAGAACCAGCATAATTGCTGTAAAAGCCACTAATAATTTCTTACGGTTGAAGGTTTTATTACGGAACATACCATAACCTCACATTTACAATTACTATAATCTATTACAGCCTGCATAAGGTTATGTACTTATTTTTGCCAATCCCTAAAACAACCTACCCTTCTTCCTCAGGCGCAGCCCCGCCCTCGGGCATAGCCTCTGGCACGCCGTCTGGAGGGTATTCCTGCCCTTCCCCTTCTGGGTTCCCTTCGCCTCCTTCTGGCGTATTCCCTTCTGGGTTCCCTTCGCCTCCTTCTGGCGCAGCCCCTTCTGGGTTCCCTTCGCCTCCTTCTGGCGTATCCCCTTCTGGAGCCTCGCCAGTCCCCTCCGGCGTATCGCCTTCCGTTCCCTGGGTTGTCCCTTCGGAATCTTCTGGCGTGCCGCCCTCGGGGTTCCCTGAACCGTCGCCCTCTGTGGCTTCATCCTGGAATATATTCAAATATGGAAGGATCTCTGTAAATATTTTTTTTGCCAAATCAGTGGCAAGGGCGCTGCTCTGCCGTTCAATTGGCGCATTTGCCTCGTCAATCACCACATAAACCAACACCTCAGGATTCTCCACTGGGGCAAATCCTATAAAAGAGACTACATATTTTTTCTGATCCCTGTCCCCTTTTTGGGCAGTCCCCGTTTTGCCGCCCATAGAATAGCCTTCTACTTTAGCGCTTTTCCCTGTCCCTTCTGACACTGTGCTGTATAAGTATTGCTTAATGGTGTCGCTAGTCTGTTTTGATACCGTCTGCTTTAAGACCACAGGTTCTATGGCCTCCACTGTATTCCCATTGCCATCCACAATCTTCTTTACCAAATGGGGCTGGTAATAATAGCCTCCATTGATTAAGGAAGAAAACGCTGAGGCAAGCTGCACCACTGTCACATTAAAATTTTGCCCAAAAGAATTGGTCGCAAGGGAAGTGGTGTTTGTGTTCTCTGCCGTATAAATTAAAGTATCTGTCCTCGCTTCCCCTGGAAGGTCAATATTTGTGCGCAGCCCAAAATTAAAGATATTCTGGTATTTATAGAAATCCTCCGCCCCAATGTCACTAGCCATATGCATCATTGCGTCGTTGCAGGAATTCATAACTGCCTGCTCTGGCGTCAACGAGCCATGCCCGGACCGCTGCACGCAGCGGATATCATGCCCCCCTATCTTTTCTACCCCGTCGCATTCATACCAGTCCCGGATATTCCCTGTTTCTAACGCGGTAGCCACTGTAAACGGCTTCGCTGTGGACCCTGGCTCATAAGTATAGGTAATGCAATAATTCTGCCAGATTTGGTTTAACTTCTCTAACTTCTCCTCCTCGCTGAAAGAATCTATCGCCTCCTGGGAGTAATACATGGACAAATCCCTGGGCTTGTTTAAATTATATACTAAACTGTCAGACATCGCCAGTATATCGCCATTTTGGGGGTTCATCACCACTACCCCGGTCTGTTTGCTCCCTGCCCCTTCCCACATCCCATTCCGATGCTCTTCTTGAAACGCCGCAATATTCTTCTCCACCACCTTTTGTACATTCATATTAATAGTGGTGACCAGGCTTTTGCCATTGATTGGGTCTTTAATTGTCTTTTCAAAATTGCTGTCAGAATTCAAGAAGCCATACTGCCTGCCATTGACCCCATTCAGCACATCATTGTAATAGTCCTCTAACCCGCCAATCCCTTCATTTCCAGACGTGGTGAACCCCAGCACTTTGCTGGCTAAGGTATCGTATGGGTATTCCCTCTGGTATTCCTTTTCAAACCACACGCCCTGCACGTTGGGGTTCACCTTCTTGCCCTTTTTCTTCCCGCTTTTATATAGTTTGGCTTCCAAATCCTGGAACTCCACAATTTCTTGGTAATGGAGTTTTTTACGCAAAACAAAATAACGACTGTCTGCTTTTTCTGTCAGGGCAGCCATTATTTCTTCTTCTGTAACATCTGGAAAACACTGGAGCAACGCCGCAACTGTGGGTTCCAGATATTTTTTTACTTTCTTCTTTTTATCACTGTCATAAAATTCCTCATTAATCACTTTACAGTCCAGCACCAGGTTATACACATCTACGCTGGTAGCCAAAATAGTTCCTTTGGAATCCAGAATATCACCCCTCTGGTAAGGGATGCTCTGGCTCTCATACCCCTGCTGGCTCAACACCTGCTTCTCATATTCCTCGCCTTTCACCTGCTCGATATAAAACAGCCTTCCAACAAGCCCGCCAAGCATGGCCATCACAAGCGAAAATAACACCAACAGCTTTTTTTTCATCCTCCTGGAAAACTTTGCGGGCTCTTTTCTTTTTTTCCGGGGTCTTCTCTTTCTTTCTGCCAATATTCCTTACCTTCTTTATTTTGCTGGGATATCCTGATATTGATTCATGTAATCATTGGAATCTACATCAAAAAACATAATCTGGTTTTTGGAAGGGTACACCATCCCTAATTCCTCCGTCGCCTTCCTACGGATCTCATCCAAGTTAATAGAAGTGTCAATACGTTTCTGCTCCGCATCATTCTTGCCTTTTAATTCAAGCACCTCGCTTTTTAGTGAAGCCACATGCTTAATCCTTGTTGTTAGTTCAGACTGCAGCTTCAAATAAAGCCCAGACACCGCCACCATCACCGTCATGGCCACTGCCAGAAACAGCACATAGCCTGGGTTCATCTGAAGCGCCCGTTCCTGGTTCTTCCTGGCAGCAGCCCGCAGGGCGCGTTTCCTTTCACGCTGCTCCCTGTCTAGCCTTTGCTTCTCTTGAAGCTGCCGATGCGTCTCCTCACTCCGCCGCCCTGGATTTGGCTGCAATTTTCTGACCGTATTCCCATCTATATAATTTACAGTTTTTTCCGTACGTCTTGCTTTTCCCTGCTGTCCCACTGCACTCACTCCAATCTTATTCCTTGCCTCAGCTCTTCTAGCCCCGCCCTTTCAAATGCCCTAAGCTTCGCACTTTTAGAACGTGGGTTACCTGTTATTTCCTCCTCTGATGGCAAAACGGGCTTTCTGGCCAACGCCCTCCCAAGCGGTTTCTTTCCACATACGCAGACCGGAAATCCTTCCGGGCAGGTACATGGCTTCTCGCTCTTCTTAAATATATTCTTAACAATCCTGTCTTCTAAGGAGTGGAATGTGATTACGCATATCCTCCCTCCTGGACGAAGCAGCCCTATCATATCTTCCAGAGAATCTTTCAACACCTCCAATTCCCCATTCAGCTCAATTCGGATTGCCTGAAACGTACGTTTGGCTGGATGCCCCCCGCCCATCCGTACTTTTGCAGGGATTGCCGCCTTAACTGCCTCTGTCAACTCCCCTGCCGTCTCAATTTCTTTCTGTTCCCTTGCCGCCACAATATGCTTCGCAATATTCTTGGCAAATCTATCTTCCCCGTAATCACGGATCACCCGGTACAGCTCCCTTTCACTGTATGTATTCACCAAATCCTTCGCCGTAAATTTCTGCCGGTTATCCATACGCATATCCAGCGGGGCGTTCCCGTCCCGATAGGTGAACCCCCTGTTTGGGTCATCCAATTGATAAGAAGAAACCCCCAGATCCAACAAAATGCCATCCACCTGGCGAATGCCACAGGCTTCTAACACTTCACCCATCCGACGGTAATTATCCCTGATAACCTGCACCCTGCCGTTAAACTCCGACAGCCTTTTTGCTGCTGCCTCCACTGCATCTTCATCCTGGTCAATCCCTATCAGTTTCCCTTTTGGCGATAACCGCCTGCAGACCTCATATGCATGCCCGCCGCCGCCTAAGGTCCCATCCACGTAAATTCCATCTGGATTGACATTCAGATATTCCATTGTCTCTTTCAAAAGTACAGATTCGTGCTTGAATTCCATGCATTCCCTTTCCGGTTCTGTTTGGTTTATTCACTGGGCATTAAATCATAAGCCCGAGGCTTGCCATATGCTCTGCTATCTCTTCCACATCATCATATTCATTGGTCTCCTGCCATCTGTCTTTGCTCCAAATCTCAATGTGGTTTAGAACACCTGCCAATACAGCCTCTTTCTCAATTCCGGCAAATTTCCTTAAAGTTGCCGGCAATAGTACGCGCCCTTGCTTGTCCACTTCGCAGATTGCTGCCCCTGCGAAAAAAAACCTGGCAAACTTCCGGGCTTCTTTGGAGAATTGTGACACCTGGCTAAACTTCTCTTCGATCGACTTCCATTCTTCACTGGAATACACAAAAAGGCACCCATCCAATCCCTTTGTCACAACAAATTCATCGCCTAACAATTCCCTGAACTTGGATGGAACGATCAGCCTGCCTTTTGCATCCACTGTGTGGTTGTATTCACCCATGAACATAGACGTCACCTTCTGACAGGCAATACGCATCTTGGGGCAACGATAGAAATGTTATCCATAAATTCGCCTGCGCCCTTATGCACTTCCCCACCACATACTGCCCTTTTGTCCCACTTTCCTCCACTTTTATACCATTCTAGACCATCAGAAGTAAAAAAGCAATAGGAAATTTAGTAAAAAGCAAAAGAGACTGCCGCAAAATACAGGAATTCTACAACATATAGTACAATGTAGCTTACATCTGTACTATATGTTGTAGAAATATCTTATTTCGCAACAGACTCCTTCACTTTAGCAAACAATGCATGCCTATGTATATCTTATAAATTTTATCTAAGCCCCAACGATTTGAATTATTTTCTCCATATCTGCAATCAATTCCCTGGAATATTCTTCTGCTTCCCGGCAGACCTGCTCTGCCTTACTATAATTTTCTTCAAACAATGCGTGGATGGCATCTGAGCCAAACTTATGGAACTTCTGGTGCTTCTCACCCAAAGCGTCCCAAATGCCCCGGACTTCCGGCATGTTTGGCGTAATCGAAGAATAAAAATGCCCAAACCCGCATTTGTTAGAATCCAACTGAAGCGGCACAATAACACGGTCTTTTACCATTTTCTCCAGATTTGTAATCCAATTCCTGTGCGCCGTGATCGCGTTGCGCACATACTGGCAAAACTCATGGCTCTCTAAATGGTAAAATGCGTCATTTGACATCTGCCCCATCTGCTTCACTGCAGAATCCAGGGTCATCTCTATTTCTACAACTGGCTCTGTGGCTTTCATCAACTCATTGCCAATTTCCCGCATAAAATCTGTGCTGGTCCTTAACTGATTCTCCATTTCAGCCATAGTGCTGCTGATTTCCTCGCTGACCGCCGCAAGGGAAGTGACGGATTCGCTGACTTTCGACACATGCCGCTGGTTCTCGTCATTCAATTCCCATACATTCCCTATTTTCTCTGTCATAGTCCCAAGGGCTTCTATGGTATTTGTTGTGCTGCCAGCGCTTTTCTGTGAGGCGCCTTTGATGCCTTCTACAAAATCCCCCATATCCCCGGTGAGCTTCTGCGTCTGTTCCGCCAAAGCCCGGATTTCATCTGCAACAACCGCAAACCCGCGGCCTGCGCGGCCTGCCCTTGCCGCCTCTATGGAAGCATTCAATGCAAGGAGGTTCGTCTGCATGGAAATAGAATCTATCCCGGCAATTACTTCGTTCATATTATTAATAACATCCAGAAGCGCGTCCATATCCTTGCGCATCTCTTTGGACACTTCAATTGCCTGGCTGGACAAGTCCCGAATCGACGTAAGCTCTTCCTGGCCTTGTTCTATCTTCTGATATACTTCCTCTGTCTCTTCTGACACCTTAATAATTGTATTGGTCAACTGCTCCAGAGAATTATTTCCCTCTACCTCAGAATGCCCCCCATTAGCCCCAAAAATAACTTCTGTCGCCTTCGCCACATTCTGGGATATTTCAATAATTTTGTCTGTCTCATGCTGCATCATCAAGTCAAGGGAACTGATTTGCATAACCGCTTTAATATTTTTCTCTAGGATTTCTGCAAACTGATTCCTTCCATCTGTCAGCCTTTGATAAATGTCCTTTAATTCCGGTTCACCAGAATAATCAGCATACCTTAACTCCGAAACTGATTTTAACAGTTTTTTCGTTTTTCCAATTCCCATATCCTTATCCTCAT
>Ga0224483_100380_pt1 | contig 13734 bp, 11 predicted proteins | sample hydfratestSal1_FD_181453 | JGI IMG/M metagenome (GOLD analysis project Ga0224483, IMG submission 181453) | Metatranscriptome of mouse feces microbial communities from Columbus University, Ohio, United States - Sal1 (Metagenome Metatranscriptome) ... | reverse complement strand
TTCATTTTAAAAGTTTTCTGAAGTACCGAAAGTGGTTTCGTCTGATAACGCCAGAGACATATTGGTTAGATATGATGATTGCTGCATTTCCATTTAAAGTTTCCAAATATATATGCTGTCATCAATTAATGAGCAGGATAGAGCGGGCACAATCACGGGGAGAGAAAATATTAATCTATGGAGCAGGGAGGCATGCCGTCGAATGTGCAGACTTGTTGAAGAATTTGGGGTTGGGATTTGATGCTTTTATCGTTACATCGAAGGAGGGCAATCCGGAGATACTTTTAGATCACCCAGTGCATGAAGCGGAAGAAGCATTAAGAAATGGGAAAGCGTTTATTATTATAGCTATTTTGACTAGTGGAGTCGGCGAAGTTGAAAAATATATAGGTCAATTGAGTGAAAGAAACCATTCATTAGACTATATGGTTTTTAAATAGGAGACATAAATAAAATGAATAACATAAGTGTGGTGGTACCCGTATATTATGGCAGACGATATATGGCAGAGATGATCCGGCAGATAGAAGCATGCTGTTCGCACCTAGATGAAGAGGATAGAGTAGAGCTCTTATTCGTGAATGATGCCCCGGATGATCCGCTGCCTCAGAAGTGGGAGACACAATCAGTCCGGGTTATTGTTATGGATACCGATAGAAATGTTGGAATTCAAGCGGCAAGGCTAAAAGGGTTGAGACATTGTCATGGAGAGTATGTGCTTTTTCTGGACCAGGATGATTTGATCCGACCGCGATATTTTCAGAGCCAGCTTCTATCGCTTGGAAAAAGTGACGCAGTTATATGCAAGGCGGTTCATGATGAGAAGATGTGGTACTCTGGGGAGAATGTATTTGAAAAAGTAGTATCAAAGGAATTCATGTTGGGAATGCAGTGGGGATGGAACCCCATTGCTTCGCCAGGACAAGTGCTCTTAAGAAAACAGGCTATTCCTGAGATGTGGAAGAAAAATATATTGACATATAGAGGTGCAGATGATTGGCTTTTGTGGCTTTGTATGATTTCGCGAGGATGTTCTTTTTCCCTGAATCAAGATGTTCTTTATGAACATATTGTGCATAGAAAAAATTTCTCCAATCATATAGTTGAGATGCTTCAGTCTGAACAAGAGGTTGTCCGCATCGCACAGGAAAAGAGATTTTTTTCAGAGAGAGATATGCTGCTATTATTGGACGGGCTGTTTAAAAGGAATGCAATGAGAGTTCGTGAACAGGCTTCTTTGAAAAAGAAATGGGAGATATTGGACCGCTGGATGTGGCTGAGAGAGAGAAAGGTAAGATTGGCAGAGTATTTGCTGCAGGAGGGGGTGCAGAAAATTGCCGTTTATGGGTGCGCCGTATTAGGGAGGATGGTATACGAAGAAATTAAAAAGGATATAGCAGTACAGTATTTTATTGACAGAAATGCAAATGATTTTGAAAAGGAGATTTCGGTATATACTTTGCAGAAGGGATTGCCGGAAGTGGATGGTGTAATCATTACGCTGATAGATCAGGCAGAGATGGTGAGAGAAGAGATCAAGAATGTATTGGACGGGAAAATTATTATTTTGAAAGATTGGATCATGTCATATAAATATGAGTAATAAGGTAGATGTTATAGATAAATTTTATGAATTTATTTCAAAATTTTCAAACTTTGTTATATACGGAGCGGGAGACGTAGGGAAAATGGTTGCGGAATTTATGGAGAAAGAGAATCTCTCCTTTTCAGGTTTTTGTGTTACCGGGATACCGGAAAAGCCGAGTTTGAACAATTATGAGATAAAATGTATTGATGAAATTACGGATTCGAATATTGTTGCCGGTATCATTGTAGCTGTCGCAAGGAAAAATGTTGAGAGTATATTGGCGTTACTGGACAATCTGGGGATGCAATATTTTTATAGTACAGATTTTTTGTTTGAATTATATACAAGAAGATGCCGGGATAAAGCATCGAAAGTATTAATACAAGACGGGTATCTTTACCGGATTTCGGATGTTGTGTTCGAGAGAGATAAGATGTATATCTGCTGTCCGGCAAGTATCGGCGATACTTTATATACTGCGGCTTTCGTGAGAGATTATAAAAAAGAAAACCCTTCCGTCCGGAAAGTTTGTCTGATTTTAAAAAAAGGACACAGAGACCTAGGACATTTCTTCAGGTCTGTCGATGAGGTATTAGTGTCAGATGAAATCGTTGAGATATTAGACAGCTATTCTCTGTACACGCAGACGTGGAAGCAGAAAAACTATATTTATGGACATTTTAAAAAGTCGATTCGCTTTGAATATGACAACGAATACGCTCAGGCGGTATGCCGGATGATATTGCCGAGATATCGCAGTTTGATCATGGGATTATCAGAAGAAGCAAAGATGGAAGAGGCAGCCTGCGAGAAATCAGTTGGACGCACAGAAAAGCAAAACAGTAAAGTAGTCATCATACCTTATGCAAAGACTGCAGAGTTACTTCCAATATCTTTCTGGGAAGAGCTTGTAAGAAGGCTGGTGCAGGATGGGTATTCGGTGTTTACAAATATTGCAGGGGAGAAGGAGAAGCCCGTTGTCGGGACCGAGCCGATGCAGGAATCTTTGTTAGATACTGCGTTATTTTGTGAAGAGTGTACAGCAGTTGTCTCATTAAGAAGCGGGCTATGCGATCTGCTGGGCTTCACATTAGCGAAGCTGATCGTAGTTAATACATCGGAAGAACTATATAGTGAGTGGAATCTGCAGGATGTATTTCATAAGGAGGGTATCTATAATATCAATTATTTTGGTAACCCAAACGATAAAACGAAGCTTGAAGAAATTCTGAAGATAGTAAAAAACATGTAAATAATAAGATGAGAGTTGAAAATAAGATGAAACTACTATCAATCTGTATACCTACTTATAAACAGCCGGAAATGATACGGGAAATGTTAATCCGGTGCCTGGACATCTATTATGAATCAGGAGTTGATTTGTATATTTATGATTCCAGCCCGGATGATGGGACAGAATCAGTGGCGCGGCAATATAAGGAACAATATAAAAATCTTTATTATAAGCATCTTCCGGCAGATATACATTCTAATATAAAAGTTCTTCGAGCATACAGAGAGATTATTGGGATGGGGCAGTATGAGTATCTCTGGCTGTGTCCCGACTACATACAGTTGACACGGATGGGGCTAGAATGTGTGCTGGATCATTGCCGGAAAAAATATGATATTTGTGTTCTGAATTATCGGGATGTGGAGAAGCTTGGAGAAAAGGAATATTCAGATGTCAATACATTCTTTTGGGACTGTGCATGGCATATGAGTTCTTATATGGCGACTATCATTCGTCTGCCTTCTTTTTCGAATGTAGAATGGAATGAATTTTACAAGCGATACACGACATCCAGAAGGATCAATCATTCCCATGTGGCATTTTATTTTGAACAATTAGTGAAGTTACCTGAAATCAAAGCAGTCCATATACCGGTTTCATCCGGAGAGATAAGAGTCTCGCCCTATCGTAAGGAATCACTGTGGAAGAAGGAGTTATTTATAATCTGGTGTGAGTATTGGCCGGATATGATATACGCGCTCCCGGATCAATATCAAGATAAAGAGTCGGTTATTAAAAAGCTTGGGGTAAATACCGGTATCTTCGCCTGGGATAATTTTGTATCCCTACGGCGGGAAGGTGTCTACAATCTTAAGATTTACAGCAGATACCGAAAGAAATGGAAGTGTTTTACTAATGTCCCAAAAGGATTACTATGGATGCTTGCCCTCATTCCGTCTAATATGATAAATATATTGAAGCCGTCTAGTCTAAAGAAATACAGAATGAATAGAAAGCTGCAGAATTTTTGCGCGGGGCATCAGGAAATATATCTCTATGGGTGTGGGTTTATAGCCAGGAAAACTTCGATACTTTTGGACAAAATGCAGATACGGTACCAAGGATATATCGTGTCTGACTGTGCGAACGAAAAGGAAAGCTTTCATGGATTACCTGTGATAAGTTTTGAAGATTTATATTCAAAGAAACAGGATATAGGGATTATCATGTCCCTGAATCGGGATAATACGATTCAGTTAATGAAAGACAAAAAGAGGCTTGGTGCATACAAGTTATTTTACATGTACGAGTATGAAGATCTATTAGAATAGGGGTATGTTATGAAGGCAGTAATCTTAGCAGGAGGATACGGAACAAGGATTTCAGAGGAATCCATGTATAAACCGAAACCGATGGTCAATATCGGCGGTATGCCGATTCTATGGCATATCATGAAGCATTATTACGTATACGGAATACAGGAATTTATTATCTGTGCAGGCTACAGACAGGATGTGATAAAGGAATGGTTTGCGAATTACTACCTGCATACCAGCGATGTTACTTTTGATTTTACTAAGAATAATAAACTGATTGTCCATAAGAGTGAATCTGAGCCATGGAAAGTTACGATTACAGATACAGGGTTAAATACGATGACTGGAGGAAGAGTAAAACGGATCCGGAATTATGTAGGTAATGAGCCGTTCTTTTTAACTTATGGTGACGCTGTGTCTGATGTAGATATCAGTAAACTTTTGGAATTCCATAAAACACATGGAAAGACGGTCACATTGACAACTGTAAATATTGCACAGCAAAAAGGGGTTCTGGATATAAACGAGGACAACACAATTACTTCATTTCGCGAAAAAGGAAAGACTGACGGGGCGATTGTGAATGGCGGATTTATGGTGTGTAATCCAGAGATTTTCCAATATCTGGAGGATGATAATACGATTCTGGAGCAGAAGCCGATGAGAGAACTTGCCTGTCAGGGAGAATTAAAAAGTTATTATCATAGTGGTTTCTGGCAGTGTATGGATACAAAAAGGGAGAAAGATTTGTTAGAAAGAATGTGGGAAAATAATCATGTACCGTGGAAGACATGGGAGAGTTAGTTTATATATTATATTTAATAATGTAATATTAGTAGTTTAGCGATTTGTATGATAAGCATAAAGAGGATAATAGAAATGCAGGACGGAATATTAGAGTTTTTTAAGAACAGAAAGATATTCATTACAGGCCATACAGGATTCAAAGGTTCTTGGTTGTGCAAGATGCTGAAAAATGCCGGAGCAGAAATAACCGGGTATGCGTTAAAACCAGAAGAAGACCAGTCGCTTTTTCAGATTGTCGGAATAGAGAAAAGTATGCATTCAGTGATCGGAGATATCAGAGATTATCAGAGATTGAAAGACACGTTTGATAAAGCGCAGCCGGAGATCGTACTGCATCTGGCGGCACAGCCGCTTGTCAGAGAGAGCTATCAGAATCCCGTTTATACTTATGAGACAAATGTAATGGGAACTGTGAATATTCTGGAATGTGTCCGCAGAAGTACTGGTGTGAAGTCATTTCTCAATGTAACTACGGATAAAGTCTACCTTAATAAAGAATGGGCATGGGGATACAGGGAGAACGAAGAACTGGATGGATACGATCCGTATTCTAACTCGAAGTCCTGTTCAGAGTTGGTAACTCACAGTTACAGGAATTCTTTTTTCTCTGATGAAGAATATAATGTTCCGATTTCGACGGCACGTGCAGGCAATGTGATAGGAGGAGGCGATTTTGCACAAGACAGGATCATACCGGATTGTGTAAGGGCGGCGTTGGAAGGACGGGATATCGTAGTAAGGAATCCGTATTCTACAAGACCTTATCAGCACGTATTGGAGCCGATTTATGCCTATCTGCTGATTGCAGCAAAGCAGTATGAAGATAGGAATTATGCCGGAGCCTATAATGTGGGACCGGATGACCAGGATTGTATGCAGACGGGAGAGCTGGTTGATAAGTTTGTCAAATACTGGGGCGGTGATCTGAAATGGGTCGATCAATATGATGGAGGTCCTCATGAAGCAAATTTTCTGAAGTTAGATTGCTCGAAGCTTAAGAGCGTCATTAACTGGAGACCTCGCTGGAATCTGGAGACCGCGGTTGAAAAGACCGTGGAATGGACAAAGTGCTGGAGCCTTGGCGGCAATGTCAATGAATGCATGGATCGTCAGATACAAGAATTTTTAGAGTCGTAAAAAAGCAGACTGGAAAAGATTGGAGAATAGAAGATGGCAGCTTGGAAGAATGAGGAAGAAGCAAGAGCACAGATTAGGAGCCTTGTGGCAGATTATTTTCATGAATTTAAAAGGCCGGAGATGGAGAAGGCGTTTATACCGGGCGACAGGATAGTGTATGCGTCACGTGTGTATGATGAGAAGGAGATGTGTAAGCTGGTTGATTCCGCATTGGATTTCTGGTTGACGACAGGACGTTTTTCGGATGAATTTGAAAGGGAATTTGCCAAGTGGATCGGTGTTCGTTACGCAAGCCTGGTAAACAGCGGCTCTTCTGCAAATCTGCTTGCATTTATGGCGTTAACGGCGCCAGAGCTTGGAGAGAGACAGATCAGGCGGGGGGATGAAGTGATCACAGTTGCCTGCGGATTTCCTACAACGGTGGCTCCGATTCTTCAATACGGCGCCGTGCCGGTGTTCGTAGATGTTACAGTACCGCAGTACAATATTGATGTGACAAAGTTAGAAGCGGCATATAGTTCCAGAACAAAGGCTGTTATGATCGCGCATACGCTTGGTAACCCATTTGATCTGAAATTTGTTAAGAAGTTTTGTGAGGAACATGACCTGTGGCTTATAGAGGATAATTGTGATGCGCTGGGAACGAAATATACGATAGATGGGGAGACGAAGTATACAGGAACATGGGGAGACATCGGAACAAGCAGTTTCTATCCGCCGCATCATATGACGATGGGAGAAGGAGGATGTGTCTATACAGATAATCCTTTACTGAATAGATTAGTGAAAAGCTTCCGGGATTGGGGACGCGACTGTGTGTGTCCGTCGGGACGCGATAATGTGTGCGGACATCGTTTTGAAGAGCAGTTCGGCGAGCTGCCGAAAGGGTACGATCATAAATATGTATACAGCCATTTCGGATATAATCTAAAAGTCACAGATATGCAGGCGGCAGTCGGTGTGGAGCAGTTGAAGAAATTCCCATCCTTTATTGAAGCGCGCCGGCAAAATTGGACACGATTGAGAGAGAAACTGGAGAGCGTATCAGACAGGCTGATACTTCCAAAAGCCGCCGAGAACAGCGATCCTTCCTGGTTTGGATTCTTACTCAGTGTCAGGGAAGAGAGCGGTCTTAAGCGTGACAATATCATCAGATATATAGAAGAGCACAATATCCAGACAAGGCTCTTGTTCAGCGGGAATCTTATAAAGCATCCTTGCTTTGACCAGATCAGGGGAACGGATATGTATCGTGTGAGCGGCAGTCTGGATGTGACCGATTATATTATGAAGAATACATTCTGGGTGGGAGTATATCCGGGGATGACGGATGAGAAGATAGATTACATGGCCAAGATAATCAAAGAAGCAGTTTCATAGGTACATTAGGCAGGGCGAAAGGGCTAAGGATATGAGAGATATCAAGTTGTTAGACTGCACGTTAAGAGACGGCGGGTATGTAAATGACTGGGAGTTCGGGCGTGATCATTTGTGCAGTATTTTCCAGAGATTGACAGACACACAGGTTGATTTTATAGAAATAGGTTTTCTTGATGAAAGAAGACCTTTTGACAGAAACAGAAGTATTATGCCTGATACACGATCTGCAAATAGGATTTACGGAGAACTTGATAAGCAAAATGCGGTCGTGATGGGAATGATTGATTACGGAACATGCGGGCTTCAGAATATACAGCCGGCGGATGAGACATTTGTCGACGGAATCCGCGTCATATTTAAAAAGCATGTTATGCATGAGGCAATGGAATTCTGTGCTGCCTTAAAAGAAAAGGGATATATAGTCTTCTCGCAGTTGGTATCTATGACAAGCTATAGTGATGCAGATCTGATGGAACTGATGGAACTCGTGAATCAGGTGAAGCCATATGCAGTTTCCATGGTAGATACTTATGGACTTATGGATGCCGGGATATTACGGCACTATTTTTCATTATTAAACAGACATATCGATGAATCGGTTTGTATTGGTTATCATGCGCATAATAATTTTCAACTAGGATTTTCCAATGTTATAGCGATGACAGAGTACGTCCCGGAAGATCTGGCAGAAAAGGAGATTCTAAAAAACAGAAGTATTCTTGTTGACGGAACATTATTTGGTATGGGGAAGAGTGCGGGAAATGCTCCGCTTGAATTGATCGCGATGTATTTGAATGAGAAGCACGGAGCTGCTTATAAGATCAATCCGATGCTTGAGGCGATCGATGAAAGTATTATGACATTTTACAGGAAAGCGCCATGGGGGTATAAACCGTATTTTTATCTCAGTGCGCTTAACAAATGCCACCCTAATTATGTAAATCAGTTTCAGGAGAAGGAGAATCTCTCTGTTTCTGCGGTGAATAATCTTCTTGGAACAATCGAACCGGAAGAGAAAAAGCTTCTGTACGACAGGAAAGCGGGCGAGAGGATTTATAGAGCTTTTGAAGCGCGGTCTTACAAGGATAAGGAAACAAGTATACTTTTAGCAGGCGCATTAAGGGATAGGAAGATCCTGCTTGTTGGTCCGGGGAAAAATATTCAGCTACAGAGTGAACGGGTCAATGAGTTTATCAGTAATCAGAAACCTGTCATGATATCTGTTAATTATATACCTGGCGCCTGGAAGGTTCAGTATGTATTTGTTACAAAGAGCATGAGATATCTGGAGATGACAGAAGATCTTCTGGAGGTTAAAAACCGTAATGTGCAGCTTATCGCAACAACGAATGTTGAAGCGAAAAATGGGGAATTTGACTATGTATTTTCCAGAGAACCGCTGTTGGAACATGATCAGAAGATTAATGATAATTCATTTATCATGTTATTGAAGATACTTAGCTCCTGCGGGGTAAAGAAAGTGTGGTGCGCAGGCTTTGACGGGTATTCTCCAAGTGAGGATAATTATTTTAAACCGGCAATGGAATATGCGTTTTTGAAAGATGAGGCAGTCAATCTGAATACTCACATCAAGGAAATCCTTGAGGATATGAGCGGTGAATTGAAAGCGGAGTTTATTACATATTCCCACTATCTCGACGAATTAGATATTCGTCTGGCTTCAGTGTAAGGAGTGTTTGAGAGTAAAAAGAACAAGGAGAAGGCTGAATATGAGAATGAAAGTATCAAAATATATATCAGAATTTCTTGTAAAGAATGGAATGACCGACTGCTTCATGGTGACAGGCGGAGGCGCAATGCATCTGGACGATGCGATCGGTCATCAGAAGGGGATGCATTGTACGTTCAATCATCATGAACAGGCATGTGCAATTGCGGCAGAAGGATATGCACGGATGACGGGGAAGATTGCGCCAGTCTGTGTGACGAGCGGACCAGGGGGGACGAATGCAATTACTGGAGTGATGGGCGGATGGCTGGATTCTATTCCCATGTTTATCATATCCGGTCAGGTAAAGCGTGAGACGACGGTATGGGCGTGCCCGGAACTGAATCTCAGACAATTAGGGGATCAGGAGTTTGCAGTTATTGATTCTGTGAGGAATATGACCAAATATGCGGTGATGGTTACGAATCCGGATGAGATTGCATATCACTTGGAAAAGGCGCTCTTTCTCGCGATGAATGGAAGAAAAGGTCCGGTCTGGCTGGATATTCCGCTTGATGTACAGGGAGCAGTGGTCGATACGGATACGCTGATACATTTTCGAGAGGAGCAGGAGAATCCATGGAAGAAGCCGATGATAAGGCAGTCTGCGATTGATATCCTGCTGCAGAAGCTTAAAGGATCCAAAGCGCCTCTTGTATTAGCCGGAACAGGTATAGCTCTTGGAGGAGCTTCAAAGAAATTCCTTAGTTTTCTGGAGAAATATCAGATTCCGGTGGCAACGGCATGGAATGCAAACGACACGGCAGCATTTGATAATCCATATTATGTTGGAATGCCGGGAACCGTAGGAACACGGTCAGGTAACTTTGCGGTACAGAACTGTGATCTGCTGATAAGTCTTGGGTGCAGAATGAACATCCGTATGATCGGATATAATCATTATGATTTTGCAAAAAATGCTTTTAAAGTAATTGTTGATATTGATGCAAGAGAACTTATGAAACCAACGATCCAGCCGGATCTGCCGGTCCATGCAGATGTAGGAGAGTTTTTGGATTGTATGCTGCAACAGGATTATGAGCCGATTATGGAGCACAAAAAGTGGACGGCATGGTGCAGGGAGCTGCTTGGAAGATTCCCGGTTGTATTGCCCGAGTATCATAATGAAGGACAGAAGCTTATTAATCCCTATGTTTTTATAGAAAAGCTCTTTGGACAGCTCAGACCGGATGAACGGATTATATGCGGAAATGGAAGTGCATGTGTGATTACGTTTCAGGCGGCGCAGATGAAGCAGGGACAGAGGATGTTCACGAATTCAGGGTGTGCGGCAATGGGTTATGGATTCCCGGCGGCGATTGGGGCGGCTGTGTCGGATAACAGCCGCAGGACGATATGTATTGACGGTGACGGAAGTATCATGATGAATCTTCAGGAACTGGCAACGGCAGTCTATAATAAATTGAATCTAAAGCTGATCATTCTTAATAATAATGGATATCTTTCTATCCGGCAGACGCAGACGAATCTCTTTGAACCGCCGCTTATCGGTGTTGATTCAGAGAGCGGCGTAGGATTTCCTGATTTTGCAAAATTGTCGGATGCATTTGGAATAAGGTATCTGAGAATCGAGAAAGAGCCGGAGTGTGATGAGATCATCCGTGGGATGCTAGAATCAGACGGGCCGTGTGTCTGTGAAGTTGTTGTGGATCCGACGCAGAATTTTGAACCGAAATCTGCGTCAAAGGTTTTACCGGACGGCAGGATTGTTTCACCGTCCCTTGATGATATGAAACCGTTTTTGGAAAGAGAAGTATTCGAGGAGATTAATTACGAAAGATATTGTGAATCACACAATGGCGGTGTATAGATGAGAATTAAGAATGTAATCTTTGATTTAGACGGAACTCTTTTGGATACGACGGAAGGGGTAGTAGAGAGTGTAAAATATACGGCTCAGAAATTAGGGTATCCAAAACTGCCGTATGAAAAATTTTTGCGGTTTATAGGACCGCCTATCCAACAGTCTTTTATGGCCTATTATGGAGCAGATGGGGAAACGGCACAGAAAGCGGCAGATATCTTCAGGACATATTATAAGACGGAAGCTTTACTGAAGGCGGTTCCTTATGATGGTATCTATGAACTGTGTGATATTTTAAAAAGTAATCGTATTAGTATGGCTGTAGCTACATACAAACGGGAAGATTACGCGCTTACTCTTCTGAAACATTATCGGTTTGATGTGTACTGTACGGTGATGCATGGTGCAGATCATCATAATATATTAAAAAAAGAAGATATTGTGAATATATGTATCGAAGAAATGGGCGGGACCAAGGAAACAACGGTTTTGATCGGAGATACGTCAAATGATGCCGTAGGGGCGGCAAAGGCGGGAATTTCTTTTGCCGCAGTTACATATGGGTTCGGGTTCAGGAATTTAGAAGAAGTTAACATGTATAACAATATAGGGGCGGCTGCTGCGCCTCTGCAGATGGCAGATATTATATTGCGGAACGGATATTAGAGCGGGTATTTTATTAAAGAGGCAGAGGTTCGGAAGGTTGGATACAGCATGGGAAAAGTAGTAATAACAGGAGCAACAGGAGCGATTGGGCGGGCGTTGATTACAGAGGCGGTGAAAGATGGACAAGAGGTCCTGGCAATTGTACATAGAGATTCCGGCAGAGCAGATGAATTGAGTGAGATAGAAGGCTGTAGAGTTCTGAAGGCAGATCTGGCAGAATACGGTAAGCTTCCGCAGCTTATGGAAGAGCAGCAATTGGATATTAATGGATATGATATGTTCTTTCATCTTGCATGGATGGCTCCGTTTGGGAGCGGCAGGGATAATCTTGATCTCCAGCTCGATAATGTTCATGCATCGTTGGCGGCAGTCAGATTAGCTGGCAGGATGGGGTGCCGTGTTTTTATAGGGACGGGATCACAGGCTGAATACGGACGGGTGGAAGGGACTCTGAGACCGGATACGCCGGCGCACCCGGAAACGGGATACGGTATTTCCAAATTATGTGCCGGTCAGATGACAAGACTTTTATGCGGGCAGATGGGGATGCGGCATATCTGGACTAGGATACTCAGTGTGTATGGTCCGTATGACAGAAAAGAGACGTTGCTCAGTACAGCAGTGATAGATATGCTGGAGGGAAAGGAGACAGCTTTTACGCCCTGTGACCAGATATGGGATTATATTTACAGTGAAGATGCGGCACGTGCTGTTTATGAAGCAGGGAAAAAGGGGAAGAATGGGGCAGTTTATATAATTGGCAGCGGTGAGACAAGAAGGCTTGCCGAGTATATAAAAGTAATAGGAAGGTTAACCGGATACACGAAAGAGATTGGTTTTGGAAGACGTCCCTACAATGACAAACAGGTGATGTACTTAAAAGCTGATATTGGCAGTTTGAAGAGAGACACAGGTTTTGAGTTGGAAGTCAGGTTTGAGGAAGGGGCGGCAAGACTGATTGAGTTTTTTAAGAACCAGGGATATGGCAGGCGTAAGTGATGAAGAAAATGGATTCAATGATACAATTTGCTGAAAAAATGGATAAAGAATTGAAAGAGTTTGATGCAGTTTTTGCAGTCTTGCGCGGCGGAAGGATTACAGAAGATTGGGGCGATGAGTTTAGCAGAGTAATGCTGCGACATAACACATCGAAAAATGTTCTGGTTCTTTCTGATATGGATATAATACTAACGAACAGTCACGGCTTTGAATACCGTAGATTAAGTGAAGAGGAGTGCAGAAGCTTAAGGCAGTTGTATACGATGTATGATTTTTCGGATCGGTTTTTTATGATATCGGAGGAATCTCAGTATGGCGGTCTGCTGAATTATGTGGAAACTGGGATTATTACGAATGAAGAAGCTTTACAGGTATTTGCAATTTCTGGATGGAGTGTTGAGGAGAATGTATGAAAATAAATGGCGAGAATGAATTCTTAGAGTTCTGTAAAAGAAATTCCCAATTAGTCATCTATGGTGCCGGGAAAATGGGGGCGTTGGTAGAAAGCTTTTGTAGAAAGAAAAATATATTAATAAATTGTTTTTGTGTTACACAGATTGACGAAAAAGAAAACTTTTTGGGATATCCGGTTAAAGAAATCGCCGAAATATATCAAAACTGTAATGGTGTTGGTATTATAGTTGCAGTATCTGAAAAGTATTCGGGAGAGGTGCTGGAAAAGGTAAAGGATTTTAATTTTTTTTATGACAAGTATTTATTGTATGCAATTGAGAGTAGTAATGCAATTGAAAAGGCAAAAGAGCGAACTCGTTTAGTTAAAATAGAGAATAATATACTTATCAGTGTGAAAGAATGGGTGTTCTGCAAAAATAATTTTTACATTGTTTGTCCGGGAAGTATTGGTGATACGCTTTATGTAGCGTCGCTCGTTAAAGCATATAAGCATAGGAATAGTATTACATCTGTTAGCTTGATTGTAAAAGAGAATCAGAAGAGTATACCTCTATTATTTGCATCTGTCGATGAAAGAATTGTATCAGATGAACTCGTGGAAATTTTAGATTCATATTCTAGAAGTAAAGTGGTTTGGCG
>Ga0224483_100376_pt1 | contig 13791 bp, 9 predicted proteins | sample hydfratestSal1_FD_181453 | JGI IMG/M metagenome (GOLD analysis project Ga0224483, IMG submission 181453) | Metatranscriptome of mouse feces microbial communities from Columbus University, Ohio, United States - Sal1 (Metagenome Metatranscriptome) ... | reverse complement strand
GGTTATGAAAAAAAAAAATCGCCGAAGTAATATAAAAGAGTGTGCGGAAACAGTATGAAGACAGCGTCTGGATTGCCCTCTCCTCAGACGGATCGGATTCATATAAAACTCACGCTTAAAACCCCTACAGAGGCCACTCAAAATTTCAAGGAGGAGCAACAAATGAAGAATTTGAAAGTAGGCAAGAAGTTTTTACTGGCTTTCGGCCTGATCCTGGCTATGTTCCTGATCGCCGTGGTTTCCGCCGGAGTCGGGATCCGAAGATCCAAGGCCAGCTACCGGAGATTTTACGAGCAGGAGTATGAAGCCATCACCAGCATCTATCAGATGCAGGTAAGTCTTCAGGAAGGATTAAAAGAACTCTTGCTGGCGGTCGTGGAGTCCGACACGGAGGAGACAAAACGGATGGTGCAGAGTGTGAACGAGAACCTGCAGAATGTCCAGACTCAGCTTCAGAACATCTATAACGTGTACTCGGGGGATGTATCTTTGCTGAAAAACTTTGAGACCATGATGACGAATAATAAACCTGTAAGGGAGCGGGCCATCGAGGCTGCCAGCAGGGGTACAAAGGAAGGAAACGAGGAGGCCCAGCAGATCATTCTGGAGGAGTATAATCCGGTGGTAGAGCAGTATGTGGCCGTTCTGCGCCAGGCGTTCCAGAATATGGAGCAGGAGAGCAACACCCGGTATGAGGAAGCCATGGAACTGCTGGATTATCTTTATGCCATCTCGGTACTGATCGCGGCAGTGGCCTTTATCCTAACCTGCTTCATCGCTCTTAATCTGACCAAGGGTGTCCTTACTCCGGTCAGGAAGCTGGAAGCGGTCATGAAAGAGGTTGTGAAGGGTAACCTTTCTGTGAATGTGGATTACGAGTCAAGGGATGAGTTCGGCGAGATGGCCAGCTACATGCGGGAGATGACCACAGGGATCGCCGCGATCATCAAGGATATCGAGAGGATCCTTACGGCGATGGCTGGCGGCGATTTTGCGGCCAGGTCTACAGACAGGGACAAATATATTGGAGATTACAAGAAGATCCTTCAGGCCATGATCGGCATTAAGAAGGCATTGAACACAACCATGACCACGTTGAACCAGTCCGCGGACCAGGTAGCCTCCGGTTCGGATCAGGTTTCCTCCGGAGCCCAGGCCCTGTCTCAGGGCGCTACGGAGCAGGCCTCTTCCGTGGAAGAGCTTGCCGCGTCCATCGACGATATCTCCAACCGCATTAACGAGAACGCCCGGGGCGCTGAGGAGGCCAGCAAGAAGTCGGATACGGTCAGCGAGATCGCGGCGGAAGGAAACCGCAGGATGCAGGATATGCTGACAGCCATGGCGGATATCAGCAACTCTTCCGGAGAGATCGGAAAGATCATCAAGACCATTGAAGATATCGCGTTCCAGACCAACATCCTGGCCCTCAACGCGGCTGTTGAGGCGGCAAGGGCGGGAAGCGCGGGCAAGGGCTTCGCGGTTGTTGCCGACGAGGTGCGGGATCTGGCAAGCAAGTCCGCGGAGGCGTCTAAGAACACGGCTGTTCTTATTGAGAACTCCCTTTCTTCTGTGGAGAACGGCAGAAGGATCGCCGATGAGACTGCCGGGGCTTTGGAGAAGGTAGTTACAGGAATCCAGGAGGCTACGGATATGATGGATGCCATTGCCAGGGCTTCCAGGGAGCAGGCTGACGCCATCACCCAGATCACTGTTGGGATCGACCAGATCTCCAGCGTGGTCCAGACCAATTCCGCCACTTCCGAGGAGAGCGCCGCGGCCAGTGAAGAGCTGTCAAGCCAGGCTCAGATCATGAAGGATTTGGTGAGGAAGTTTAAGCTTGACAAAGATCTTGGTTCCGCGTCGGCGATCCGCTGAGCGGCGGATTTGCAGATTTTTAGATTAACAGATGGACGGATAGGCAGGTTGGGGGACCTGCCTGCCGGTCTGTCTGATTTCCGTTTGCCGGGGGATATTCGCCAAAAGGCGATTTTCCGAAAAAGAGGCACAAGGCGGGAAAAGGACATATACTAATAACAAGCGGACCTAAAGAAAATTGAGGAGAATAGTTGTCATGAAGCAGAGCATAAAACAACAGGTCTTAATACGGGTGGCTCTTATTTTTATAGTAGTCATCGTGAGCGGGATCGTAACATTGAGCGGCATGAAGAGGGTTCGGCTCTCCAGCAAGTCTACGGAGCAGGCCACTCAGATCCATGCCCTGGTTTTGACAGCGGAGAAAGCCCATTACGGGTGGGTGGAAAACTTGTGCTCTGCTGTTGCTCTTGGCACGGAGTTTACAGGGAGCACCGACTATAAAACCTGCGTTCTGGGCAGCTGGATCTATGGCCCGGAGCTTGAGGAAGTTGAGGATCAGCGGATCCATCAGCTGGTCCGGGAGATGCAGCCTATCCATCAGGCGATCCACGAGTCGGCGGAGAAGATCCTGTCCGTGAACAAGACGGATCCCCAGGAGGCCCGCCGCATGTATCAGGAAGAAACCAGAGCCAATGTGGATAAGCTGGTGGCCCTTTTGGAGCAGGTGGGAGCCATTACGGAGGAACAGGTGAGCGCCAACCAGACGGATCTGGTGGACTGGGTCTTTCGGACCGAGGGGATCTCTGTCTTTACGGTGGTGGTGATCCTGACAGTCAGTATTTTGCTGGTGGTTTACGTTATAGGCAAGATCGTGAATCCTATCCAGATGATCACAGAGTCCAGCAGAGGTATGGCGGAAGGGAAACTTGATTTCCAGATTGACGTAAAAAGCAAAGACGAGGTGGGACAGCTGGCCGAAAGCCTTAACACCTCGGTAAAGAACCTGAGACTTTATATTTCCGACATCGCCATGATCCTCCAGCAGATGGCAGAGGGGAACCTGGCGGCGGAAAGCCATATTGAGTATGCCGGTGAGTTTGTGCAGATCCAGAAGGCCATAGAGATCATCGGCCGGGAGCAGAGCAGCATCATGGAGCAGATTCACGCCTCCTCCAGCCAGGTGGACGCGGGAGCCAGCCAGGTGGCCACAGGGGCTCAGAGTCTGGCCCAGGGTTCCACGGAGCAGGCCTCCGAGGTGGATAACCTGCTTCACATGATCGAGCAGATCACGGATCAGATCGACAGTAACGCGGACAGCGCGGCCATCACCACTGAGGAGGCGGATAAGATGAGCCGTCAGATCACGCTGTGCAACGGGCAGATGGAGGAGATGGCGCAGGCCATGAGCCAGATCAGCGCCTGCTCCGGCGAGATCCAGCACATTATCAAGACCATCGACGATATCGCGTTCCAGACCAACATCCTGGCTCTGAACGCGGCTGTGGAGGCCGCCAGGGCCGGAAGCGCGGGCAAGGGCTTTGCCGTGGTTGCCGACGAGGTGCGCAACCTGGCTGCCAAGAGCGCGGACGCGGTGAAGGAGACCACGGAGCTGATCGAAAAGACGCTGCGCATGGTGGACACCGGTTCCAGGCTTACGGGCGTGACAAAGGATTCCCTTTCCTCGGTGGTAAACGGGGCGGATATGGTCACAGGCCAGATCAAGGTGATCTCTGAGGCGTCCAAGGATCAGAAGACAGGGATCAACCACATTAAGGACAGCATTTATCAGATCTCCACCGTGATCCAGTCCAACTCCGCTACGTCGGAGGAGAGCGCCGCGGCAAGTGAACAGCTGGCAGGCCAGGCACAGGTGCTAAAATCTCTGATCGGAAGATTTAAACTGAAAAGACGGTGAGATATGAGAAACTTCCAGGAACGACGGCCGGACCGCGGGGGAGAAATGGGTGACAGACCCAAGGTTCTGCCGCTGTTCCTGATGCTATAAAAAACAAAACGCGAAAAGCTAGAAATGCAACGAAGGGAGAAAGTCATGTCAAACAGTATTAAAAATCTGAAGGTTGGCCTTAAGCTGTATATCCTGGTGGGAATCGCTTTGGCCTCAATGCTGGCGCTTGTCATATCAGGCGTCATACTTATGGGTAACATTAACAAGGCTACGGATATCATCGCGGTTAAGTGGATGCCCAGCTGTACCTTATCCAATCAGATGGACACGTCCCTGTCCAAGGTCAGGCTGTATAAGACCACAGCGGTGACCGGCAGGAACGACGAGGAGGTTCAGACCAACATAGATAAGGTGGAAGCCGAGGTAGCCAAACTGGACGGATATATCAGCCAGTACGGCGGTTTTGTCACCACCACCGAGGGGCGGCGGCTCTACGAGGCTCTTCAGACCGCATGGAATGCCTATAAGCAGGTGGATACTAAGGTTATGGACCTGGCAAGAGCCGGTGAGCTGGAGGAAGCAGAGGTTCTGTTAAAAAGCGACGAGGGCGTCAAGGCTTACAATGACGTGACCCTGGCCTTTAACAACCTGTCCGATTTTAATACACAAGGCAGCGAGGACGCCCATGCGGACAGCACTGCTACTTACAAGAACGCGCTGGTGATCATGATGGTCATGCTGGCAGTATCCACCATAATCGGCGTGATTTTCTCCATGCTTATCATCAAGAGCATCCGCATTCCTGTGGCAGAGCTTGAGAAGGCCGCGGTTGAGATGGCCCAGGGCAATCTGGATGTGGATATCACATACGAGGCGAAGGATGAGCTGGGCGTGCTTGCGGCTCAGTTCAGAGAGGTTATCAGAAAGTTACATGCAATTGTCAATGATGAGAAGCAGTTTATGGCAAAGATGGCTGCCGGCGATCTGACCGTGGATTCCATTTGTCCCCAGGAGTATATAGGCACCTTTGACGCCATCCTGAAATCCTTCCGCACCATTGCCAGACAGATGAACGACGCCATGACAAAGATCAGCGAGAGCAGCGAGCAGGTTTCCAACAGCGCGGACCAGGTATCCTCAGGAGCCCAGGCTCTTTCCCAGGGCGCCACGGAGCAGGCAAGTTCCATTGAGGAGCTGGCGGCTACGATCAACGATATTTCCGACAGGATCAAGGAGAACGCGGAGAACGCCAAGGTTGCCAACGTGAAGGTTAACGCTGTAGGCGAGAACATGAATCTGAGCAATGCCAAGATGCAGGATATGATCCAGGCCATGAGCGATATTAACAACAGCTCCAGTGAGATCGGAAAGATCATCAAGACCATTGAGGATATCGCGTTCCAGACCAATATTCTGGCGCTGAACGCAGCGGTGGAGGCAGCCAGAGCGGGAAGCGCGGGCAAGGGCTTTGCCGTGGTTGCCGATGAGGTGCGCAACCTTGCCAGCAAGAGCTCCGAGGCCTCTAAAAATACGGCTGCCCTTATTGAGAATTCCATCAAGGCAGTGCAAAACGGCACCGAGATTGCCAGCGAGACGGCCAAGACTCTGGTTCAGGCTGTGGACGGGGTGAAGGAGGCCACAAAACTTGTGGACAAGATTTCCGAGGCAAGCTCCAATCAGTCCGCGGCTATCTCCCAGATTACCCTTGGCATTGACCAGATTTCCAGCGTGATCCAGACCAACTCCGCCACGGCTGAGGAGAGCGCGGCTGCCAGCCAGGAGCTGTCCAGCCAGGCGCAGCTGATGAGAGAGCAGGTAGGCAAGTTTCGTCTGAAAGCCACCAGCGGCAGCAGTTTTTCTTTACGGGAACCTGCGTCGGCTCCAATGCCTGTAAGTTCATACAGCCAGCCGGAGGAGGAGTACCCGAGCTACGAGAGGACATCAACGCCGGATCCGGCTCCTTCCTTTAGTTCCTACTCTTCCAATGATAAGTATTGAGTGAGAACGACCGGAAAGACAGGGTGACATAAAAAGACTTCGGGATCTTGGTTCCGAAGCCTTTTTTGTGGGGACTACTTGATTGTTCTTGACGGGTGGGAAACATATCAAGTATAATTACTCCACATGAAAATATCATAACGAATGTAGAAAAGAGGAGCATGACAGTGAGACAGTTTTTTGGTATGAGCCAGAGAGGGAATCTGAAGGAAGCAGTCCAGGGGCTGGCAGATCCTCAGCTTATTATGCTGATGTCCAATGGCAACCAGTTTGAGGAACATGTGGAGGAGCTGGAGCGTCTCTTTCCCAATGTGCCCAGCATCGGATGTATCGGAATGTGCTATGATACCAGAGTAGCGGAGTCAGGAGTGGGCGTGGCGGCCTTTACAGGAGGTGTGGTTGCCGCGGCCAATGTGCTGGAGCAGGTGTCCTTGATGCCTGTAAAGTATATCCGGCGTCTGGAGCTGGATCTGGGAAAGGTGAACGCCTCGGAGCAGGATACGGTGTGTATTGATTTTTGTTCCGGCAATGACGCCTGTGTGCTGAATACCATACATACTGCCCTGCGGCATCGGAATGTTTCTCTGGTGGGCGGAACCGGGGACGGAGGCAGAGTGTCTGCCAACGGCAGAGTCTATAAGGACTCCGTGGCCTATGCCATTGTAAAGAATCAGAACGGCAGAGTGAAGGCGTACAAGGAAAATATTTACCGGAGGATGGATGAGCACCGGTTTATCGCTTCTGACACGGATAAAGGCAGGTATATCATGGGATCTCTTAACGGGAAACCGGCCAGACAGGTGTACCAGGATATCCTCCATGTGACGGAGCAGCAGATCCAGACGCAGACCTTTAAGAATCCTTTTGGCAAGATCAACGGGGACGACACATGCATCATATCCATCAAGGAGGTGGATGGAAACGCCCTGGCGTGCTTTCGGCAGGTCAATGATTCCGATGTGTTAAGCCTTCTGGAACTGGGGGATTACCGGGCTATTGTGAGGGAGACCATCGAGAAAATCAGCCGTGATTTCCCCAGACGCTCAGCCATTTTTTCCATTAACTGCCTTTTTAGGTATAAACTGTTCAATGAGAACGGATATATGCAGGAGTATCTGGGGGAGATGGGTTCTCTGGGGGACCATGCGGGGCTTGTTGGATATGGGGAACACTTTAATAACCAGTTTGTCAATCAATCCATGACTTGCGTGGTATTTGAATAAAAGGGGGTGAGGACTTGCTGTTTTACAGAGATAAGGACGGAAAGAAAGGAAAGAAGCAGGGCCAGGAGAAGGACTTGTACCCGGTTTTGTATGTAATGGACAGCTTAAAGGAGTACCATACGGATCTGGTCCACAAGGAGGTGGAGTCTCTCCAGGAGTTAAGTTTGGTGGGCAGTTCTTTTGACAGTGTTCTTGGGGAGACTAAGCGGTTCCAGGAGCAGCTGGAGAATATGGGAGAGAATTTTTCCAGCGTCACTGAGGCCACGGAGCAGTTTGCCGCGGTGAGGGATGAGATCGCCAGGTCTGTGGGGCAGGCCCAGAACGAGGTGGAGATCTTAAAGACCAGCTCCCTGGAAGTGGAGGCCCACTTCGGCGAGATGGGCAGTACCTTTGGGGCGCTGCAGGAGTCCGTGGAGCAGATCAAGCAGAGGATGAGCCGGATCGTGTCCATCGCGGACCAGACCAACATCCTTGCCATCAACGCGTCCATCGAAGCGGCCAGAGCCGGTGAGAAGGGCAAGGGCTTTGCCGTGGTGGCGGTGGAGGTGAAAAAGCTGGCGGATCAGATCAAGGATCTGGCGGCGGAGGTGGATTCTGACATCAAGAACGTGGAGCGGGGCACGGATAAGCTAAGCGACAGCATCGATACTTCCAGGCAGGCCCTGGGGGACAGCATCGGGAAGGTGCAGGAGACCTATGAGATGTTTGACCAGATCACCCAGGCGGCGGAGGGAGCCACGTCGGTGCAGGCCCAGATCACCGGGGTCATCGGCGAGTCCAGATCAGCCCTGGACAGTCTTTGCGGGTTTTTTGACAAGATGAGAGGACAGTATCAGCAGGTGGTGAAACACATCACTCAGGCCAGCAAGCTGGGGACTACCAAGAGCGCCATGTTTGAGGATATTGACAACCTGATGGCCCAGATCCGGCCTATCATCAAGGAATAAAAAGAAATTTTTTTGCAAATTCCGCATAGGAAAGACAAATGTTGCTGGACAAAAGGACTTTCATATGGTATAATCGAAACACTTTATCTGACTAAATTATCAGAGAGAGGGGTTCCGGGAGCAGGCTTCCCGAAGGATGCGCAGCCGGGACCAACAAAAAAAGGAGGAACAAGGAATGAAAAAAAGATTACTTAGCCTGACATTGGCAGCGGCTATGACGCTCTCCCTGGCAGGCTGCCGCGGGAACGCCACGGCAGATACTACCGCGGCGGCGGACACTGCAGCTACCACAGCGGCGGCAGAGACCACTACGGCGGCAGGGGACCAGGAGACAGAGGCTACGGCAGAGACTGAAGCTCCTGCGGCAAACTTTAAGATCGGTATCATCACCGGTACGGCTTCCCAGGGCGATGAGGAGATCACTCAGGCAGGGAAGATGAAGGAGAAGTACGGCGATATGATCGTCACTTCCACCTACCCGGATAACTTTACCACAGAGACAGAGACCGTGATCTCCAACACTGTGGCCATGGCTTCTGACCCGGATGTGAAGGCGATCATCTGGTGCCAGGCGATCCCGGGTACGGCAGCTGCTATTGACAAGGTTCGGGAGACAAGGCCTGACATGATCTTCATCGTCGGCACGCCAGGCGAGGATCCGGGCGTTATCAACCCCAAGGCTGACATCGTTCTCCAGGTAGATGAGCCTGGATGCGGTATCGTGCTTCCTCCCCAGGCCGCAAAGCAGGGAGCTAAGACCATGATTCACTATTCGTTCCCGCGCCACATGAGCTACGCGCTGATCGTTGCCCGTCACGAGAACTTTAAGAAGTACTGCGCGGAGAACAACATTGAGCTGGTTGACGTTACGGCTCCGGACCCGACAGGCGATTCCGGTATCACAGGCGCTCAGCAGTTCATTCTGGAGGATGTGCCCCGCCAGATCGAGAAGTACGGCAAGGACACTGTGTTCTTTACCACCAACTGCGGTATGCAGGAGCCTCTGATCCGTTCCGTATTTGAGAACGGCGCTATTTACAGCCTGCAGTGCTGTCCGTCCCCGTTCCACGCGTTCCCGGCTGCCCTGAACATTGACATGGCAGGCCATGAGGCGGATGTGAACTACATGATGGAGCAGCTTCAGGCAAAGGTTACGGAGTACAACATGGGCGGCCGTGTTTCCACATGGGGCGTTCCCTGTAACATGCTGTTTATCAGCGCCGGCGTTGAGTATGCCAAGAAGGTGCTGGAGGGACAGACAAGCGGCACTCTGGATGAGCAGGTGCTGAGAGACACCATCCAGGACTGCGCCGAGGAGTTTACTCCGGATGCCAAGATGACTATTGACTACTATGTTGACGACAACGGCAACGCCAAGGAGAATCATTTCCTGGTAATGTCCGATTTCGTGACATTTGAGTAATGGCTACCTGACCGGGTTAGGAAAATTGAATTGATGTAGATGAATCTGGAGTTCTGCCAACGGGGGTCTTTGGGACATCAGTTGGCAGAACTTTCCTGTTTTTGGGGAAGGCTACGGCTGCCCCGCCTCTTCCCGAAGGTCTCATCAGCGTTCGGGGAGATTTGCATGATAGATGCATGACCTGCCGGTCTGGGCCGGCGGTAAATATGAATGTGGAAAGAGGTTGGTGACTTGGAGAAAGAAAAGGAAACCTATGTCCTGAAAATGGATAACATCGCCAAGGAGTATTACGGCAACCGTGTTCTTAAGGGAGTGAACCTCCATATCCGCCCAGGGGAGATCCATGCTCTCATGGGGGAGAACGGGGCCGGAAAATCCACGCTGATGAACATTTTGTTTGGAATGCCTGTGATCCATACCACAGGAGGTTACGAGGGGACTATTGAGGTTAACGGGAACGCGGTAAATATTGACACTCCTCTAAAGGCCATGGAGCTGGGTATCGGCATGGTGCATCAGGAGTTTATGCTGATTCCGGGATTCAGCGTGACGGAGAATATCAAGGTGGGCAGGGAAAAGAGTGTTCCCAACTTGGCCAGCCGCGTCTTTGGGCCGTCTATGGAGTCCCTGGATTTTAAGGCCATGAGAAAGGATGCCAGGAAGGCGTTAAAGACCATCGGGCTGCAGATCGAGGAGTATGTGAAGGTGGCAGGCCTTCCGGTTGGGTACATGCAGTTTATTGAGATTGCCAGGGAGCTTGACAAGACGGGCATCCAGATCCTGGTGTTTGACGAGCCCACGGCGGTTCTCACGGAGTCGGAGGCAGAACGGCTTTTGGAGGCCATGCGGGTCATCTCCTCCCAGGGCATCGCGATTATCTTTATCACCCACCGTCTGGACGAGGTGATGGCAGTGGCGGACTCTATGACGATCCTTCGGGACGGGGAGTTTGTGGCCAGAAAAGAGATCAAGGACACCAATGTGGTGGAGATCGCGGAGCTGATGATCGGCCGGAAGATGGAGAAGCTGGTGGATGACGCCGGGGAGGATTCCCGCTCCATCGATGAGAGCCAGATCGCCGTAAGCCTTCGGGATTACAAGGTCAATATGCCCGGGGAGCAGGTGAAGGGCATTGACCTGGATATCAGGAAAGGCGAGATCTTCGGTATCGGCGGACTGGCGGGACAGGGAAAGCTGGGGATCCCCAACGGGATCATGGGGCTTTACAAGGCCCAGGGCCAGGTGAAGATCAATGGGGAAGTTTTAAACCTGACAAAGCTCGGGGACGCTTTGGACCACAAGGTGGCTTTTGTGTCCGAGGACAGAAGGGGCGTGGGGCTTCTTCTGGACGAGAGTATTGAGCAGAATATTATCTTCTCGGCCATGCAGACCAACGGGAAGTTTTTAAAGAAGATCGGCTGGATGCGGCTCTACGACGGGGCGGCGGGAAAGAGCCACGCGGAGGAAATGGTGAAGACTCTGGATATCCGGTGTACGGGGATAAAGCAGCCGGCGGGGGCGCTCTCCGGCGGCAACCAGCAGAAGGTGTGTCTGGCCAGGGCTCTGACCCTGGAGCCGGATATCCTGTTTGTATCCGAGCCTACCCGGGGGATCGACATCGGGGCCAAGAAGCTGGTGCTTGAGTATCTGGCAAAGTTAAACAGAGAGCAGGGCATGACGGTGATCATCGTGTCCTCGGAGCTGATGGAGCTTCGGTCCGTGGCTGACAGGATCGGTATCATATCGGACGGAAAGCTGGCGTGTATCTTAAAACCAGATGATTCGGACGCGGATTTTGGTCTGGCTATGTCCGGCGCTTGGAAAGGAGGAAGAAAAGATGCGTAATCCATTGAAACCATTGGTGGAGAAATTTGGTCTTCCCCGTGTTATCATTGTGTCGTTTTTCCTGTTTCTGATCGCGGCGGCAGGCATGTTCCACATGAATCTGATGCAGCTGCTCAGCGACTGTCTGCGGCGATGGGGCATGTACGGGATCCTGGCTCTGGCCATGGTGCCTGCGGTTCAGTGCGGAATCGGCCTGAACTTCGGTATCTCCATGGGGATCGTGGGGGGACTTTTGGGCGGCCTGATCGTGATCCAGTTCCGGGTGGCGGAAATGCCCTCCCTGGTGGCTGTTCATCCTCTGTTTGCCATGTGGGTGGCAGTCCTTTTGGCCATTGTCATCGGCGTTGTGCTGGCCACTGGAATCGGGTATCTGTACGGCCTTCTCTTAAACCGGGTGAAAGGGTCGGAGATGACAGTTACCACCTATGTGGGATTCTCCATCATCGCGTTTATGAATATGATGTGGATGCTGCTTCCGTTTACGGACGGGGAGCTGATCTGGCCAAACGCCGGAAAGGGGCTTCGAAATACCATCTCCCTGGCAGCTTCTTTCAGCAATGTTATGAACAAGACCTTAGCCTTTACCGTTGCGGGGGTCACGGTTCCCACAGGGCTTTTGCTGTTCTTTTTCCTCATGTGCTTTCTGGTGTGGCTGTTTATGCGTTCCAAGACCGGCATGGCCATGGGCGCGGCGGGCGCCAATCCCATGTTTGCCACCGCGGCGGGGATCAATGTAAATAAGATGCGTATTATCGGCACGGTGCTGTCCACGGTGCTGGCGGCTGTGGGGATTCTGGTGTACGCCCAGGGCTTTGGGTTTATCCAGCTGTACAACGGCCCTATGATGATGGGATTTACGTCTGTGGCAGCAGTCCTGATCGGGGGTGCCAGCCCGAAGAAGGCCAGGATCACCCATGTGCTTATCGGAACGTTTTTGTTTCAGGGCATTATGGCCCTTGGGCTTCCGGTGGCCAACCAGTTTATACCGGAGTCCAACCTGTCTGAGGTCGCCCGTCTTATTATCTCCAACGGCATTATTATCTACGCTTTGAGCCAGGTGAAAGGGGGAAGCGGACGTGAATAAGAAGTCAAAGATCAATATGTGGGATTTTTTGTTTCAGAATAAAGTGGTGCTCATGTTCCTGGTGCTGTGCATCGGGGCTACTATCGCTTCTAAGCAGCCTCTGACCTTTGTGATCCCGGAGCTGTTTACCCGTATTGCCAGAAACTCTTTTATCGTGCTGTCCCTGATCATCCCGGTCATCGCCGGCATGGGCCTGAACTTTGGCATCGTCATCGGAGCCATGGCGGCCCAGGTGGCCATCTTTTTTACCACCTACTGGGGGCTGACGGGATTTGGCGGGTTTGCGGCTACGGTGGCCTTATCCACCCCGATTGCGGTGTTTTTCGGATTTTTGGTGGGAAAACTGTTTAATTATATGAAGGGCAATGAGATGATCGGAGGCCTGGTGCTGGGTTATTTTGCGGAAGGTCTGTATCAGCTGTTGTTTTTGTTTATCTTCGGCGGCGTGATCAAGCTGAACAATTCAGACCTGATGATCGTCACAGGCGTCGGGGTTAAGAATACCATTGACCTTAAGGATACGGTGAAGTACGCTCTGGACACAGTGCCTATGCTGACCATTGTGGAGGTGGGATTTTATCTGATCCTTATCGGCCTTGTGTGCTCGACGGCTTTTAAGATGGTAAAGAAGCAGGAGGTGGATGTTAAGGCCACGGTCATCAAGGCTGCCGCTGCGGTTGTGGTGTACGGTCTGACGTTTATAAAGCCTGTGGAGCGGTTTCTGTCCGCGGACCGGCTGCTGCTTTTGTCCGCAGTGGAGCTGGGGTGTCTGGTCACGGTTTTGTGGCAGGCGTTTTTGTTTGTCAGATGGAAGGCTCAGAGCAGACGGGCTGACGAGGACAGTGTTTCGGAGCCTTTTAACACGCAGAAGGCCATTGCCTATGTGGTCCTGGCCGCTGTAGTCTACGGGCTCACCTATGTTCCCGCCCTATACAATGTGCTCATCGCCGTAAGGCTTCCGGTTATGACGTATCTGTGCATCGGGGCTCTGTGCGGGTTTAACAATATTCTGATGAAGACCCGTCTGGGGCAGAATATGAGGACTGTGGGCCAGAGCCGGACTGTGGCCAACGCGGCCGGCATTAATGTTGACAAAACCCGCGTGATCGCCATGATCTTCTCCACGGTGCTGGCAAGCTGGGGACAGCTGATCTTTTTGCAGAACGTGGGAACATTGTCCACCTACGGAGCCCACACCCAGGTGGGGCAGTTTGCCATTGCGGCCCTTTTGGTAGGCGGCGCTTCGGTGCAGAACGCTACCAATAAGCAGGCGCTTCTTGGGATCGTGCTGTTCCACACTTTGTTTATCGTGTCTCCTTTGGCCGGAAAGGAGCTGTTTGGGGATCCGGCTATCGGCGAGTATTTCAGGGTGTTCGTGTCCTACGGAGTGATCGCTATGTCCTTGGCGATGCATGCCTGGAAGAAGGCGGCAAAGCCTAAGATAGAGAGCGACGGGGATGGGAACGCGGAGGCGGCGTAGAGAGATTTTTGGGGATAATGGTTAAGAGAGCGGCGTGATCGGGGGGTCACGCCGCTTTTTTGAGGTGAGG
>Ga0224483_100373_pt1 | contig 13815 bp, 12 predicted proteins | sample hydfratestSal1_FD_181453 | JGI IMG/M metagenome (GOLD analysis project Ga0224483, IMG submission 181453) | Metatranscriptome of mouse feces microbial communities from Columbus University, Ohio, United States - Sal1 (Metagenome Metatranscriptome) ... | reverse complement strand
TGATATTGACATTATCAGCATCCGGTCCGGATTTGTCAGTAAAAAGCTGGTGAGGCTGGCTCATCAGGAGGGAAAGAGCGTCCACGCGTGGACGGTCAATGACAAGGCGGAACTGGAGCGGATGCGCGTCCTGGCAGTGGACAACGTGATCACGGACGATCCCCTCCTGGCCAGGGAGATCTTGTATCGGGGAGAGGGGACGGAGAGTCTTTTGGAATATTTAAGGGAGCTGCTTAGATAGACGGAGGGAAAGGAGAGGGAGCTGGATGAGAGTGGTTTTGCAGAGAGTGAAAGAGGCAAAGGTGTCTGTGGAGGGGAGGGTTGTGGGCGCCATAGGGACGGGCTATCTGCTCTTGCTGGGGGCGGAGCAGGAGGATACGGAGGAGACCGCGGACCGGATGATGGACAAGATCTGCAGGCTGCGGATCTTCCAGGACGAGAGCGGGAAGACCAACCGGTCGCTGGCGGACGTGGGCGGGGAGATTTTGGTGGTCAGCCAGTTTACCCTCTATGCGGACTGCAAAAAAGGAAACCGTCCCAGCTTCATAAAGGCCGGGGCGCCGGATCGGGCAAAGGCTCTCTATGAATATGCTGTCGAGAGGTGTCGGCTGCATGCGGATAAGGTGGAGCAGGGAGTGTTCGGGGCGGACATGGAGGTGGAGCTTGTCAATGACGGGCCGTTTACGTTGATGCTGGATAGCAGGGAGCTATTGGGTGATAGAAGCGTTTGACGGATTCATTTGTTATGATTTATGGGGACATCGCTCCTTCTCTGACTGGCCCCACGACAATCCTCGCCCCATGCTCACTCAACTAAACACCAATTTTCTGAACTTTTTGTGAATTTAAAAGATTTCCTTTTCTTTAAGCCCAGGATGTGCTATACTCTGTCCTGGGTCGTTGAGCCATATGGGGGTTTGGTCCGGACGGAAGGTCTGTGACAGAATCCAGGTTACAATCTATTAAATCTATCAATATATGGAAAGAAAAGGGATGGAACATGAAGAAAAGCTTAAAAGTTAGCATCTGCGGTCTTATGGCGGCGGTGTTGGTATCTGGTTGTTCAGCAAAAACCGATTCTCCGGCAGAGTCCACCACTGCTGTTCAGGAGTCGGGATCAGAGGAGGCGGTAAGTTCTCTGACCTTGGATCCGGGCGAGGTGGTGACCCTGGGCCAGTACAAGGGGGTATCCTACACGCCGGTGTCCCAGGATGTGACTGACGAGGAGGTGGAGGAGCAGCTTACGGCTCTGGTTAACGCCAACCCCACCATCACGGAGGTTGACCGGGAGGCGAAGAACGGGGATATCGTAAATATTGACTATGTGGGAAAGAAGGACGGCGTGGCCTTTGACGGAGGCACGGCAAGCGGATATGACTTAACCCTTGGCTCCCAGACCTTTATCGAAGGGTTTGAGGAGGGCCTGGTGGGCGTAAAGGCCGGGCAGAAGCTTGATCTGGATCTGACATTCCCGGAGGGGTACCCAAGCGAGGACCTGGCGGGGCAGGCAGTGGTGTTTGAGGTGACGGTGAACAAGGTCCAGGAGTCTGTGGAGTCGGAGCTGAATGATGAGTTCATCAAGGCCAACACGGATTTTGCCACTGTGGACGAGTACAGAAAAGCCCTCAGGGAAGATCTGGAGGAGATGGCTAGTCTCAACGCCGAGGACCAGAAGATGGCGGAGGTTTTGCAGACCGTGGTGAAAAGCAGCGAGGTCAATGTCTCCGACCAGGCGGTTCAGGCTTACTATGATGAGCAGTACAAGAGCTGCGAGGACATGGCCCAGATGTACGGCGTTGATACGGACACTATTATCACCAGCTTTTTCGGCATGACCAAGGAGGAGTTTGAGCCGTGGCTTAAGGAGATGTCCCAGGAAGAGTGTAAGATCCGGGCTGTGGTGGAGGCCATCGCCCAGGCGGAGAACCTGGTGGTTGAGGATAAGGACAGGGAAGAATTGGCCATATCCAACGGATTTGAGACTGTGGAAGACCTTATTGAGAACGCAGGCGAGGACATGGTCAATGAGTCGGCTCTGAGGATGAAGGTAGTACAGTTTATTGCGGACAACGCGGTTGCGGAAAGTTAAAGGATCATGGGCAGAAAGGCACTGTTTTTTGATATAGACGGCACCCTGGTCAGCGAGATCACAGGGGTTATGCCAGAGAGCGCCGAGAGGGCCATTGCCAGGACAAGGAAGGCGGGCAATCTGGTGTTCATTAACACAGGCAGGACCATGGGAAGCATGAAGGCGGTCCTGCCGTCTCTGGAGGCGGACGGGTATCTGTGCGGCTGCGGGACCCAGCTTTGGCTTAATGGCAAGGTGATCTACCAGAAAAGCGTTCCCCATGAGAGGGGCCTTGCCATCAAAAAGGCTATTGGGGACTTTGACCTTGACGGGGTTTTGGAGGGAGCGGATAACTGCTATTTCAGAAAGGGGTATTCCCGGATCCCGCTTATACGGGACCTGAAAAAGGCCATGGAGGACCATGGAAACGCCAGTCCCTCTGGCTGGGATGATGACGATTATGAGTTTGACAAGTTCTGCGTCAGCGCCGATGAAAAGAGCGACCGGGAGGGCTTTTTCGCCTTCCTGGCGCCGGATTTTCAGGTCATTGACCGGGGCGGCGATTTTTACGAGTGCGTGCCAAAGGGCCACGACAAGGCCACGGCCATTGACCGGGTCTTGAAGGAGCTGGGGATGTTAAGAGAGGACGCCTGGGTGTTTGGGGACAGCAGTAATGATCTGGCCTGCTTTCAGTATGCCCAAAACGCGGTCCTTATGGGAAAGCATGACAAAGTGCTTGAGGAGTACGCCACATTTGTGACAAAGACCGTCGAGGAGGACGGCATTGAATACGCCATGGAGAACCTGGGACTTTTGTAGGCCCCGGGTTTTTTGCGCAGACGGAGGTTAGTAAAATATGGGATTTTCATTGGAGGTCAGTGTACCTGCGATTACGGTATTTTTACAGGGGATCTTTAGCTTCTTTTCGCCCTGTGTGCTGCCGATTTTGCCCCTTTATATCGGATATCTTTCCGGGGGAACGGCGATGAAAGGGGAGGACGGAAGGATCTATTATAAGCGGAGCAAGGTGATGGTTCACACGGTCTGCTTTGTGGTTGGCGTCAGCTTTGCGTTTTTTCTTCTGGGGCTGGGGGTAAATGCCGTGGGCTCTTTTTTCAGGAGCAATCAGGTGATGTTTGCAAGGCTTGGAGGCATTGTGGTGGTGCTGTTCGGACTGTACCAGCTGGGGATATTCGGCCAGTCCGGGGTCCTGGGGAAGGAGAGGAGGCTGCCGTTTCACTTGGATCAGGCGGCTATGTCCCCCTGGACAGCTTTTGTCATGGGATTTACGTTCAGCTTTGCCTGGACGCCCTGTGTGGGTCCGGCTCTGGCAAGTGTCCTTCTCATGGCGGCTTCCGCCAGTACCAGGGCCACGGGATTTGTCCTGATCGGCGTCTACACTCTGGGGTTTATCCTGCCTTTTTTGGCGGCGGGATTTTTTACCACCACCCTGCTTGAAATGTTTCAGAAGCATATGGGGGTGGTGCGGTACACGGTGAAGATCGGCGGCGCGCTTTTGGTGGTGCTGGGGCTTTTGATGTTTACCGGGAAGATGAACGGGATCACCGGGTATCTGTCCCAGTTTACCCCTTCCGGTATACAGTCGGAGACAGAGCCCGGAAGTAACGGGACAGCTGACGGCAAAACGGACGGTGACGAGGGCGGTGATCAGCAGGCAGGATCCGGGGCTGCGCCGAAAGCAAAGGATAGGGATCAGGCCGGCGAGAGTACAGGGACCGGGGAAAAAGACGGCCAGGGGGCCAGCGTCCCGGAGTCCCAAAAGGGGACGGCGGACGAAGGGGCGACAGACGCCGGGACAGAGAATGGGGATCAGGAGTCTGATCACGAGAGTGGGTCCGAAGATCCTGGTAAAACGGATCAGGATTCCGGGGAGAATAAGATCCCTGCCCCGGGCTTTGAGCTTGAGGATCAGTTTGGCAATATCCACAGGCTGGAGGATTACAAGGGAAAGACGGTGTTCTTAAATTTCTGGGCTACCTGGTGTCCGCCGTGCAAGGCGGAGATGCCAGACATCCAGAAGCTGTACGAGGAGTCGGCCACAGAGGGGGATGAAGCCCTTATTGTCCTGGGGGTGGCAGGTCCCAATATGGGAAATGAAAGCTCCCAGTCGGGCATCGAGGCGTTTTTGGAGGCAAACGGATACACCTATCCTGTGCTGATGGATACGGACGGAGGACTGTTTCAGGAGTACGGGATCTACTCCTTCCCGACCACGTTTATGATCGACAGGGAAGGCAATGTGTTCGGCTACGCGTCGGGGATGCTTTCCTATGACATGATGAAAGATATTGTGGCTCAGACCATGGAAGGGAAGCGGAGACAGTGACAAAAAGGACGGCAGTACTTTGGGGGATCCTGGCCGGAATTCTGACGCTTGCAGGCTGTAAAGGGCAGCCGGGGGATTTTCGGACGGTTATAAAAAATGGTAGGCCGGAGTCAGACAGTTACGGCTATGAAGATCCGCAGCCCGGGAGACAGGGGAATTCTGCTCATGAGGGCGGAGAGCCTCTGCGGGTGGCGGCTACGTTATTTCCCTACTATGATTTTACGAGACAGATCGCCGGGGATCTGGTGGAGCTGGAGTTGATCGTCCCGGCGGGGATGGACAGCCACTCCTTTGAACCGACGCCGGCGGACATGAGAAAGATCCAGGACGCGGATGTGCTGATCTGCAACGGCGGGGCCATGGAACACTGGGTCAGCCAGGTGCTGGAGGCGGTGGACCGGAGGGATATGACCGTGGTGTGCATGATGGACTATGTGGACGCTGTGGAGGAAGAACTGGTGGAGGGAATGGAGGAGGGCCGCCATGGACATGGGAGCCACGGCGGACATGGACATGAGGAGCAGGAGGGGGAGATGATGTCCGGCGTTGGTCCGGACGGTAGCGGGGACGAGAGAGAGGACTCGCTGATGCCGGGCGGCGGCCCGGACAGTCCCGGGAGCCGGACTGTGTTTGGCGACGATCACGACGGCCATGAGATGGAGATCGAGTATGATGAGCATATCTGGACATCTCCGGTCAATGCCATGGTGTTTGCCCAGGTGATCCAGGAGACCCTTTCCCAAAAGGATCCGGCCCATGAGGAGCAGTACAGGCTTGGGAGAGAAGCTTTTCAGGATCAGCTTATGGAGATCCACCAGGGATTTTTACAGGTGGCCCGGGATCGCAAGCGGAATATGATCGTTGTGGGGGATAAGTTCCCTTTCCGGTATCTGGCGGATGAGTACGGATTTTCCTATCGGGCGGCGTTTACCGGGTGCAGCACAGACACGGAACCCAGCGCCAAAACCATTGCCTACCTGATCGACAAGGTGAGGGACGAAAAGATCCCGGCAGTCTACTATCTGGAGCTTAGCAGCCGCCGGGTGTCGGAGATCATCGGGGAGGAGACCGGGGCTGTGCCTTTGCTTCTCCACTCCTGCCACAATGTTACCAGGCGGGAGTTTGAGTCCGGGGTTACCTATGTGGAACTGATGAAGCAGAATGTGGAGAATTTGAGAAAAGGATTGGATGAATGAGCGCATTGATCACATGCAGTCACGTGGATTTTGGATATGAGCACCATGACGCGGTTGTGGATCTGACCATGGAAGTGGAGGAGGGCGACTACCTGTGCGTGGTGGGAGCTAACGGGGCGGGGAAGAGCACCCTGGTGAAAGGGCTTTTGGGCCTTCTGGCCCCTACAGGGGGAACGATCCGGATGGCGGATGAGCTTAAGAAGACCGGCATCGGCTATCTTCCTCAGCAGACCGCTGCCCAGAAGGATTTTCCGGCCACGGTCCGGGAGGTGGTGCTGTCAGGGGCATTGAGCAGAAGGGGAAGGCGGTTTTTCTATTCCGGGCAGGAAAAGGAGATGGCAGAGCGGGCCATGGAGCGGCTTGGGATCCTGGATCTTAAGGGGCGGTGCTTCCGGGAGCTTTCCGGGGGGCAGCAGCAGCGAGTGCTTATTGCCAGGGCTCTGTGCGCAGCGGGAAAGATGCTGATATTGGATGAGCCGGTGACCGGGCTGGATCCCCAGGCGATCCAGGATTTTTATGGGTTTATCAAGCGGCTGAACCAGGAGGAGGGAGTGGCCATTATCATGGTCACTCACGATGTGGCCAACATGGTGGGGCAGGCGGATAAGATACTCCACCTTCAGCAGAAGGTCCTTTTTTACGGGAAGGCCCAGGATTATAAAAAGACCCGGGCGGGCCGGGAATTTTTGGGAGTTGGGGAGGTGTGAATATGATCGCGGAAATGTTGTCCTACCCGTTTTTGGTGCGAGCTCTGGTGGGAGGGAGCCTGATCTCTCTGTGCGCGGCTCTTTTGGGGGTCAGCCTGGTGCTTAGAAGGTATTCCATGATCGGGGACGGGCTGTCCCATGTGTCCTTCGGAGCCCTGTCCATAGCGGTGGCGGTTGGATGGGCTCCTCTTGGAGCGTCTGTCCCGGTGGTGGTATTGGCGGCTTTTTTCCTTCTTCGCATCACGGAGAACGGGAAGATGAAAAGCGATGCGGCTATTGCCATGATATCAGCCAGCTCCCTTGCGGCGGGCATTGTGGCCACATCCCTGACAACAGGGATGACCACGGATGTGAGCAGCTACATGTTCGGCAGCATTCTGGCCATGAGTCCCGGGGACGTAAAGCTGTGCGTCGGGCTTTCGGCTGTGGTCCTGGTTCTGTTTGTGTTTTGTTATGACAGGATCTTTGCCGTCACCTTTGACGAGAGTTTTGCCAGGGCCACCGGGGTCAATGTATCGGCGTACAATATATTGATCGCGGTGCTGACAGCGGTGACCATTGTGCTGGGAATGCAGATGATGGGGGCTATGATGATCTCAAGCCTGATCATTTTCCCGGTATTGACTTCCATGCGGATCTTTAAGAGCTTCCGGGCTGTGGTGTGGTCTTCGGGGGCTGTGGCTGTGGTGTGTTTTTGCATTGGCATGATGGCGTCCTATAAGTTTTCCACGCCGGCAGGGGCCAGCGTGGTGCTTGTGGATCTGGGGGCGTTCCTTTTGTTTGGGGCGATTGAGAAGATCCGGGGGTTGAATAAAGGGTGAGAATGCGATAAAATGCATGAGAGGAAATACTTTATTCAGAAGAGATCATGTCCAAGTCAAAGATACGTACTTTTGACAGTATACACATTGCCATCGCGGAGACGGCAGAAAAGCTGAAGTTAAAAACAAAAGTGATGAATCCATTGAAATTTGCGTGGGAGGCGATGTGAATGAAGCAGGTTAACTTAAATAACCCAATAGAAATACGAACTGTAGGGATAAGGGCATTGAGTGACGCGTTAGGTCCTGTGGGTATGGTCAGATTTATGCAGCAGTATGATGTAGGATATGGAGATTACACAAAGGAGAAACAGAAAGAACAGGATGTGAGTCTGGATGAGATAGAGAAAATGTTAGGGATCGTGGAATATGAAGGTTGATGCTTGATTTATTGCAAGGGGGAAATAGAACGATGAAACAAAAGAAAAGCCGCGAAAAGTCCTCAGGAAGGCGTGGACTTAGCCAGACGCAGTACATTGCCTTCGGATTTTTCCTGCTGATCATGGCGGGCACGCTGCTTCTCATGCTGCCGATTTCCAGCAAGAGCAGGCAGGGCATGGATTTTCTGGGAGCTCTGTTTACGGCCACCAGCGCTTCCTGCGTGACGGGGCTTGTGGTGGCGGACACCTGGACCCAGTGGAGCCTTATGGGGCAGATCGTGATCATCGCGCTGATCCAGATCGGCGGTCTGGGATTTATAACTATCGGCGTGTTTTTGTCCATTCTTCTGCGGCGGAAGATCGGGCTTAAGGAGCGGGGGCTGATGCAGGAGTCCACCAGCGCCCTGCAGATCGGCGGCATCGTCAGGCTGACCAAGAAGATCATCAAGGGGACAGCCATCTTTGAGGGAGCGGGGGCAATTCTTCTGGCCATACGGTTTGTTCCCCAGTACGGTCTGTCAAGGGGAATCTTCTACAGTGTTTTCCACGCGGTGTCCGCGTTCTGCAACGCGGGATTTGACCTGATGGGCCATCAGCAGCCCTATAATTCCCTGTCAGGCTACTATGACGACTGGCTGGTGAACCTGGTGATCATGTCCCTGATCGTCATCGGCGGCGTGGGATTTATCGTGTGGGATGATTTAAGCAGAAATAAACTGCATGTCCGCAAATACCTTCTCCAGACCAAGATCGTGCTGATCCTGACCACGGTGCTGGTGTTTGGCGGCGCAGGGCTGTTCTATCTGCTGGAGAAGGACAACCTGATGGCTGACATGAGCATCAGCGGGAAGATCCTGACCTCCCTGTTCAGCTCGGTGACAGCCAGGACCGCAGGGTTTAACACCATTGATACGGGGGCGCTGACCGACGGCAGCAAGTTTCTGACCATCATTCTGATGTTTATCGGGGGAAGCCCCGGCTCCACGGCAGGCGGCGTCAAGACCACCACCATCGCGGTGCTGCTTCTGTACGTGTATGCCAGCATCCAGAGGACCTACGGGGTCAACATCATGGGGCGGCGTCTGGAGGACGATGTGATCAAGCAGGCCAGCTCCGTGTTTGTCATCAACCTGTTTCTGGCGCTGACGGTCTCCCTGATCATCATGGGGATTCAGCCGCTGTCCATGTCGGACACCCTGTTTGAGACGTTCTCCGCCATCGGAACGGCGGGGATGACCACAGGGATCACCAGGGATCTGGTGCCGCTGTCAAAGTTTCTGGTGGCCCTTCTCATGTACTGCGGAAGGATCGGGAGCATGTCATTTGCGCTGGCATTTACCCAGCAGAAGAGGCTTGTCAGGGTGCAGAACCCTGTGGAGCGGATTAATGTAGGCTAGTACATCATTGCATTAATTCCTAAGCAATAGTACTCGCTCTCTACGCCAGGAGCACGCCTGCGAAGCTAGATGTAGGGTCCACTACACCGTCGCTTCGCAGACGCACACCTGACGCAGATATCAAGCACTATTACTCAGTTATTAATGCAACGATGTACTAGGAAAGGGGAAACACCCTCCGGGTGTACTATGATGCCCGAAAAGACGGGCAGGAAAGGGGAAAGTATGAAATCAATTTTAATTATCGGGCTGGGGCGGTTTGGCCGTCATCTGTGCAAGAACCTGGCGGATCTGGGCAATCAGATCATGATCGTGGACGAGGTGGAGGAGAATCTGGAGGAGATGCTGCCCTATGTGGTCAGCGCCAAGATCGGGGACTGCACCAATGAGAGCGTGTTAAGGAGCCTTGGCATCGACAATTTTGACCTCTGTTTTATCTGCATCGGCACCAACTTCCAGAGCAGCCTGGAGATCACCAGCATGGTGAAGGAGCTGGGGGGACGGTATGTGGTCAGCAAAGCCAACCGGGATATCCACGCCAAGTTCCTTCTGCGCAACGGGGCGGACGAGGTGATCTACCCGGACCGGGATATTGCGGAGAAGATTGCGGTGCGCTACAGCGCCAACCATGTCTTTGACTACATTGAGCTGACAGACGAGTACTCCATCTACGAGACGCCGCCTCTCCCCCAGTGGGTGGGCAAAAGCCTGCGGGAGTCGGACATCCGGAATAAACATCACGTAAGCATTCTGGGGACCAAGCGGGACGGGGTGGCCAATCTGATGCCCCAGGCGGATTACATCATCCGCTCAGACGACCACATGATGGTCATTGGGAAGAAGGTGGATATTGACAGGCTTCTGGAGGCCATCAAATGAGAAACTTGATGAAATATTTTAAGGACTACAAGCTGGAGAGCATTCTGGGGCCGCTGTTTAAGCTTCTGGAGGCCAGCTTTGAGCTGTTTGTTCCCCTGGTTATGGCCCAGATTATTGACGTGGGCATCAAGAACCGGGATATGGGGTATATTCTGGGCCGAGGCGGGATCCTGGTGCTTCTCGGGGTGGTGGGCCTGGCCTGCTCCCTGACAGCCCAGTATTTTTCGGCCAAGGCGGCGGTGGGTATCGGAACCAGGCTGAGAAATGACCTGTTTCGCCACATTAACTCCCTGTCCTACAAAGAGATCGACATTGTGGGCACATCTACGCTGGTGACCCGCATGACCAGCGACGTGAACCAGGTGCAGGCGGGGATCAACCTGACTCTGCGGCTGTTTCTGCGGTCGCCGTTTATTGTGTTCGGAGCCATGGTCATGGCGTTCACCATCAATGTGAAGGCGGCGCTTATCTTTGTGGCGGCCATCCCCCTTCTGTCGGTGGTGGTGTTCGGCGTAATGTTCATCAGTATGCCTTTATATAAGAAGGTACAGAGGCAGCTGGACCAGGTGCTTCTGACCACCAGGGAAAACCTTCTGGGCGCCAGGGTGGTGCGGGCCTTTAACCGACAGGAGGACGAGATTGACAAGTTCGGGCAGGAAAATGACATGCTGGTGCGGCTCCAGGTGTTTGTGGGAAAGATCTCCGCCCTGATGAACCCGGTCACCTATGTGATCATCAACGGCGCCATCATCGTCCTTGTGTGGACCGGGGCGTGGCAGGTGGAGGAGGGCATTATCACCCAGGGAGAGGTGGTTGCTCTGGTGAACTACATGTCCCAGATCCTGGTGGAACTGGTGAAGCTGGCCAATCTCATCATCAATATCTCCAAGGCCCTGGCCTGCGCCAACCGCATCAGCGGGATCTTTGCACAGGAGAGCAGTATCGTGGAGCGGGATGGACAGGCCTGGAGGGACGGCGCAGAGTCCGATCCGGCCGCCTCTGTCCCCAGAGTGGAATTTAGGGATATGGATTTCTACTACGCCGGGGCCAAGGAGCCTTCCTTAAGCAAGATCTCTTTTGCCGCCATGAGAGGGCAGACCATCGGCATTATCGGCGGCACCGGATCCGGCAAGTCCTCCCTTGTGAATCTGATCCCCAGGTTCTATGACGCCACAAAGGGGGCGGTCCTGGTGGACGGAGTTGACGTGAGGGACTATGCCCTTAAGGAGCTGAGAGGCAAAATCGGCGTGGTGCCCCAGAAGGCGGCGCTCTTTAAGGGCAGTCTCCGGGACAACATGAAGTGGGGCAAAAAGGATGCCACGGACGAGGAGATCTACAAAGCCATTAACACGGCTCAGGCCAGGGAAGTGGTGGAGAGCAAGGAGAAAGGCCTGGATTTCATGATTCAGCAGGGAGGACGGAACCTTTCCGGAGGCCAGAAGCAGCGGCTCACCATTGCCAGGGCCCTGGTGCGCCGGCCGAAGATCCTGATCCTGGACGACAGCGCGTCGGCTCTTGATTTTGCCACGGACGCAGCCCTTCGGAAAGCCATCCGGGAGAACACAAAGGACATGACCGTGTTCATGGTATCCCAGCGGGCAACCACCATCAAGAACGCGGACCGGATCTTGGTGCTGGACGACGGAAAGCTGGTGGGCATTGGAACCCACAGGGAACTTCTGGAGAGCTGTGAAGTATACCGGGAGATCTGTCTGTCCCAGCTGTCGAAAGAGGAGGTGGCCCAGTGAAGAACAAGTCAACCATAAAGAGGATCCTTGCTTATATCGGACGTTACAGGTGGGGCGTCTTTTTATCCCTGTGCCTGGCAGCGGTCACGGTGGTGACTACCCTGTACGCGCCTATCCTGATCGGCGACGGGGTGGATCTGATCCTGGGGCCGGGGGATGTGGATTTTCAGGGACTAAAGCAGGTGCTGGGCAAGATGGCGGCGGTCATAGCTGTCACGGCGGTGTCCCAGTGGATGATGAACCACATCAACAACAAGATCACCTACCATGTGGTGGAGGATATTCGGACAAAAGCCTTTGGCCATCTGGAGATTCTTCCTCTCAAGTATATAGACTCCCACCCGTCGGGGGATGTGATCAGCCGTGTTATTGCTGATATTGACCAGTTTTCCGAAGGGCTTTTAATGGGATTTACCCAGCTGTTTACAGGGGTTTTGACTATTCTTGGGACTCTGGGCTTTATGTTCTATGTTAATGCATGGATCGCCCTTGTGGTGGTCTGCGTGACGCCGGTATCCCTGCTTGTGGCCAGCTACATTGCCAAGAAGACCTACGTGATGTTTAAGCGCCAGTCGGAAACCAGAGGGGAGCTGACCGGGCTCATCGACGAGATGCTGGGTAATCAGAAGCTGGTTCAGGCCTTCGGGTATGAGGAGGATGCTCAGAAAAGCTTTGAGGAGATCAATGAGCGGCTTCGGGGCTACAGCCTGCGGGCCACGTTCTTCTCCTCCATCACCAACCCGGCCACCCGGTTTGTCAACGGCCTGGTTTACGCCAGCGTGGGCGTGGCAGGCGCCTATGCGGCGGTTAACGGTCTTCTGTCTGTGGGAAAGCTGTCCAGCTTTTTAAGCTATGCTAATCAATACACCAAGCCCTTTAACGAGATCTCCGGGGTGGTGACGGAGCTGCAGAACGCCCTGGCGTCGGCGGCCCGGGTGTTTGCCCTCATAGATGAGGAGCCCCTAAAGCCGGAGGATCAGGACGCGGTGGATCTAAAGGAGGCAAAAGGCAACGTGGGCCTCGAAAAGGTGTATTTCTCCTACAATCCGGATGTGCCTTTGATCGAGGACTTTAACCTTAAGGTGGAGCCGGGTCAGAGGATCGCCATCGTGGGCCCCACAGGCTGCGGCAAGAGCACCATCATCAATCTGCTGATGCGGTTCTACGACGTGGACTCAGGGTGCGTGCGGGTGGACGGACACGATATCCGCCACATGACCAGAAGGAGCCTGCGGGCAAATTACGGCATGGTCCTTCAGGAGACATGGCTAAAGTCCGGGACCATCCGGGAGAATATTGCCTACGGAAAGCCGGATGCCAGTGAGGAGGAGATCGTCCGGGCGGCAAAGGAGGCCCATGCCCACAGCTTTATCAAGAGGATGCCTGACGGCTACGACACGGTGATCACGGAGGACGGGGGCAATCTGTCCCAGGGCCAGAAGCAGCTTCTGTGCATTGCCAGGGTGATGCTGTCACTGCCGCCTATGCTGATTCTGGACGAGGCCACATCGTCCATTGATACCAGGACCGAGATCCGCATCCAGAAGGCGTTTGCCAGGATGATGGAGGGAAGAACCAGCTTTATTGTGGCCCACCGTCTGTCCACCATACGGGAGGCGGACGTGATCCTGGTTATGAGGGACGGCCATATCGTGGAACAGGGGAACCATGAGACACTTTTGAAAAAGGGTGGATTTTACGCTCAATTGTACAACAGCCAGTTTGCGGTTACGTGAGGATGGAATTGAGTGATTTTCTGCTTGACATTCCCAATAGACTCTGCTATCATTTACCCCGTAAAACAATGTGGATTTTTCCGGACCATGTCTTCTTTTCGCCACACAGCGCAAGTTGTGTGGCTTTTTTTGTGCCAAAGAGGATCTGGAAAAGAGGAGGTAATGAAAGTATGGATCAGAATTTTATGAAAGAACGCCCGATATTCCCCCTTGTGACAGCCATGTCCCTGCCTATGGTGCTGTCCATGCTGGTCAATGCGCTGTACAATATTGTGGACAGCTATTTTGTGGCGAAGATCAGCGAGAACGCCATGACGGCGCTGTCGCTGGTGTATCCCCTTCAGAACCTGACGGTGGCCGTGGGGGTCGGATTCGGAATCGGCATCTATGCGGCGGCGGCTTTTTACCTGGGAGCCGGGGACAGCAGGAAGGCGGACAGCGTGGTTTCCCAGGGAATCGTGCTCTACGGAATCCACGGGCTTATTCTGACTGTGGGGGGTATCACGGTTATGCCCGGGTTTTTGAGACTGTTTACG
>Ga0224483_100372_pt1 | contig 13852 bp, 11 predicted proteins | sample hydfratestSal1_FD_181453 | JGI IMG/M metagenome (GOLD analysis project Ga0224483, IMG submission 181453) | Metatranscriptome of mouse feces microbial communities from Columbus University, Ohio, United States - Sal1 (Metagenome Metatranscriptome) ... | reverse complement strand
TTTATTTCTTTACTGATCTTCTGCTTTACTTCATCCGGAGACTGAAGCTTGTCCACCGCCTGTGCGAATTCATCCGCATCAGATATGGTACTGTCATCGCCTAATTCTTCTCGAATCAAACGGATTTCTTCCCTTAATATATATTCCCTCTGATTTTTATCTACACGCCGCTTGACTTTAGATTGCAGTTCCTCTTTAATACTTTGTACCTGAACTTCATGGACAATCTTTGCCACCAGCATATCGTAACGCCTCATCAGGTTCACTTCTTCTAAAAGTTCCTGTCTCTGTATATAAGGCAGCGGGAAATTAGCTGCTATGACATCTACCAATTTTTTAAGATCACTGATTTCTCCGATTTGCGACGCCAGCTCTTTATAAACCTTGGGATTTTTATCCGTGTATTCTTTAAAAAGCTCTTTAAGCCCCAAAATCATTGCTTCAACATTCATCGGAAACTTGTCGGCTCCGATTTCCTCTGCCAAAGTATCTATATCCTCAACGACTGTCACATTTGCCATAAGGCATTGCTCCGTGTCCTCTATATAATTTAACCGCGCGCGTTCATCCACGGCAATAAGAATCCGGTTCAGCCTTTTCGGCAGCTTTATGATCTGCTTAATTGTTGCGATACAGCCCGTCTCATATACATCTTCAATCCCCGGCTCATCTGTTTCCGCTTTCTTCTGGGTAGTCAAAAACAGTTTTTGCTGTTCCTCCATCGCACGCTCAATCGCCGCTATTGATTTTTCTCTGCTCACATCAAAATGTATTACCATCTCCGGCAATACCGTCAACTCCCGCAGAGGTATCATAGGTAGGCTCTTTGTATTATTCTCCATATTTTTTCTCCCGATAAACATCCTCATTATTAACTAAGCAAGAATAAAAGGCAGGCGCAACTATCCTTTGCACCCGCCCTCACATACGACTCTATATTCGTCACTCAACCTGTCTATCATCTCTACGCACTTTCAGACCGGATCGCCGCATGTGTGCATTCAGCCAGCCCATACCCCTTCACTACATCCTCTGTAATGCGGCATGTCTGTAACGTTTCATCTGACGGCGCATGATACATAATATCCGTCATAACATTCTCCATAATGGCACGAAGTCCTCTGGCTCCTGTCTTCCTCTTTAACGATATATCCGCAATCTCCTCCAATGCTTCTCTGTCAAATGTAAGCTCCACACCATCAAGCTCAAGCATCTTCTGGTACTGCTTAACCAACGCATTTCTCGGCTCTGTCAAGATACGCATAAGCGCGGCCTTGTCAAGAAGCTCTAAGGATACATTAACCGGAACCCTTCCCACCAGCTCTGGAATAAGACCGAACTTGATCAAATCCTGGGGAAGTACCTGCGAAAGCAACACATCCACATTATTCTCATGCTTACTTGCAATCTCAGCATTGAAACCAATCGACTTCTGATCGATACGTTTCTCAATGATCTTATCAATCCCCTCAAATGCACCGCCGCATATAAACAAAATATTCGTCGTATCTATCTGTATCAGCTCTTGATGGGGATGCTTTCTTCCCCCCTGGGGCGGTACATTCGCAACCGTACCTTCAATAATCTTAAGGAGCGCCTGCTGAACCCCTTCCCCCGATACATCACGGGTAATTGAAGGGTTTTCAGATTTTCTTGTTATCTTGTCAATCTCATCAATATAAATGATTCCATACTCGGCACGCTCAATATCTCCGTCCGCTGCCTGGATAATCTTTAATAGGATATTCTCAACATCCTCTCCCACATATCCTGCTTCCGTCAACGCAGTTGCATCCGCAATGGCAAAAGGTACATTCAAAATCCTTGCAAGAGACTGTGCAAGAAGTGTCTTTCCGCATCCTGTAGGGCCAAGCATAAGAATATTGCTTTTCCCAAGCTCTACTCCCAAGTCCCGTCCTGCCATAATCCTTTTATAATGATTGTATACAGCAACAGCAAGAACCTTCTTCGCCTCATCCTGCCCAATTACATATTCATCCAAAAATGCCTTGATCTCTTCCGGCTTTATAAGATTGATATCCGAAAACGGGCTCCAATGTCCCCCGTTCTCATCGTATCCAAGTTCTTCTTCTATAATCTCAGAACAAACATCAACACACTCGTCGCAAATATAAGTATCATTCGGCCCTGCAATCAGCTTTCTGACCTGCGCCTGTGTTTTATTGCAAAACGAACATCTAATCTGATCGTCACCTCTACCCATCTGCTTTCACCTCATATATTATACCGGACTTAAAATTAACGGTGCGAAAGAACTTCGTCAATCAATCCGTATTCTTTTGCCTCCTCGGCAGACATGAAATTATCACGTTCTGTATCAACGCAAATTACATCCAATGGCTGTCCGGTATTCTCTGCCAGAATTTTGTTTAATTTCTGGCGGGTTCTTAAAATATGTTCTGCGGCAATCTGAATCTCCGTCGCCTGCCCTTGTGCGCCGCCGGACGGCTGATGTATCATAATCTCCGCATTGGGAAGCGCAAGACGCTTGCCTTTCTTTCCGCCTGAAAGCAAGAATGACCCCATACTTGCCGCCATACCGATACATATCGTCTCGACATCGCACTTAATGTACTGCATCGTATCATAAATAGCCATGCCTGCCGTCACAGAACCTCCCGGGCTGTTGATATAAAGATGGATATCTTTCTCCGGGTCTTCTGCCTCAAGGAATAAAAGCTGCGCAACAATAATACTTGCCGACACATCTGACACTTCCTCGCCAAGAAAGATAATCCTGTCTTTCAACAACCTTGAATAGATATCATAAGACCTTTCGCCACGGCTTGTCTGTTCAATGACATAAGGTACTAAACTCATATATCATATGCCTCCTGTTCATAATAAACTACTGTTCTTTTATTTCTCCACAGCATTGTCCACAAGGAATGTGATCGCTTCCTGAACAGCCATATCCTCTTTCATCTGTTTCTTTTCTGCATCGCTCATAAACTCTTTGAGCTTATCTGCTTCCATCTTGTAGGTTTCTGCCATCTTCTTGATCTCTTCATCAAGCTTCTCGTCGCTGATCTCAATATTCTCAGCCTTGGCAATCGCTTCAAGCACAAGACGGGTCTCGATACGCTTAACAGCCTGCGGACGCATCTCCTCTGCCATCTTCTCCTCAGTCATCCCTGTAAATTGATAATACTGCTCCATGGTAAGACCCTGGGACTGCATCCTTCTGGCAAAATCTTCTTCCATCTGGCTGATATTCGTAGTGATCATAGCCTCCGGAATCTCATAAGAAGCATTTTCCACTGCCTTTTCAACAGCCTGATCTTCCTGCTTTCTCTTGCCTTCTGACTCTTTCTGCTCTTTAATCTTTGCCTTAAGCTCGGCTTTATATTCATCTAATGTATCAAATTCAGATACTTCTGCCGCAAATTCATCGTCGATTTCCGGAAGTTCCTTCGCCTTAATCTCATGTACTGTACATTTGAAGACAGCTTCTTTTCCCTTAAGCTCTTCCGCATGATAATCTTCCGGGAAAGTAACCTTTACTTCCACTTCCTTCTCTGTCTCCGCGCCGATCAGCTGTTCCTCAAAGCCTGGGATGAAAGAGCCGGAACCAATAGTCAGCGGATAGTTCTCACCCTTCCCGCCTTCAAACGCCTCGCCGTCCACAAAGCCCTCGAAATCCATGATTACTTCATCGCCGTTCTCTACTGCCCGATCCTCTACGGTAACAGTCCTTGCATTCTTTTCTGCTTCTTCTTTAAGCTTTTCTTCTATCTCTTTCTGAGTCACGCGTGTAGATATCTTGTCAACCTCAAGTCCCTTGTATTCTCCAAGCGTCACTTCCGGCTTAAGCGCAACCTCTGCCGTAAAGATAAACGGCTTGCCCTTCTCAATCTGAACTACGTCAACTTCCGGTCTGGATACAATATCAAGCTCACACTCTTCATATGCCTCTGCATATGCTTTGGGCATCAGCTCATTAACTGCATCATCGTAAAAGATTTCCGCACCATACATCTTCTCAATCATCTGACGAGGAACCTTACCTTTTCTGAAACCCGGAAGGGCAATTTTATTTTTCTGTTTCTTATATGCATTCTGGAGCGCTTTCTCTAAATCACCGGCCGGAACCTCAATGGTAAGCTTTGCCATGTTTTTTTCTAACTTTTCTACCTGTAAACTCATTTACTATTTCCTCCTGTTTCTAACCCATCCTTTGGTAGTTGTAAAATGGGCATACTGCTTTACACTCATTAAAGAAGTATAACACAAACATTTTCAAATATCTAGCCCCCGATTTCATCTAATCGAAGTATTTTTACTATTAAATTGTCCATATCATCTTCATTAATGGAATATATATCACTCGTATCTGCTTTCACCTTTAAAATTACGGTTTTCTTATCCCCAAACTCACTATCCCCATAAGCTTTTTCCAACAAATCATACGCATGCCTTGCAATCTCAGCCATTACCTGATTCTGTACCTCTTCATCCGTCCCCTGGTACTTCCCATTTTTTATTTTCCCTGATATTCTTATGGCGTCCTCCGCCAAAAGATCTTTATACCTGAGAAATGTATCCGCAGGCTGGATGACAACAGGAACTTCATATTCCTTTCTTCCGGTTTTCTTTGCCTCGCCCACCTCATACCTCATCGAAGAAAAGATGATTGCAGCCAGCTCTCTAAATTCCCCAATCTCTTCCTCTGAGATATCCATACCGTCTGTAATATACCCGGCCACAAAATTATCAATAAATTCCTGATACATATCCTGCAGATTCTCTGAAGTTGCTCCTGCCACCATCGCCCTTGCACTTCCTGCGTCTCCTTGAAACTGCAGATCAAGAATCGCCCCTGTATACCCTGATGCGTCAAAGCCGCCTTTACAGCCCGTAATTATTAAGGGAATCGCACATATTATAAAAACAGGGATTAATCTTTTCAATCGTTCCATAACATCCCTCTATTCGTATACAATAGCCTCCGCAATACTGACGGCTTTTTCTTTACCTGCAAGCACAGTAATAAGCTCTAACGCAAAATCAATCGCAGTCCCGACCCCGCGGCTGGTAACAATATTCCCGTCTACTACCACAGGAACCTTCACAATAACCGCTCCCTGTATCTCGCTCTCCACGGACGGATAGCAGGCAATCCGCTTTCCCTTAACAAGCCCCAGCTCACTAAGAACCGTAGGCGCCGCACAGATTGCTCCAACCACTTTTCCTGACTCCGCAAAATGAGTCACTACCTTTCTCACGCCCTCATGCTCTTTCAGATTGGTTGTGCCCGGCATTCCACCTGGGAGAACAATTGCATCTGCCTCCTCAAAATCCACCTCTTCGAATAAATCCTCCGTCGTCACATTAATCCCGTGTGAACCATGAACCTGATAATCCTCTCCGATGGATACCGTTCCCACATATATCTGTGCTCTTCGCAGCAAATCAACAACCGTCAATGCCTCAATCTCTTCAAATCCGTCTGCCAGCAATACATTTACTTTAATCATGGAAAAACCCCTTTCTTTTCTTTCTATTATAAATATTATCACCGTTTACTTTTCGTGTAAACTATTATATCATATACTATCTAAGGAGGTTGCATATGGAAATTGAACGAAAATATCTCATAAAGAACACACCTGACAATCTAAGTGACTTTCCATGCCGAATCATGGAGCAAGGGTACTTAAACACCGACCCTGTCATACGCATCCGGAAAGACAATGACAATTATGAACTAACGTATAAATCAAAAGGGCTTATGGTACGCGAGGAGTACAATCTACCTTTGACAAAGGAAGCTTACGGGCATCTCCTTTCAAAAATCGATGGGCGCCTCATTAAAAAAAGGCGGTACATGCTCCCCCTTGGCAAAGGACTGATAGCGGAACTTGACATTTTTGAAGGGGAACTTGCCCCGTTAATACTCGCAGAAGTGGAATTTCCCGATGAGGACAGCGCATTTTCATTCATTCCTCCGGATTGGTTCGGAGAAGATGTCACCTTCTCCGGCAAATACCACAATAGTTTTTTAAGTCAGTGCTGATATCAAAAACCGGTAATAACTCCCACATAGATTATTACCGGTTTTCGTCTGAAAGAATCTCTATTCTCCCATTGCAAATCCGTCATGAACCGCATTCATCGCTTTGTCTATATCCTTTTCATCAACCAGAACTGTAATTCGAATCTCCGACGTAGAAATCATGTTAATATTAACTCTGGAATTATACAGCGCCTCAAACATCTTTGCCGCAACGCCGGGATTGCTCATCATTCCGGCACCTACCACCGACAACTTCGCAACATTCGGGTTACAGCTCACTTCTTTAATTGTAAGTCTTTTCTTATTCTTCTCTAAAATCTCAATCGCATGCTCCATATCATCCCCCGCAACAGTAAAGGAAATATCTTTCGTCCCTTCCCGTCCGACAGACTGCAAGATAATATCTACATTAATATTATTCTTCGCAAGAGTATCAAATATATTAAAGGCAATCCCCGGCTTATCCAAAACCCCGATTGCTGAGATGCGTGCTGTATTCTTGTCTGCTGCAACCCCGGTAACTAACAGTTTCTCCATATCTGCTCCTTCCCTGACTACAGTCCCCTCCGTATAATTCAGGCTGGACCTTACCACCAATTCTACATTATATTTTTTTGCCATCTCCACAGAACGGTTATGGAGAACTCTGGCCCCAAGGCTGGCAAGCTCTAACATCTCGTCATACGTGACTTCGTCAAGCTTCTTTGCATTCTTCACAACTCTTGGATCTGCGGTAAACACCCCATCCACATCTGTATATATTTCACACTTATCTGCATGAAGCGCTGCTGCTAACGCCACGGCCGTTGTGTCAGAGCCGCCCCGTCCCAATGTGGTAATATCGTCATATTTGTTCACGCCCTGAAATCCTGTGACGATTACAATTTTTCTGGAATCAAGCTCATGGAGGATACGCTCTGTCTCCACCCGTTTAAATCTGGCATTCCCATATCTTGATGTTGAGTGCATCATCACTTGAAATGCATTGAGGGAAACCGCCGGTACGTCTAACGCCTGCATCGCCATAGCCATCAATGCGGCTGAAACCTGCTCTCCTGTAGTGAGAAGCATATCCATCTCTCTTTTTTTTGCTCTCGGGTTAATATCCTCTGCCATTGCAATCAGTTCGTCCGTCGTATCCCCCATGGCAGACAAGACAACAACGACGTCTTTCCCTGTCTTATATTCCTCTATGCAGCGTCTCGCCACATTAAAAATACGTTCCTTATTGGCAACAGAACTTCCACCGAATTTCTTTACAATCAACATATTTCCTCCTGCAGCAGATGCCCCATCAACTGATAGCCGTCACGCCATACGTTACCGGTATCTGCCGCTGTCTTTTCATTATATACTGCCGGCCCTTTTTCCTCAAATGTGCTATCATATAAAAGATAAGGCACAGCTTCTCCTGTATGGGTCCGGGCTTCAATCGGAGTAGGATGATCTGGCAAAAGGAGGAGACGGTATTCTTCCCCTGCTTCTTCTAGTCCGCAGATTACTGTCTTTAATACTTTCTCATCAATATTTTCAATAGCTTCAATCTTGTCCGCCACATTCCCTTGATGTCCCATCTCATCCGGAGCTTCCACGTGAATATACGCAAAATCGTAGCCTTCATACGCAAGCGCCCGAACCGCAGCTTTCGCTTTTCCTCTGTAATTCGTGTGAAGTCCTCCGTTCGCTCCCTCCACTGCAACAGAATCCATACCCACTCCGACTGCTATACCTTTCAGCAAGTCAACAGCTGAAATCATAACGCCCTTTTTCCCGGTTCTTTTCTCAAAAGAGTCCAGTGAAGGTTTCTTTCCGCCTCCCCAGAACCATGCTGAATTTGCCGGGCGAAGCCCTCTCTCCCGCCTGTCTGCGTTCACCGGATGGTTATTTAAAATATTGTAGCTTTCCTTCATCATACTTAAAAGCGCCGCGTCTTTCGGAAGGTAATCACCAATCTTCTTTGTCAGTATATCATGGGGCGGCACAAGTTCTAACACAGCTCCCTTCTCCTGAATCAATAGATGCCGGTAACTGGTTCCAACATAGAAGCTGTACCCTTTCTCCTTAAGTCCCGCCTTTAGCGCCTCAATAAGTACTGCCGCCTCTTCTGTGGTAATCTCATCCGAGCTGTGGTCAAGAATCGTCCGCTCCTCATAAGCACAATCCTCCTCCGAAAGCGTCACAAGATTACACCGAAACGATACATCCGAAGCCTTCATATCTACCCCTATACTAAGCGCCTCTAGCGGAGACCTGCCTGTATAATAAACTTTTGGATCATAGCCCATAACCGCCAGATTCGCCGTATCGCTACCCGGCGCCATTCCCTCCGGAACCATAGACACCAATCCGACCTCCGATATGGGCGCCAGGCGATCCATCTCCGGAACGTATGCTGCCTCCAATGTAGTTTTTCCTTCCAGTTCCTTCAGAGGCCGCCCTGCCATCCCATCACTTAAAACTACAATATACTTCATCTTTCTTCTCCTTACCTGCTACCCTTCTATACGAATCATATGAAGAATTTGTTCTTTATACCGATTCGCTCTTGTGGCATAGTCCCCTTCCATCATGATCGGAGTTATAAATCCAAACTCACCCTCCAACTCATCAATCCGGATGATTTCTATATCTCCGAAAGAATACTTAAGGTTTGAAAGCTCCTTTTCGGCATCGCCCTTCATACGGACAAAAAATCTCCTTTTCGCATCGCCCTTGTCTTCAAGAGTAAGCTTTTCTTGTTTCCACATCGTCATAATATTTCTGTTCAGATGTTTCGCAGCATCCACTACATCCGCCACAACCGCGCTGGCTGTCGGAAGCTTTCCTGCGCCACTCCCATAGAACATCGCATCACCCAGTACATTCCCATGTACAAAAATAGCATTAAATACATCATTCACATTGTATAACGGATGTTCCGGATAGAGCATACAAGGAGCAACAATCGCGTGAAGACGATCTCCGACCCTTTTGCTAGACGCCAAAAGCTTAATCGTTGTTCCCATAGCTTTCGCGTATTTCATATCTTCTACAGTAATCTCTGTAATTCCTTCGCAGTAAATATCCTCAAAATCCACCTGCTGCCCTGAAATCAAAGAAGAAAGAATCGCAATCTTACGGCACGCATCATACCCTTCCACATCTGCTTCCGGATTGCGTTCCGCATAACCGTTAGCCTGGGCCTCTTTAAGCACTGTATTATAATCTGCCCCCTCATAGAACATCTTCGTTAACATATAGTTCGTAGTGCCGTTGAGAATTCCGGTAATCTCCTCAATCTCGTCCGCCGTCAAAGAAGAATTTAATGGGCGGATAATAGGAATTCCACCGCCTACGCTCGCTTCAAACAAAAAGTTAATATTGTGGTCTTTCGCAATGGAAAGAAGCTCTGCGCCATGCTTTGCAACCAACGCTTTATTGGAGGTTGCCACACTCTTTCCTGCCTGAAGGCATCTCTTTACAAACGTATAGGCAGGTTCAATTCCTCCCATGACCTCTACGACAATCTGAACGTCGTCATCATTAATAATCGTTTCAAAATCGTGGATAATCTTCTCCTGAACCGGGTCCCCCGGGAAATCTCTCAAATCAAGCACATATTTGATATTCAGTTCCTCGCCGATTCTCTGGTTAATCCGCGCTCCATTCGTATTCACAACCTCTACCACGCCAGAACCAACCGTCCCATAACCCATCACTGCTACATTTATCATAACTTTCCTCCCTCTGTCTGCTGCGTATTTTCCTTCAACCAGGCATTGATAAACATATCGATATTCCCGTCCAGCACAGCAGTTACATTACTGTTTTCCTCGTTGGTCCTATGATCCTTCACAAGAGTATACGGCTGCATGACATAGGATCGTATCTGATTACCGAAGCCGATTTCCTTTACTTCTCCACGGATATCCGACACCTTTTCCGCCTGTTCCTGTTCCTTTAAGAGTTGAAGCTTCGCCTTTAACATCTGCATCGCTTTCTCTTTATTATGGTGCTGGGAACGCTCATTCTGGCATTGCACAACAATTCCGGTGGGAAGATGCGTGATACGTATAGCAGAAGATGTCTTATTGACATGCTGCCCCCCTGCGCCGCTGGCGCGGTAAGTATCAATTTTCAGATCATCCTCTTCAATCTCTATGTCGATATCTGTTTCGATATCGGGAACTACATCACAGGATGCAAAAGATGTCTGCCTCTTTCCCGCCGCATTAAACGGAGAGATTCTCACCAGCCTGTGCACACCTTTTTCAGATTTCATATATCCATACGCATTCTCGCCGTTCACTTCAAAAGTAACCGTCTTAATACCCGTAATATCCCCGTCCAGATAATCTAAGACCGTGATGGAAAAGCCCTTTCGCTCTGCCCAACGGCTATACATGCGATACAGCATCCCGGCCCAGTCACAGGACTCTGTCCCTCCCGCCCCTGCATGGAGTGTCATAACCGCATTGCACGAATCATACTCTCCTGCAAGAAGCGTTTGGATTCTCAGCTCCTCGTAACATAACTCAAAACTTCTAATCTCTTCCTCAATTTCCTTAACAACAGATACGTCTTCTTCCTCATATCCCATCTCAATCAAAAGAAGAATATCTTCATAGCTCGCGTACATCGCATGAATCTGCTTTACCAATTCCTGCAGACCCTTAAGCTCTTTCATAATTTTCTGGGATTCTTCCGGATTATCCCAAAAGCCCGGCTCCTCTACCTTTCGGCCAAGCTCCTCAATTCTGTTCTCCTTGCCGGCCGTGTCAAAGTGAATCCCTCATTTCGGCAAGAGGTTCTTCATAAGCATTCATCAATGTTTTAAACTGATCTAACTCAACCACTCTATCACCTCTTTCAGATTATTTCTATGACCTACTTACGCCCGCAGCACTGCTTATATTTTTTACCGCTTCCGCATGGACATGGGTCATTTGGATATACCTTTTTATCTGCGCGCTTCTTCGGAGCACGAGTCGCACTCTCGTCCTTATTCGTACCCGTTACCTTTGCTACCTGCTCTCTTTCTACCTTCTGCTCAATCTTTACATGGAAAAGTGTGCGCACCGTATCCTCAGTAATTGCATTCGTCATCTCACCGAACATATCATAGCCCAGCATCTTGTATTCTACCTTCGGATCTCTCTGTCCATATGCCTGAAGTCCGATGCCCTGCCGGAGTTGATCCATATCATCAATATGATCCATCCATTTGGCATCGATTACTTTCAGAAGGACAACCCGCTCAATCTCACGCAAATGCTCTGCCTCCGGAAATTCCGCTTCTTTAGCTTCATACGCCTTCGCTGAACGCTCTTTAAGCATATGCTTAAGCTTCTTCTGGCTCAATCCCTTGACGTCATCCTCCGTAACAGGCTCGATCGGAATCGTCGCCCGAATCGCCCGGCCAAGCTCTTTCAAATTCCAGTCTTCATAATCCAGATCCGCGGGAATCATCCGGTCTACTGTATTTTCAAGATAATCATTGATCATATGGAAGATAGAATCCCGCATGTTCTCGCCGTCAAGAACTCTCCGTCTCTCCTCGTAGATAATCTCTCTCTGTTCGTTCATAACCTGATCGTATTCTAACAGGTTCTTACGGATTCCAAAGTTATTGCTCTCAATCTTTTCCTGCGCCTTCTCAATCGCACTGGAAAGCATCTTGTGCTCAATCTGCTCTCCTTCCTCCACGCCAAGCGCAGTAAAGATGTTCATCAGCCTCTCTGAACCGAACAGACGCATAAGGTCATCTTCAAGAGAAATGTAAAATCTGGATTCCCCCGGGTCTCCCTGACGCCCCGAACGACCTCTGAGCTGATTGTCAATTCGTCTGGATTCGTGGCGCTCTGTACCGATAATCTTGAGGCCGCCTGCCTCTCTCGCCTCATCGTCCAGCTTGATATCCGTACCACGTCCTGCCATGTTGGTAGCAATTGTAACGGCGTCATGCACACCTGCCTGCGCTACAATCTCTGCCTCCATCTCATGATACTTGGCATTCAGCACATTATGCTTAATTCCCCGGCGCTTTAACATGCCGCTTAAAAGCTCCGAGGTCTCAATGGTAATCGTACCGACTAAGACCGGCTGATGCTTCGCATGCGCCGCCTCAATCTCATCGCATACTGCCTTGAATTTTTCCTTCTGCGTCTTATATACCACGTCATTCAAGTCCTCACGGATAACCGGAACGTTCGTAGGAATCTCCACAACATCCATGCCGTAAATCTCACGGAACTCTTTCTCCTCTGTGAGCGCCGTACCTGTCATGCCTGCCTTTTTTTCAAACTTGTTGAACAAATTCTGGAAAGTAATCGTCGCAAGCGTCTTGCTCTCTCTCCTTACTTTCACATGCTCTTTCGCCTCAATCGCCTGGTGAAGCCCGTCAGAATAACGGCGTCCCGGCATGATTCGTCCGGTAAATTCATCGACAATCAGAACCTCTTCATCTTTCACCACATAATCCTGATCTTTAAACATCAAGTTGTGTGCACGTAGAGCCAGTATGATATTGTGCTGTATCTCAAGATTGTCCGCATCCGCGAGATTATCCAGATGGAAAAACTTCTCGACCTTACGCACGCCATCCTCGGTAAGATTGATATTCTTTTCCTTCTCGTTTACAATAAAATCTCCTGTCTCCTCGATGTCCTCGCCCATAATGGCATTCATCTTGGAAAATTCTCCGCTCGCCTCGCCACGCTCAAGCTGACGTGCAAGTATATCACACGCCTCATAAAGCTTTGTAGACTTTCCGCTCTGTCCGGATATAATAAGCGGTGTCCTTGCCTCGTCAATCAGGACAGAGTCCACCTCATCAATAATTGCATATTTGAGACCTCTCTGAACAAGCTGTTCTTTGTATATAACCATATTATCTCTCAGGTAATCAAAGCCCAGCTCATTGTTCGTCACATAAGTAATATCGCAGTTATACTGCTCCCGCCTTTCATCATTGTCCATGCTGTTAAGCACGCAGCCAACTGTCAGACCAAGGAACTCATGTACCTGCCCCATCCACTCTGCATCACGCTTTGCCAGATAATCATTGACCGTGACAATGTTAACGCCCTCTCCCGTCAATGCATTCAGATACGCCGGCAATGTAGACACAAGAGTTTTTCCTTCACCGGTCTTCATCTCTGCAATACGTCCCTGATGGAGAATGATTCCGCCAATCAACTGTACACGATAATGCTTCATACCGAGTGTGCGGACAGCCGCCTCCCTCACAGCAGCATATGCCTCCGGCAATATATCATCCAACGTCTCACCCTGCGTAAGTCTCTCTTTAAATTCCTTTGTTTTGCTCTTAAGTTCTGTATCCGAAAGCTTCTGCATCTGCGGCTCTAACGCCTCAATCGCATCCACGATCGGATAAATACGCTTCAGCTCATTCTCACTATGCGTTCCGAATATTTTCTGTAATAAACCCATATCGAAAAAACTCCTTGTCCGTAAAATTTGCTAACCTACATTCTAACACTATACCCACAGCAATTCAACCAGTTTACAAAGTGTTCACATAAATGTTACTATTCATAGCATTTTACCACATCAAAGGGAAGTTTTCCACCAAAAATATTAAGCGCGCTCCCAATGGTAAAATCAATCTTTCTTTTCGTTATCTTCCGAAATCTCTCCAAATCCTCAAGACTCCCAATCCCTCCGGCGTAAGTGATGGGTATCCCCTCATAACGGCCAAGAAGCTCTGCCAAGCCTTCATCCACGCCGCAGGAACGCCCTTCCACATCAACGCCGTGAATCAGAAACTCATCGCAATATGCTGCAATGCCCTCAAGAGTCTGCACAGAAAGCTTC
>Ga0224483_100371_pt1 | contig 13876 bp, 16 predicted proteins | sample hydfratestSal1_FD_181453 | JGI IMG/M metagenome (GOLD analysis project Ga0224483, IMG submission 181453) | Metatranscriptome of mouse feces microbial communities from Columbus University, Ohio, United States - Sal1 (Metagenome Metatranscriptome) ... | reverse complement strand
CTCCAAACATCTGCCCGCGCTGCTTTCATTTTTGTTGCCATACCGCCCGCTTGGCACATACAGCCGCGAAAGCATTACTTTCATTCTTTGTTACTATTCCACTACGCAGCACATACGGCCATAAAAGTATAACTTTCATACTTACATTCATAAACGCAACGTCTTAAATGTTACCCGCAGGGCTACGCCAGCAAAGCCCCAAACCTTCACTCCACGGAAAATGATGCCATATATGTCACATTTGCTGTTATTTGGGTAACTTTTTATAAACGTTTCTGATCTGGGGTTTTAACTGCCGGTAGATATCCATCCCCGGCCCCGCCCCAAATTCCTTCTGTAGCGCAAAATACAGCTCTTGCAGCTGCTTGATGCTGTAATTGCGCAGCGTCTCGCAGATCTTATCCAAATCCTCTTCCGTGTAACTTTCTTCTGTCAGTAACTGTTTCAGCAGGACTTTGACGTCCCCGTCACCGGCCTGCTTGTCCTTTGGAGCCGTCAGCTCCGATTTGCTCCTTCGGCACACCTCGATCTCCCTGTCCCGCCAGAACTTGACTGCGGCGTCGTACCCCGTGTCATTGGATATGATCACGTACTCGGTCTTAGGCGCTGTCTTGATCAGATATCCCAAGTAGGAGATCATCTGAAAGTCCAGCCCGTTCTTGCCCGGGTAACACAGTATCATATCAAAGGATGAGGGGTATTGCCGTATCACGTTCAGATCCACATAGGAGATGCCCGGGGAATTTTCCGTGTAGAACAGGATAATCATATCCTTTACGCCTCTTTCGGGCAGTAATTCCTTCCACGCCGTTCCCACATTCTCGGTGTCCACCAGGTAAACTTTTCTGGCCATCCGCATCCTTTCACCATATATGGCATCAGAAAGATCATATCATATTTTGCGGATGTTGAAAAGGGGGTACTATTCATCCCAGTTGTGGTAAACTGCCTGCACGTCGTCGTCCTCGTCCAAAAGATCCAGGATCTTGTTCATCTTCTTCACCGCGTCCTCGTCTGTAAGCTGAGTCCAGGTCTGGGGGATCATGGTCACCTCCGCTTCCATCATGGGAATCCCCTGCTTCTCTAAGGCCTCCCGCACCGCGCTGAAATCATCCGGCCCGGTATAAACCTCAAAGCTGTCCTCCTCCTCGGCAAAGTCCTCCGCCCCCGCGTCCAGGGCAAGCATCATCAGCTCGTCCCCGTCCATGTCGCACTCTTCCTTGTCAATGATAATCTGGCCCTTCTTGTCAAACATGTAGGACACGCTGCCCGGCGTCCCCACATTGCCGCCGCCCTTGGTGAATGCGCTGCGTACATTGGCTGCCGTCCTGTTTTTATTGTCCGTAAGGGTATCCACAATGATGGCAACGCCGTTTGGCCCATACCCCTCATAGGTGAGCACCTCGTAATTGACGGAGTTTGCGTCCCCCGCCGCCTTCTTAATCCCCCTGTCAATGGTGTCGTTGGGCATGTTGTTGGCCTTGGCCTTGGCGATCACGTCCCGAAGCTTGCTGTTGTTGGCAGGGTCCGGCCCGCCCTCCTTCACCGCCACCGCGATCTCCCGCCCGATGACCGTAAAGATCTTGCCCTTGGCAGCGTCGTTTTCGCTTTAGTCACCGGCGCTTCCTATGGCATCGGCTTTGCCATCGCGAAAGCTCTGGCAGGGGCAGGGGCCACCATCGTGTTCAATGATATTAAGCAGGAACTGGTGGACAAGGGCATCGCGGCTTACAAGGAAGAAGGCATCACAGCCTACGGCTATGTATGCGACGTCACCGACGAGGACGCAGTAAACGCCATGATCGCGAAGATCGAGGAGGAAGTAGGCGTGGTGGATGTTCTGGTGAACAATGCCGGGATCATCAAGCGCATCCCCATGATCGAGATGTCCGCCAAAGATTTCAGACAGGTCATCGATGTGGATCTGAACGCTCCTTTCATTGTATCCAAAGCAGTGATCCCCTCCATGATCAAGAAAGGTCACGGCAAGATCATCAACATCTGTTCCATGATGTCCGAGTTCGGCCGCGAGACCGTATCCGCCTACGCCGCGGCTAAGGGCGGTTTAAAGATGCTCACCAGGAATATCGCTTCCGAGTACGGCGAGCACAACATCCAGTGCAACGGCATCGGGCCAGGTTATATCGCCACGCCTCAGACCGCTCCTCTGCGTGAAGTGCAGCCTGACGGCTCCAGACATCCCTTTGATCAGTTTATCATTTCCAAGACGCCGGCAGGCCGCTGGGGCGAGGCATCTGATCTTGGCGGACCGGCAGTATTTTTAGCTTCCGACGCGTCTGACTTTGTTAACGGCCAGATCCTTTATGTAGACGGCGGCATCCAGGCTTACATCGGAAAGCAGCCCTCATAACTTCCATTCTGTAAAAAAGAAGAAACCGCGTCCGGTCGTAAAAGATCGGATGCGGTTATCTCTATAGAGGTTCCTTTTACTTAAACATCTCCAGAATCTCTTCCGGGGACTTCCCCGATTCCTGGATCGCTTTAAGGATCTTAGCCTGGTTTTCCTTTAAGGCTTTTTTTGCGGCTGCCGCAGTCTCCTTCTTTTCCCTGGCGATCGCGGCCTTCTCAGCTTTTAACTGCTCTTTGTAGGCAACCTTCAGCTCCTCCTTAGCTGCCCGCAGGTCAGTCTCCAGCTTCTGGATCTTCTCATGAAGCTTCAAAGCCTTTCCAGTATAAACGACTTCCCTCTTTACTCCTCTTGGCATAATATGTCCTCCTTAAACGAAAGTTAATTTGAGTAAGAAATAAATGTATTTTTCTTTCTGGAATTATGATACAACATAACTATATTATTTGTAAAGAGGGGAAGGAGAAATTTTTAACTTTATAGGCAGAAAATCCAAACGGACATTTTTTAAGATTACTTTCTGATACATTTCCACTATATTTAAAAAATTAAATTCCCCTAATCCACAATCACATAACTTCAAAAACTGCTATGCTTATTTTACCATGGACTGCGACTTCAAAATTGATGAATTGAATTATTTAAGCAGCAAAGTCTGGCGGCCTCCAAATTAAAAGAATGTATCGGGGATCAGGGTACACATTTCAAAAGTATATTTGTGTATGTCAGCATTTCAGGCTCCGTACAAAGCAGTTCTGGTTTCTCTTTAAGAGTATATCATCAATCTCGTTTATGCAAGAATCAAAAGTTATTTACTGCGTTTTGTAGAAAAGGCAGATCCGTTTGATATGGATGCATATAAGGACTTCAAAGATACCTGTACCAGTTTCATACAAGGGTGTCTTTACATCAGACAAGGGGGAACTGCCAAGGGCAGCTCCCCCTATCCGTCACCTGGGACCTTGTCCGCCCCAGGCACAGCCGGCTGTTTACGCCTCTGAAAACTGATCCTTGCCTACAAAGCACAGGGGACACTCAAAGTCCTCCGGCACATCCTCCCACTTCGTTCCGGGAGCGATACCGCCTTCCGGGTATCCTTTCTCCTCATCATACTCCCAGCCGCACACGTCGCACACATACTTCATATAAATCTCTCCTTTTCTTTATACCATTACTGTGATTAGATCAAAGATCCATTCCCCATTTTATATGAAACTATGGCTTTCGTCAATCATTATCTTTACGGAAGTAACCCAAATATTCCCAGTTAGAGCCGATCATGTTCTGATACCCTCTCATGGTCACATCCGAAAACATTAAAGCCCTGCGCCGAAACTCATAGGCTCCAAACACATCATCCGGATGGCAGGTGGCCGGGTAAATTCCTGAAAGGGCGCACATAGTTCCCAGCATAAAGCTAGGATTAATCTGGCGGGCTATCCGGTTGGCCATGGCGGAAGCCACCAAAAGATGGTGTATGGACTGTAGTTTAATACCCGCGTCCTCCATAGGAGTCTCCCCCTGATTTGAGTTGGCCTAAATCCCATTTCCGCCATTAAAGCAATATCCTCTTTTACCCTTCTCTTCTGTTTGTGAAGGAATCCGTATCCGTGATTCCTGTAACCTATTATAACTATTGACATTACAACATTTCCGTGTTATAAATATTGTTGTATCAATTAATATTACATCAATTCAACGGAGGACCTATCATGGCAAATTTTAACAAGGTAACCATAGCAGACAATGCAAGAACAGAGCTTCACGACCAGCTTTCCCTGACCGGTGCGGAAATCAGCATCAACCATCTCCCCGCAGGCGCAAGCGTGCCCTTTGTCCATGCCCATAAGAACAATGAAGAAATCTACGCGGTTCTTGAAGGAAAAGGCAAGGCAATTATTGACGGGGAGACCGTAGAACTTTCCGCCGGCGATTGGCTTTCCATCGCCCCGGCTGCCAGACGCCGGTTCTTTGCGGCAGATGATACGGCCATCCGCTTTATCTGCATCCAGGTAAAAGCAAATTCCCTTGAAGCTTACACGAAAGATGACGCCATTGTAGAATAAGACATGGCCTGCCAAACCTGACGACGGATTCTTGACTGATAATTGACCAACACATTTGAAAGTCTTGTCGATCCTTTTCGTTTCTGTTCAAAAGAAGGGAACTGCTGACGGGTTCCCTTCTCTCACCCAAGCTTTGCCGCCAAAAGTTCCAGTTCTCTCCTGCTCACAGGCGGAATCAAATATGGTCCCCGTCAAACAGGCATACCCACTGCCTTTGCTTTTCTTAATTGTACCATACCTGTGTGGACATTTCTATTTCAAATTTCCGCCCCATCACCGGCCCGCTATGCGCCCTTCATTTGGCTCAAATCTCACTTTCCCGTGATGTACATAAGCATCCCTGGTCTTGTGAAAACCCCCGGTACTTTTCTCAAAGATCACGATCACATTTACGCTCTTGATATCCTGGTAGGTGAAGGCGCCGCCCAGCACACTGTCCTCATTGGGAAGAACCATCTCCTCACACCATCCCTCTCCCCTTAGGTATATACCTCATATCGCTGACATTGTACACCGTAACAAAAGCCGCCGGGTCCTCCTTTGTCACGTACTGCATCAGCTTCTGGTACTCATGTTTGTCCACAATGGTAATGATCTCATTGCGCGCGATCCCGTCATAGGCCCCTCTGGCCTCATAGATGGTGGCCCCGCTTTTCAGCGTATACAAGATCCAGTCACAGATCTGCTTTTCCTTGTTCTTCGAAATAATGCAGACTCTCCGCTTTATGTTCTGCCCGAAAATAAAATAGTCCAGCACCACGCCGTTAAGGTATGTCCCAAGAACGCTTAACACCACGGTTTTCTTATCGTAGGCAAAGGCGGAGCTTAAGGCCACCAGCATGCCGCTAAGGCCCATGGCCTTTCCCAAGTCCATGTGCAGATACCGGTTCAAAATCTTGGCCACAATGTCCAGCCCGCCGGAGGACGCGTTCATGTTAAACAGAATACTAAGCCCGATGCTCACCGTAAAAATATAGCACACCACGTCCAGCATGGCGTCCCCGGAGATGGAACCGTTGTCTGGCAGAAGGATCTCAAACATCCCCATAAACACCGGCAGAAGAACAGAAGTGTACACCGTCTTAAAGCCAAATTCATGGCCGCACAGCAGAAATCCCACTGCCAGCAGGACCACATTCAGCACCATAGTAATGCCGGATATGGACAGGGGCACAAAATTGGACAGCACCATGGCCAGCCCCGACACAGAGCTGACCGCCGCGTGGCTTGGAATCAAAAAGAAGAACACCGCGGCGGCAATAATAAACGTGGCCCCTGTCATCACAAGAAGTTCCCGAATCCTTTGTTCCATTGTCATCTATCCCTCATCCTCAGCCAGCAGCCCCTTGGTATCCCTCATCACATCCTCCAGGGTGATGGAGGAAAGCTCATCCTCCATGGCCTTCTGCACCTGGGCCAGCCTGCCGTCCAAAACTTTGTGGATGTTCCTCCCCACCGGGCAGGCCCCATTGGGATTCTCATGAAAATGAAACAGCTCCCCATGCTCAACGCACTCAACCGCCTGGTAGATATCCAGAAAAGATATGTCCCTTAAAGGCTTTGGGATGGAAGCCCCGCCGGACCCTCTGGCCACCTCCACAAGGCCCGCCGCCTTTAGCTGACCCAGAATCTTCCGGACAATGACCGGGTTTACATTTGTGCTTCCTGCCAGAAAATCGCTTGTCACCTTGTAATCCTCTTTGAACGTATCAATACAGGCAAATATATGGACTGCCAGCGTAAATCTGCTTGAAATCTGCATGGAATGTACCTCTCTTTTTTTAACAGTGTAGCCCCTTCTTGATGTAAAGTCAATACTTACAAGAATATTCCCGGCTGTCACTCAACCTTTATTTCCAAAGAATTTAACAGGCTGACCGCCTCCGGAAAGGAAAATTTTGCCTGTCTCAACTTGTTGGAGGGAATATCGATCACATAGCCTCTGGCGTCTCTGAAATCAGCCCTGCGGATATCGCATTTAAAAAACTGGGTGGATTCCAACCGGCACCCGCGAAAATTGCTTTCCTGAAGGTCGCATTCCTCAAATATGCTCTCCTGGATGATATTGCCCGAAAAATCAAATTTCCGGAAAGGCATTTCCACGAAGGAGTTATATTTCATGCAGCAATCTTTTACTTTATCAATGGAGCGGGCGTAACTGCCGGCAGGCAGAAGTTTGTTCCAGCAATGTATGCCGATCAGATTACAGTTTTGAAAGACAGCGCTTTTCAGCTCCGAATTTTTGGAAGTTAAGCTGATAATGCTGCACTTATAAAATCTGCAGTTTACAAAGGAACAGCCTGTGATTTTGCAGTCTTCAAAGGTACAGTTTTCAAAAACGCAGTCCGTGAATTTCAGGCGCTCTTTTGTAATATTCTGGAATTTCCGGTCTTTGATAACCTGGCCTTCGCAAAAATTTTCCGACATTTGATTATCCCTCCTCAATGATTTTTATATTCATGTTCCAGATACTCTACATATTTTTCAAAAACCATAATAAAGTCTGTAGAATATTCTCTCTGTACTTTTTCCATGGCCCTCTGTACTGCTTCCTTCATTTCACCTGTGACTTTATCGGTAAAAATCTGTCCGCTGTCCGTAAGAGAGATCAGTTTCTCTTTGGTGCTGTTCTGGGTTAAAAGGACCATATATCCTGACTTGACACATTCTTTTATGATAGTGTTCAGAGTCGTTCTCGGAATATGCCAGTCATCACATATCTGCTTTTGGGAGTGCTGCTTTTTGTCACTTAGAATATCAAGCAGCAGCGTATTTTCTTTTATCCCCATTTTCTTCGCAATCTCGTAATAAATCCCTATACATCTGTTGGTTGTGAGCATTAGGCGGTATACCTGGTCACGGCAGTCTGACATGGGGATAGCCCCCAAAGTGCCCTTCCAGTCCATGACATATTGGGCCAGGTTCCGGTAATTTTCATTTTCTTCTTGAAATCCTTTAGACGATCCATCTTTTTGTCCGCTTTTTGCGGGCAGGAAGTTGCTGTAGTCGCCAAAGCCGCACAGGCTGCTGTCCTCTGCCACCGGATGGCCTTCTGCCAGCAGCACCTTGGCCCGAGAGATCCGCTTGGCGGTGATGTACTGGTTAATGGTGGTTCCTGTAGAATCTTTGAAGATCCTGCATAGGTAGGAGCTGCTTAAGTAGAAGTGGAAGGCCGGCATCTGGATGCCAAGGTTCTCCGACAGGTGCTGGTTGATATAGTCTAAGATGTCGTCGATCTGGGAATGGCGGGATCCTTGGACGGCCCGGACAGGGGCAGGACAGGTGAGAGATTGGCCTGGTCAATTTTGGACAGATGATGGCTTTCAAATTGATTGATATCGGTGTCATCTGTGCGTCTGCGAAGCGACGGCGTAGTGGTGCCTACGTCTAGCTTCGCAGGCGTGCAGAGGACGCTGATAGCGAGAGATTTATTCACCGAAATTTAGAGTACGGACTACTAGAGTCTCCGGATAATAGCCTCCTGGTACTGGGTTGTGGTCGCCGTTCCTCCCAGATCCGGGGTTTTCACCTTCCCCTCCGTCAAAACCTGATCTACGGCCCGCCGGATGTTGGCCGCGCAGTCTGTCCTGCCCATGTGCTCCAGCATCATGCAGGCGGACCACAAAAATGCCGTAGGGTTGGCGATGCCTTTTCCCGCAATATCCGGGGCGCTTCCGTGGACGGCCTCGAACATGGCGTACCCGCAGCCAAGATTGCTGGATGGGAGAAGTCCCAGCCCGCCGATGAGCCCGCTGGTCAAATCGGAAAGGATATCCCCGTAGAGATTCTCCGTCACCATGACGTCAAACTGCTGGGGCTTCATCACCAGCTGCATGGCCACATTGTCCACAATCTTGTCCTCGGCCTCAATTCCCGGGTATTCTTTGCTGACCTCATAGAACACGTCCCGGAAAAGACCGTCGGACAGCTTCATGATGTTGGCCTTATGTACGCAGGTTACTTTCCCGCGCCCCTGGCGGACGGCGTACTCAAAGGCGTCTCTTATGATCCTCTCACTGCATCTCCTGGTGATGATCTTGATGGAGTGGGCCGTGTCCGGATCCACCATCTCCTCCACCCCGGCGTAAAGGTCCTCCGTGTTCTCCCTAAACATGACGATATCCACATTGTCAAATGGCGTCTTTACGGCGCTGTTTGATCTTGCGGGGCGGATGTTGGCGTAGAGGTCGTATTTTTTGCGCATCATCACGTTGAGGGAGCGGAATCCCTTGCCCACAGGCGTGGTGATGGGGGATTTTAGCAGCACTTTGTTTTTGTCAAAGGAGGCGAACCCCTCTGCGGGGATCAGCTCCCCGTGGGCCTCATACTCCGCCTCGCCTACGGAAAAGATCTCATAGGTAAGGCCGGCTCCCGCCGCGTCCAATATTTTCAGCACGGCGTCCGTGATCTCCGGGCCGATGCCGTCCCCTTTAAATACCGTAATCGTATCGCTCATCGTTATCTGTCCTCCATTGACACGTATTCCTGATTTTCACCGCCTACATACTTGGTGGCCGGGCGCATGATGCGGCCGTCGTACAGTTTGTTTTCAATGTTGTGGGCCAGCCAGCCCACGGTCCTGCTGCACATAAACAGGGGGGTGTACAGATCTCTGGGGATCCCCAGCATCTCGTAGGCAAATCCGCTGTAATAGTCCACATTGGCTGGAAGGGCCTTGCCTTTTCTCTCCTCTGCCACCTGTCTGGCAATCTGCTCAAACCGGGTGCGGAACTCCAGCTCTGTCATCAGGCCTTTTTCCTTGGCCACGGCGTCGCAGCAGGCTTTCAGTATGTCGGCCCTGGGGTCCGAGATGGTGTAAACGGCGTGGCCGAAGCCGTAGACCAGCCCGGTGCGGTCGTACAGTTCTCCGTCCATCAGCTTCTCCACCGCTTTTCGTATCTTCCGGTCGTCGGCCTCATAGCCTCCCACCTCCTCCAGCACCGCGTCCATCATCTCCGCCACCTTTATGTTGGCGCCGCCGTGTCGGGGGCCTTTTAAGGAGCCGATGCTTCCCGACATGGTAGAGTAGATGTCCGTGTCCGTGGAGGAAATGACCACATTGGTAAAGGTGGAGTTGTTTCCGCCGCCGTGGTCCGCGTGGAGGATCAGTATGGTGTCTAAGAGTCCTGCCTCCTTGATGGAAAATTTCTGGTCCTTGCGCAGAAGGCTCAGGAAATTCTCCGCGATGGAATACTGGGGATTCGCGTAGTGGATGACTAAGCTGTCCCTGTTAAAGTAGTGGACCTTGCTCTGATAGGCGTAGCAGGCGATGCTGGGCAGCTTGGCTAACAGGCTGATGCCCTTTACCAGGGTCTCGTAGACGCCTATATTGTCCGGGTCCGGGTCGTAGTTGTACAGGGTGAGCACCGCGTCCTGGAGTTTGTTCATCAGATTGGTGCCTGGCATGCGCAGCAGGTTCATCTCCACAAATTCGTCGGGTATGGCGTAGAATTCCCGGATGATGCTGCAGAAATTATCCAGCTCCTCCTTTCTGGGAAGATATCCGAAGAGCAGAAGGAAGCAGACTTCCTCATATCCGAAATGGCTTCCCTTCTTTCCTTTTATCAGATCCACCACGTCGTAGCCTCTGTAGTACAGCTTTCCGGGAGCTGCTTTGATGCCCTCCGGCGTCTCCTCATAGCCCACCACGTCAGATACCCGGGTGAGGCCGATGCGCACGCCGGTTCCGTCTTCGTTGCGCAGGCCCTTTTTTACATTGTATTCTTTGTACCACTCGTTGGGTATCTCGGTGTAGTTCTGAGATTTTCCGTAAAACTGGGCAAGGTAACTTTTTCTGATCATAGGCTGTCATCCTTTCTTTCTGTTTCTGTTATAGTTGATCAGGCATCCTGCCTTGATGATCTCCCTTTCCTCGGCTGTCATATCGCTGATATACAGCGGAAGTTCTTTCACGCAGGCGTTCTGGGCCTCCAAAGCTTTATTTCCCCCTTTTATCACATAAGCGGTGATATTCTTTAAATCCCCGTCAAGGGCTTTGCGGATGCCCGGCACGTAGATGTAGTCCCCCACCTCAAATTCCGGCTCTGCTTCTGTCTGGAAGGGGATCATGCCCCAGTTGATCACATTGGAGCGGTACCGTTTTGTGGCGTACTCTCTGCAGATATTGGCAAGGCCTCCGATGACTCTCTGGCAGCTGGCCGCCTGCTCCCTGGCTGAGCCGTCGCCGGGCTTTACGGCGTAGATCATGCTGCCAAATTCCACTGTGTCCGCCTCTGCCTGTTCATGACCGGGGATCTGGCGGATACAGTGAAAGACCGCCTCAAGGCTCGGATCCAGGGCAAATGCCCCCATAGCTCCTTCTGCCTGCCGGGCTCTCTCCACCTTGTCCGCAGCTTTGGCCCTGGCCACGTACTCCGGGTCCCTTCTGGACAGGGTGAACTCTGCCAGGCCTAAGGGATTGGACCGGTAGGAGGAGGTCTCCCCGGACGGGATCAGCTCGTCGGTGGTGGTCACCGGATCCATGATCTTAGAGCAGACTTTCAGAAGGATATCTTCTGTCAGAGGGCTCATGTCAGGCCAGTCTTTGATGTTTGGCCCGTAGACCAGGTGGTTTTGCTCATCTCCCCGGCCGTATCCGCTGTACACCCGGTTTCGGTAGGAGCTGTCGTCGTACTCATATTCCGGCACCTGATCCCAGCCGTCCATCTCCCAGGCCGAGGTGAGACGCCCGCCGTTTGCCGCGGTGGCGGCAATGGACCTGGCGTCCATCAGGGCTACTGCCGCCATCTGCCCGTTACCCGGCTTGGAGCCTTCCCGATTGGGGAAGTTTCTGGTGGTGTGGCGGATGCTTAAGCCGTTGTTGCAGGGCGTGTCCCCCGCGCCGAAGCAGGGGCCGCAGAACGCGGTGCGGACAATAGCCCCGGCATCCATCAGGTCTGACACCGCCCCCTTCTTCACCAGGTCCGCGAACACGGGCTGGGAGGAGGGGTACACGGCCAGGGAGAATTCATCGCAGCCGCAGCTTCTGCCTTTCAGCGCCCGGGCCGCCTCCATAAGGTTTGTGTAGGTGCCTCCGGCACACCCTGCTATGACGGCCTGCTGCACCCACAGCTCCCCGTCTTTTATTTTGTCCAAAAGGGTAAATTCGGCCTTGCCTCCGGATACTTTCCGGGCTTCTTGTTCCGTTTCTCCCAGGATATCGTTCAGATTGGCCTTCAGCTCATCGATCTCATAGGCATTGCTTGGGTGGAAGGGCAGGGCGATCATGGGCTTTACGGTGGACAGATCCACGTACACGCAGCCGTCGTAGTAGGCCGTATCCCCCGGAGCCAGTTCCTGGTATGCTTCCTCCCTGTGGTGTTTTGCCAGATATGCCTTTGTGTCCTCGTCGGTCTTCCAGATGGAGGTAAGGCAGGTGGTCTCCGTGGTCATCACGTCCACGCCGTTCCGGTAGTCCGTGGTCATGGAGGCCACTCCCGGCCCTACAAATTCCATGACCTTGTTTTTCACATAGCCGTTTTTGAACACGGCCTTTATAATGGCCAGGGCGATATCCTGGGGTCCAGTCCCCGGCTTTGGCGCCCCGTCCAGATACACAGCCACCACCTCCGGGTATTTGATGTCGTAGGTGTCTTTTAAAAGCTGCTTTACCAGCTCGCCGCCGCCCTCTCCCACGGCCATGGTGCCAAGGGCGCCGTACCGGGTGTGGCTGTCAGACCCCAGGATCATCTGCCCGCAGCCTGCCATCCTCTCCCTCATATACTGGTGGATGACCGCGATGTGGGGCGGAACGTAGATGCCGCCGTATCTCTTGGCCGCCGAAAGGCCGAACATGTGGTCGTCTTCATTGATGGTGCCTCCCACGGCGCACAGAGTATTGTGGCAGTTGGTCAGCACGTAGGGGATGGGAAACCGCTCCATGCCCGACGCCTTTGCTGTCTGCACGATCCCTACAAATGTAATGTCATGGGATGCCATAGAATCAAAACGAAGCTTCAGATGCTCCATGTCTTGGGATGTGTTGTGGGCCTTAAGTATGGAGTAGGCGATGGTCTCCTTCCTCCCAGACTCCTTGTCTGCCTCCTGTCCTGTCAGGGCTTTCACCCTGGCGCTGTCCGTTTCGGGGATAAGTTCTGTGCCTTTAACCAGATAGACTCCGCCTTCGTAAAGTGATACCATGATCTCTACCTCCTGGTTCGTAATTTTATTATACATTTACTATTAAAAATCCGCCGCCGATGATGCGGCATTGTTCAGGGATGCCAAGCGCGCCTGCCAGACTTTTCCTGGGGGCAGCGGGCCGCACCCGGGTATATAAAGTTAGGAATACTATAAACGAAAATCTTTTATTTGTCCAGTGAGGGACGGGAATGGGCCGTATACCTGCGGCGGCTGCATTTTACCCAAAGTGTACGATGTCTTACGGTCAGCGCGTTGAACACGCAGACCTGTCTGAACGGTTACTCCGTATGTACAAAAGACGCAAGCCCTCAGTCTTTCGGCTGAGAACTCTGCGCCTTCGCAATCTCGTTTACTATTCAGATGATTGGCCTTTCACTGTCACGTTTTAGACTTGGGTACGCATCAGCGTGGTTGATATTATACCATATTTTGTTGGCTGTGTATAGGGGGAAATTTTTCTTTTTTCAGGGATTTCCCGCATCCGGCTCTTTACAAAGCTTATTCTTCAACAGTTAACATCCGTATACACTCACATAAATTCTTGGCCTCACCAATGGATATTCTTTTAGCATTGCATTATATCCTTATAAATACTGGCTAAATTCGACCCTTTCTTCATTTGGCCCTAAGACTGTAAAAAATTTTACCCCCTGCTCCCAAAAAGGAAGCAACTGGATTTTGGTATCTAACATAGAAACCCCTGCTTCTCCGCCATCTGGAATGCTTTCTCTATATCCGTAAAAATGTCACCTTTTCATCTGCCGCATGATTCGCTGTCTGCAATGCAGTCTCAAATCCAAGTATCCTGTAAAATGCAACCGTTTTTTCCTACTTCCACTACGGTACCACCTGGCTCATGCCCCAGCACAAAAGGCGGTTTTACCACATAATCTCCGATTGCTCCTGTTTCATAATAATGCAGATCGCTGCCACAGATGCCGACATACGGCTTATAAACACGGCCATGCTTTAATATCTCGCCTGTAAGATTGGAGAGCACTAAACTGATATGATTTTTTGTAATATCCAGCCCGACTGCCTGCCTTGCATTTACGGCCGCTGACAACGCTTTTGCCCTTCTTCCTCCCGTTGACTGGAATTCTCCATTTTCCTCAACAAGTCCATCTCCAATCAGTTCCTTTGTGATCTGCGTCACTGTGGGCAAACTCATCTGCATGGCATAGGATATATCCGGATTCGACACGGTTCCATGGCTGCATATATAACGGAAAACGCGGTTCCGGTTCCTTTTCTTGACTTCCATGTTTGTCTCATTTTTCTTGTCCATCTTGTCTCCAAT
>Ga0224483_100369_pt1 | contig 13880 bp, 15 predicted proteins | sample hydfratestSal1_FD_181453 | JGI IMG/M metagenome (GOLD analysis project Ga0224483, IMG submission 181453) | Metatranscriptome of mouse feces microbial communities from Columbus University, Ohio, United States - Sal1 (Metagenome Metatranscriptome) ... | reverse complement strand
TCCGCCGTACTTCTGATGTTTTCATGCAATGTATATTCCTGCTGCCTGTCACGTCATTTATATAGCCCTTTTTCAGATAGATAAAATATCCCTCGTCTTTGGTATAGGATAAATCTTCTATCATTTCATAATATTTTCTTGGTACTTGCCACTTTTCAAGCATCCGCTCCTGTTCCGCACTAAAGCCCTGCTTTTTCTCTGCCATTCTGCTTGTACCGTCCGCAAGGTCATTACACACAAGCATATAAAGATATTCATTGACACTTGCCCCTATTTCAGAGCATACGCCCTTTATCCTGTCCTTTTCGCCTTTGGGAATAACAAGGTTTATCCTGTCGTAATGCCCTTTGATATGCCGGTTCTTATACGCTGTTCTATCCATGAAAACACCGCCCTTTTCTTAATAACCGCATTATACAAAAGTCTTACGCAAGACACAAGGTTTTTATGCCCTCGTTTGTGTGCTACTTGTGTGCTATGTGTGTGCTACGCTTCAAAATTCAGCACTTTTTACCACAATTTTAGAAAACTTTAGATTAAAGAAAACCCTTGAAAATACTGGACTTTCAAGGGTTTTACAAAATCTCTTATTCGTCTTAAAATTATCGCTTGCTGAACTGCGGAGCGCGACGGGCTGCTTTCAAGCCGTATTTCTTTCTCTCCTTCATTCTCGGGTCACGGGTCAGATAGCCTGCTGACTTCAATACTGGCCTGTAATCTGCATCTGCCTGCAACAAAGCCCTTGCAATGCCATGGCGGATAGCGCCTGCCTGTCCGGTATAGCCGCCGCCCCTTACATTTACCAGGACGTCAAATTTATCAACGGTATCTGTTGCAACTAATGGCTGACGTACAATCACCTTCAAAGTTTCCAGCCCTAAATAGTCGTCAATGTCCCTTTTATTAATTGTAACCTTGCCAGTACCTGGCATTAAATATACCCTGGCAACTGATTTTTTCCTTCTACCTGTTCCATAATATCTTGCATCTGCCATCTTATTTTACCTCCTTAAAATGTTAAAGCTTCTGGTTTCTGAGCTGCATGTTTGTGTTCCGGCCCTGCATATACAAATAACTTCTTATACATCTGCCTTCCCAAAGGCCCTTTCGGGAGCATTCCCTTAACAGCAAGCTCAATCACCCTTTCCGGCTTCTTTGCTAACATCTCTTTTAATGTGGTTTGCTTCAATCCACCCACATACCCGGAGTGATGGTAATAGATCTTCTGATTTAATTTCTTGCCAGTGACTTTCACCTTTTCTGCATTCACAACGATGATATAGTCCCCAGTGTCGATATGCGGCGTAAAGATTGGTTTGTGCTTCCCTCTTAATATTTTTGCAATTTCTGATGACAAACGCCCTAACGTTTTCCCTTCTGCATCAACTACATACCATTTTCTTTCCACTGCCGCTGTGCTGGCCATAAAAGTCTTCATCAAATGTTACCTCCTTGAATTTTACAATGCTACTCTGATATCCAGATGCCGTCCGCTGTTGCTAAGAAACTGGGTGGCAGTAAAACGCTGTTTCTGCCCCGCTTTGTAAAAGATTCCATCTGTTCTATCATTTTCGCACCATTTACATTTTTCTTTGTACATCAAAGCAAAAACGCTTCGCCGGAGAAAGGCTCGCATTTCTAACTCGCCATACTTGACTATTATATTACATACACCTTCCAGTGTCAATTATTTTCTTCTGCCTTTCTAAAATTTGCCCACCTTAAACTGCTGGATCATGCCTTTCAAAACCTCTGCCTGCGCTGTCATTTCCTGGCTGGATGCAGCGCATGCCTCAGAAGTTTCTGTATTGGTCTGCACCACATCATTTATCTGGTCCACACCCTGATTGATCTGGTCGACTGCGTCTGCCTGCTCTTTGGAAGCCGATGCAATCAAGTTCACTTTATCAATAATTTTTCTTGCGCCCTTTACCACATCCTGCAGCTGAGTTGCCGTCTCATTCGCAATTACCATCCCTGTCTCAACTGCCCGGACAGATTCTTCAATCAATGCTGTGGATTCTGTAGCAGCTTCTGCGCTTTGGGAGGCCAGGAGGGATACCTGGTCTGCCACCACCGCAAACCCTTTCCCGGCTTCCCCGGCACGCGCCGCCTCTATGGAGGCGTTTAATGCCAGGAGATTTGTCTGTGCAGCAATTTCATTGATTGTAGCAATAATCTTGCTGATTTCATTCGAGGATTCACTGATTCGGTTCATGGATTCCACCATCTCCTGCATTTTGCCATTGCTGTGCTCTAACTCCCTACCTACCTGCTGCACTTCTTTGCTGATGTCAATCGCTTCCTTTGCATTGCGGTCAATCTGTTCCGAAACATTGTCAATGGTTGCAGAAAGCTCCTTGGTCACCCCTGCCTGTTCTGTCGCCCCTTCTGCAAGCTCTGCAGAATTTGAGGCAATCTGCTCGGAAGCAATTGTCACCTGGTTTGCCACAGTCTGGACATTTTTCACCATATCTGCCATATTCTTTTCAAAATTTAGAAAGGACTCTTCAATCCCCATAAAATTCCCCTGGTACTCCACCCCCGCCTGGACGTCAAAATTCCCTTCGGAAAATTCATGCATCGTCCGGTCAATATCCTCCACATAAGAACTTAACCGTCCAATGGAACTGCGCAATGCATGCGCCAGTTTCCCAATCTCATCTTCACTGCGGTATGTAACGTCTGTGTGGAGGTTCCCTTTAGAAAGCTCCACTGCGGCATCCTCAATTTCCTTTAAAGGATCTGAAATGCTGGCAACAATCCTGTTCCCAACCTTGATTGCCGTAAATATCGCAAGCACAAGCACCAAAACCATACTGGCAATTACATAAATCACTGTCTGCTGGTTAATTTTGATGGACGCGCTTTTCATCTCATTTGTGTCTTCATCCATTTCTTTTGCAATTCCCACCGCCGCTTCCAATGCTGGGGAGCATTCCGTCAAAATTAATTCAATGGCCTCCGCTCTGTCCCCAGCTTCCAATTTTTCCACAATATTATTCCCAAGTTCCATCCAATTGTTCAAAGCTGTCTCGTATTCTTGGTTCAGCTCATCTTCTATTACGCCTGTCTGTTTTAAGTCCTCCAAAGCCGCTACAATCACAGCCATGCTTTCTTGTATATCCCCCTTATATTCTGACGCCATCTCTTTATTGTCATTCAATACAAGTTCCCGGATTATCCTGCCTGCAATATTTGACTCAATCCTGCAGGTTTTCACTGCTGTGTCTGCGGCCTGCGCGCCCTTAATATAAGAATTCATCTTTCCCTGTACAAGAAAAAGCCCAACTATGGCGACTATGGTTATCACCACCATTAGCCCAATCACCAGGCTGTATCCAAACTGCAGCTTTTCTTTTATTTTCATCTGGTCCATCTTTTTTAACATTTCAGATATTCCCTCCTCCGTATTTAATCCCAATCATGGTAAGCCCATGCGCGGGCGCTGTCGGCCCCGCTGCGCTTCGGTCTTTTTTCTTTAAAATTTCTGGAATGGATTCTGGCGCAATTTCCCCTATTCCCACAGAAATCAAAGTCCCGGCCATAATCCGCACCATATTATAGAGAAATCCTGTCCCAGTTACGCGGAAAATAATAATATCCCCTGAAATTTTTTCGACGGTACAGGATAAAATAGTTCGGACAGTGCCTTCCGCACTGCTCCGTACAGAGCAGAAGCTTTTAAAGTCATGCTCCCCTACAAAATAGCCCGCTGCCTGCTGCATTTTCATCAAGTCCAGGTCCCGATAGTAAAAATATGTGTCCCGGCGTAAGGTAGGGATCGGGATTTTCCGGTTTAGGGTACGGTACTCATATGTCTTTTCACTGTAGCAGCGGCGTGGGTGGAACCCATCCGGCACCTGGCAGGAGCTTTGCACTACGATATCCTCAGGAAGCCTTTGGTTCAATGCATAGCATATTTTTTCCGGCGGGATTTTAGCCCTTGTATCAAACACCGCCACATTCCCCAAAGAATGCACCCCTGCATCTGTCCGGCTGGCTCCTATTACCTGAATATCTTCCCCCAACAGCTTTGATAACGCATTGTTTAACACTCCCTCTATTGTTATGCCGTTGGGCTGTACCTGCCAGCCACAATACTCTGTGCCTTCATAGGCAACTACAAGCTTAATCCGTTTTGCCTCCCCGCCTATCCCTGCCATGGCAAAGCCACCCTCCTCAGTAAAATAATCCCTGCAAAGTATCCGGCTTCCACCAAGTATGCTACCATATCCCTTTTACCATATATTAAAGGCTTCATTTTCGTCCTGCCTTCCCCGCCGTTGTAACACCTCGCCTCCATTGCTAGGGCAAGGTCATTGGCTCGCCGGAAAGCTGAGATAAACAGCGGAACCAATAATGGTATCATTGCCCGTATCCTTTTTACCAGGTTCCCGCTTTCAAAATCTGCCCCTCTTGCAAGCTGCGCTTTCATAATTTTATCTGTTTCTTCTATTAATATTGGGATAAAGCGCAGGGCAATGGACATTATCATAGAAACCTCATGCACTGGAACCCCGATTTTATTCAAAGGGCGCAATGATTTCTCCATGCCGTCCGTCAATTGGTTCGGCGTGGTGGTCAATGTCAATACAGAGCTGCCTAAAACCAGGTAGCTTAGGCGAACCACCATAAACCCTGCATTTTTAATCCCTTCCTGCGTAACCCGAAAGGCCCAGAAAGATACCAATGGCTCCCCAGGAGTCAGCAGCAAATTAAAAATTGCAGTAATCACAAGGACCACCATAATTGCTTTCAGCCCTTTTACCATATAACCAAAAGGCACCTTTGAAAGTTTGACCAGGGCAATAAGCCCAAGCGTGGCCGCCGCAAACCCAACAATGCCGCGGAACATAAATAATGACAGCACATAGGCAAGCGTACCCATCAGCTTAACCCTGGGATCCAGTCTGTGCAGGATGGATCCCGAAGGATAGTATTGTCCGATTGTAATATCTCTTATCATAATATTCCCTGCTTTACTCCCTGTCCCTGTTTTTCCTGCGTTCTGCAAATAACTGCAAAATACAACCCTTTGCTTCTTGCAATGTCGTTGCCTCCACATCGGCAGGAATCCCATGTTCCCTTAATTCATGCATTAAGTAAGTGACCTGCGGCGCTGCAAGGCCCACTTTTTCCAGTTCCTGATACTGGGAAAACACCTCCCTAGGCGTGCCGTCCATCAAAACGCTTCCCTGCCCCAGAACAATAATCCTGCCCACGTAATTCGCAACATCCTCCATACTGTGGGAAACCAAGATTACTGTAATATTCAATTCATGGTGCATGGCCGCCACCTGCCCCAGAATCTCATCCCTGCCTTTGGGGTCTAACCCGGCAGTAGGCTCGTCTAAAATCAGCACCTCTGGGCGCATGGCAAGCACCCCTGCAATGGCAGCCCGGCGTTTCTGCCCGCCAGACAGCTCAAAAGGCGACCGATACCAATATTTTTCTGGAAGCCCAGCGCTGCGCAATGCGCTAAAAGCACGAAGCTCTGCATCCTTTCTAGAAAGGCCTAGGTTGCGCGGGCCAAAACATACGTCAGAGAAAATAGTGGCGTCAAACAATTGATGCTCTGGGTACTGAAATACCAGCCCTACCTTGCTGCGCAATTGTTTTTTATCATAATCATCTTCATAAATGTCCCTGCCATTATAATAAATGCCCCCGGAAGAAGCACGCAGCAGACCGTTTAAATGTTGGATTAATGTGGACTTCCCAGAACCTGTATGCCCAATAATCCCAATAAACTCGCCGTCTTTAATCTGCAGGTTAATGTCTTTCAATGCCTGGGCTTCGTATGCAGTTTTCTCACTGTACACATAATTGACTTTATCTAATATAATTGACATAATGCTTCCACCAGTTCCTGCCTTGTAAGGATCCCTTCTGGCACAGCCAGCCCTGCCTGCCTTAATTCATAGGCCAGCAACGTAACCTGAGGTACATCCAGGCGATATGACTTTAATTTCTCAACCTGTGAGAAAATCTCCCGGGGCTTCCCCTGCATCACAACTTTCCCTTGGTCCATCACGTATACTTTATCAGCCCTTACCACTTCTTCCATGTAATGGGTGATCCAGATTACCGTAACGCCCTTTTTCTGGTTCAGCGCCTCCACAGCGTCCAGGACTTCTTTCCTTCCATTGGGGTCTAGCATGGCGGTTGGCTCATCCAACACAATGCACTTCGGTTCCATCGCCATAACTCCGGCAATGGCAACCCTTTGCTTCTGCCCGCCAGACAATTTATTGGGGGAATGCCCCCGGTACTGCAGCATCCCAACTGCTTTCAGGCTCTGTTCCACACGTTTCCAAATCTCATCGGTTGGCACCCCTATATTTTCTGGGCCAAATGCAACATCTTCTTCCACCACGCCTGCAATAATTTGATTATCTGGGTTCTGGAACACCATCCCGGCGCTTTTGCGGATATCCCACAGGCAATCCCCATCCTGCGTATCCTTCCCATCTACCCAAAGCGTCCCGCCCCCAGCTTTCAGCAGTACGTTAAAATGCTTGGCCAGCGTGGATTTCCCAGAACCATTATGCCCTAAAATTGCTACAAACTCCCCTGGCTCCACATCCAGGTCAACGCCGTCCAATGCGGTAAGGATCCCCTCTACGTTCCCTTCCTCGTCACGCCTGATATATTCAAAAAGCAGCTTCCTGGCTTCAATAAACTTCATGGTTTCCATCCTCCCAGCTTAACCGATGGAGCTGCCCCTCCAGCTTCATATTGGCAAACTGGTTCTGGCGCAGGGCTTCATATAAAACAATTGCGGCAGCATTAGAAAGGTTCAAAGAGCGTGTCTCACCCACCATAGGGATCCTCACGCAAGCTTCTGGATGTTCCTTTAAAATTTCTTCTGGGATACCCCCGCTCTCTTTGCCAAATACCAAATAGCAGTCTGGCTCATAGGACACCTCTGTATACAGGCGGCGCCCCTTTGTGGTTGCCATATAGAGCTTTGCCGCGGGATTCTTCTGTAAGAACTCCTGCCAGTCCACATATCGGCTCACATCCACATCTTTCCAGTAATCCATCCCAGAACGCCGTACGGCCTTTTGGGTCAATTGGAACCCAAGCGGCTCAATCAAATGCAGCCGTGTCCCGGTCGCCACGCAGGTACGCCCGATATTGCCCGTATTTTCTGGAATCTCAGGCTCATATAGCACAATATTCAACTCAGCCATTTAGCACCTCAACTTCTGGATAAATGATTCTAACCTGTCCAATGCTTCTTTTAAACTGTCCAGGGAATAGGCATAAGAGATCCGAAGGAAGCCTTCCCCACAATCCCCAAACGCTGTCCCAGGCACAACTACCACCTTTTCCTCCTGTAGCATCCTGGTGGCAAACTCCTCTGACGTCATGCCGAATTCCTGGATGCAGGGGAACGCATAGAATGCACCGAAAGGCTCAAAGCACTTCAGGCCCATCTCACCAAACCGGTGCATAAGGTAACGCCTTCGCCCGTTATACTCTTCCCGCATCCCCGCCACGTCGGCATCCCCATTCCGCACAGCCTCCACTGCCGCATACTGGCTGGTGGTTGGGGCGCACATTATGGCATATTGGTGGATTTTCAACATTTGCTCCAAAATCACTTTGGGGGCGCAGGCATAGCCCAGGCGCCATCCTGTCATTGCATATGCTTTGGAAAATCCATTGATTAGCACAGTCCTCTCCCGCATCCCTGGCAGGGATGCGATAGTCACATGGCTTTTCCCTTCCAAATACGTCAGCTCTGCATAAATTTCATCACTTAGCACAAACAAATCATATTTTTCCACAACCTCCGCAATGGCTTCCAGGTCCTCCCGCTCCATCACCGCCCCGGTAGGGTTATTCGGGAATGGCAGTACCAAAAGCTTTGTCTTAGGGGTAATGGCATCTTCTAATTCCTGCGCCGTCAGGCGGAACTCGTTTTCCTCTTTTAAATTGATAGCCACTGGCTTCCCATTTGCCAGCACCGCGCATGGCATATAGGAAACATAGCTGGGCTGTGGGACCAACACTTCATCCCCTGGATCCAACATAGCGCGCATCGCAATGTCAATGGCCTCGCTGCCCCCCACTGTAATCATCATTTCTGTATCATAATCGTAGGAAACCTGGAACCGCCGTTCCAGATATTTCCCAATCTCTGCCTTCAGTTCCTTTAACCCCGCATTGGAGGTATAGGCAGTCTTTCCTTTTTCCAGGGAATAAATGCCCTCATCCCGAATATGCCAGGGCGTGTCAAAATCTGGCTCCCCCACCCCCAGCGAGATGACGTCATCCATCTCTGCCGCAATGTCAAAGAACTTACGGATACCAGAAAAAGGAACCCCCACAATGCGTTCTGATAATGGGTTCCTCATTAGCTCACCAACATCCTTTCATCTTCCTGGGGTTTTGCAATTACAGTTCCATGGTCCTTGTATTTCTTAAGGATAAAATTTGTCTTTGTGCTAAGCACAGATTCCAACGGAGACAATTTATCGGAAACAAATTGCGCCACCTCGCGCAATGTTTTCCCTTCCAGAGTAACCAATAAATCATATCCGCCGGAAATCAAATACACGGCATTGACTTCTGGATAATTATAAACGCGCTCCGCAATGCTGTCAAACCCCCTGCCCCGCTGGGGCGTCACACGCACCTCAATCAAGGCATTCACCTTTTCAATGCTGGTTTTCTCCCAATCTATCAAGGTATGGTAGCCGCAAATCACATGCTCCTTTTCCATAGCCGCCATCTCATTTGCCACAGCAGCTTCATCCACCCCCAGCATAATTGCCAGCTCTTTCAAATCAACCCTGCTGTTTTTCTCTATAAAGGTTAAAATTTTCTCTCTCATTTCCATCCTGCTATCCTTTCTGCCATAAGGCTGCCTTGCCCCGCCCCATGTTACACTATGCCAAAACAGGCTGCCTTATACCACTTTATAGAGCTCATCCGTTTTCGGCGGCTCTAAAAACCTCTTTTCTTCTTCATTTAACAAGATACGGTCGTTCCCGTCCACTGCTTTTCCAATCACCACTGCATGGATCCCATTTTTTTCCAATTCCCGGGCAAGCGTATTTCCGTCCGAGGACGCCATCAGCATGCATCCGCTGGAAATCAGCCCATAAGGATTAATGCCATAAAATTCACATACTTCTATTGTTTCCTGCTTCACAGGTATTTTCTTTAGGTCAATTTCAAGTCCGACGCCAGAGCTTTCTGCTAACTCCCAAAGGGCGCCAAAGACCCCGCCCTCTGTTACGTCATGCATAGCATTGACGCCGGACTTAACGGCCGCTTCAGCCTCTGGCAACACAGACAGGTAACGGTCAAAGGACTGGGCTGTTTTTATCAGGTCCATTGGATAGCGTGCGGCAAGCTCTTGTTCCTTTTCTTTTGCGATAATGGACGTGCCTTCCAGCCCAATCCACTTGCTTACCAGAATGTCATCCCCTGGCTTTGCCCCGGCTGTGGACACCAATTTTCCAGCTTTCGCTTTGCCCACGCCGCACACATTGACCAATGGCTGGCAAACCGCCCTGGTAACTTCTGTATGGCCGCCCATAATCTGGACATTTGCCTGGGCGCAAGCAACCTCCATCTGCCCCATAATCCTTTTGAGTTCCTGTTCCTCACTCCCCTCTGGAAGAAGTATTGTAAGCATAACGCCTATTGGCTCTGCCCCGGCAGAAGCCAAATCGTTCATTGTAATGTGGAATGCAAGCGTCCCAATGTCTGTGGCAGTTCCAGTGATAGGGTCTGTGGACACCACAAAGACCTCATCTTCCGCAAGCTTTACCGCTGCGCAGTCCTCCCCTACGCCGGCCCCCAGCAGGACTTCCTGCCTTTTTGTATGGATTTGTTTTAAGACAGAACGCTTCAATACGCTTTCTGGAACCTTCCCTACTTTCATCCTTTCACCCTCCTGTACACGATAAGGCTGTCTCACTTCTGAAACAGCCTTATCATCTACCATTTATTCTTGACCTTCTTCCTCAGAACCACCATCGCCATTGCCCTCATTGCCGTCATCACCGCCGCCGTTGCCTTCGCCGTCATCTACTGGTTTTTCCGGCTCCTTGTCTTTGTCTTTGTCCTTATCTTTATCTTTGTCTTGCTCCTGCTGTTGCTGCTGCTGTTGCTGCTGCTGTTCCTGCTGAGCCGCCGCTTCTGCTGCCGCCGCTTCTGCCGCTGCCTGCTGGGCTGCTGCAACAGCCGCGTCATTCCATTGTGCCGCCGCCGCCCTTATCGTCCCTTCATTCTGGGACGCAATGGCTGCATGCATGGCGCTTACCGCCTCTGGATTGCCGGAAGCAGTCCCAACCGCTACAATTCTTGGCGATGCTTTATAAGTACTTTTATTAAATATCTCCCGGCTTTCCTCTACGCCATTCACAGTCACCACTTTCCATAACTGTGCCGTATAGCCGGTATGTGAAGACTGGGTTTGCCCCATATAGCCAATTCCATGCGCGGAAGACGCCTGATACTGCGTGCCTGGCTCTGTTGTGGACAATGTTTCGCTGACAAAGCTTACTTCCCGGTTGGGGTCCCTGGTCTCTTCCCCAAAAATATTAAAGTAAAGGGACCTTCCAGAAGTATACCCTTCAATATAAATCGGTGCATTTGTATTATTGACAAACTTTAAATCCTTATAGGTCCCTGCGATTGCAGCGTCTGCAGAAGGGTCCACATAGCCTACAATCATGGAATGGTTAAAACGTTCTGTCACCTCAAGTTCCGCACGGATCACTGCGTTGTACAAAGTGGTCGACACCTGGCATATCCCTCCGCCATAAGTCTCCACAGTAGTGCCGTTTTCATAAGACCCTGCCAGCTCATATCCATTCTCTGGCTCAAATGGGCTTACAGATTCATATACGGAAAAACTGTCCCCTGGATAAATAACGGAACCATTAATCTTATTTGCCCCATTTTCTACATTTTGGGAACGCCCTGCGCCAGAGGATGCATAAGAGGTGTTAAACCCTCCCAGTAGGTCTTTGACCTTCCCAAGCTCTTCCTCCGTCCCTTTGGGGTCCACGACGTCCGCTACAATCTCCACCGTGCCAGACGTCCCATCCCATTCTGTGGAAAAATATTTTTCCAACACATCTGCAGATTCCTCTACATTCACTGTCACCCCCTGGCTGCCTGGGATAATAGTAAACTGGCCGTTCTCCCTCGTAAGCCCTGCGTTCACAGCTTCTGTGTTCAGGACCTCCGAATTATTCTCCAAAGCCTTAGTTACCATCCCACGGTCAACCTGGAAGGCAAGCTCATATACTTTATCTTCATTTTCAAGGTCTTTCATCGCTTTATAACGGGTAATTAAATTGCCGTTCTTACCAAGCCCTACGGCCTCGGCTGCAATCTCTTCATTCCCCCAGGAAACCCCCATCTGGGAAACTGGGATTTGCACTGTGTTCTTGCCAGCCTGCAAAGTGACCGTCTCGCTCTGTAGGCTCTCCACATATTCCTCCACTGCCGCTTTCGCCTCATCCTGGGTCATGCCCCCAACTGAAATATCCCCAAAATACACACGCTGGGGAATGGTGTCAGTCTCTTTTGTCTCAGCCTCCACTGGAACGGCAACCACTGCCGCCAATGCCAATGCGAAAGCTGCGCCGGCAACGGAAAGATACATTTTCCAATTTCTCTTCATAATCTATTCTCCTGTCAACTTTGCTCAATTATCTCCTACCTAAATAATTTTATCAATAAAACTGCATTTTTGCAAGATACGAAACCACGAATTTCGTTGACATAATACTGTTCTTTCTGTATATTATGAACAGATGCAGGCGCCGCTTACATAAACGCGGAAAGGAATACGGACACTACCATGGACGCCACTAAAACCAACGCTATAATGGCAGCAAATGTTTTCTTTGTCTTGGGGTTATTGAAATTAAGCACAAGCTCACCTCCATTCATTATCATTGTAAAGCATCACATTATTTTTATGAAAATATCATCACAAGAAAGGAATCTGAATATTATGAGAATCCCTGTATTTTTTGGATGGGTCTTAATCTTTGTCGCAGTAGTTTCTTACAAACGCCGCAAGGCAGACCGAAGCAGCAAAAAGACGGAGCGTGATTTCTGGGAACGTGAAAATAACGCCAACGCCACTAGGAAACAGGATATTTCTAACCTGGATTATGTGGACTTCACTTCCGTCACGCTTCCATTTGCCCTATTTTCCGACAGCCTTTTGCAGCAATGTGAAGAACAGGTCCTTAAGTTAAAGGATGAAAAAATCCTTAACCTGACAGGCATCAGCAATACCGATTTAAAGCTGGCTTATGGCGCTGCAAACCTGCCGCTATTAACCCAATACGACCAGAATTTCACGCTGCTGGCCCGCACGTTGAACACCTGGGGGCATCGCCTGCAGGAGCTTTCCCATCCCCAAGAGGCAATCGCTGTATTGTCTTTCGCCGTATCCATTGGAAGCGACATCAAGGCCACCTGGCAGCTTTTGGCAGAGCTTTACCAGGAACATGGAGAGGCCGAAAAGCTTCAAGGCCTCCCCTCCCAGGCCGAAAAGCTAAATTCCCTGATGAAACAGCCTATTCTGTCTATGTTGGAACAAATTTAAGCCCCTAACGCCTTACTTCCACTTAACGAAAGGCACGTTTTGCGCCTTACTTCCGGGGCGCTTTGCCATAAGCTTTCAGGACCCTATTGGTAATCCTGGAAGCTTCGCTTCTGGTCAGGCTGTCAATTTCAACATCCAAATCTATTTTATGCCATGCCTCCAGTTCTTTCAAGTATTTTTTCTGTCTTTTGGTTGCTGGGCTTTGTTTTTTTACCTTATACAGCAATGGCTTTGGCAGGAAGGCGCCTGGCTCTGCTTCTCCAAATTGCTCAGACAGGTACCGGAACAAAAAATCTGCTGCCATGGCGTCTTCCAATGCCCGGTGGTTCCTGCCCCTGGGTATGTTTAAATATGCGCATAAATATTCCAACGTCTTTTTCTCAGCTTCCGGCAGGAATTCCCTTGCCAGCTTCAATGTGTCAATCCCCTCCTTTTCAAAAGCAATGCCCTGGTTTACCGCGCATTGCTTTAGGAAGCTATAGTCAAACATAATATTATGCCCAACCAATGGGAACCCTTGCGCAAACTCCACAAACCCTGCGACTGCCATCTCTGTGTTGCAGCCGTATTTTACCATTTCGTCCGTAATTCCCGTAAGTTCTGTAATTTGTATGGGAACTTTAATTTTAGGGTCCACCATCCTGTGGAAAACGCTGCTGCATTTGCCTTTCTCCACTTTTACCGCGCCAATTTCCAATATCCTGTCGGTTTTTGCATGAAGCCCTGTCATTTCCAAATCAACTGCCACATAGCTTTCTACCATACCCTATTTCCCCTTGCCTCCTGCCCGGCACAAGTCGCTCAAAAAGCATTCGCCGCATTTGGGCGCCCTGGCAGTGCAGATGCTCCTTCCAAATGTAATAATTTGAATATTGTACAAAATCCAATGGTCTTTGGGAAGCGCTTTCATCAACGCATACTCCACCTTCACCGGATCCTCCTCCTTTGTAAGCCCCAAGCGTTTGGAAATGCGTTTCACATGGGTATCCACCACAATACTTGGCTCATGGTAAATATTCCCCCGGATCACATTTGCCGTTTTGCGTCCCACGCCTGGAAGGGAAACCAAATCCTCCAGCTCTTTTGGGACTTCCCCGCCAAATTCCTCTACCAGCTTCCTGGCGCACAGGATAATATTCCTGGCTTTATTGTGGTAAAAGCCAATGGAATGGATATCTTGCTCCATCTCTTGTAAGTCTGCATATGCAAACTTTTCCAAAGTATCATATTTTTGAAACAAATCTTTTGTCACAATGTTCACCCGTGCATCCGTACATTGGGC
>Ga0224483_100368_pt1 | contig 13883 bp, 10 predicted proteins | sample hydfratestSal1_FD_181453 | JGI IMG/M metagenome (GOLD analysis project Ga0224483, IMG submission 181453) | Metatranscriptome of mouse feces microbial communities from Columbus University, Ohio, United States - Sal1 (Metagenome Metatranscriptome) ... | reverse complement strand
GTGGAAGAATGCGTGGCAGTTTGGGCTTTGCAAGGAGGCAGGAAGCCGGCTGCGGCGATTGGAAGGTGGTTGATAGATTTGATTATACAACATAACATGGGCAGTTTGAATGCCACTAGAAATAAGGGTATATCCGAAGGAAAGATGAGAAAATCATTAGAGAAGCTTTCTTCTGGCTACCGTATCAACCGGGCTGGGGATGATGCCGCAGGATTGGCGATTTCCGAGCTGATGAGAAGCCAGATTCGCGGACTGAATCAGGCGATGCGAAATGTGGATGATGGTATCAGCATGACGAATACTGGTGAAGGTGCTTTGAGTGAAGTTCATTCCATGCTGGAGAGGATGAAAACTTTGGCGGTTCAGTCAGCAAACAGCACCTATACGACAGTGCCCAGAGATAATATCGATTTAGAGCGTCAGCAGCTATTAGAAGAAATTGACCGAATTGGTGTGTCCACCGATTTTGATGATATTCCTCTGTTTGGTTCCTCTGAAAACGCAGCAGAGAAAATAGAAGCGCTTGTACCTCCGCTGGAAGCTGATCAGATTAAGGGAGATAATATTACCCTTCAGATTGGTCATGATGCAGGTGAAGTTTTAAATGTACCTCGTTACTATATGGATAGCAAATCATTATTGCTTGAAAAGTGGACGGATTTTTCTACTGAGCATAAGGCAAATGAATCGATTGCTATTATCGATGCTGCGATAGAGGCTGTGGCTGATATTCGTGCGGAGTTTGGTGCAGCATATAATCATTTGGAACATACCCATAATAATTTAAGTGTTACTTCTGAAAATATGACTTCAGCAGAGAGCCGTATTCGGGATACAGATATGGCAGATGAATTTACTACGTTTACAAAAGATAATATTGTTTATCAGGCGGCGAACTCTATGGTAGCGCAGGCTAATGCTGTTCCGCAGTCGATATTAAGCCTGCTTCAATAGGGATAAAGTATAATATAAACAAGAAATAAAAAGCATAAAAAAGTTAAAAAAAGTTCTTAAGTTTTAGAAAGTAATGACGATAATTAAAAATGTAAGCTGAAAAGTAAATATAAAAGCTTTACAGACTTTTTCGAGGTAGGGCCCTCTTCGAAAAAGAGCCGGGGACAGGGAAGTTCCTGGGAAAGTATCATAAACAGGAGGAAGATTTTATGATTATTCAACATAATATAGCGGCAATTAACTCATACAGAAACTTAGGTATCAACCAGAGTGGTTTGAACAAGAACTTAGAGAAGCTGTCTTCCGGTTACAGAATCAACCGTGCAGGCGATGACGCTGCAGGCTTGGCTATTTCCGAGAGCATGAGATCTCAGATCAATGGTTTAAATCAGGCTACCAAGAACGCACAGGATGCTGTTGGCTTAATCCAGACAGTTGAAGGTGCTTTAACCGAAACTCACTCCATGTTACAGCGTCTTACCACACTGGCTAGCCAGTCTGCAAATGGTACGTACAATACAGTAGCACGTGGAAACCTGCAGCTGGAAGTTGATCAGCTGTTACAGGAAATCGACCGTATCGCTAACTACACCGACTTCAACGGCATTAAGCCAATTCAGGCTGACGTAGCTGGTACGAAGATGACCTTCCAGATTGGACCAAGTGCTAAGGAAACGATTGTAGTTAACAAGCAGGCTATGACTGCTTCTGCATTAGGTTTAAGAGCAGGAAACCTTACCAGTAATGCTATTAGCACTAAGTATGAATATGATAAGACTGGTGCTGATGATCAGAAAGTAAATATCAAGTGGGCTGTTTCTACTTCTGGCAACACTGCGAAGGTTAATGTTTCTACACAGACCGGTGGTAACAAGGCTATCGACAGAATTAACGATGCTATCAACTTAGTATCCCAGTACCGTGCAGGTCTCGGTGCTGCTCAGAACCGTCTGGAGCATACCATCAACAACCTGAAGGTAACTTCTGAGAACATCACCGCTGCTGAGAGCCGTATCCGTGATACCGATATGGCAGATGAGATCACTGCATTCACGAAGAATAATATTCTTCTGCAGGCATCTCAGTCCATGCTGGCTCAGTCCAACTCTGTACCGCAGAGCATCCTGAGCTTGATTGGATAATTAAGCAGTTTCTGGCCCGGCAGTCGCCGGGCCATATGATAAAAGGGCCTATCATAAAAAGTCATTTTCTGATCCGAAAGGTAAGGAAATGGCTTTTTATTATTATCATTTGCTGCTGTTATCATTCTTAAAAGCGGAAAATACAAATGGAAAATGAAAATAATTCTTGTCTAAAACAATTCTTGCTTTATTATCCAGAAAACGTTAAAATAAGAAAAGGAAAAACGATCAGAAACAATTGTATCAGGAATATGGCTTGTAAGGAGTCCTGTAATGCAGAGCGAAAGATTAGCAGAACATGATGTGCAATATCAGAAAAATCTATCCCAGCGAAAAGTATCCGATAAAGCAAAAAGAACCCCAGGGAGGAAGAAACAGTTGAAAACGAAATCATTAAAAATTTCTCAATGTATGATTGTAAAAAATGAAGAAAATAATATCCGGCAGGCCTTATCCTGGGGTAAGGAAATCATGTGGGAACAGATTGTTGTAGATACCGGCTCTGCCGATCGCACGGTGCAGATAGCAGAAGAATTAGGGGCAAAGGTGTGTCATTATGTATGGACAGATGACTTTGCCGCAGCGAAAAATTTTGCCATTGGTCAGGCAAAAGGGGATTGGATTGCCCTGTTGGATGCTGATGAATATATGACGCCGGAGGATGCCAGGAAAATTCAGGAGGTTTTGATTGAACTGGAAGAAAGGGAGTTTGACGGTCTTTCGACGAATCTGCAGAACTTAAATGATGAGGGGGAAGCATTTTCCTTTGGCACGCAGGTTCGTTTCTTCCGCAATGACCCGGATATCCGTTATCGCAGGAGGATACATGAGCAGTTGGAAACCGTATCGGGAAGAAAGCTGCGCATCGGTGATGCCACGCAGGAGCTTTCGATTTTCCATACAGGATATCAAAAGAAGGCAATGGAAGGAAAGGAAAAGAAAGGAAGAAACCGGAGACTGATTCTGGCTGAATTGGATGAAAACCCGAATGATTATGAGATGATGGGTTATATGGGGGATGATTGTCTGGCGGATGGAGAAAGCGAGGAGGCAACGACCTGGTACCGCCGTTCGATTCAGCACATGCCTTCTATGCTGGAGCCTGACGACCAGCGCAGTGCTATGACATTTACAGAGTTTTTACATTTGCTGACGGAAAAAGAAGCTTTGCTTGGCGATGGATTACGGATGGATGAAATTCTTGGGACTTACCAGAGGGCGATTCAGTTACTGCCGGAGGAGGCAGATTTTGACTATATATTAGGACGTTTTTTTGCAATGAAAAATGATATGACCAGGGCGATAAGGCATTTGGAAATGGCGTTAAGCAAACTGGATCGTTATGGCTGTTATAATAAAGCAATGTTATTATCGGGAAATGTATTTGATGCTTATGAAATATTAGTACGATGTTATTATGAGACAGGAGAGAAGCAAAAGTGTATTTCCTATGCAGTAAATTATCTGAACTATAACCGTTATGGGGTGGAGGTATTGTTTTGGCTATTAAAAGCATTGCTGCCGGATGAGGGAGGAAAGGAAAAGGGAACAATGGAAAACGGGGCAGCAGGAGAAAATGGAGAGAGAGAGAAAAGAGAAGTTCTTGAGGCCCTTTCCCGTCTTTATGATGTTACAGCATTAAAGGATAAGGTGATTTTGGTGAAAACGGCGGAGAAGGCGGTGGGAAAAGACTTTTCGGAATTTTTGCTTAATCAGCTTTTTTCTCAGGAAGAGAGAAGGAGACTGGGCTATTGATCATGATAAGAGGCAGGGGAGGAGTTTAGTTTGAAGCAAACAATACAGGGGAAAATTTCCCAGTGCATGATTGTAAAGAATGAAGAAAAAAATATTGAGCAGGCCTTAAGCTGGGGAAAGGGAGTAGTGGCGGAGCAGATTGTTGTTGACACGGGATCTGCAGATCGGACAGTGGAGATTGCCCAAAGGCTGGGTGCAAAGGTTTTTCATTTTCCCTGGATAAACGATTTTGCTGCGGCGAAGAATTTTGCTATCGAAAAGGCGCAGTATGAATGGATTGCCTTTTTGGATGCCGATGAGTATTTTTCAGCGGAGGATGCAAAAAAATTAGCTGATGTATTGCATCATCTTTCGGCCCAGCCTGTAGATTCTGTAATGACTGCCTGGATTCATTTATATGATGATAAATCCATTATGCAGGTGGATTCCCAGACTAGAATTTTCCGCAATTGCCCGCAGATACGCTATCATGGTCGGATTCATGAAGTTTTGCGGCGTTCGGATGGAAAAGATATGGAAAATCAGGATGAGACAGCGAATCTTGCGATTTTTCATACAGGTTACGGTGAGGAAGCAGAAGAAAAGAAAAAGGCAAGTAAGAGAAATCTTCTGTTAATTCAGGCCGAGTTAGAGGATAATCCGAATAATTATCAAATGCAGGCCTATTTAGGAAATGAATATTTAGCACTTGCAGAATATGAACTTGCGGAAAGCGCGTATCGAAAAGCTATTTCCCTGATGCCGGAAGAGGTGCTGGGAGAGTATAGCGTAATTACATCGGGTGTTTTTTCGCGTCTTATCAATATATTGACCGATCGTCCAGGTAATCATGAGAACAAAATCGTGGAACTTTACCGACAGGCTTCCTTTGGCTGGCCTAAGGAAGGAGATTATGATTATTTGCTCGGAGAGTATTATGCGGGGCGGGAGAACTTCTGGGAAGGTGAAAGATATTTTAAACAGGCTTTAGAAAAGCTGGATAAGTATGGACATGCGCAGTATTCGTCTAAGCTTTCAGCAAGAATTATGCATACTTATGAACTATTGATTATGTGCTGCCTGAATAATGGAAATTACAGTGATTGTGTAAAATATGCAGCAGCGATACTAAAAGAAAATCCCTATTTAATGACGATCGCCATATTGTTTATTTCTGCGTTTCACCGGGATATGGCAAAGCGGGGAAGAGAAAAGGATGGGGCAGCAGAGGTGGCGGCATTGTTAGGAAATGCATTTTATAATTTCCAATCGCTTAAAGATCGAATTTTTGTTCTTCGTGCGGCAATGGATGCAAACTATGCAGAATTAGTGGAAGTTATCCGCGGATTATTTAGCCCTGAGGAGATAGAACAGGTGGATCGCGGGCTGGGAAAAAGGAAGTAAAACATAAAGAAAAACATAACAGAGTCGATGGAACATGACAGATAAAGAGGAGGATGCAATATTGAATAAAATAGGCCGGGCAAAGATTTCCCAGTGCATGATTGTGAAAAATGAAGAAAAGAATATTGTACAAGCGCTTTCCTGGGGAAAGGGGATTGTGGCAGAGCAGATTGTTGTGGATACGGGATCGACCGACAGAACCGTGGAAATCGCCCAGGAAATGGGAGCAAAGGTATATTCTTTTCCCTGGATCAATGATTTTTCAGCGGCGAAGAATTTTGCTATTGGTAAGGCTCGATATAGCTGGATTGCTTTTTTGGATGCCGATGAATATTTTTCTGGGGAAGATGCGAAAAAACTCCTTTCTTTGCTGGAAAAGCTTCATCCTCATGCATGTGACGGTGTGGAAACCAGGTTAATTAATTTAGGTGATGAAGGAAAAGTGATTTCTATGGATACGCAGATTCGTATTTTTCGCAACCAACCGGATTTGCGCTATGTCAGGAAAATTCATGAGCATTTGGTAGCAGCAGACGGACGCAATTTGCGGATATGGAGTGCTGTGGGAGATTTATCGATTTATCATACCGGATATGCGCAGAATGAGATGCAGAATAAGAAAAGCAGCCAGAGAAATCTAAGCCTTATCTTGGAGGAGCTTAAGGAAAATACAGAGAATTACGAAATGTATGGTTATCTGGGCAATGAATATGAGGCTCTTGAAGAATGGGATAAGGCAAAAGAAGCCTATCAAAAAGCAATTGCTTTGATGCCGGAGAGTTTATATGGTAAGTACGATATGGAAACTTCTGGATTTGTTTTTCGTTTGCTGGAACTGATGACCGTTTTTCCCGGAAATGAAAAATCAGATATTTTAGCTTTATATCAAAGGGCAGTGAAGGGGTGGCCGGAAGAGGGAAATTATGATTATCTTCTGGGTAAGTATTATGCCGGGTGCCATTTATTTGGCGAAGCAGAGCATTATCTTGAACAGGCTCTGGATAAGTTGGAAAAGCGTAAAAATCCACAGTGCTGTACCTTAATATCAGCCAATATAATGAAATTTTATGAACTTTTGGCAATGTGCTGTTTAAACTGCGGAAACAGAAATGGCTGTGTCAAGTATACGTCAGCATTATTGAAGGAAAATCCATATTTAATGACGACAATTATGTTATTTATCTCTGCATTCCATCAGGATATGGCGGCGATGGGAAGGGAAACGGAAGGGGCTGGGGAAGTAGCAGCGCTTTTGGGCAGGTCATTTTATGATTTCCAGTCGTTAAAAGACAGAATGTTTGTCCTTCGTGCGGCGATGGATGTCGGATACCCTGCATTGGTGGAGGTTATCCGCGCTTTGTTTTCACCAGAGGAGTTAGAGCAGGTAGACAGGGCATTGAATCAAAATAAGGGGGGAGCATAAGATGGCAAGAAAAGATCAACCAAAGATTTCCCAATGCATGATTGTAAAAAATGAAGAAAAGAATATAGAAAGGGCTCTTCTTTGGGGGAAGGGGATTGTGGCAGAGCAGATTGTTGTGGATACGGGTTCGACGGATCGGACAGTGGAGCTGGCAGAAAAGATGGGAGCGAAGGTGTATTCTTTTGCATGGATAGACGACTTTTCCGCGGCAAAAAACTTTGCTATCAGCAAGGCAACGGGAGATTGGATAGCTTTTTTGGATGCCGATGAGTATTTCTCCGATGAAGATGCGAAGAAGATTCCGGCATTATTGGCAAAGCTTTCGGGAGAGTGTGAATCCGTGCTGACAGCGATGCTTCAGCTGGACGACGCCGGGTTAGTTAAGGCTGTGGATACACATATGCGCCTGTTTCGTCGGCATCCTGATTTGCGTTATAAGAACAGGATTCATGAGTTCCTTTCTTTTCGGGGAGAAAGGCCGCCGCGGTTTTGGGATGCTACGCAGGAATTGTCTATTATTCATACAGGCTATACAGAAACGGAGAATAAGCGGAAACGGGATGAAGGCAGGAATCTCCGTTTGATTCAGAGAGAGTTAATGGAAGATCCCGATAATTATGAAATGCTGGTTTATCTTGGAAATGAATATGAGACGCTGGAGAAATGGGATCTGGCAGAGGATGCCTATCGCAGGGCAATTGCCCTTATGCCAGGAAGTGTAAAAGGTGATTATGATGTTTTGACTTCAGGCTGCGCCTTTCGTTTTTTGGAGCTTTTAGCTGTCGTTCCGGGAAAAAACGAGAGCGATATGATGGAGATTTATGAATGGGCGGTTGAAAATTGGCCGGAAGAAGGGGATTTTTCCTATATTGTGGGAAATTATTATGCGGTAAAGGGAGATTATGTGGCAGGAGAAAGGTATCTGCGCAAAGCATTAGAGACGATGGAGAGGTATGGAACCTCCCGCCGTTCTTCCTTGACGTCGGCAAAGATTATGGAAACCTATGAGCTGCTTGCGGTGTGCTGTTTAAATAATGGAGACCGGGAGGAATGTGTAAGATACACAACTGCATTATTAAAGGAAAACCGTTATCTGATGACAACGGCAATGCTGTTTATCGTTGCTTTTCGCCAGGATTTGGCAAAGACAGGTCAGGAAAAGAGCGGCGCCTCTAAAGTAGCTGCTCTCTTAGGCAAGTCATTTTATGATTTTACTTCTTTGAAGGACCGGATTTTCGTTCTCCGTGCCGCTATGGATGCCCGATATCCTGAACTTATCGAGGTTATCCGCGGTTTATTTACCCCAGAGGAGTTAGCGCAGGTTGACCGGGCACTGAATAAGACCTAATCACCCTCATTTACAGACACTGCCCATAAAGGTCCCCCGCTGTCGTAAGCCTGTTTTAATTCATCCATCAGCTGCTGCAAATCCCATTCTTTTGTGCTGTTTTCATAATTTGCAGGGTCGGCAATGTAAACATTTCCATTATCTTTGATTTGGGTAATGATAATAAAATGTCCATTATTGGTCAAGCGACCCTTTCCCATCAGCGCTACCAGGATATGACCGGACTGCAGCAGCTTTGCAGCATGTTCGGCGGTTCGTTCGGTAACGCTTTCCACCTTAAGGCCGTAAGCCGATAAACTGTTGGGAATTAAAGAGTGGTAAGAACCTCCATTGCGGGCAAAGCCTCCGTTTGCCGCTCCCCAGTCCGCCATTTCCACCGGAGTAACGCTGGTCGTGGTAAAGCTGTTTATGATCATGGCGACACAGGTAGGCCCGCATCCGTACCGGCTCATCGGGTCGGTGCCGCCGTAGAGGTAGGATTTCCAGCGAAGGTCACCCTGATTATAATAAAGCATAGCGCCAAGTGCTGTATCCAGAAAACAGGAATAAATCGAATCCTCCTGCTCTGGAAAAACTGGTTCAGCATTAAAATCCGAAATATCTCCCATGTCTGCGGTCAGGGTAATGCGGGGAATGGTTTCTTCCTCTGCTGGTACTTCTTCCTTTGCTGCAAGCCGTTCTTCGCGTTCTTTCTTCCATTCCTGAATATCATGGACAATGGCTGAGGCACTGTCCTTTACATCTTTCCAGGTAAATGGCCGGAAATAAGAAAAAAGACTGACAATAATTGCCATCGCCATGACTGTAATTCCGCCAATCAGCAGATTTTCTGCCATACTGTTTTTTTGGCGTACAGTTTTTTTTACCATGGTAAGAGTCAATCCTTTCCTGAATCTCAATTAATTTAAACAAAATTCTGACAAACCGCCAGCATGCTGACACATTTACTTTCAGGTAAATGATTTGGCGAAATGTAAACGTGTCAGAACACTATCGTCTATCCCTTTGCCAGCTGTGCCATAACTACCTGAGGTATCGTACTTAATGCGGCCTGCTGACACACAGCGCCAATCTTATAGGCCTCCATCGGCATCCCATAAACAACACAGGTTTCCCGATCCTGTCCAATGGTGTAAGCTCCGGCTTTTCGCATCCTGAGCAGCCCGGCAGCTCCATCCGCACCCATGCCTGTCAGAATAACACCGATGGCCCTTTGTTTGACATTTGCCGCAACAGAAGTAAAAAGAACGTCAACGGAAGGGCGATGTCCGCTCACCTTATCTTCATCGGTACAGCTTACGGAATATCCGTTGCCTAAGCGAACCACACGCATCTGCAGACCGCCGGGGGCCAATAAAATCCTCCCTGGAAGCACCTTATCGCCGTGGCTGGCTTCCTTTACTTCCAGGTTACACAGGCGGTTTAAGCGCTCGGCATACATGGAGGTAAATCCGGGCGGCATGTGCTGGGTAATAACGATGCCGGGCATTCTCGCCGGAAATTGCCGAACCACTTCTAAGATAGCTTCGGTTCCCCCGGTAGAAGCACCAATCGCAACGATATCGATATTGGAGCTTGGTGATGAAAAATGTGTACGTGCGGCAGGTGCGGCTGCAGATACAGGGTTATGATTAGCGACCTGCTGCGAACTTACGGTAAAGCGGTAATTGCCAGCAGTTCCACCTGCAGGGTGAGGCGAAACAGAATGAGCAAAAAGACGCACCTTGGCATTTGCACCGATAGAAAGCTTTGTCTTTAAGGTAGTTAAAAAGGCTTCTTTTCCTCCGTCAGCATCCATGCTTGGTTTTCGCACAAAATCAATTGCACCGGCAGCCAGGGCATCAAATACCCGAACATTGAGGGAAGATACCAGAATAACCGGAACCGGATGAGTGGGGAGAACTTTTTTTAAAAAATCGAGACCGCTCATTCCCGGCATCTCGATATCCAGGGTCATAATATCCGGCTTTAATATCGCCAGCTTGCTTTCGGCATCACGGGCATTAATGGCATAGCCGACAATTTCAAAGCGGGGATCAGCTCCTAAATTCTGCATTAGCCAGCTTCGGAATAAGAGAGAATCATCAACAATCATTAATCGAATTTTCTGCTGCATGGAGTAAACCTTCTTTCTCTTATTTTACTTTGAAAGTTCGCCGCCGAATAGGCGGCATCAATTCAGGGATTCCAAGTGCGCCCAGCAGACTTTTATTCGTGGTGGTGCACTCACTTGTGGGCGCATGAGGGTTTACTTTGCCGATTTGCGGTAAATCGCCGGTTGTACGTAGTCGTAGGGGCAGGTGTTTTTTGTCAGGCCTTCAGAATGACCGATAAAGAGATGGCCTCCTGGAAGCGTGGCATTGTAAAAACGCCGAACCAGGGCATCCTTTGTCGGCTGATCAAAGTAAATCATAACATTGCGGCAGAAGATTAAGGCAAATTTTTTCTTAAAGGTAATAGGGTCCATTAAGTTAAAGGTCCTGAAAATAACATTTTGTTTAAGTGCCGGAGTTACCGTATATTGACCGTTTCCTGATTTGGTGAAATACTTCTGCTGCCATGAAGCCGGGAGTGTGGACACACTTTCGCTGCTGTAATTTGCAGCGACAGCAGTGGACAGTATTTTTTTAGAAATATCGGTGGCAAGAATCCTGGTATCCCACTGGGAAGCTTTAGCGCCAAAGTATTCTTTTAAATACATGGAAATCGTATAAGGCTCTTCGCCGGAGGAGCAGCCTGCGCTCCAAATGGAAAGAACTTTATCCCTGGCATGCTTTTTTTCCAGATCGGGCAGGATAACTTCCGTAAAATACTTAAAATGGGCTTCCTCCCGAAGAAAGTATGTATAATTGGTCGTCAATTTATTTAACATGGCAGTAACCATATCAGGATCGCGACCAGATAAAATTTCATCGACATAGGCAGAAAAGTTTTCGAAGCCCTGTGAAGAAAGCGTATTGGAAAGGCGGCTGGAAATCAGCTGTTTTTTCTTGCTTAAGTCGATGCCGTAGTTTTTTTGAATATAGGTATACAGACGATGAAAGTCCTGATCAGTTAAGGTGAGCATCGAATTAAATCCTCCTAATTTCACTAAAATGATACTGCCCCTGCCAGGAGCCTGTTTAGAAAAATTCTGCATTTTCAGCAAAATGATTTCTAAACACACTCCGGCGAAAGGCAGTGTTTTTATTCTGGTGTAGCCAGGGCCTGGCAGTCAATCGACATAAATACACTGCCGTCATCCATGGTAACCATGCCGTCCAGGAGCTTTTGCTGGCGCTTAAGCGGAATCGGACGAACCTGTTTCAAATCAATATCAATAACCTGGCGCACAGAATCAACGATAATTCCCAGGGCAACCGAATCGATTTCCAGGACAATAATACAGGTTTTTTCCGTTGAATCCAGGCTTTCTTTTCCCATACGGTGTTCGATGTCCACCACTGGCAGAATCTGTCCCCGGAGGTTGATAACTCCTTTAATGTAAGGCGGCATCAGCGGAAGGGTGGTAATCGTATGATTATTAATAATTTCAATTACATGTTTCGTACTGATATACAGAACGAGATCCCCGGATTCAAAGGTGAGACAGCGCTCCACTGTTGAACTTTCTTCAATATTTAAGGGATTGGTTTCCACTGCGTCCTGTGTGGTAATTTGTTCATACATCATTCGTTCCTCCCTTCTAAATATTTTCTAAAGCCGCACCGTGAAGGCTTTGGATGTCCAGAATAATGCTGATATTTCCATCACCTAAGATCGTACAGCCAGAAATACCAAAGTCTTTAAGGTTAAAGTAATTTAAGAATGCGGGAAGCGGCTTTACCACCACCTGCTGTTCGCCAAGAAGTTCATCGACAAACAGGCAGAAAGAACGGTCGCTGGTTTCCACCCAGAGAAGGATTCCATCCGCAAGGTTGGTGACTTCAGTTTCTATATTATAGAATTGGTGCAGACGGATAACCGGATAGAAACTTCCCATCCGCTCGACAATTTCGCAGCCGTTTTCATCGCGCAAAACTTCCTCTGGCGTGATCTTAAAGGACTGGCGAATATTGGCAATCGCAATGGTGAAGATGGATTTTCCTACGGTTACCTTCATACCATCCATAATAGCTAAAGTAAGTGGAATGGTCATCGTAAAGGTCGTTCCTCTTCCTTCTTCACTGGAGAGGGAAACTGTACCGCCTACGGATTCCACATTTTTCTTTACAACGTCCATGCCCACACCACGACCGGAAAACTCAGTGACAGTCTGATTTGTGGAAAAGCCGGGAAGCATAACCAGCCCCAGGGCTTCTTTTCTTGAGTACTGGCTTTCTGGTTTGGTTAGAAGTCCCTTATCCCTTGCCTTAGCCAAAAGCTTTTCGGGATTCATGCCTTTGCCGTCGTCAGCGATAGAAATAACTACCTCGCTGCTGGTGTGGGAAGCGGAAAGGACGATTTCACCCTGAGCGCTTTTTCCTGCCTGGATACGCTGATCAGCGGTATCTTCAATCCCGTGATCCATGGCATTACGAACCATGTGCATAATCGGGTCCTGAATGCTGTCCACGATGGTTTTGTCAACTTCGGTATCCTCGCCAATTAAGGTAAGCTTTACATCCTTCCCTAATTTCTGGCGCATATCGCGAACGATACGGCTCATCTTCTGAAATACACCGGAGATGGGAACCATGCGCAGGGACATGGAAATATCCTGAAGGTCATCCGTCAGTTTACGAAGCTGACGGGCCGATTTCATAAAATTGTCGTAGGCGTCCCGGCTTAACTGATTTAATTCGGGTGAGGAAGTTACCATGGATTCAGTAATAACAATCTCGCCCACAAGGTTTTGCAGACTGTCGAGCTTCATCAGGCTGACACTGATTAGATTCTGCTTTACCGGGGTGCCCTGGGCCTGCTTTGCCGGTACCGTCTGCTTTGGCGCAGACTTTGTCTGTTCCTGGGGAGCCGGGGCAGATGACTCTGCTGCGGATGGTTCCGCTGGAGCTGGAGCAGGGGGCTCTGGTACAGGTTCTTCTTCCTGAATCTCTACCAATTCGTAGGAACGGATATGGCCCTGTGTCCGTAAGAGATCGCTGGCTTTGGATGCAATCTCTACCGATTCAAACGCCATAAAAAAGCCGTTTTCAATAATGGAAGAACAGCTGTCCGGGTTTGATTCCATGTTTTCCGGGTAGTAGCGAAAATCCAGGTCACATTCCTTTAATGCGTTGACAATCATAAATGCCCGGAGATTTTCCATCCCGATACCCTCGTCTAAAAATACATGGATAAAGCACACTGCCGACTTGTCGTCGGGAAGATTATCGGGAAGCGAGGATGCTGAATCAGCAGCACCTGGTTCATTTGCCGGAACACTTGCGGCTGGGGTGTCTGCCGGAGGTTCTTCCGTCGCAGCTCCACTGATTTTTTTGAGGAAATTGTTGATTTCGGCGACAAAACCGTCTAAATTTGTTTCCAGAGGTTCGCCGTTTTCAACTTTTTCCACCTCTCCGCGCAGGCAGTCTTCTGAACGGAACATCAGGTTAAAAAGTTCCTTTTTATGCTGCGGGTCCAGGGAATCAATTCCTTTATCGCGGATATAAAAGAACAAGTCTTCTATATGATGCGCGATGCTGGAAAGGGAACCGAATTCCATCATAGCCGAGGAACCTTTAATCGTATGCATGATGCGGAAGATTTCATTAACATCATCTGGAGAAAAATCACCTAATTTTTCATCCTTCATCAGCATCTCATCCAGGTTGTCTAAAAGGGAGTTTGTTTCAAAGAGGTATGTGTCAAGCATACTTTCCATACCGTTATCCATTCCATTACACCACCTATCTCTTTTGATATGTCGCATGAAAACAAAAAGGTCTGTAAAAACGGC
>Ga0224483_100367_pt1 | contig 13887 bp, 11 predicted proteins | sample hydfratestSal1_FD_181453 | JGI IMG/M metagenome (GOLD analysis project Ga0224483, IMG submission 181453) | Metatranscriptome of mouse feces microbial communities from Columbus University, Ohio, United States - Sal1 (Metagenome Metatranscriptome) ... | reverse complement strand
CTGCAATTGTGGGTCTGGCGGTATTACTTTTATTAATTATTAAATTTAAGGTGCAGGCTATGGTTGCCATTCTGGTAGGGGCAATTGTGATAGGGCTTGGGGCAGGGATGCCTTTTGAGAACATTGTAACGGCTGTGAATGATGGGATTGGGAACACATTAAAAGGAATTGCGCTGCTGGTAGGGCTTGGCTCTATGTTTGGAGCCATATTGGAGGCGTCCGGCGGCGCCCAAACATTGGCGGTAAGCATGGTAAAATGGTTTGGGGATAAAAAAGCGGCATGGGCCCTTGGGATTACTGGACTTGTGATTGCAATGCCTGTATTCTTTGATGCTGGGCTGATTATTTTAATCCCGCTTGCATTTTCCCTTGCGAAAAGGACAAACCGTTCTGCATTATTTTATGCGATCCCGCTCCTTGCCGGGCTTGCAGTTGGGCATGCGTTTATCCCGCCTACACCAGGCCCAGTTTTGGTTGCGACTATGTTAAACGTAGAACTTGGATGGGTAATTTTGGTAGGTATTTTCTGCGGGATTTGCTCCATGGTTGTTGCTGGCCCTGTGTGGGGAGCAATTTGTGGGAATAAATATATGGTCCCGGTTCCAGAGCACGTGGCGCAGCAGGAGGATTTTGATGAGTCAAAGCTGCCAAACTTTTGGACAATTGTGGGGATTATCTTAATTCCGCTGGTGTTAATTATCCTGGATTCTGTCGCAGGGGTTGTCCCAGCATTAAGCGGGCTTGCGCCAATTTTCGGATTCCTTGGGGAACCTTTTGTGGCGCTTTTGATTGCGACAATTGCGGCAATGCTGATACTTGGCTTAAGGCATGGATATAATATGGAAGAGTTGGAGAAAATTATGACAAAATCCTTAGAGCCTACAGGCTTAATCCTGCTGGTTACGGCATGCGGCGGCGTGCTTCGGTATATGCTCCAATATTCCGGGCTTGGTGATTTAATTGGGAATGCAGTGTCTTCTGCAAACCTCCCAATTGTAATAGTGGCATTTGTGGTGGCGGCGCTGGTAAGGGTTTGCGTTGGGTCGGCAACGGTTGCCATGACCATGGCGGCAGGGATAATAGCCGCAATGCCAGGGATTGCAGATTTGTCCCCTTTGTATTTGGCTTGCACGACTGCAGCGGTTGCAGGCGGGGCTACGGTATGTTCCCACTTTAATGACTCTGGTTTCTGGCTAGTGAAATCATTGGTGGGGATGGATGAAGTGACAACTTTAAAGACCTGGACCATTATGGAGACATTGGTTGGAGGGACAGGCTTTGTTGTAGCATTGATTATCTCATTTTTTGCGTAAAGGTTAAATCAGAACAGGAAGGAGAAGATAGGGAATGGAATTAAACAGCCAAAAAATGCGTAAATTGGCGCCAGAATTAGATCCATTGCGGATTGGGACAGGCTGGAAGCCAGAAGATTTGTCAAAACCTCAGGTTATCATTGAAAGCACTTATGGGGACAGCCATCCAGGAAGCGGCCATCTGAATATTTTAGTGGAAGAAGTGCGGAAAGGGGTGGAAGGAGCCGGGGGCTATGGCGCACGTTATTATTGTACGGATATCTGCGACGGGGAAAGCCAGGGGACGGACGGAATTAATTACAGCCTGGCAAGCCGCGAGATGATAGCCAATATGATTGAAATCCATGCAAATGCAACGCCCTTTGACGCCGGGGTATATCTGGCGAGCTGTGATAAAGGGATGCCAGGGAATTTGATGGGCCTGGCCAGGGCAAACGTCCCATCCGTTGTAGTGCCAGGCGGCACAATGAATGCAGGCCCTGAAATGCTGACGCTGGAGCAGCTTGGCATGTACAGCGCAAAATACCAGCGCGGGGAAATAGATGAAGAGAAGCTGAATTGGGCAAAATGCAATGCCTGCCCAAGCTGCGGCGCATGTTCCTTTATCGGCACGGCGTCCACGATGCAGATTATGGCGGAGGCTTTGGGCCTTGCCTTGCCTGGAAGCGCATTGATGCCGGCCACAAGCCCTGATTTGCTGGAATTTGCCAGGAAAGCAGGGGAGCAGGCAGTGAAACTTGCGACAATGCCCAATATGCGCCCGAGCGACATTATTACAATGGACAGTTTTGAAAATGCAATCCTTGTCCATGCCGCAATTTCCGGCAGTACAAACTGCCTGCTGCATATCCCGGCAATTGCCCATGAGTTCGGGCTTGAGGTGACAGGGGATACCTTTGACAGGCTCCACAGGAACGCAAGGTACTTATTGGATGTACGCCCGGCAGGCCGCTGGCCGGCAGAATGCTTCTATTATGCAGGGGGCGTGCCGGCGATTATGGAAGAAATCCGTCAGCACCTGCATTTGGACGCCCTGACAGTCACAGGGAAGAGCCTTGGGGAAAATTTGGATGAACTTAAGCAGAATGGCTTTTACGAAAGGTGCGGGAAATGGCTGGAAGATTTTAACCAGCGTTATAACGTCTCCCTAAAGAGGGAAGATATTATACGCCCATATGAAAATGCAATTGGCACAGATGGCAGTATCGCCATCCTAAGGGGGAACCTTGCGCCGGAAGGGGCAGTGATTAAGCATACTGCATGCCCGAAAGAAATGTTTCGGGCAGTACTGAATGCAAGGCCCTTTGACAGTGAAGAGGAATGCCTGGATGCAGTGCTAAAGCATAAGGTCAAAAAAGGTGACGCTGTGTTTATCCGCTATGAAGGGCCAAAGGGCAGCGGGATGCCAGAGATGTTCTATACCTCAGAGGCGATTAGCAGTGATAAAGAGCTTGGGAAAAGCATTGCGTTGATTACAGACGGGCGGTTTTCCGGCGCGTCCACAGGCCCAGTCATTGGGCATTGCAGCCCGGAGGCAGTGGACTGCGGGCCAATTGCCCTGGTAGAAGAAGGGGACTTAATTGAAATAGATGTGGAGGGGCGTAAACTTAATATTGTCGGTATTGCAGGGGAGCGCAAGGACATGGAGGAAGTGGCTGCAGTCCTTGAGGAACGTAAAAAGAATTGGAAACCCCAGGAGCCAAAATATAAAAAAGGCGTCCTACGGCTGTTCAGCGAGCATGCCGCAAGCCCTATGAAAGGCGCCTATCTGGAATATTAAGGAAGTTCGTGTATAAGCAGGAGGAATTGCGATGGAACATGGAAATCCAATTTTAAAGGAAAATAGCAGCCCCCATAAATTTATCACAATCGGGGAGATTATGCTTCGCCTAACCCCGCCAAATTATGAGAAAATCAGGATGGCGTCCAGTTTTGAGGCAAGCTATGGGGGCAGTGAGGCAAATATCGCGCTGGCTTTGGCGAACCTGGGGATAGACAGCACATTCTTTACAGTCGTGCCGAATAACAGCCTGGGGAAAAGCGCCATCCGCCTCCTTAGGAGCAATGACGTACACTGCACGCCAGTTATTTTAAGCACGCCCGCGCAGACCCCATCCCACCGCCTGGGGACGTATTACCTGGAAGCAGGGTATGGGATACGTGCCAGCAAGGTAATTTATGACCGCAAAAACAGTGCAATTACAGAATACGACTTCTCCTCTTACGACTTTGGCGAGTTATTGGACGGATTTACCTGGCTCCATTTAAGCGGGATTACGCCGGCGCTTGGGGAAAATTGCAGGGAAATGGTTTTAAAATGCCTGAGAACTGCCAAAGAAAAAAATATTACCACAAGTTTTGATGGAAATTTCCGTAGCACGCTCTGGGCATGGGAAGAAGCGAGGGAATTTTGCACGGCATGCCTGCCGTATGTGGATGTGCTGTTTGGGATTGAGCCGTACCATTTGTGGAAAAATGAAAATGACCATAGCCAAGGGGACTGGAAGGACGCCATCCCCTTTCAGCCAGACATGCCGCAGCAGGATATGGTGTTCCAAAAATTTGTGGAAAAATACCCGAACCTGAGGTGCATTGCCCGCCATGTGCGCTATGCACACAGCGGAAGCGAGAACAGCCTGAAAGCATATATGTGGCATAAAGGGCGTACAGTTGAGAGCAAATTGTTCACGTTTAATATCCTTGACCGCGTGGGTGGCGGGGACGCATTTGCAAGCGGGCTGATTTATGCTATAATGAATCATTATAGTCCGATGGATATGGTGAATTTTGCAGTGGCAAGCAGCGCGTTGAAGCATACAATCCGCGGCGACGCCAATATAACGGATGATGTGGCTGCAATACAGAACCTTATGAATATGAACTATGACATTAAAAGGTAAAGGAGAATATTAGCATGAAAACAATCGAAGAAAAATTTCAGGAATATGCAGTGGTTCCAGTCGTTGTGCTGGAGGATGCGAAGGATGCGCTCCCATTGGCAAAAGCTTTAATTGAAGGGGGGCTTCCCTGTGCAGAGGTGACATTCCGTACAGAGGCAGCGGAAGAATCTATCCGCGCCATCAGTGAAAAATATCCAGAAATGCTTGTCGGGGCAGGGACTGTGCTGACCATTGAGCAGGTGGACCGCGCCACAAAAGCTGGGGCAAAATTTATTGTCAGCCCAGGCTTTGACCCGGAAATAGTGGATTACTGCTTAGAAAAGGGAATGCCAGTATTCCCTGGCTGCATCACCCCTTCCGAGGTGGCTCAGGCGGCAAAACGCGGGATGAAGACTATTAAATTCTTCCCGGCGGAACAGGCTGGAGGGATTGCCAGGATTAAAGCGATGGCAGCCCCCTATACCATGATGAAATTTATGCCCACAGGCGGCATCAGCGTGGACAACCTGAAAGATTACCTTTCCTTTGATAAAATCCTTTGCTGCGGCGGGAGCTGGATGGTAAAAAGCAACCTGATTAAAAATGGTGAATTTGATAAAATATGCGACCTGACCAAACAGGCAGTGGAGTTGGCGGCTTCCATCCGAAGCTAAAAAATGTATGGCATTAGGGTAAAGTACACACAGGAGGGAATTATGGAATTAAATTTAAAGCCAGAAAAGGAATGTAAATATGACGCGCTGTCATTAGGCGAAGTGATGTTAAGGCTGGATCCAGGCGAAGGCCGGATACGGACTGCAAGGAGCTTCCGTGCATGGGAAGGCGGCGGGGAATACAATGTTGTCCGTGGGCTGCGCAGGTGCTTTGGGATGAAAACAGGCGTGATTACCGCTTTTGCGCAAAACGAAGTTGGTATGCTGATGGAGGACTTTATCCTTCAAGGAGGCGTGGACACTTCTTTAATCAAATGGATGGAAACTGACGGGATTGGAAGGGTCTGCCGCAATGGGCTGAATTTTACGGAGCGGGGCTTTGGCATCCGCGGAGCCGTTGGCTGTTCTGACCGTGCAAATACAGCTATTTCCAAAGCAAAGCCCGAAGATTTTGATTTTGAGTATATTTTTGGCACACTGGGCGCGCGCTGGCTGCATACAGGCGGGATTTATGCCGCATTGTCTGAGCAGGCTTGTGAGACGGTGATTGCAGCCATTAAAGCGGCAAAGAAATATGGCACAGTGGTGTCTTACGACTTAAATTACAGGCCTTCTATGTGGAGCGCTATCGGAGGGCTTTCCAAGGCTCAGGAAGTCAATAAGGAAATTGCAAAATATGTGGATGTGATGATTGGGAATGAAGAAGACTTTACAGCATGCCTTGGGTTTGAAATTGAAGGCAACGACAAGAATTTAAAGGAACTGAACCTGGATGGCTACAAGAAAATGATTAACCATGCAGCAGAGGCTTACCCGAATTTTAAGGTGGTTGCCACAACCTTGCGGGAGGTGAAGACTGCCACAGTGAATGACTGGAGCGCAATCTGCTGGGCTGACGGGGAAATCTATAAAGCAAAAGATTACAAAGGGTTAGAGATTATGGACCGTGTGGGCGGCGGGGATTCCTTTGCCTCCGGCTTGATTTATGGGCTGATGTCTACAGGGGACGCTGAACTGGCAGTCAACTATGGCGCGGCGCACGGCGCGTTGGCAATGACAACCCCGGGCGACACCACTATGGCGAGCAAAAAAGAAGTAGAAGCCATTATGGGCGGCGCTGGGGCGAGGGTGCAGCGATAAAAGAAAAAGACTCAGCCTTTGCGGGCGGCAGAAGGCGTGCATCCATAAATTTGCTTAAAAGTTTTATGGAATAATTTTTGGTTGGTAAACCCATTTGCCTCCATAACTTCGGTTATGGGGGCGTCTGTATTTTGCAGTTCTTGATAGATATGGGTAATCCGTACCTCATTTACATATTGCAGGAAGGAAATCCCCATATGCTTTTTAAAAAATCGGCAGAAATATTCTTTGTTAAAACCCAGCAGGGCAGAGGCTTCTGATAGGGTTATGGGTTCCTGGAAATGTTCCCCTACATAAGTGATGATGTCACGCAGCTTTTGCCGGGCCTGTATGTCAGAGGAAGATAATACAGGCGTTCCCTGTGTGGAAAAATGCCGTATCAGACGGGCCACAAGCTGTAAGATAATGCCTTCCGATTCCAGGAGTGAGGCAGGGAGGTTTTCAATATATAGGCGGGTCAGCCCCTCCGCCATCTGGCAAAGGTGAAGGTATTCTGGAAACTGTGCATCAGAAATTTCATCTGGGATGCAATGGACCTCAAAAGATTCAATATCTGGCATATAACGCTTCATCAAGTGTTTTGAAATATGGATGCATAGGCACATCAGCCTGTCACTGTATGTGTTTGTGCTATGTACCTGCTGGGATTCAATCGCAAGGAGCTGCCGGCGCCTGAGCTGGTAAGTTTTGCCAGAAATGGTAACTGTGGCGTCCCCATTGAGTGGGAAAAGAAGCTCTAATTCCTCATGCCAATGCAAAGGATGGTACCCGCCGGGGCTGGTGTGGTATGCAAGCTGTATGCCAAGCTCGTTGATTTCATGGAACACTTCATAATAAGGTTCTGCCATATGCGTATGCCTCCAAATCGTATGGTTTTCTGGCTGAAATTATATAAAAAATACTTTAAAAAGTCAATATCGACGTAGAATAAGTCAAAATACCGCCTATCTTTTCGGATAAAAGGATAGTATGATAGTCAGCGTAAAGAGAAAACAAACAATCGAAAAGGAGAAAACATTATGAAGAAAATTCAGTATGCAGTAAAAAAATACATGGAAAAATATGGCGCACAGTTTGCAGCGGCAGCTTTGATGATGGGCGGGAACCTTAACGTGGAAATGATTAAGAACCTTTCTGAAAGAGCATAGGTGCCTGCAGATGGGGCTACAAAAGAATAAGGAGAAAACAAGGGTAATTTATGGAATGGAACCGAACCATAGGTTATCCTTGTTTTTTGATATAAAAATAATATGCACTCTCGTGGGAAGGGTGGAAGAAATATGGCATTGGGCAGCAAGGGCAGACGCCCCTTTGTGGCATTTTCACTCGGAAATACCTTGTTGGCGCCAACACACAGTGATATAATGGCACTATAACATAATGAAAAATGGTGGATAAGGAGTGGTGAAATGATTATTACAATCGGCAGGGAGTTTGGGAGTTATGGTCATGTAATAGGGCGTGAGCTGGCAAAAAAGTTAGGAATAAAATACTACGACAAAGAATCTTTGGCATTAGAGGCAAAGAAGTCAGACAAATATGAGGAGCTTCGGGATTTTTATGAGGAGCAGCCCATAAACGGCTTATTATACGTGATTGCAACGGACAGCCGTTCCAATGGGCAGCGGAAAGTGCCTTTTGAGTTTATTCGCAGGGTAGCCGAAAAAGAAGATTGTGTAATTGTGGGCAGATGTGGGAACTATATTTTAAAGGGACATCCTGAAATGACAAGCGTGTTTGTGCATGCGCCCAAGGAATACCGTATCGATAAGACTGCAGCAGACCGCAAAATCAGCGCAGAGAAAGCAAAACGGCTGGTGGAGAAAGAGGATAAGGAAAGGGAGGGGTTCCATACTTATTTTGCAGACGAAAAATGGAATGAGGCAGATGGGTACCAGCTTACCATAGACAGCAGCGTAATCAGCATAGAAGACGCGGTGGACCTTATTATAGATTTTGTACATAAAAAAGAGAACAGGAAGAATTAAAAGGGAAAAATTATGGCAATGGCGAAAAAGGATAAAAAAGCGGATTTAGGCAAAGACCCATTGGGGAAGCTTTTGCTGAAGCTTGCATTACCGGCAATATTGGCGCAGGTAGTCAATATGCTGTATAATATTGTAGACCGTATCTATATTGGGCATATCCCAGTAACAGGGGCGCTTGCGCTGACAGGGATTGGGCTGTGCCTGCCTGTTATATTAATAATTATGGCATTCAGCGCTTTGGTTGGGGTTGGCGGGGCGCCGAGGGCAGCCATTTATATGGGCAAGCAGGATATGGAAAGTGCAAGGAAAACCCTTGGCGCAAGCACGGTAATGCTGGTTGGGCTTGCAGCTTTCCTTACACTATTTTTTCTATTTGCAGGGCGGCAATTGCTGTTTTTGTTCGGGGCAAGTGAAAATACAATCCCCTATGCATGGGGATACTTGCGGATTTATATCTGCGGGACAATTTTTGTTATGGTTTCGATAGGGCTGAACAGCTTTATCACAACCCAGGGCTTTTCTATGGAAGGCATGGGGACAATTTTGATTGGCGCTGTGCTGAATATTATTTTGGATCCAATTTTTATTTTTGGCTTCCATATGGGGGTGGCGGGGGCGGCCCTTGCCACAATTATTTCCCAGGCTGTATCTGCAATATGGGTATTGCGGTTTTTGCGCGGCAGAAAGACAAAACTGAGGATAGAGAGGAAGTATTTGCAGCTGAAGAAAGAATATGTGCTTCCTGTGCTTGCCCTTGGGGTATCCCCTTTTGTGATGCAGAGTACGGAAAGCCTGATTAATATATCTTTTAATACATCATTGTATAAATATGGAGGGGATATTGCAGTTTCTTCTATCACAATCCTCGGAAGCGTGATGCAAATGATATTTTTGCCTTTAAGCGGGCTGACGCAAGGCGCACAGCCGATTATCAGCTACAATTATGGGGCGAAAAATGATGCCCGGGTCCGCAAGACATTCCGGCTGCTGCTGTGCTGCTGCATTGTGTTTGCCACATCTGCCTGGGCGTTGGTTATGGCTGTGCCAGGCATGTTTGTGCGTGTGTTTAACAATAGCTCCCAAGAATTGTATGATATGGCAAGCTGGGGCATGCGGTTTTATATTGCAGGCGCTTTTGCCATGGGCGCGCAGATGGCATGCCAGCAAACATTCCTTGCGCTGGGCCAGGCCAAGGCGTCCTTGTTTTTTGCCTGCTTCCGTAAACTGATATTGATGATCCCATTGATTTTTATCCTGCCGTTGTTTTTTGAAAATAAGCTGATGGCTGTATTTTTAGCTGAGGCGGTTTCAGATTTCTTGGCTGGGATAGCCACAACTGCCACGTTCCTTGTGCTGTTCCCAAAAATTTTGCAGCGGGGGCGCTGATAAAGTTATAGCCTTTTGTGCAATTTTATAATTTTTCTGTTGTTTTATTTATAAGATTGTGCTATAATAACCACAGATATGTATTTGGCAGGAGTTAAGGTTCATGAAATTATAAGCGGTTGGCAGTTTAGCTTATTTTTTGGTGGCAGAGGCCTGCGGTGGGACGGAGTATACTGGTTGCCGGGGAAAGGAAGAAGATATTATGGAAATACTTGATTTAATTGACAAAGAGAAATTACAGAGAATTCAAGATTTGTTTTCGACGGCGACAGGGGTAGCTGCCTGCATTATAGATACAGAGGGGAATCATGTTACAGAGGACAGTAATTTTTTGGATTTCTGTATAAAATACACAAGGGGCACTGAAATTGGCCTGAAGCGTTGCCAGAAATGCGATATGGAAGGGGTAGGCACTTATTTCTGCCATGCTGGATTAATGGACTTTGCAGCAGATATCGTAGTGGAAGGCGAGAAACTGGGTACAATTGTAGGAGGGCAGGTATTGCCAGCCCCGCCGGATTTTGACAAATTCCGTAAGGTTGCCGAGGAAATTGGCGTCGACCCGGATGAATACATAGAAGCTTTGAAGAAAGTGCCGATTAAGACAGAAGAGACGATCCGCGCGTCAGCAGATTTAATGACAGAGATTGTCAATATGCTGGCGAATTCAGAACATATCCGTTATAGGGATAAGAATAAAATTGGGATCATTGACCAGGAAATCGCAGTGACTACTAAGAATGTGGAACAGATTGAAGGGATGGTTCAGGATTTAACTAAAGTATCCAGGAAGCAGAATATCCTCGCATTGAACGCTTCTATTGAAGCGGCAAGGGCTGGGGAGGCAGGAAGAGGGTTTAATATTGTGGCTGGGGAGATGGGCAAGCTGTCTTCTATGGCAACAGAAAAGTATTCTGCAATTATTGCGAAGGCAGGAGAAATTGATGAATCCTTGAAGAAAATTAATGAGGCGTTTAGTAAGAAAGTGGATAATGGGTCGGACGGCTCAAATTAGTTTTTAATTTTATTTCCGCGCGCAATGAGCCAAGCTGCCGCGTTTGTGCGGATATTTGGCGAATGCCGCGAGGCTCAGATACCTTGCCCTTTGGGTTTCAAAGAACAAGCTAGGCTATGTCCCGTAGCTTGTTATGGGGTATTTGACTTTCATAGTGGTTATACTCTCCATTTATCGGGGGTCGATATTTATTCGGCTCCCGAGTTTTTTATTCTGTAGGAAAGACCTTGCCATGCTAAAGCGTGAAACTGCCTTCCTATGGTATAAAATAGGAACCACTTCCCAAAAGATTCTTTTTGGGAAAAGCGGTATCGGATTTTGTAAAAGTGTGTTATGATGTGGAAAGATAAAGATAAAGGAGAATATTTATGGATTACAGGACATATTTAAGGAATTACCCCAATAAAGAAGGGCGTTTTGGCGAATATGGGGGCGCTTACCTTTCAGAAGAGTTAATGCCGGCATTTGAGGAAATAACAGAAGCTTACCAGACGATTTGCCATTCCTCCCAATTTATCAACGAGCTTCGGAGGATCCGAAGGGAATTTCAAGGAAGGCCAACCCCAGTGTACCATTGTGAAAGGCTTTCTAGGAAGATTGGCAATTGCCAGATTTATTTAAAAAGGGAGGACTTGAACCATACTGGCGCACACAAACTCAACCATTGTATGGGGGAAGGGCTTTTGGCAAAATTTATGGGGAAAAAGAGGCTGATTGCGGAGACAGGCGCAGGGCAGCATGGGGTGGCATTGGCGACTGCAGCGGCATATTTTGGTTTGGAATGCGAGATCCACATGGGTGAGGTGGATATTGCTAAGCAGGCTCCAAATGTAACGCGGATGAAAATACTTGGCGCTAAAGTGGTGCCGGTAAGCCATGGGTTAAAGACCTTGAAAGAAGCTGTGGATTCTGCCTTTGACTCATATGCAAAAAATTATAGGGACTCTATCTATTGCATAGGGTCCGCATTAGGCCCGCATCCATTTCCATTGATGGTGCGCGATTTCCAGTCAGTGGTTGGGTACGAGGCGCGTGACCAGTTCCATGAAATGACAGGCATAGACCCAGATGTGGTATGCGCGTGCGTGGGCGGCGGAAGCAATTCCATTGGAATGTTTATTCCATTTATCAATGACCCTGTGGACATTGTAGGCGTGGAGCCTTTAGGGCGCGGGGAAAAATTGGGAGACCATGCTGCTTCCATGAAGTATGGGGAAAAGGGCGTGATGCACGGGTTTGAGAGCATTATGCTGAAAGATGGGAATGGGGAGCCAGCCCCGGTGTATTCAATTGCCAGTGGTTTGGATTACCCTTCTGTAGGGCCGGAGCATGCGTTTTTGCATGATATTGGCAGGATAGAATATGAGACGATAGGGGATGAAGATGCCATGGAGGCATTTTTCAAATTATCACGCTATGAGGGGATTATCCCAGCAATTGAAAGCTCCCATGCAGTCTCTTATGCGATGAAGAAAGCAAAGGAGATGGGGCAGGGTTCTATTTTAGTATGTTTAAGCGGAAGAGGGGATAAAGACATAGACTATGTAGTGGAGCATTATGGGTATGGGGAGCAATTCCTTCAAAGATAGGTGAAATGGTGAGATAGAATGATTTCAGACAAATTGTATGGGTTAGCATTTGAGTTTAAAAAGACGAAGCTGTGGAAAGTTTTGCATAGTTTAGAGATGTTTGCCCTTACGCTTGCAGATGGCAGGGTTGGGTATGTCAGCATTGTGCAAGACCGCGAAAGCCATTGCGCCCTGGGGCTGTATATTGGGGAGATAGGGCTTAACAGTTTCCGGTCCATGATGAAAGCAGATGAATTGCATATGAGCCTGTTTGAATACCAGGAAACGATTTTAAAGCAGGATTGCCTGCAATGCGCCTTTGAGGGGAAGGGCAGCTTGACAGAGGAAGAGCGTGAGGAGGCAAGGGAATATGCAAGGAGCCATGGGATAAAGATATCAGGGAAAAATGCTTACCCTCGTTTTCTGAACTATCATCCTGGCTGCTGCCCATGGCTTTTGCAGGCAGGGCAAGAGCAGGAAGACCTTTGCGAGGCATTGGCGGCAGGCGTCGAAATGGCAAGGCTTCTAGAGGGTAAGGCTCCTATGGAGCTTGGGTTTTGTGAGGTATTGGACGGTGAATGCGAGATTCCCTTGTTGGGGAAAAAAGATGGCGTATATGCGCTGGGCAGGATAAAACTGCCTCAGTGGGTGAAAGAGCCATGGCCTGTCCCGGCTGGATGCAATGAGATTGGGCTTGCGAATTTAAAGAAAATTGGAAAATCAGGGATATGGGAATGCGGGATTGTCCAATATCCAGAACCAGTGCAGGATAGCCCAGAAGGGATACCATTCTTCCCTTATGTGCTTTTGGCAGTGGAAGTGGATAGGGACTATATTTTGCCTGTGGACCCAGTGCCAAGTTACCAGGATGCGCCCCAAAACCTGCTGAACCTGTTTATTGAAGCGCTTTTAAGGGAAGGGCTTTGCCCAAGGAAGGTGAAGGCACGGGATGAACGTACTTACTATTTTGCAAAAGAGTTCTGTGAGAAATTGAGGATTCCTATCAGTATAGAGCGGGAGCTTCCAGTCTTGGACCAGGTAGAGTATGACCTATTAAGGCATTTTTCCATGACTGAAGAGGAAGAAGTTGGGGAAATGCTTGATATGATAACAGGCATTATGGAGGAAGGCGGCATGGAAATGGAAAGCCTCCCTACAGAACTGCTAAGCCAATTGGAAACTGTTTTGCATAAAGGGGGCTTGCCTGCAGAATTGGAACAAAAAGTGGAGAATTTCCTCTACCCTAACCGGGGCAGGCTGAAAAAATCAGATTTTAGGACGGTGAAAACTAGCCGGAGCCAGTCTTATGTAATCAGCGTTTCCCTTGGGACGGGCTGTTACCGCCATATCCAGATATCTGCCAGCAGCACCTTGCGGGGGCTGCACAGCGCAATCCTGGATGCGTTTGCATTTGATGACGGGCATGCCCATGCATTTTTTATGGACAATATTTGTTGGAGTGGGCAGGATTGTTATTATATGGATGGCATAAAAGAGGAGCGCCGGACTACGGGAGCCTGCAGCCTGAACCAGGCAGGCGTGTGTAAAGGGAAACAATTTAAGTACCTGTTTGATTTTGGGGACGAATGGTTATTTCAGTGTAAGGTGCTTCGGGTGCTGGATGGGGACACAGAGGCTCCTAGGATTGTGAAAAGCAAAGGGGACGCGCCAGCGCAGTACCCAATGTGGGACGGCGAATAGGAAACTTTGGATATTTATGCGGGGAATAGGGGAAGCCTGTAAGTTTTTCGGAAAATTATTTTTGAAGGAGCTTGCGGGCTTTCCTTCAATTGTAAGAATGCAGTATAGGTAAGTTATTATAGGCGAGCGGTATTTTTAGGGAATAATTGGTTATATTTTTCATATGGAAACTTAAGAGGCTTTAGGAGAGATATAACCATGGATGAGATAAGGAATTGGGTAG
>Ga0224483_100363_pt1 | contig 13919 bp, 11 predicted proteins | sample hydfratestSal1_FD_181453 | JGI IMG/M metagenome (GOLD analysis project Ga0224483, IMG submission 181453) | Metatranscriptome of mouse feces microbial communities from Columbus University, Ohio, United States - Sal1 (Metagenome Metatranscriptome) ... | reverse complement strand
GTTCAGAGCTATTTATATTCTGCCATCTGAAAAAACAGGTTGAAGCACAGATCTGGCAATGCTATAATGAAAAAATATATGTGAACAGAAAAACTGGAGGTTAGAAAAGATGACGACATATCTGGTGACCGGCGGCGCCGGCTTTATTGGATCCAACTATATCCACTATATGTTCCGGAAATACGGCGATGCCATCCGCATCATCAATCTGGATAAACTGACATACGCGGGCAACCTGGAAAATCTCAAAGAGGTGGAAGACCGGGACAACTATACGTTCATACGGGCGGATATCTGCGACAGGGAGGCCATGGAGGAGGTCTTTGCTAAAAACGACATCGACCGGGTGGTGCATTTTGCAGCGGAATCCCATGTGGACCGGAGCATCAAAGATCCGGAAGTCTTTGTCAAGACGAACGTGCTGGGGACGCTGGTCCTGCTCAACGCGGCAAAAGCGGCCTGGGAACTGCCGGACGGTTTTTTTAAGGAAGGAAAGAGATTTCTCCATGTCTCCACAGACGAGGTGTACGGCTCTTTGGACGAGGACGGCGGGTATTTTTACGAGACGACGCCTTACGCGCCCCACAGTCCCTATTCGGCCAGCAAAGCCTCCTCGGATATGCTGGTGAAGTCCTACATGGATACGTATCGTTTCCCGGCAAATATCACCAACTGCAGCAACAATTACGGGCCCTATCAATTTCCGGAAAAACTGATCCCGCTGATCATCAACAACGCCCTCCAGGGCAAAAAGCTCCCGGTCTACGGAGACGGAAAGAACGTCCGGGACTGGCTCTATGTGGAGGATCACGCCCGGGGCATCGATATGGTCATGGAAAAAGGCCGGCTGTTCGAGACGTACAACATCGGCGGCCACAACGAGAGGCAGAATATCCAGATCATCCACATCATCCTGGACACGCTGCGGGAGATGCTGCCTGAGACGGATGCCCGCAGGGAGCTGGTCAGCGACGATCTGATCACGTACGTGGAGGACCGCAAAGGCCACGACCGCCGCTATGCCATCGCGCCGGACAAGATCAAAGAAGAGGTGGGCTGGTATCCGGAGACGAAGTTCGAGGACGGGATCCGCAGGACGATCCAGTGGTTTTTCGAGCACGAGGACTGGATGAAGAACGTGACCAGCGGGAATTACCAGAAATATTACGAAGAGATGTATAAGATCTAAGGAGGTAAGGACGATGAAAGGGATCATATTAGCAGGCGGCGCCGGGACCCGGCTGTATCCGCTGACGAAAGCAGTTTCCAAGCAGATCTTACCCGTATATGATAAACCCATGATCTATTACCCGCTGTCCACATTGATGCTGGCCGGTATCCAGGAGATCCTGGTGATCTCCACGCCCAGGGATCTGCCGGTCTTTGAGGAACTTCTCGGGGACGGGGGACAGCTGGGGCTTTCCATGTCCTATGCCGTACAGGAGACGCCCCGGGGACTGGCGGACGCCTTTTTGATCGGGGAGAGATTTATCGGGGATGACCATGTGGCGCTGGTGCTGGGGGATAATATCTTTTACGGACAGAGTTTTTCACAGGTGCTGAGGAGAGCGGCTGCCCGGGAAGAGGGGGCCACGATCTTCGGCTATTATGTCCGGGATCCCAGGGAATACGGTGTGGTGGAATTCGACCAGGACGGCAGGGCCCTGTCCATCGAGGAGAAACCGGAGCATCCAAAGTCTAATTATGCGGTGCCGGGACTCTATTTCTATGACAACGATGTGGTGCAGATCGCGAAAGAGGTCAAGCCCTCCAAGCGCGGAGAGATCGAGATCACATCGGTGAACAACGCCTATCTGGCAAGGGGGACCCTCCAGGTGGAGACCCTGGGGCGCGGATTTGCCTGGCTGGATACGGGGAATCACGACTCCCTGCTGGATGCGGCGGATTTTGTGGCGGCTGTCCAGAAACGCCAGGGGCTTTATGTGTCCTGTATCGAGGAGATCGCCTATCGGGCGGGATTTATCACGAAGGAACAGTTGGTGGAACTGGCACAGCCTCTCTTGAAAACGGCATATGGAAAATATCTGATCGAAGTGTCGGAAGGGCTGTGATCGGAAAACAATATACGATGAGGTAAGAAAATGGGAAAGATAACGGTAGAAACATGCAAGATCGAAGGACTGAAAGTGATCACCCCCACAGTGTTCGGCGACGAGCGGGGTTATTTTATGGAGACGTACAATTACAACGATTATAAAGAAGCAGGGATCGATCTGGAGTTTGTCCAGGACAATCAGTCGATGTCGAAGAAGGGGGTGCTGCGTGGGCTGCACTTCCAGATCGACTATCCCCAGGACAAGCTGGTCCGGGTCATCCAGGGGGAAGTGTTCGATGTGGCGGTGGATCTGCGCAAAGGCTCGCCTACGTTTGGCCAGTGGTTTGGGGTCAGGCTTTCGGCAGAGAATAAGAAACAGTTCTTTATCCCGAAAAATTTTGCCCACGGTTTTCTGGTGCTCTCGGAGACGGCAGAGTTCACATATAAATGCACGGAATTTTATCATCCCAATGATGAGGGCGGCCTGGCCTGGGACGACCCTGAGATCGGGGTGGAGTGGCCCATACCGGAGGGCATGGAGCTGACGATCTCTGAGAAGGATCAGAAGTGGGGCAGCTTCGCCCAGTACCAGGCAGATCAAGGTTAGGAGAAGGCCATGTCGAAGAAAAAAGCGGGGCTGCTGGTCTTTTTATCCGTGTGCCTGGCAGCTTTAAATGTATTGCTCTTGACGCACCGTTCGCCCTTGACCCAGAGGGCTGTATTCAGTCTGGAACTGGAGGCGGACCGGGCGCAGGAGGTGCATGTCTTTTACAGTGAGTCGGATGCTTTTGGGACGGACAGGCAGGTGGGAGCGGCCCTGGAAAAAGCGGGGAGCAGGACCAAGCTGGAGTTTCCGGTGGGTATGGAGACCGCGTATCTGCGGATCGATCTGGGAGATGCTCCGGCGCAGTGGAAGGTCTACAGCGCCAGCTTGAGTTTCGAGGGAGAGACAGCCGAGATCCCGCTGGAAGAGTTCCGAAACCCCGAGAAGGCTCAGCAGGTGGGCGCGGTCGCAGAGGCCGGGCAGGCCTTGTCTATGGCTGGACAGGGGGAGGACGCGTATCTGGTGATCCGGGTGGGCCTTGGTGATCTGCGGCCTCTGGCCGAAGCGCAGACCAGGCGGTCGGATCGGATCAAAAACATTGCTGCCGCGGTATTTTTTGACCTGGTGGCCCTGTTCCTGTTCAGATACAGGAAACGAGCGTTGGCGCTGCCCCTGGAAGTCTTCCAGAGCCGCCATCTGATCGTCAATCTGGCAAAGAATGATTTTAAGACCAAGTTTGCCGGGTCTTACCTGGGGATCGTCTGGGCGTTCATCCAGCCGATCGTGACGGTGCTGGTATATTGGTTCGTGTTCCAGGTGGGCCTGCGGGCGGGGGATATGGGGCAGGTGCCTTTTGTCCTGTATCTGATCGCGGGGATCATCCCCTGGTTTTATTTTCAGGATGCCTTGAGCAGCGGCACCAATGCGCTGATCGAGTACAGCTATCTGGTAAAAAAGGTGGTGTTCAAGATCAGTATCCTGCCCATGGTGAAATTGCTCTCAGCCCTGTTTGTCCACGGATTTTTTGTGTTGTTCGCAGTGGTCTTGTTCAGCTGTTACGGCTATTATCCGGATCTGTATGAACTGCAGATCTTCTATTATACGCTGAGTATGTTCGTGTTCGTGCTGGGCATCTGTTATGCCACCAGCGCGGTGGTGATCTTCTTTCGGGATCTGTCCCAGATCATCACGATCGTGCTGCAGGTGGGCGTCTGGATGGTGCCGATCATGTGGGACCTGAACATCCTCCCGGGCAAATATCATTGGATCTTCAAGTTAAATCCTATGTATTACATCGTGTCCGGGTACAGGGATGCATTTTACCAGAAAGCCTGGTTTTGGCAGCATTTTGACATGACGGTCTATTTCTGGGCCGTGACCATCGTGCTGTTCGGGCTGGGAACGGCTGTCTTTAAGCGGCTGAAGATCCATTTTGCAGATGTATTGTGATCATGCATAAAATGGGTGAAAAAGGAGGAGTCATGAGTGATCTAGCTGTTCGGGTGGAACATCTGCAGAAAATATATAAATTGTATAATAAACCTATGGACCGTCTGAAGGAATCTCTGGGCCTGACCAGGAAGAGACTCTACCGGGAGCACTATGCCCTCAATGATGTGAGTTTCCAGGTGGAGCAGGGGGAGACGGTGGGCATCATCGGGACCAATGGATCCGGGAAGTCCACGATCTTGAAGATCATCACCGGTGTCTTGAACCAGACGGCCGGGGAGGTGGAGGTCAACGGGCGCATCTCTGCGCTGTTGGAATTGGGCGCGGGGTTTAACGGGGAATATTCCGGTCTGGAAAATGTCTACCTCAACGGGACGATGATGGGCTTCTCGCGGGAGGAGATCGATCAGAGGCTGGATAATATCCTGAAGTTTGCGGATATCGGTGATTTTATCCATCAGCCGGTCAAGACTTATTCCAGCGGTATGTTCGTGCGGCTGGCTTTTGCCGTTGCGATCAACATCGATCCGGAGATCTTGATCGTGGATGAGGCCCTCTCCGTGGGCGATGTTTTTTTTCAGGCAAAATGCTATCATAAATTCGAGGAATTCAAGGAGATGGGCAAGACCATCCTCCTGGTGAGCCATGATCTGGGGAGCGTGGGGAAATACTGCGACCGGGTCGTACTGCTCAACCAGGGCGTCAAAGTGGATGAGGGCGATCCGAAGAAGATTGTAGATTTATATAAGAAGATATTGGTCGGGCAGGAAAAGCCCCAGGAGGATCTTCAGGCAGAGCATGTCTCCATCGCCCAGGCAGGGGAATGCTGGAAGGATCATCTGCAGATCAATCCTCAGCTTCTGGAATACGGGGAAAAGAAGGCGGAGATCATCGATTTTGCCATCTTAGACGAGAATGGGCTGATCACCAACACGGTGGACAAGGGCAGTGTGTGTCAGATACGTATGAAGGTGCATTTTTTCACAGAGGTGCAGGAGCCGATCTTTGCCTATACCATCAAGAACCTGCGGGGGACGGAAGTTTCCGGGACCAACACCATGTATGAGGATGTCTCCATACCGCCGCAGGGGCCTGGGGATGAACGGGTGGTGACGTTTGAGCAGAAAGTAGACCTTCAGGGCGGAGAATACTTACTCTCTCTGGGTTGTACAGGTTATCGGGACGGGGATTTTCATGTATATCACCGGTTATATGATATATGCAATCTAACGGTCGTCTCAATTAAAAATACGATCGGTTTTTACGATATGAATTCGCAGATCCGAGTCGAGTAAGAAATTCCTGTAAAATACGAAAACACTCTTTGATATTCTTTTTTTTGTGTTATGATAGTGGTATATCAGATCAATACTGATCTTTAAGAGATGGAGGAGGTAGGGATGGAGAAGATCCGAATTTTAAAAGAGAGAAAGGATGGGAGGGCTTATAAGAGTATCGGGGTAAGTGTTGGCCGTGTCGTTGCTGTCATGCAAGTGCTCTCAGTCTTGCTGATGCTGGCGGTCTGTGTTGTCATATTGGATTCCCTGATCACAAATATGCTGGAAGAACGCTGTGTCAGCGGGACTAATGTGCTGTCACAGGTATATGCGAAAGTATCTGATGATGATGATATGAATGAGGTCTTGGATGACCTGAAGGAACGTATGGGCTGTGAGTTTACGGTCTGTGAAGGTGATACCTGGACTTTCACTACAGTGACCCAGAACGGTAAACGGGTGGCAGGCACAAAACTGTCTTCCCAGGTAAGCGCCACTGTACTCCAGGAGGGGAAGAGTTTTGTAGGAGAGGCAGACATTGGTGGGACGAAGTATTTGTGTTCTTACGTTCCGCTCAAGGATGAGGATGGAAAGATCAGCGGCGTGTTCTTTGCAGGGATCTTGAAAGCGGAGGTTGGACACCAGCTTTCTGTTGTCGTCGGTACAGTTGTCGTCGTAGGGCTTGTGATCATCATCATCAGTGGGGTATTCATAATCTTCTATCTGAGAAAACGGGTCTCCATGCCTTTGAAGGGTATCACAGAGGCGGCTAAGCGTTTGGAGGTTGGTGACTTTGGCTTGTCCAGCAATGAGCAGATCGATACCGGCATCCGGAGCAACGATGAGTTCGGTGAACTCAGCCGGATATTTGGATCCACGGTCAACTGTTTGCGGGATCATATCGGGGAGATCACGGAAATATTGGGCGCAATTGCAAAAGGTGATCTGACCCACAACGCTGTGCAGGATTATCAAGGTGATTTCCAGTTCATCAAGGGATCCCTAGACAGCATCCTGGAAGGGCTGAATATGACGCTCAGCCAGATCGTGACCAGTGCCGGTCAGGTTGCAGATGGATCGGATCAGGTGTCCACCAGTTCCCAGTCGTTATCCCAGGGGGCGACCGAACAAGCCAGTTCCGTCCAGGAGATCTCGGCTACGATCACAGACATTTCCGGGAATGCGCGTCAGACTTCAGCTGCTGCTTCTGAGGCAGGCGGGTATGTCAATCAAGCCGGCGCGCAGCTGGAGACCAGCATGGAGTATGTCAAAGAGCTGAATGTGGCGATGGAGAATATATCTGTTTCTTCGAAGAAGATCAGTGTGATCATCGCGACGATCGAGAATATTGCGTTCCAGATCAATATCCTTGCGTTAAATGCTGCTGTGGAGGCGGCACGGGCAGGCGCAGCAGGAAAAGGTTTTGCCGTGGTAGCTGACGAAGTGGGGAATCTGGCTGCGAAATCCGATGAAGCGGCCAAGGCGACCAAGGAACTGATCGAGAGTTCCATTGCGGCTGTCACCGAGGGCGGGAATGTGGTGGATAGAGTTACGAAATCCCTGGAAAAGACAAGTCAGATCGCGGGGAATGTGACCACCAAGATGACGGATGTGGTGGAGGCTGTGGATAAACAGACTCTCGCTATATCACAGGTCACCGAGGGCATCGACCAGATCGCCGTTGTAGTCCAGAATAATTCAGCGACCAGTGAAGAGTGTGCAGCGGCCAGCGAAGAATTGTCTTCACAGGCGGATATGCTCAAGGCGTTGATGGATACGTTTAAGCTGAAAGCATAGGAACATACATAAGAAGGCTGGAAGATATTGAGTCCGCAATATCTTTCATGCAGGCAAGGTGTAAGAAACAAAAGGACCAGCCGCTTTAAGAGTGGCCGGTCCTCTTGTTTTTGCGTTTTTTGGCGATCTTCACTCTTGACAGAATGGAAAAATGTATATAGAATAGGTAAAAGATAAAGGCGAGGAAGGTGTTACGTAGGATTTATTCTTCCAACAGAGAGGGGAGATCATCGGCTGTGAGTCTCCTTTGGTCCAGGATGAGTCTGAATTTCCCACCAGAGCCGCATCTTTGAAGTGATCTGTATCCTTTTGCATACAGAAAAGTAGGAGATGACGTGGATGCGCGTTAAGCATATGAGAGAAGCCCGCAGTCATACCATGCGGGAATTAGGGTGGTACCGCGAACAATAGCTCGTCCCTTTTTGGGGCGGGTATTTTTTGTGTTTTGACCGCAGTTTAGAGTGTGTCTGAAAACCGCTTTATGTCAACTGTAAGTCACAATTTGTGGAAGATCTGGCCCAAATGAGGAAGGCGCAGCGGGCTACGCTGACCGAAAGCGGGTCAGATCTGCCGCAAAGTGGGGCTTGCAGGTGGCGTGAATGGGTTTTAAGACACACTCTAGGCGTGTAAATTTTTTAAGGAGAAATGAGTCTATGAATATGAAGGAGAAGTTACAGGAGATCCGTGAGGAAGCCGTAAAACGGATCCAGGGATCCGAGGGTCTGGAGCAGTTGAACGAAGTGCGTGTGGCCTACTTGGGAAAAAAAGGTCAGCTGACCGCTGTATTAAAAGGCATGAAGGATGTGGCCGCTGAGGAGCGTCCCGCCGTTGGGCAGTTGGTGAACGACACGCGGACGCACATCGAGCAGTTCTTGGAGGAGACGAAGGCGCGGATGGAGCAGATGCTCCAGGAGAAACGTCTGGAGGAGGAAGTCATCGACGTGACACTCCCGGCGGCGAAGATGGAGACGGGCCACAGGCATCCCAACACCATCGCGCTTGAGGAAGTGCAGCGGATCTTCATCGGCATGGGCTATGAGGTGGTGGAAGGTCCGGAAGTGGAGTATGATTCCTATAATTTTACAAAATTAAATATCCCGGCGGATCATCCGGCCCGGGATGAGCAGGATACGTTCTACATCTCGAAGGATATCGTCCTGCGTACCCAGACCTCCCCGGTGCAGGCACGTGTGATGGAGCAGGGAAAACTTCCGATCCGTATGATCGCGCCGGGGCGTGTGTTCCGTTCCGATGAGGTGGACGCCACCCATTCCCCGTCTTTCCATCAGATCGAGGGCCTGGTGGTGGATAAGAACATCACATTTGCAGATCTTAAGGGTACGCTGGAGGAGTTCGCCCGCCAGCTCTTCGGGCCGGAGACCAAGACTAAGTTCCGTCCCCATCATTTCCCGTTTACCGAGCCCAGCGCGGAGGTGGATGTGTCCTGTTTTAAATGCAAGGGCAGCGGCTGCCGGTTCTGTAAAGGGAGCGGATGGATCGAGATCCTGGGCTGCGGCATGGTGCATCCCCATGTGTTTGAGATGTGCGGCATAGACCCGGAAGTCTACACGGGATTTGCCTTCGGCGTGGGTCTGGAGCGGATCGCGCTGCTGAAATATGAGATCGACGATATGCGTTTATTATATGAAAATGACACCAGATTCTTGAAGCAGTTTTAGGAGGAAAAGAGCATGAATACTTCATTATCCTGGATAAAAATGTATGTACCGGATCTGGATGTGGATGCGCAGGAATATTCCGATGCGATGACCATGTCCGGGACCAAGGTGGAGGGATACCAGCGTCTGGACGCAGATCTGGAAAAGATCGTGGTCGGCCAGATCATAAAGATAGAGAAACATCCAGATGCGGATAAACTGATCATCTGCCAGGTGGATGTGGGGACAGAGACTGTCCAGATCGTTACCGGTGCGCCCAATGTGAAGGAGGGAGATAAGATCCCGGTCGTCCTGGACGGGGGACGTGTGGCGGGAGGTCATGACGGGAAGATGACCCCCGGCGGGATCAAGATCAAGAAAGGAAAACTCAGAGGCATCGACTCCAGCGGTATGATGTGCTCGATCGAAGAGATGGGGAGCAGCCGGGAGATGTATCCGGAAGCGCCGGAGTACGGCATCTATATCTTCAACGACGATGTGTCGGTGGGGGACGATGCGATCTGGGCCCTGGGGCTTTCCGACGTGATCTTCGAGTATGAGATCACATCCAACCGGGTGGATTGTTACAGTGTGATCGGGATCGCGCGGGAAGCGGCGGCCACATTTGGCAAGGAATTTAAGCCGCCGGTGGTCAAGGTTTCCGGGAATCAGGAGAAGGCTGAGGATTACATCCAGGTGACTGTGGAAGACGAGGATCTATGCCCCCGCTACTGCGCCCGCGTGGTGAAAAATGTAAAACTGGGTCCCTCTCCCAAATGGATGCAGCGGTGTCTGGCCGCCAATGGAATCCGTCCGATCAACAACCTGGTGGACATCACCAACTACGTGATGGAAGAGTACGGACAGCCCATGCACGCCTACGACCTGGATACGATCGAGGACAGACGCATCGTGGTCAGGAGGGCTAAAGATGGAGAGGAGTTTGTCACCTTGGACGGACAGACCCGCAGGATGGATGCGGACGTGCTGATGATCTGCGACGGCAAGAAGCCGGTGGGCGTGGCCGGGATCATGGGCGGTGAGAATTCCATGATCACAGACCAGGTAAAAACGGTGCTCTTCGAGGCCGCGTGCTTTGACGGAGCCAACATCCGCAAGTCGGCCAAGAGGATCGGGCTGCGCACCGACGCTTCCGGAAAATTTGAAAAAGGGCTGGACCCCAACAACGCCCAGGCCGCCATCGACCGTGCCTGCCAGCTGATGGAGGAACTGGGAGCCGGGGAAGTCGTGGGCGGCATGGTGGATGTGTACAGCCAGAGGCGGGAACCCGTCCGGGTGAAATTTGAGCCGGAGAAGATCAACGCTTTACTGGGCACAGACTTTTCAAAAGAAGAGATGCTGAGATACCTGAGTAAAGTCGGATTGAAATATGAGGAAGCCACTGGGGAGATCATCGCGCCCACTTTCCGCCAGGATATCCACTGTATGGCGGATCTGGCCGAGGAGGTGGCAAGATTTTACGGATATGACAAAATATCCACAACACTGCCCACCGGGGAGGCGACCACGGGACACGTCTCTTTCAAACAGCGCATCGAAGAAGTGGCAAGGGATGTGGCAGAATACTGCGGCTTTTCCCAGGGCATGTGCTATTCTTTTGAGAGTCCGAAAGTGTTCGATCGATTGCTGCTCCCCCAGGATTGTCCCAAGAGGGAGGCCATACGGATCTCGAACCCGCTGGGCGAGGATTTCAGCATCATGCGAACGGTTTCAGTCAACGGGATGCTCACCTCCCTGGCCACCAATTACAACCGCCGAAATAAGAGTGTGGGGCTGTATGAGCTGGGCAATGTCTATCTGCCAAAAGAACTGCCGCTCACAGAGCTCCCCGATGAGCGGATGATGTTCACGCTGGGAATGTACGGCAAAGGGGATTTCTATACCATGAAGGGTGTGATCGAGGAGTTCTTTGAAAAGGTGGGGATGCGCAGGAAACCGGCCTATGAACCCTCCGCGCTGCGTCCATACCTGCATCCGGGCCGCCAGGCGGTGGTCTCCTATGAGGGGAGAGAAGTGGCTTTCTTAGGAGAGGTGCATCCTACAGTGGCTGGAACTTACGGGATCGGAGAGAGGGCTTATCTGGCCGTGGTGGATATCTTATCGGTCCTGGAATATGCCAATTTTGACTATAAATACGAAGGGCTTGCCAAGTATCCGGCTGTGACCCGGGACATCAGCATGGTGGTCCCCAAGGATGTGCGCGCGGGTCAGATCGAGAACGTACTGGAGCAGCGGGGCGGCAAAGTCCTGGAGGATTACAGCCTGTTTGACCTCTATGAAGGGAAGCAGATCAAACCGGGCTACAAATCCATGGCCTATTCTGTGACACTGCGGGCAAAAGACCGGACATTAGAGGAGAAAGACGTAACTGCTGTCATGAAGAAGATCCTCCACGGGCTGGAAGGTCTGGGGATCGAGCTTAGGAGTTAAGGGGAGTTTTGGTGTATGCTGTTATATGTGATCAGACATGGGGAGACGGCCTGGAATGCGGTTCGGAAGATCCAGGGGGCGACAGACATCCCCTTAAATGAAAATGGGATACGGCTGGCGAAGATCACCGGGGAAAAATTAAAGGATGTGCCTTTTGACCTGGCGATCAGCAGCCCCCTCCAGCGGGCGTTCCATACGGCAGTGCTGGTGCTGAGGGACCGGTGTGTCCCCATTGAGACGGATGAGCGTATCCGGGAGATCTCCTTTGGGGATCTGGAGGGGACGCAAGTCTTGCAGGTGGATCCGTCCCATCCATTCCATAATTTTTTTGCCGATGCCTATCACTATGTGCCTGCCAGGAACGGGGAGTCGATCTACGATGTCTGTGCGCGGACCCAGGAGTTTTATGCGGAATTGATCCGCCGTCCGGATCTGGAGGATAAGACGGTGCTGGTCGCGACCCATGGCTGTACGGTGCGGGCCCTTTTGCAGAATGTGTATAAGGATACCTCAGATTTCTGGCAAGGGGGCGTGTGCCCAAACTGCGGCGTGAATATCATAGAAGTAAAGGGTGGGAAGTCCACCCTTTTGGAGAGAGATAAGATCTATTATTGAAATATTTTAAGTCAGAGAGTATTTGCTGATCTTCCGGTTGATGAGTTCCATGGCGGCTTCGCTGGCCTCGAACATATCGTTGGTGTATACATCGGCCTTGATCTCCTTGGCGTATTTTGCGGTCACCGGCGCGCCGCCCACCATGATCGAGACCTGGGGGCGCACGCCGGCCTCCGTGATGTAGTCGATCACGTTCTTAAGCTCCGGGATGGTTGTGGTCAGCAGGGCTGAGAGGGCCAGGATGTCCGGGCGGTGACGGCACACAGCATCCAGGAATTCTTCTTTTGTCACATCGATGCCCAGATCGATAACAGTAAAACCGCGGCTCCTGAGCACCATGGCGACTAAGTTCTTGCCGATGTCGTGGAGGTCACCGGCCACGGTGCCGATCACGACCACACCCCTGCGCCGCCCGCCGGAATAGTGGGAGAGGATCGGTTTTAAAACGTACATGGATGCATGTATGGCACGGGAAGCCATGAGCACTTCGGGGATGAAGATATCGCCGTTGTGCAGTTGGTTTCCCATTTCTTTCATAGAGGGCATGATAGCTTTGTCGATGATCGAGTGGGTGCTGTAACCAAGGCTTAAGGCTTTTTCTGTGGCGATCTTTGCGGCCTGGGCGTCGCCGGAATAGATCACCTGTTGTAATTCTTGAAGGATGTCTTCTTCCATGATCCGGATCTTCCTTTCGTGGACAATAGATCCCTTTTGGGAATATATTGTCATGCTTTTTGTAATGTCTTGCGGTATTGGGTGGGTGTGACGCCCTCGTACCGTTTAAATACTTTTGTAAAATAGCTGGCATCGTCATAGCCGATGTTTTCTGCGATCTCGTCGATGAGATACTGGGGGTTGTGCAGCAGCCGTTTGGCTTCCTCGATCCGGACCCTGGTCAGGTATTCCATCAGGGACATATTCTGGACTTTCTTGAATAGGCGGCTGGCATAGCTGGGGCTTAAGTAGACGGACTGCGCGATCTCCTCCAAAGTGAGGTTCCGGTTGAAATTGTTCTGTATGTACCGTTGGATCTCCTGGATCCTGGAGTGGTAGGGTTTCTGGTTGGTCTTCTGGACCTGTTCCAGGAAGAAATCCAAAAGCTTCTGTCCGACGACACAGATGCCCTCGGGGGTGGTCTCATGATAGATCTCCTGGAAGATCTTGGTATTCTCTTCGCAGGCGACCTCCATGGGAATGCCCACGCTGACGGCGCTGCGGGATATGATGACGCACAGTTCGATGACTTTTGTCTGGACGATGGCAGTCTGGTTGTTGCTGTAGAGGACGATATCGGTGAGGAGCCGCTGGAAGAGTTCGCGGGCGGCTTTTTCCTCGCCCAGTTTGATCTTGGTCGTCAGATCCGATTCGATGGAGATATTGTACTCAAGGGCGGGTTTGGGAAGCTTGTTTTCCAGATTTTTCCGGTTCTCGATCTCCTCGTGCAGGAGGGACTGCTGGTAGATGATCTCTTTGGTGTGGATATAGTTTTCCCAGCCGGACTTCATGATGTAGTTGGCCACGATATACATGAGATAGGAGGCGCTGCGGACCATGCTCGCGGATACGACGGGGAGTTCTTCCACCGCCTGGAATAATTCGGTGAAATCCGAGGTCAGTTCCTGGTTCATCTCCCGAAGCTCGATCCAGAAAAATTCTTCCGGCTGCCACATCAGCACCTGGCCGCAGATGATCGTGCCCAGGTGTTCGCCCTCCACGATGATCGGGGAGGCCCACTCGATCAGGCCGGAGGGACAGCGGAAGATGTAGGGCTCGCCGAACATGGCCGCCTGTTTTCCGGCTCTCTTATATGCGCCCCGGCATCGTTCCAGGCCGTGCTGCGTGTTGTAGATGAGCTTGCAGAAACGGCAGCATTTGGAGAGGTCTTTGCGGGAGAAGATGGATTTCCCATCGATATCCACGATGTTTGCCATCAGGCCGGTGGTCTCGGTGAAAGCATCCAAGATGTCTTTTAATATCTTGGTATTGATAAAGTTCAGCAGTTTGGTCCTGCTGTTGGTATTGTTGTCTTTTTTTCCGTCATCCATTGCGGACACCTCCTTAAAAGGGAAAAT
>Ga0224483_100358_pt1 | contig 13987 bp, 9 predicted proteins | sample hydfratestSal1_FD_181453 | JGI IMG/M metagenome (GOLD analysis project Ga0224483, IMG submission 181453) | Metatranscriptome of mouse feces microbial communities from Columbus University, Ohio, United States - Sal1 (Metagenome Metatranscriptome) ... | reverse complement strand
TGCTAATATTAAGGTGCGACCTGACAAGACTTCCTTTTATGTCAATAAATTCAAAAATTTCGATTTCATCCACGTCCCTGCTTTGAAGCTGTATTCCCTTATAAAAAATGGTTACCCCCCTGTTAGACGCTAATGGCAATTTGCCCTTGCCCTGCTCAGACTCCTGTTTTATTAAATTTGCCCCGCTTACAACACAAAATACATCAATCTCCTTTGCCCATATATACAAGCGCGCAGTGCCATATTCAAGGGCAAAAGAAGTATTCTCCGTATTTCCCCAAAAAAAGTTATTTTCATTCTCCTGAAAAATCCATAATCTCTTTTGCCTGTATTCTTTACCATTTTCTAACCAGTAATTCATTTTTTTAATCTGATTGTCTTTGTTTTTATTTAAGTTCAGATTCAGATGATTATGATTCTCCACCCGCAATTTGATTGGAAATATCATTTCCCCCAATATTCCATCCAGATAAAGCGCCATCTGGGAAATAAGCTCCGCTGTATGCCTAAAAACACGTGTATTGTCATAGTCCTCATTAAACGGATCGGAACCACTCCATGTACAAAGGCTTTCACTGTGCAAATATTTCTTTCCCAAAGGCACAAAAATTTCAAAACGAGTTCCATATGTTTCGTTTTTTTCGTCAAAATGCTCTGTCGGCACAACGTTTATATACCCCTCATACTGTGCTGAAGCACCAGAGCTAAATGTTATTTCATATCGTTCTCCACTTCTGGTACGCGTAAAGCATTTAAAACTTCCTGTCAATAAAAACGCACTTTGAAGACCAACGCCAAATTCTGCTGTCGGTCGAAGCCAGTTTGGCATCCTTCGTATAGCTTTTATATCTTTCAGACGGCTATTTCCAACTTTTGAAATGGCAATAATACTGTCCTTATCAATACCCGTCCCAAAATCTTTTACAGATACCAGCACGCCATATTCACATTTTTCAGAATGACCTTCTATTATGTTTTTATCATCTTCATCCGTCACATCTGACACTTTTCCCTGACTGTCTCTTTTCTGAATTTTCATTCCAATTTCAATGGGATATTTTTCAAATGCCAACTCTTTATTCATATCTCCTGGTGACTTTTCGCCAACTAATTCACTATTGTAATAGTATGCGGCTGTGCCCAGATAATCGTACCAGTACTGCATTTTTGTAGCATCAATTGCATTCTGCAAGAATTCTCTAAGAAATACGAACCTTCCATCATATAAATTTGAGCCTTCCAATATAGAAAATGCTTTCTTCTGGCTTATGACAAATTGTGCCTTAACCAATTCTTCAGGTATCTGTTTTCCCCTTAAAAACAAATTCACTTCCTTTAATGATGGGAGGCTCCCCTTAAAACCTTCTGGACAGATAGAAGTCCATCTGTATCCCGCCTCATGCAAAATGTCGACAAGCATATCACACTCTCTTCGAACCAGGCGCAGCGCATTTTGACTCTTGCAGTCAGCTTCTATTTCAATCGCATCCGGGCTTATATTTAATCTGCGTATTGCCCTATGTTTATCATAATGGTTTTTTGACGATTCTGAAAATTCCTCCACCAAATCAAAAACCATCGGATGAAAACGGTCGTTATCCATATCCAGCAAGTCCCCAAGCATCAGCAAAACCGATATAAACCTCGGATGATAATAGTCAGAAGCGTATCCGCCATCTTTCCTTGGAAGCTTGTTAATTTCCTCAAACTGGTCGCAAGTATGCATTTGCGCACTGCGGGCAATCGCCAAAAAAATACGCAATGGCATCCCCGCCATTGAAAAGCCAGCTCCCAGCTTATCAGACTGTAATGTCCATTCATATAGCCTTTCTTTTGATTTCTCACCATGCTCTGACCGTCTATAACGACCCATCAGCTCTATTATGGCATAATATACATCCAACTTGGCTCTATATAACTGTTTTAAATATGCTATGCGTTCCTCTTTCCCAAGTTCGTCACTTTTGTAATCAGTACGTTTCAGGACTTTTATAGCCTGCACAACTGTCTCATCACCATCAGTCTCTAACTGGTCAAGCATTTCAATGAACGCTTCATTTTCAATAATCTGCTTCCTATCCTGTTGTGTGATGCACATACCTATATCATGAATATACACTGTATGCAGCAGCACAAAACAATCAGTGGCAGACAGTTGCGCAATTCTTTCCTGTCCTAAAATCATCTCAATATTATTTAACACGGACAGGGCATGTGTCTCATCATGCCTGCTGTATGTAGGAAAAGAGCTAAGCGTAATCTGCAACAGCTGACTAATCCAATGTTTATTTTGATACCATGCATGCCACAAGGTCTCATGCCGCTCCGAATGACCATTTTGCGTTGCATACTTTTCTAACTGCTTCTCTATTGTAAGCGGAATATTGATTTCCATCTCCCTTTCTCCCTTATCAATCCAAGTCTTCTTTTAAAACCTGAAGGAAATCATCGGTATCAAAGAAATCTTTCAATGTTATCTCCAAGCCATCGCATATTTTAATAATAGTGAAAATCCCAGGATTTTTTGTGGAACCATCAACAATATGTAAAAGAGTCGTTAACGGTACTGTTGATTTATACGCCAGCGAGTAATATGAAATTCCTTTTTCCTTGCATAACTTATTAATTCGGTTTGCCAAAATAGATTTCTTATCTTTTGCCTTCATCCAAAATTCCCCCGGTCATAATGTGCCAAATTAGGCAGCGTTTTTAATACTACGCTCGCGTTGTGCTAAAAAATGCCAACAATACTCCTTATAGTATTATTCTAATACACTATTATTGCCAGATATTTCCATATTCGGTAGTGATTCCAAATATGATACCCCGTCATTGACTACTTTCTTCCAGTCACTGACTTCATCCTGACCACCTCTTACTAATTTCCAAACACCGTATTTAATTTTCGCCCAAAAATGTTCTTTGTGTTAAACATGCTCACTACCTTCGAACTCTAGTCTATGCTGACAGGATATGTGCGGGGATGTCATCCCCCCGCAGTTTCCATACCCATTCCGCCCCCATGCCTCTAAAGGTTCAAGCGCTGTCGCTATCTCCTCTGATGTCGGAGCGTTTACACCTGCTGACAGTGCATCCTGTCCGGTAGTGTCGGAATCCCACTAAAGATAATTCTTCATAATATCCCATAATCCATCCTTTAATTTATCAAGCGGCTCATTCAAAATTATTCGCATTTTATAATCATCATCATGGATATAAAACTCACTCATGTCACCCTTGCCAGAAAAAAGAGACTTATAGTAATCTATTATATATTTTTCCTTTTCTGACAGCACACAATCAGAATCAATAATTACAATCATATTTGACAAGATCTTTAGTTGGGCTTTGTAGTATCCCTTTCCATACTTCTGAACCATTTTACCCAACTGAATAAAACTCTCTTTTAGTGATTCAATTTCGAATTCTGTCATAATAAACCTTTCCAGATTCCGAACAGCACCTTGTGAACGGTTCTATTGACTGCTTAAATTTCATTAAAATAATCCACATTTATTTCCAACCATTTGACTTTTAAGTTCGTTCTCATAGTTCTTTGGACAACATGGATATTCTGACTGGCACACAATGGGCATCTGGTTTGACTTATCACAGCCTTATATGGTGTAATTCTTTGTAATTTCTCTTCAAACTTATGCAGTATTACTTCTGTGATTCTATCACTTTTATTCCAATCATCTAAAAGCCTGTCCAATAAATCCAGATACCCATACATCCCATATGTTGGCAAAAATCTCTTTTCACCACTTTCAAGCATAAAACAAACCAATTCATAATTAGAAGGGGCATATTCAGTAAACTTGTTTTTACAGCTTTCACATATACATTTTAATTCATCTATACAAAAATCATTTGCAAAAATCTCCACATATTGACTCATTATCTTTTCCTTTATTAAAGATAATAAAATGAAATATCTTTCAATATCTCAAGGTCCTCTTTATCATATTCTCCTTTTTTACCTTTATTTATTTCTGATAAAATATATTTTACACTGTCTGGGTCTTGTGTAATTAAATTAATTAAATCATTCCTTTCATTTAGATATTTTGTAACTAAATACTTAATGCTTTCAACTAACTTTTTCTCTTCCATTTTAATCTCCTATAATATCAACACTCTTAAAATATATCGTATCTCTATATATAAATTGTTGACAACCACCTTTTCCATATTCCGGATAGCATCTTGTAAACGGTTCTAAGCCTGGACCCTTATCACCATATGCTTTGGGAACATACATTTTATCGATGACCTGCAAAGTATCAAACTCTCCCCTTAATTTACAGTCGCTCCATTCAGGCGCTATCTGAAATGCGTCTTGTGCATTTCTAGCAGAATCAAACTTTTTAAATCCAAAATATGAACCTGGTGCACTCATTGATTTCATTGTCTGTTCTGCATATTTGCTATCCATATATCTATACGCAGTTGATGGAACAACTTCACCTCCAGGTGTCACATAGAAATCTATTCCTTTTCCCACATCCATTCCTTTGCTACTTTGCTTACTCGCACCACCAGAATATTTATCAATGTAATCATTCATGGCTCTGGAATATTTATCAATATAATCGTTCACGGATTTAGCACTATTATCAATATAATCATTTATGGTTATGGCACTGTGATCTATATAGTCATTTATATCGTACTTCTCCGCGGCTGGTCTGGCTTCATGTCCTGTGGGATCCGTATAGCTGACCGGATTGTTATAGCAGTATGTGTACAGGTTCAGTCCGTCGCCATGGTATGTATCTTCCTGTGTGAACCTTGCCGTCACAGGGTTATAGAATCTTGCTTTTAGGTAGTACTGTCCTGTAATCGAATCATACTGTTCACCTGTATATCGGAAACGGTTTTCCACGTTTTCCTCGCAGACGGTTGTCATGCCGAAGGCATCATACACATAATGGTTGCGCACACGTTCTGTCTGTGGCACATTCTGCACATTGTCCTTTCCGTCTGCTACCAGATGGGTGATGCTCCCCAGCTCGTCACTGACATAGTGGTAGTAAGTCTTTGCCTTTTCACTGTCGCAGCTTATTATCGTGTGGCCGCGCAGGAATCTTGATACATAGCCTTCGGCATCGGTCTCCGTCAGGACATCCCTTCCGGCAAATACATAGGAGGCAATCCTTCCGTTTTCCTCAAGCTCCGCCCGCAACCCTTCCCCGTCATAGCGGTTTATCTGCACATTCCCGTCATTTGTCATGGTCTGCACGTTTCGGTTAAAGCTGTCATAATGATATACTGCCCTGTCATCCTGAAGCAGATTTCCTGCCCTGTCATATTCGTATACGGCCGTCTCGCTCGTTTCACCGGACAGTCTTGTTTTCTTTATGAGCCGTCCGCATGCGTCATAACTGTATGTTTCTTCCATGCCCCCTGACGTCCATCTGGTGCGGTTTCCTGCATGGTCATATTCAAAAATATCCTCATATGCAGGATACTCTGCCTTCACAAGCGCATTTACCTCGTTATATGTATACCGCGTCGTGCCGTCAAGTGTCTCCTTTTCCGTCATTCTGCCATTGTTGTCGTAGGTATATTTGTTGCTGGCAAGTATCTGATGTGCACCTGTGTCTCCCCCGATATATGTATGGAGTGATTCCAGATTTTTGTCCACGTCATATGCGTACTCCGTAAAAATGTCACTGCCAATCCGCTGCATTTTCCTGCTGTGGTCAGGATAGTAGCCATATTCCGCAAGGAGCGCCGAGCCGTCATAAATATACTCCAGCAGACCGCAGTCATCATACAGGTAGCGCACACGCTTTCCAGTGTGGTCGGTCATGGCAGTAATGTTCCCATCCAAATCGTATTCGTATCCGACCAGGACTCTGTTCCCGCACCGTTTTTCTTTCAGCAGCCCGGACACATGGTAGCTGTAATCATAACGCTTGCTGCCACCCTCCGCATATGCAAGTCTTCCATCCGGATAATACCCCCATCTCTCGGACTGGTTTCCTCCTGATTCATATCGCCTTGTCAGGCTGTGGTACATGTTATATTCATGGAATGTCTTTATCCCGCGTCTGTCTGTGTGGGCATATATGTTTCCTTCGATGTCATACATCCAGCTTTCGGACGCACCGGATGCATCCGTCCTTGTTTCCAGTTTATTGAGCGCATTGTACTGGTATGTTGTTGTGTTCCCCTCACCGTCGGTCGTCCCGGTGACATTTCCGGCAAAATCATAGGTATAGCGCTCCTTACTTCCGTCTGCCCTGGTGGTTTCTGTCACCCTGCCCCACGGATCCAGGTCAAAATGTGTCCACCTGTCCCCGCCGTCTGCCACTCCTGTAACATTACCCCATACGTCATACGCCATCTTCTGCATGGAACCTCCATGGCTGTACGCCGCGACCCTCCTGCCGGCAAAATCATAAACAAACTTTGCACCTCCACCCGCCGCGTCCTTTATGCTCTCCACTTCCCCATGGTCATTGTAAGCATACTCCTTGTCCACGCCACCGTCCGCATAGGTTCTTCTGACACATCTGCCTTCCGTGTCGTAACAGATCACGATGCCTTTTGCATCCCTGCCATATTTTGCATACAGGTTCGGTGTGACTTTTCTTATTATCCTGTCATTCCTGTCATAGAAAAACAATGTGCTCCCGCCTGCCTTGTCTGTATGCTGCACAAGCCTGCCTTTCACGTCAAATGTGTTGACAGTGCCAAGTCCGTCCCTGTCCCCGATCCTTATTATGTTTCCTGCCCTGTCATATTCATATGTGATTTTATTGTCTATTCCCCCGCCTTTCTCCAGATGTTCTTCCCTTACAAGACGTCCTGCGACATCATACGCCCTCATTATACGGTTTCCGCCGGGCGTTTCTATTTCCGTCAGGTTGCCGTTTCCATCATACCGGAAGCTTGTCCGCGCAAACACCCTGCCACAGCCTTTTTTGTCCGTACTCTGCTCCATGCATGCAAGCCAGCCGTTCCTGTTGTACTGGTATTTTATAAGCCTGTCCGTATGCTGGTTTATCCGCACCCTTTCCGTAATTTTTTGGTGATATGCATTATATCCGTACTCCACGCATGCACCCGTGCTGTCGCTTACTCTGGTTATCCGGTTCTGTCTGTCATATTCCTTACGAATTATAAGGATGCGCCCGGATGCCGATGTCTCCCCCTGTGGATCCAGATACCTCTTTTCTTCCGTCAGGTTGCCGCATCTGTCATAGGCATACTTCACAAGGCGGTATTTCACTTCCTGCGCGTCATCTGTCTCTACCGGGGTTCTCTGTTCCGTAACCCACCCTGCAAGGTTGTAACGATAGATGACACCCGCACGGTCTTCATCACATTCAGCGGTGCCATACCCCTTGCTTCCGATTTCTTTTATGACACGTCCTGCCATGTCATATACATACCTTTTTTTGACATTTCCCAGCGTGTCGGTTACCTGTACCAGCCTGCCCGCACTGTCATATTCATAAGACTGTCCTGCACCATCCGCTCCGTCCTGTTCATATTCCTCTGCATTGATTTCCTTTGTGATTCTTCCGCAGGCATCATACAGGTACTTTTTTGTCCCGCCCGTGGGGTAACAGATGTCCGTCCTGTTTCCGTCAGTATCGTAGTGGAACGTGATTCCCTCCCCATCTTTTTTATCCGCATCATAACAGTCCGGGTTGATCAGTTTTGTCAGTTTTCCGTCACTGTTCACATGTACTGCCCGCACATTGCCCAGCTCGTCCGTCACCCCGACAAGGTGGTCCATTGCGTCATACTGATAGGTTTCTGCCGCATATTCCCCTGATTTTACCTGTTCCGGTCGGATAAGGGCTACCTTGTTCCCGGTAACATCATACCGGTATCTGGTCGTGTTCCCCTCCTCGTCCGTCACTGCCGTTATAAATCCAAGCGCGTTGTACGCATATTCTATGTTTCCGCGTGCACTTGCCGTTGCCATGTTTCTTCCAAGTTCGTTCAGGCTGTAGTGGATTTCATTCCCCTCGCTGTCGCTGTACTGTGTCGGGTGCCGGAACAGCGTTTCATATTTCCATGTCTTTGTATTCCCATTCGCATCCGTTTCGGACAGGAGCCTTCCGTGGGAATCGTAGGTGTAACCGCACTCTGCCCAGACATCCTGCTCTATCTGCTCCCTCCGGCACAGGATGATGCCCTGCGCATTCTTTTTATATCTGGTGACACGTCCCATGTTGTCAGACACCGTGACCAACATCCCTTTTTTGTCATAGGAATACTGTGTCTTCAGCCCGGAAGGCAGTTCCTCCGACAGAATGCTGCCGTTTTCGTCGTACGTCCTGTATATCGTGCTTCCGCACCGGTCTTTCTCCATGATGACACATTCGTTTGCATCATACTCCTTAATCTCCTCCGTGTTGTCCGCATGGATGGTTTTCCAGACAAGCTGCTCCCTGTTATAACAGTATGTGACCCTGCGGCCGTTGGACATCGTGGTAACAGTGTTCTGCCTGTTCGCATCATCATACATAAAAATGTATTCTTCCCCATCTGCCGTCTGCTGGCGCGTGACCCTTCCCCTGCGGTCATACTGGTTTTGTACATAGCATTTGCCTGCCTCGTTTGTGATATGTGTCAGATAGCCCTCCGGCGTATAACGGTATGTAACCCGCCCGCCGTTTGGTCCGTTTTCCTCCACCAGGAGGTCATCCCTGTACCGGAATGTGCACTTTCTTTTCGCACTGTCCTCGACTGCGGCAAGCCTGTCCCCTTCATATGTAAAATAAATTTCCAGTCCGCTTGTCAGGGATATCTGCACGACCTTGTTTCCCTCATACATATAATGGGCCTTGTTTCCGCAGCAGTCCTCCGTCACTGTCAGGTTTCCGGATACCTTATCATAGGTATAGGTGTCACCCTTCAGCGCATCCTTCAGCACATACTGGCTGTCTTCCTCACGCAGGGTATGGCGTTTCCGGTTCCTGCGGGTGTTCTCCCAGTTTCCTTCCTGGCACGTAAATTCCTCCGCGTGCATGTCCGGAAGGATTATCCTGACATGGTTGTGCGAAATATGCGCATGACTTTCCACGTTGTACTTCCAGTATCTGCCCAGCATGCCTGCTCGCTTCATGGAAGTGGAGCTATAGGTGCGCACGAGCCTGAAGTCATCCCGTATGTCGGGCACAATCAGGTCTGTATATGCGACGCTCAGTCCGCCTGTTATGACATCGACCGGGTCTGCTGTGGTTGTCCTGCTGTGGGTTATGTTGGCATCTGTGTCGGGGAGATTGGTTTTAGGGGCGTCTACTTCTGGCGTTTTAGAATTGTCTACATCAGTTGGTGCACCCCTTTTAAAGTCTCTTGTTCCTTGATAAACACCCAATCCTATATCAACAGTTTGAAGTAGCCAAAGCATAACTTCATTGACATCTATTTCATCATAATTTCCTGTTTTTATAGCTAAAACAATTGATGTAATAACATCTTTTGACTGATAACACCATACTGCCGTTCTTGAAGCTGTGGATAAAGTAGTAGTTACAACAGTAAACGTCCTAAATGTAGTATTCGCACTATTTATCCTTTTAGCACTTTTTCCAACGCACCCTAAAATTGGTATAGCTGATAACACTGCCCCTGCATAATCCCCTCTAAGCAGTGAAAAACCTGCGCATATCCCCAATCCTATAGCAGCCCCAACCGGTCCACAGAATATACAACACACAGTTGCCAAAATATCAAGTCCAACAGCAATATAATTTAAAGCTGTATCCCATCCACTTTTAACCGAATCCGAAACGATTTCATACCCTGTATTTTTTGAAAGTCCCATCCAATTCAGTACGTCAGCATTGATGTATATCACAGACTGTCCTCCCAGCCCCAAATACAAAATAGCATCACCTGCTGACAGCATTATCTTATCCCCATAAATGCATACTGTACCATTTTCAAACGTTTCACTCTCATCATGAACTGTTACTTCATTCTTATTTCCCCAAAAGTCGTATAAAATCATTGATTTCCCTAAATTTAAAAAACTGTTTCCTATGTCTTCGCCTAACTCTTTTACCTCCTGAATTCTTTCATCTTTTAAAAGTGCCAAATCCCCTATTAAGTCCTTGCCGCCATCTGAATACCAACGCCTTATTTTGCCTCCATATGCCTTCTCATCTCCATTTGCTGCATCATATATCTGACCTTCCATATCACACCGTGCTTTTGCACGATCCTGTATCGTTTCTGTTATTTTTTGTATATCCAATTCATCCTTATATGTTGATACAATAGAAATGTCCTGCAAAGAACGAATTACCACAGCTCCTGTTGCGTGGACATTAATTCCTGCACTGTTGTCCAATTCCAAAGACACTTTAGATATCTCACTTTTTGTTCCCTGTTCCCTATTTGCAGTCAGCGCCAAGGAGTCCATGTTAAAGCGAATCATGTTATCAAGCGAGGTTATTGCCTTATCCATAGGAGTCTCAAAAAACAAGTCACTACAGTCACTCCTTATGCTCCCCAAAATGACAGCTTCCCCCATATTATCCACATACGCAAATATCCTGTCTCCCTCATCAGGCATACAGTAAAAAGAATTATTAAATACTGTTTCATAAGGAAGTTCCATCGCCGTTGCCTTATCCTGACTGTCATCCACATCAAATTTCACTTTTACGGACGTACCGTTTACCTCTATCACTTCTCCGGTCAATATTCTTGACTCCAGTAAAGCGCCTGATGCATTTCGATACAATGGTCTGCTGTCAGCTGAATTCTGTAGTTCGACCTTAGAAACCAGCACGCCTTGTTCCGATGAAATACTACAATTTTTTATTATTCGGTCGGACACGCCGTTACCTGCCATTACATCCCGATTAGATGTCTGCACTATGTCCCCAGTAAACTGGCAGGTGTTAAAGTCAGCTGCTTCATTGCTGCTCACATCCCTCATTTCTCCCAAATCTTTGTACACTTCCAGCAGAATACCGTCACTCCCCAGTTCGACATTTTTGACCGACTCTGAACCTACCTGTATCACAATGCCTTCCATTGATACATTGCTGTATATATCCAGCCCATATTGATTGGCTATCCTTATGATAAATTTCCAGTCCGTTTCACCATCCTGTACGACCACCGAAGGAATCTGCTTATCGTTCCCTACCACTATAACTGCACCATATTCAGACATAACTGCATTCAATATATCCTGAAGCGTCTTAGATGCATCCTGAAAGGTTCTGCTCCTTGGTTCTTTATCAGCCTCTATTGTCATTCCTTTTCCAACCAACTCCAGTTCTGCATAGGCAGACATTTGCGCAATGCGACTGTTTGTACATATCCCGCAAAACATCAGTTTATCTTTTTTATCTTTCACAAGTATTCTATTGCCTGTCCTGTCCTCCTCGTTTACAAAAATTTCATCTTCTTCAAGGCGCAGCCTGCATATAAACATACCATGCTCATTTGCTGCCGTATTTATTTTAAGTGACAATATGCTTTGGTAGCTCCCAGCGCCTTCAATTATTATGTCCGTTAATGCTGTCATCATTTGATTTTCCATACTCTTTCCCTACCAATCCCTGTTCAGTATATCCACAAACTGCTGTGACATATTTATAAATTCTTTTCCTCTTGTTTCTGCCTCGATAAGATCATATCTTCCTCTCGTGACAACTCGAATCCTATTCTGTTTATTATGAATGCAAAAGCTACAATTCACATGATCAATATACGCTTTGTCCTTTGAGTAATACACCTCTACCTTTGCATTATCAATAAAATGCAGTGGCAGATAATGTATTGTGAATGGATTAAACATGCATAAATATGCCAGTTCTTTACCAGCGCAATCAATCCATAATGTCGTCCACTGTGCTTCCATACGATATGAAGTTATAAAACCATTCTTTACTCCTCTTCGTTTATTTATAACATAGATAAAAGGCATCCCCATAAGATACAAGACCACATAAAACAAAAGAAGCACCAGCACCAGCCACCCCGGACAATATGAAAAAATGCATAACGGTCCATCCACTACTGCCCAAAACATAAATGTCGTGCATATAAGATAAAAGTAATTAATCTTCTTCATGTTCCCTCCATTCTGGCTAGATTGACTTCCGCCTTTTATTGAGTATATCCGCAAATTCCTGTACTTCTTGAATCAGTTCTTTCCCATATGTATCTGTCCCTATCCATGCACGCTGGTATCTTCCGCTTGTCTTTATTCGAAATGAATGTCTCCTTCCATCAACATATAAACGGAAACTCAGATATGAAATATACTCCTTATGACTAAAATATCGTACTTTTATGTCTGCATCATGTACATGGCTCATTGACACATATTGCACTTTAAAGGGATTGAACATACATAAACATGCCAGTTCATTATGCTGTGCATCTATCCAAAACATTGACCATTCGAACTTGTACTGATGCGTAATGCAAAAGTTATCCTTTACCCCTTTCTTTTTCACTACTGCATAAATTATATTCTGAGAAAACAAAAAATAGAGTACATAAAGCGGACTAATTATCATATAGCCTAATCCAATCGTCATTATTATTTCTTTCATGAATATTATCATTGCACACATCATCACAATTAAAATAATGTAATATATATAATTAATTTTCTTCATACTATCACCCAATATATCCTAATTTCAGATTTAACAAGTAACCATTGCTATAATTCTATTCAGAATCTGGATTACTTTTAACTTCTGAAACCTTGATGATTCCACCATAATAACAAGTTAGTTCACTGGCATCTGTTATAGCCGGCACTCCTTCTATAAAATTTTTGTCACTTACCTTTTTCCATGCAATATCGGTCTGTGGTTCACACAAATACCCTTCATTTAGATGCAGCACCTTGCCTATCCCATCAACCACATCTCCAATCTGTCCTATTCTTTTACTATCAGCTCCAATTATCTTATTGTATGGAGATTTACAGCGCCCAAAATGCGTAATATTTTCCCCGACAATATGATCATTTGCGTTCATTATTGGACATAATACAGAATTATCCTTATCAGCCACATTATATAAAATTCCATGATCCGTCTTTACATTTAAATAATTTTCCTGTGTGCCATAAGAGCACTCTGCCTTCAGTAACCTGTATGTATAATTCTCACCCATTATTTTATCCTCACTTCCTCAAAATCTACACCGTATGGACTTCTACGAACAATACTTTCTACTACAGCCATTGAAACCATAATTCTGTTCTCAAGAATATTCGCCACCTTAAACACATCCATATCCGGTATATTTCTGCTGTCCAAAACTAACTTTTTTACCGTTCCATCAGGCAGGAGTTCGCTATCTCCGCTAAGACATATATATTCAGGTATACTTGGAAGCCAATAGTATGCTGATATTTTCTTCTCCTTTATTGTAGGATACAGCTGTATTCCTTTGAAGCAAATATCCTTATCACTCGGCATATACATCTGTAAAACATGCCGAACCACCTCGCTGACCATAAATGACGGCTGCTCTAAAATATCTGGCAACTCTATATTGTGCTCATAATCATAGTACGCAACATACGTATCCTCTAAAGTATCAAATACCTCTTTGGATATGTTGTACGAAAACGGCTTTTTTTCAAGCCAGATAAACTTTGGAGCGTAGTGTACTTCCCCGCCCTGCTTTATTTGATAATATTTCATTCCTTTGCCTCCTTTACCGATTCTACATCACCATCATATATGCATTCCTTAAAATCACATTCCTCTTTGTCCACATTAGTAAAACTCACCCCATCCATTACGACACCCTTAAACTCCGTTTTTTTACAAATATCCACAAGTCTTCCATTTTTAGTAACTATTCCACTTTTACAAAAAACTTCGTTAAAAGAAACCTTTTTTAATTTTCCATTTAACCATGTACATCCACTTATCTTACCATCCGAAACTGACACATTTTCAAAATAGCAGTCTATAAACTGACAATCCGTAAAATCACATCCAGTCATATTGACATCCTTAAAAAT
>Ga0224483_100357_pt1 | contig 14015 bp, 26 predicted proteins | sample hydfratestSal1_FD_181453 | JGI IMG/M metagenome (GOLD analysis project Ga0224483, IMG submission 181453) | Metatranscriptome of mouse feces microbial communities from Columbus University, Ohio, United States - Sal1 (Metagenome Metatranscriptome) ... | reverse complement strand
GGTTCTTGCGTTTGTCTTGGTCTTCTGGCCGCGGCAGGGAAGGCTCTTTCTGTGGCGGATGCCTCTGTAGCAGCCGATCTCCTGCAGCCTCTTGATGTTTAAAGCGATCTCTCTGCGAAGATCACCTTCTACGGTCTGCGTATCGGCGATCACGGCAGCAATGTTCTTCACTTCCTCGTCGGTCAGATCCTTTACGCGAGTGTCAGGATTTACACCGGCCTCGGCAAGAATCCGGTTCGAGCTTGCTCTGCCGATTCCGTAAATGTACGTCAATCCGATTTCGACACGTTTTTCTCTTGGTAAATCAACACCTGAAATACGAGCCATGAGTGTACCTCCATAATGAATTAGTAGAAATAAAACTGCTGGCATGGACAACGCCCTCTGGCGAGTCATACCAAAGCCGCGCGAAAAAAATATGGGCAGTCAAGCGGCATCAGCCCTGTCTTTGTTTGTGTTTAGGATTTTCGCAGATTACTCTGATACTGCCTTTTCTTTTAATGATCTTGCATTTTTCGCAAATCGGTTTTACTGACGATCTTACTTTCACAGTAATTCTCCTTTCCTTCGTAGTCCGCATGCTTCCATTCTTTGGGACACACACCAAGTCCAAAAAACCGGCAGGTCTGCGGTCTTACGGTTTACCTGCCTGTATATAAAGCTCTCTAAAGCGGTGGTCAGCAAATTTACCACGCTCGAACAGGCGTGATCCATTCCTATTTTTGCCGCAAAAGGGCATAATACAAGCGTTCCAACAAAGTTCGCTCAAAAATTATAACACCTTTCCCCTGGGAAATCAAGCATTTTCTAAATCTTTTTGCCATATCATTTATCTCTCCAGATGATTCTGCCCTTTGTGAGATCGTATGGAGATAATTCCAAAGTAACCTTATCGCCCGGCAGAATCCGGATAAAGTTCTGTCTCAGCTTGCCGCTGATATGGGCAAGTACTCTGTGACCGTTTTCCAATTCTACCTGGAACATGGTATTTGGCAGCTTCTCCACTACTGTACCTTCGATTTCTATTACATCGGCTTTTGACATCTCTTCCCTCCTAAACCAATTTGTGCTCATATTCATAAATGGCACGCTTTATCATTTCATTACTGATCGGTTTCTTTTCCTCTATCATAAATTTGATCGTTTCATCTGTCTTCCTGATTATTTGAATATGCTTTTTATTTTTCTTCTTAGGAGCCTCCACCGGCTTTAACCGGCCATCTGTCAGATAAACATATTCTTCATTCTCTTTTATTATGATATAAAGTTTCCCCATATCATGTCCGGCTTTTGATGTGGCAAACATTCCAGTCATACAACAAACCCCTATTCACACTTTCCGCTCATTGTCAGAATCTCCGGTTCTCCGTCAGTAATCAATATGGTATTCTCATAATGCGCCGACAGAGAACCGTCCTCTGTCACCACAGTCCAGTCATCATCCAGCCATTCCACATCCGCCCGTCCCATATTAATCATGGGTTCAATGGCAAGCGTCATGCCTGCGCGCAAAAGCAGCCCTTTCCGTTTCTGTGCAAAATTGGGGACCTGCGGATCTTCGTGAAGTTTCAGCCCGATTCCATGCCCCACCAGATCCCGGACAATGCCATAGCCAAAGGGTGTAACATAGGCATCTATTGCGTTGGATATATCAAAGAGGTGATTGCCGGCTCTGGCCAGTTTTATGCCTTCAAAAAAGCTCTGTCTCGTTACTGTGATCAGCTTTCCGGCCTCCTCAGAAATCTCACCTACCCCGAAAGTCCTTGCCATATCGGAATGATACCCTTTATGAATCAGCCCTGCATCCAGGCTGACAATATCTCCCTCCTGCAAAATATGCGCCTCATGGGGAATCCCATGGACCACCTCATCATTGACAGACACACAGATGGATGCGGGATAACCATTGTAATTCAGAAAATTGGGTTCACACCCGTGGGCCCGGATCAATTTTTCTCCCAGCCTGTCAATTTCCTTTGTGGAAATCCCCGGTCTGATCGCTTTTTCCAGTTCAGAAAATACATCTTCCAGCAATCGGGCTGACTGCCGCATCAATTCTATTTCTCTTGCCGATTTAATGGATACAGCCATTTTTACCTCCTGCAGAACGTTCGCTCACTTTTATTTCCCCAAAATATTGATGATTTCCGTAAATACATCCTGCATCGCTGCCGTGCCGTTTATTGTTCTTAAAATACCTTTTTCCTGATAATACTCAATCAGTGGCTGCGTCTGTTCATGGTATACATCCAGCCGTTTCTTTACGGTTTCCAGTTTATCATCATCGCGGAGTACCAGTTCTTTTCCGCATCCGTCGCATATTCCCTCCTGCCTGGGCGGAATATGTACGATATGATAAGTCGCGCCGCATGTCGGGCAGGCCCGTCTGCCGGTCATTCTGCCAATAATATGTTCATCCGGTACATCCACATTAATTGCATAATCAATGGCATCCCCCAGTTCAGCCAATGCTTTATCCAATACTTCCGCCTGTGGAATGGTACGCGGGAAACCATCCAGTATAAAACCGTTCTGGCAGTCCTCCTTGCCGACTCTGTCCAGTAAAATCTTTACGGTCAGTTCGTCCGGTACCAGAAGCCCCTGATCCATATAGCTTTTTACTTCCTTTCCCAGTTCTGTTCCTTCTTTGATATTTGCCCTGAAAATATCTCCGGTGGAAACATGGGGCATACCGTATTGATCGGCAATCATTTTAGCCTGTGTTCCCTTTCCTGCACCGGGTGCGCCCAACATAATAATCTTCATTCCAAATCCTCCTAAATTACGCAAAATACTGACCTTTCGTAACCAAACATATCTGATCATGCAAGTACAGGGACAGCGCATCCCTGCTCTGTCCCAAAATTTCAGCAACAGTTCAGACAAGTTGAACTGTTACCTGCAAAAAGCTATGAACATCGCCTTCGGCGATGGGCTTTCTGCACGCCTGAATCCTTTTCTTACGGTATGCGCAGTAGATGCGCATACCTGTCTGAATTGTTACAAACTCCATACACTTTCAATCAGTCATTCAAAAATCCTTTATAATTACGCACAAGCATCTGTGATTCAATCTGCTTAATCGTCTCCAGAACAACGCTGACTATAATAATCAGACTCGTCCCGCCAAAGGAAACACTTGCATGGAACACACCATTAAAGAAAAACGGCACAACTGCCACAAGCGTAAGTCCGCATGCACCGATGAAAATAATATAATTTAAAATTTTTGTCAGATAATCGCTGGTTGGTCTGCCAGGTCTGATACCCGGAATAAAACCGCCCTGCTTTTTCATGTTGTTAGCGATTTCCAACGGGTTAAACGTAATGGACGTGTAAAAATAGGCAAAAAAGATTACCAGTACCACATACAGAATCAGTCCTATGGAATATCTGAGCTGCCCCGGATTACACCAGTTACCCGTATTCAATCCTTTTAAAATCTCTCCCCAGATACCTGTTCCCCGATACCCGAAGAAAGAACAGATAATAATGGGAAACTGCATCAGAGAAGATGCAAAGATAATCGGAATCACTCCGGCTGTGTTGATCTTCAGGGGAATGCTGGAAGCCTGTCCTCCCACCATTTTCCTTCCCTGTATCTTTTTCGCATACTGTACCGGAATTCTCCGGACACCATCGTTTAGAAGAATAACCAGCACAATCATACCGATAACAATTGCCAGAATAATCAGAGAAGATACCACGCCCACCGCAATGGATTTGCCTTTCACAAACTGTTCATACAGGCTGTGGAAATCCTGCGGAAGCCTGGAAATAATATTGATAATCAGAACGATGGAAATACCGTTCCCAACACCATGCTCTGTAATTCTTTCACCAATCCACATAAGAAATGCGCTGCCCGCAACCAGTGTGCTGACAACCGAAATGACATTCAATGCATTATACTGTTCCAAAAGCCCCGATCTTCCAAAGCCCACTGCCATGGCAACAGATTCAATCAAAGCAAGCGCAATCGTCACATAACGGGTAATGGAAGCCAGTTTCTTCCTTCCGTCTTCGCCGTCTTTCTGCATCTCCTCCAGCTTAGGGATCGCAATGGTCAAAAGCTGGATAATAATGGAGGATGTGATATACGGCGTAATGTTCAAAGCAAAGACAGACATATTCAGGAAAGAGCCGCCGGTAATGGCATCCGCAAAACCCATTGCCTCACCGACATGCATACTAAACCATTCCCTGACATAATCTCTGTTCACCCCCGGCACGGGAAGCTGTGACCCGATACGGATCACAACCAGCATTGCCAGCGTATATAAAATCTTTTTTCGGATTTCTTTGACTTTAAACGCATTTTTCAGTGTTTTAAGCATTAAATCACCTCTGCTGTTCCACCAAGCGCCTCAATCTTTTCTTTCGCAGATGCACTGAACGCATTTGCTTTCACATTAAGCTTCTTGGTAAATTCTCCATTTCCGAGGATCTTTACTCCGTCTCTGGGATTCTTTACAATGCCTGCCGAAATCAATGCTTCCACGTCAACGGTCGCACCGCTGTCGAATCTTTCCAGTGCTGACAAATTGATGCCGACGATCTCCTTTGTATTTCTGTTTGTAAAACCTCTCTTGGGAATACGCCTGTATAAGGGCATCTGTCCACCTTCAAAGCCCGGTCTGGGTGCGCCTGAACGAGCTTTCTGACCCTTATGGCCTTTACCGGCTGTCTTGCCGTTTCCCGAACCGTGTCCACGGCCGCGTCTGAAACTGTCGCTGTGTTTTGACCCTTCTGCAGGTTTTAAATTGGATAAATCCATGATGACACCTCCTTTATGCTGTTATGCTTCTTCTACCTTCACCATATATGATACCTGTTTGATCATGCCTCTGGTTGCATCATTGTCCGGCAGTTCCACTGTCTTATTCATTTTTCTCAGCCCCATTGCTTCAATGGTCTTTTTGTGTTTCGGAACAGCACCTATGGGAGATTTCACCAAAGTCACTTTTAACGTATTTGCCATTTCAGTCTCCTCCTTAACCAAGAATCTCTTCAATAGACTTTCCACGGTTCCTTGCTACTTCTTCAGGAGTTTTCAACTGACGCAGACCCTCGATTGTTGCAAGCACAACATTCTGTTTGTTGTTGGAACCCAGACATTTTGTACGGATGTTCTTAATACCTGCAAGCTCACACACATTACGCGCAGGACCGCCGGCAATAATACCGGTACCTGCTGCAGCTCTCTTCAAAAGAACGCTTGCAGAACCATATTTACCGATAAAGTCATGGGTAATGGAATTGTTCTCATCCAGCGCCACTGTGATGATATGCTTCATTGCATCTTCTTTTCCCTTGCGGATCGCTTCCGGAATTTCTACAGCCTTGCCAAGTCCAGCGCCTACATGTCCGTTGCCGTCACCAACAACCACCAGAGCGGTAAAACGCATATTACGTCCGCCCTTTACGGTTTTTGTTACACGCTTGATGGCAACAACTTTATCATTCAACTCTAACTGGCTTACATCTATGATTGTGTTCTTCATGCTTCCTTCTTCCTTTCCTAGAATTTCAGGCCAGCTTCTCTGGCTGCCTCAGCTAATGCTGCGATTTTTCCGTGATATATAAAGCCGCCCCGGTCAAAGACAACTTCCGTAATCCCTTTTTCAATTGCCCTTTTTCCAATCACAGTGCCAAGATATGCTGCCGCTTCGACATTATTGGTTTTTTCAAGCTCCGCCTTTACATCCTTTTCAAGCGTGGAAGCGGCGAGTAACGTATGACCAGCCGTATCGTCAATAATTTGAGCATACATGTGATTATTGCTTCTGAACACTGCCAAACGCGGTCTCTGCGCAGTACCACTGAAACGGTTACGTATTCTCTTATGCTTTTTCATGCGGACTTCCGCTCTTGATTTCTTGTTAACCATTTTCACACTCTCCTTATCTCTTATTTCTTACCGGTCTTACCAACTTTACGTCTGATTACCTCATCAGCATACTTGATACCCTTGCCCTTATACGGTTCAGGTCTTCTCTTGTCTCTGATTTCAGCCGCGAACTGGCCAACTTTTTCTTTGTCAATGCCCTTGACGATAATTACGTTCTGACCTTCAAGAACAGTCTCAATGCCTTCCGGATCTTCCATTTCCACCGGATGGGAATATCCTAAAGATAAGGTTAATTTCTTACCGGCTTTTGCCGCTCTGTAACCTACACCGTTCACTTCCAGTTTCTTCTGATAACCTTCCGTAACCCCCACAACCATATTGTTAATCAGGGTTCTTGTAAGCCCATGCAGGGACTTCATTTTCTTTAAATCATTCGGTCTGGAAACCACAATGGTTTCACCTTCCATCTTAATTTCCATCTCTGATGGCAGTACTCTTTCCAGAGTCCCTTTGGGACCTTTTACAGTCACTTTATTATTTTCTGCAATTTCTACAGTTACGCCTGCAGGAACCGCGATTGGCATTCTTCCTATACGTGACATGCCCGTACCTCCTGTAAATTTATGTTGATTGATGAATTACAATATTGACAAAACTACCACACAAATGCAAGCACTTCGCCGCCTACGTGAAGTTCTCTCGCCTTTTTATCCGTAACGACACCCTGGTTTGTAGAAACGATTGCCACACCAAGACCACCCAATACCTTAGGCATATCCTCCTGGCCTGCATATACACGAAGTCCCGGTTTGGAAATTCTCTTCAGACCTGTAATGATTTTCTCATTCTTATCTGCACCGTATTTCAGTGTGATGCGGATTGTCTTAAAGCTGCCGTCTTCGATTATATCAAATTTCTTTATATAACCTTCGTCCAAAAGAATCTGTGCAATGGCCAGTTTCATTTTAGAAGAAGGAATATCCACAGTATCATGTTTTGCAGTGTTTGCGTTACGGATTCTTGTAAGCATATCTGCAATAGGATCACTCATTGTCATTTAGATTTACCTCCTTGATTTTTGTCTGTGTCGCGCACCAGACTCGTAAATACCTCGTCAAGTGTGCCGGGGTAGTTCTTTTCGCTAAGCTCGACAATACCTCGCTAAGCTCTAAGAACGACTTTCGCACTAGACTCGTAAATACCTCGTCAAGTGCTCAATGTCACCAGCTTGCTTTTTTGACGCCGGGGATCTGGCCTTTGTATGCCAATTCACGGAAGCAAATTCTGCAGATTCCGTATTTCCGTAAATATGCATGTGGACGACCACAGATTTTGCAGCGGCTGTATGCTCTTGTGGAAAATTTCGGTTTGCGCTGCTGTTTGATCTTCATTGCTGTCTTAGCCATGAATTTACCTCCTTTTATTTAGCAAACGGCATATTAAATAATCTCAATAATTCACGGGCTTCTTCGTCTGTTTTCGCTGTTGTGACAAAGATAACGTCCATACCTCTCACTTTGTCGATCTTATCATATTCAATCTCCGGGAAGATCAGCTGCTCTTTAATACCAAGGGCATAGTTGCCTCTTCCGTCAAACGCATTGGGATTTACGCCTCTGAAGTCACGCACACGGGGCAGAGCCAGGTTAATCAGACGATCCACAAACTCATACATCTTCTCTCCGCGGAGTGTTACTTTACACCCAATCGGCATACCTTCCCTGATCTTAAAGTTTGCAATGGAATTCTTTGCTTTGGTAATAATGGGTTTCTGTCCTGTAATCTTTTCCATATCTCCCATTGCAGATTCCAGTACTTTTGCATTGTCTTTTGCTTCGCCAACGCCCATGTTGAGGACGACTTTTTCGAGTTTCGGTACTTCCATGCAGTTTTTATATCCAAACTTTTTGGTCATGGCATCCATGATCTCGTTTTTATAAATATCTCTCAGTCTACTCACTGTCCAGACCTCCTTTCCTGAAATTAATCAATCACATCGCCTGTGGATTTTGCAAAACGAACTTTTTTATCGTTTTCGATCCTGAAGCCGATTCTGGTTGCTTTTCCCTTATGAACATACATCACGTTGGAAATATCAATCGGAGCTTCCTTCTGGACAATTCCGCCGTTCTGGTTTGCTGCGGAGGGCTTTGTATGTTTTGTAATAATATTGACGCCTTCCACCAGTACCCTGCCCTTTTTGCGGTCAACAGAGATTACTTTTCCTTCTTTACCATTATCTTTTCCGGCAATCACTCTGACGTTATCGCCTTTTTTGATTTTCATTGTAGACATTCAGGCACCTCCTTATAATACTTCCGGAGCCAGAGAAACGATCTTCATAAACTGTTTTTCACGAAGTTCTCTTGCTACCGGTCCAAAAATACGGGTTCCTCTGGGGGTCTTATCCTCCTTGATAATAACAGCGGCATTCTCGTCAAATCTGATATAGGAACCATCCCTGCGGCGGGCGCCTTTTACAGTACGCACAACTACGGCTTTTACTACATCGCCTTTTTTAACAACACCTCCGGGCGTTGCATCTTTAACGGTAGCAACGATAATATCACCGATTGCTGCATATCTTCTTGTAGATCCACCCATAACCCTGATGCATAAAAGCTCTTTCGCACCGGTGTTATCAGCGACCTTCAGTCTGCTTTCCTGCTGTATCATGCCAATTCTCCTTCTATTTCTTCTATGTCTGGAAAAACTATTTCACCTTTTCTACGATTTCAACGAGTCTCCAACGTTTGTCTTTGGAGAGCGGCCTTGTTTCCATAACTTTTACGGTATCACCGATGCTGCATTCGTTGTTTTCATCGTGTGCTTTCAGCTTGTAAGTTTTCTTTACGATTTTATTGTAAAGTGCATGTTTCACATGGTTTTCAACAGCCACTACGATTGTTTTATCCATCTTATTACTGGTAACTTTACCAGTACGGGTTTTTCTTAAATTTCTTTCCACTATGATTCTCCTTTCTGCGCCAAACACAATTCACACGTCAGGCCTGTGTCTTACTTTTCTCAGTAATAATCGTCTGGATCCTTGCAATGTTCTTTCTGACTTCCCTGATCCTTGCCGTATTATCCAACTGATTTGTTGCGTTCTGGAATCTCAAATTGAAAAGTTCTTTTTTAGCAGCCACTAATTCCTGCGCTAATTCTGCAGCTGATTTTGTCTTTAAATCTTCTACATACTTATTAATTTTCATTTGATGCACCGCCTTCCAAGTCTGCTTTAGAAACAATTTTACATTTGCATGGAAGCTTATGTGTAGCAAGACGTAACGCTTCTTTTGCGATTTCTTCCGATACACCGGAAATCTCGAACATCACGCGTCCTGGTTTCACCACTGCTACCCAGTATTCAAGAGTACCTTTTCCGGAACCCATACGTGTTTCAGCCGGTTTTGCCGTCACGGGCTTATCCGGGAAAATTTTAATCCAGACCTGGCCGCCACGTTTGATATAACGTGTCATCGCAATACGGGCTGCTTCAATCTGATTGGACTTGATCCAGCATGGCTCCGTTGCAACAATACCATATTCACCATAAGTAATCGTATTGCCCCTCATAGCTTTACCTGCCATGGAACCGCGGAACTGTTTACGACGTTTTACTCTTTTAGGCATTAACATTATTTATCGCTCCCTTCCTTGTTTCCTTTCGTAGGTAGTACCTCGCCTTTGTAGATCCATACCTTAACGCCAACTTTACCATATGTGGTGTCGGCTTCTGCAAATCCATATTCAATATCAGCACGAAGGGTCTGAAGCGGAATCGTACCTTCGCTGTAAAATTCGGTACGGGCCATATCAGCGCCGCCAAGACGTCCCGAAACAGAAGTCTTAATACCAAGCGCACCCATTTTCATGGTTCTGCCCATGCAGGATTTCATTGCACGACGGAAAGATACACGGTTTTCCAACTGCTGTGCGATATTCTCCGCTACAAGCTGCGCATCTCTGTCAGGTTTTTTGATTTCCTTAATATCCACCAGTACTTTCTTGTCTGTCAGTTTGGTAAGTTCTTTTTTGGTAACTTCAATCTTTTCTCCGCCTTTACCGATGACAACACCCGGTTTCGCCGTGAAAATAATTACTTTCACTCTGTCAGATGCTCTTTCAATTTCAATTTTGGAAATTCCCGCATCATATAATTTCTTTTTCAAAAACTTTCTGATATTATAATCTTCTACCAGAAAATCGGAAAATTCAGCATCAGAAGCATACCATCTGGAATCCCAGTCCTTAATAATGCCCACTCTCAGGCCATGAGGATTAACTTTCTGTCCCATTATCTTTCCTCCCGTCTTTCATCAAGCACAACTGTAATATGGCTCATTCTCTTCTCAATTCTGTAAGCCCTGCCCTGTGCCCTCGGTCTAACTCTCTTCATTGTAGGTCCTTTGTTCGCATAGCACTCTGCAATATAAAGATTATCCCTGTTCATGCCGTTGTTGTTCTCGGCATTGGCAATCGCTGACTCCAACAGTTTTTTAACCAGGCCCGATGCGTATCTGGGATTGTATTCCAGAATACCGAGTGCGGTCGTTACATCTTTACCTCTGATGGCATCTAAAACAAAACATGCTTTCTGGACGGATACCCTTGCATAAGATAATTTTGCAGACGGTCTGGTATCCCTTTTCGCATTTCTTTCTCTTTTTATCTGACTTCTGTGTCCTTTCGCCATGGATGGAAACCTCCTTTCAAAATTATCTTACTTTGGATTTCTTTTCATCTTTTCCATGTCCCCGATAAGTTCTGGTAGCAACGAACTCACCCAGTTTATGTCCAACCATATCCTCTGTCACGTATACCGGCACATGTTTTCTGCCGTCATGCACTGCAAAGGTGTGTCCCACAAAAGAGGGGAAGATTGTGGAACGGCGGGACCAGGTTTTAATCACCTGTTTCTGTCCTGATGCATTCAGAGCATCCACCTTTTTCAGCACGCTCTTATCTGCAAATGGTCCTTTTTTTAATGATCTTGCCATTTTGATTCCTCCTATTAATATCGCTTACTTCATCGCTCTGCCGTCACGTCTTCTTACGATCAACTTATTAGACTGTTTCTTTTTCTTTCTGGTCTTTAAGCCAAGTGCCGGTTTGCCCCAGGGTGTACACGGGCCGGGACGTCCGATTCCGGTCTTGCCTTCACCACCGCCGTGCGGATGGTCATTGGGGTTCATAACAGAACCGCGAACAGTCGGTCTGAAGCCCATATGACGCTTGCGCCCTGCTTTACCGATATTAATCAGGTTATGATCTGCATTTCCCACAACGCCGATTGTTGCGCGGCATACGATGGGAACCATTCTCATTTCGCCTGAAGGAAGTCTGAGTGTTGCATATTTTCCTTCTTTAGCCATCAACTGTGCACTGTTACCCGCGCTGCGGACCATCTGGCCGCCTTTTCCGGGATACAGTTCTATATTGTGTACCTGTGTACCAACAGGAATTTCCGATAAGGGGAGGCAGTTACCAATCCTGACTTCGGCTTCCGGCCCGTTCATAACCTTCATGCCGTCTTTCAGGCCTTCCGGTGCGAGAATATAGGATTTCTGTCCGTCCGCATAACAGATCAGCGCGATATTGGCTGTTCTGTTGGGATCATATTCGATGCCCACGACTGTAGCCGGGATACCGTCTTTGATCCGTTTGAAATCAATCATTCTGTATTTTCTTCTGCTGCCGCCTCCGCGGTGTCTGACTGTAATCTTACCCTGATTGTTACGTCCGGAATTCTTGTTCAGGGATACAAGAAGGCTCTTTTCAGGAGTTTTCTTTGTAATCTCTGCGAAATCAGAACCGGTCATATGCCTTCTGGAAGGTGTATATGGGTTATATGTCTTAATTCCCATTGTTGTTTCTCCTTTCGATGCTTGATTTATTATCGCACTTTTCTGTGCTTAGTGAAAACCATGGCCCAATCACAGGCCTGTAAAGATTTCTATCTCCTTACTGTCTTCTGTCAACTGGACAATCGCCTTTTTGGTTTTTGCCGTCCTTCCCACAATGGCGCCGCGTCTCTTCTTTTTGCCATCCTGGTTTAATGTGTTCACTTTCTTAACCTTTGTCCCTTCGAACATCTTTTCCACAGCTTCTTTGATCTGTGCTTTATTTGCCTCTGTATGAACAAGGAATGTATATTTCTTTTCGCTCATACCGGCCATGCTCTTTTCTGTGATAACCGGTTTGAGGATTACATCATAATACTGTAAAACTGCCATTATGCGTACACCTCCTCAATCTTCTTTACCGCATCCTTGGTCAGGACGAGTGTTCCGCCTCTCAAAATATCATATACATTGATTGTATTTGTGAGAGCCGTGTTGATACCTTCCAGGTTTCTCGCTGACATGATGACGTTTTCATCATTCTCAGACAGAACCACAAGCCCTTTGTTTACATGCAGATTGTCCATAATCTTTTTGAAGTTTTTGGTCTTGATCTCACTGAGTTTCAACTCATCCACAACGACCAGCTTGTTCTCCTGCACTCTGCTGGTCAGGGCAGATTTCAGCGCAAGCCTCTTCTCTTTTTTGTTTAATTTAAAAGAATAATCTCTCGGAACCGGGGCAAATACAACGCCACCTCCTGTCCACTGAGGTGCTCTTGTGGATCCCTGTCTTGCATGTCCGGTTCCTTTCTGTCTCCAGGGCTTTCTTCCGCCGCCGGAAACTTCGGAACGTGTCTTTGCCTTCTGTGTCCCCTGACGATTGTTTGCAAGCTGCTGCACAACCGCCATGTGTACCAGATGTTCATTCACTTCTACGCCAAATACGGCATCGCTGAGGTCGATTTTCTCAACTTCTTTGCCTTCCATATTATAAACAGATACGTTTGCCATCTGTGTGATCCTCCTTTCATCCGAAATTTATGCTTCTACCTTTGTAGTCTCTTTGATTGTTACCAGTGCTTTCCTGGGGCCCGGCACTGCGCCTTTTACCAGAAGCAGATTCTTTTCCGCATCCACTCTCACTACGCTCAGATTCTGAACCGTAACTTTTACGCAGCCCATATGTCCGGGCATCTTCTTTCCCTTAAACACTTTGCTGGGGGAAGAGCATGCACCGTTGGAACCCTGATGACGATGGAATTTGGAACCATGTGCCATAGGTCCTCTGTGCTGTCCGTGTCTCTTAATCGCACCCTGGAAGCCCTTACCTTTGGAAATGGCCGTTGCGTCCACACGGTCGCCAACTTCAAAGATGTCCGCTTTGATTTCATTTCCCAGTGCAAATTCTTCTGCGTTTTCAAGTTTCAGTTCCCTTACATATCTCTTGCTGGAAACACCGGCTTTTTTGAAATGTCCCTGCAAAGGCTTATTTACGCCATGTCTGTGGATCACTTCTTTCTTTCCGCCTTTATCTTTGTTGATTATCTTCTCTTTCTTATCAACAAATCCAACCTGTACTGCGCTGTAACCGTCGTTATCCATTGTTTTAACCTGTGTTACAACACAAGGCCCTGCCTGAAGCACCGTTACCGGAATCAGCGAGCCGTCTTCATTGAAAATCTGTGTCATACCGACTTTTGTCGCCAGAATTGCTTTTTTCATTACTGCATTTACCTCCTGTCTGTTCTACAGCGGAACGGGCCTGCCGTTCATACTAGTAGGGGTTATTTATTTTTCATTTTAATATCAATATAGACACCTGCAGGCATCTCCAGTCTCTGGAGCACATCCACTGTTTTGGGTGTGGGGGAGATGATGTCAATCAGTCTCTTATGTGTCCTCTGTTCGAACTGCTCTCTGGAATCTTTGTATTTGTGAACCGCCCTGAGGATTGTCACAACTTCCTTCTTTGTGGGAAGGGGAACCGGTCCGCTCACCTGAGATCCGTTCTTTTTAACTGTTTCGATGATTTTTTTGGCACATGCATCCACCAACTGGTGTTCATACGCTTTCAATGTAATTCTCATTACCTGGCTTGCCATAAAAAAAGTCGCCTCCTTTTCGCACTTTTTAATTGAAGTACGACAAGCGGTGACTGTACACTCTCCCGTGTGTGTCCTGTTGCAAAACGCCACACGTTGTTTCTGTCCCTTTTATAGACATCTGTTACCTGTACAGTGACTTGTCGTCAGTTTCCTAACTTGACATTCGCTCCACGGAAAACCTGCCATACAAGGCAGCAACCTCACGTCTCAT
>Ga0224483_100356_pt1 | contig 14027 bp, 12 predicted proteins | sample hydfratestSal1_FD_181453 | JGI IMG/M metagenome (GOLD analysis project Ga0224483, IMG submission 181453) | Metatranscriptome of mouse feces microbial communities from Columbus University, Ohio, United States - Sal1 (Metagenome Metatranscriptome) ... | reverse complement strand
CCCGCCTCCGGCTTCCAAACGAATTCTACAGAATCACCTTCACCGGACACTTCTGCGCGCATTTCCCGCAGTTGGTACACTTCTCATAATCGATCACAGCCACATTGTTGTCCATGTGGATGGCGTCAAACTCGCACTGCTTGGTACACAGCGTACAGCCGATACACCCGGCGTCGCATTTGGCCTTCACATCCTTGCCCTTGTCGTGGGAAGAACACTGCACCAGATGCTTGGCGTCGTAAGGCACCAGCTCGATCAGATGGTTGGGACATGCCTGCACACACTTGCCGCAGGCCACGCACTTCTCCTTATCCACCACAGCCACGCCGTCCACCACATGGATGGCGTCAAACTCGCAGGCCTTCACGCAGGAGCCGTAACCCATACACCCGTAGACGCAGGCCTTCTCCCCGCCTCCCGGCACCACGGAAACCTTGCGGCAGTCGTCCATGCCGAAATAATTATACTGAACCCTGGTCTTATCGCAGGTTCCCTTGCACTTTACAAAGGCAACCTTCTTCACAGCGCCTCCGCTCTCCACGCCCATGATGGCCGCAATCTTCTCAGCCACCACAGGACCGCCCACAGGGCATCCGCTTACCGGCGCGGTCCCGGCGGCGATGGCGTTAGCCAGGCCGTCGCAGCCCGGAAATCCGCAGCCGCCGCAGTTGTTGCCCGGAAGCTCCGCCCGCACCAGGATCTCTCTCTCATCAACCTCAACCTTAAACTTCTCACTGGCAACCCCCAGCAGTACACCGATAATGATACCGATCGCGCCGATGACGCCGGCTGCCAAAAGCAAACCCATCATATTATGCTGCCTCCTCTTTCTTAGATAAGCCCGGCAAATCCCATAAACGCAATAGCCATAAGGCCTGATGTGATCAGGACGATTGGGGAGCCTTTAAAATTAACAGGGATATCATTATCTTCAATGCTCTCGCGGATACTTGCCAAAAGCACGATAGCCAGGGTAAAACCGATGGCTGTTCCCAGACCGTTAAAAACGCTGAACAGGATGTTGTACTCCTTCTGCACATTGGTCAGAGCCGCTCCTAAAACCGCGCAGTTGGTGGTGATCAGAGGCAGAAACACACCCAAAGCCTGGTACAGGGAAGGCATGCTCTTCTTCAAAAACATCTCCACAAACTGAACCAGAGCCGCGATCACCAGGATAAAGGCAATGGTCTGCAGGTAGGTGATATCAAGAGGCACCAGCACAAGCTTATAGATAATACTGGTAACAAAGCTTGCCAGAGTGATAACGAAAATAACCGCCGCCCCCATGCCTGCCGCTGTGTCCGTCTTCTTGGATACTCCGAGGAACGGACACAGGCCCTGAAACTGGCTCAGAATAATGTTGTTTACCAGAGCAGCGCCTACGATTACTAAGATCAGTTCTTTCATTCTCTACGCCCCTCCTTAATCTTTCTTATCCAGTTTAGCGGAAAGCTCCGCCTGTTTCTGCGCCACAGCCGCCTTCTTGGCCGCCAGGGCATCCTCCTCAGCCTGAAGCCGCCTGGTCTCCAGAGTGGCGTGGTTTGCCATGCACGCGGAACCGCTGCAGCGACTGCAGTTTCCGCCGCAGGCCAGAACCGACTCTCCCCCTGCGCCATTGGTCGCGGAAGGCATCTTAAACTTGTTCTGCAGCGCGGTCAGTCCTGCCAGCACGAAAAACGCGCCCGGCGCCAAACCGAAAATGGTGATCTTGTAGGCTTCCGGTATAACCGTCACGCCAAACACGGTTCCCGCGCCCAGAAGCTCGCGAAAAACAGCGATGCAGGTCAGCCCCAGGGTAAATCCTAAGCCCATGCCGATGCCGTCAAAGGCAGACTCCACAGGACCGTTCTTGGCCGCGTAGGTCTCCGCCCGCCCCAAAATAATACAGTTCACCACGATCAGCGGAATGAAGATACCCAGGGACTCATTAAGGCTGGGGATAAACGCCTGCAAAAGCAACTGCACAATAGTCACCAGCGAAGCCACGATAACAATATAAGCCGGAATACGCACCCTGTCCGGTATAATTTTGCGCAGACAGGAAATAATAAGATTCGAAAAAACCAGCACGGCAGTGGTGGTAAGCCCCATGCCCATGCCGTTGACCGCTGTGGTGGTGGTGGCCAGCGTCGGACACATGCCCAGCATCAGAACAAAGGTCGGGTTTTCCTTGATAATGCCGTTATATAAACGTTCCATACATTTATTCATGATTCCCACCTCCTACTGCAGCACGCAGTTATTTACAAAGTAGAGCGCCGAATTAACCGCCCCAGTAACTGCGTTCGATGTGATGGTGGCGCCGCCGATAGCGTCAATCTCATTGTCCGCCGACGCGCCGGATTTTGTGACGGAGAAACTCTCCACTGTCTTGTCCGCAAACTGCCCCTTCCACTCGGGAGTGGTGGCGTTCATGCCAAGGCCTGCCGTCTCGCCGATGGTCAGAAACTCGATGCCCTTCACTTCACCCTCCGCCGTGATACCTACGGACACAGTGATATTGCCGCCGTAACCGTCCTTGGAGGTGGCAGTCACCACATACCCCATGGGACTTCCGGACCCGTCCATGCCGGTGGCACACTCATCCACTTGCACATTGCCGAAACTAAGGCCGGCAACCTCCCCGTTGGCCTTCTCAAGAGCAGCCGAGTAATCGTCCAGCTGGAACGAATCCGCGTCCGCCAAAACCGTACGGAAGGCATCCTCCTTTGCCGCCAGCTCCGCTGCCTGGATCGGCCCCTTTGTTATCTCGTAAGCGCCGCCCAGACACGCCCCGGCAACTAGAGTGATGGCAAATAAAATCAGGGCGTCTTTCATAAAACCGCCTTTACTCATGCTTTTTTGCCCTCCTTTCCAAACGCTACGGGAAGGGTCACCTTCTCGATCAGCGGAACCAAAAGGTTGCTGATGATGATGGCATAGGATACGCCCTCCGCCGAACCGCCGAACAACCGAAACAGCCCTGTAAGAATCCCCAAAAGAACACCGAACACGATGCGCCCCTTAGGGGTGATGGGGCTGGTCACATAATCAGTCGCCATAAAGAACGCTCCAAAGATCAGGCCGCCGCCGCAGATGTGAGCCATAACATAGCCTGGATCCTGCTCCCCGAAGATAAACACGAAGATGGCGAAGGTAATGATGTAGGCCGCCGGGATATGGATGGTGATCACCTTCCTGTACAGAAGGTAAGCCGCCCCGATAAGCAGAGCCACCACGGAGACCTCGCCGATGGTTCCGGGGATCTTTCCCACAAACATGGCCGCCACATCCACCCTGCCGCCGTTCTTCAGCACAGACAGAGGCGTAGCTCCGGATACGCCGTCCAGCTTAAAGGCTGACATCTGATTGGCAAATGAGATCAGAAGAAAACATCTGGCCGCCAAAGCCGGATTCATAAAGTTCTGCCCCAGGCCGCCGTAGAGCTGCTTCACCACGATAATAGCAAAAATACTGCCCAAAAACGGGATCCACAGCGGGATCTCCGGAGGCATGTTAAGTCCCAGGATCATGCCGGTCACCAGGGCGCTGCCGTCCATAACCGTGATCGGTTTGCCCATAAGGCTCTCATACACATACTCGCTGAGCACGCTGCCCGCCATGGTCACAAGCAGAATACACAGCGCTTTAAGTCCGAACTGATACACACCATACACAGCCGCGGGAACCATGGCAATGGCAACATCAAACATCAGATTCTGAGTTAGTACATTGCCCCTTGCATGAGGTGATGATGATACGTTCCGTAATTTATTCATGTTTCACCCCTCCTACGCTTTCTTTTTGCTGGCCCTGACGGCCACTCTCATCTCTTTAAATGCCTGGGTCAGCTGCAGCCTGGCAGGACATCCCCAGGAACAGCTTCCGCACTCCACGCACTCCATACCGTTTAACTTCTCAAACTGCTCCAGGTCATGGCGCTTGGCTGCCCTCATCAGCTTCTGGGGAACCAAAAACTCAGGACATGCGGACACGCAGCGGCCGCAGCGGATACAGGCCGTAGGCTCCATCTCAGCCACCTGGTCCTTGGTCAGACAGGTGAGGGCGGATGAAGTCTTTGACACGGGAATCGTCAAGTCAAACAGTGCCTGCCCCATCATAGGTCCGCCGGAGATCACTTTCTCGGGCTCTGTCTTAAAGCCGCCTGCCGCGTCTACAAGCTCCTGGTAACAGGTTCCCAGCCTGGCGCTGAAGTTCTTCGGGTTCGCGATGGCATCGCCGGTGACTGTAATGATCTTCCTGATAAGAGGGGTACTCTTGCACACTGCCATATACACCGAAAGCACCGTGTCCACATTGTCCACGATACAGCCTACGTCCGCCGGGAGCATGGAAGAATTAACCTTTCTCCCAGTAACCGCGTAGATGAGCGTGCGCTCACCGCCCTGGGGATACTTTGTCTTGAGAGGACACACCTCGATCCTGGGCTCGTTCTTCACCAGCTCCGTCAGCTTCGCGATAGCCTCCGGCTTATTGTTCTCAATGCCGATCACACCTTTGGCGTTGTCAAACAGCTTAAGGATCACCTTCAGCCCGCAGATGATCTTCTCGGGCTCCTCCAGCATCAGCCGGTAATCGCTGGTAAGATACGGCTCGCACTCCGCGCCGTTGACGATCACATAGTCGATCTTTGCAGGATCCTTTGGCGCCAGCTTCACATGGGTAGGAAACCCTGCCCCGCCAAGTCCCACGATGCCTGCTTCTTTCACGATTCCAAGGATCTCTTCCTTGGAAAGCTTTGAAAAGTCCCTGTCCTTTCCTATTCCCTCGACAGTTTTGTACTCCCCGTCATTTTCCACGATAATGGAATTTACCATGCTGCCGCCTGCCGTGCGCCGGGGTTCCACGGCCTTTACCGTTCCGGACACAGAGCAGATGACATGAGCCGATACAAAACCGCCGGCTTCCCCGATCTTCTGTCCCACCAGAACCTGGTCGCCCTTTTTCACCAAAGGCTTTGCAGGCGCGCCGATGTGCTGGGACAGCGGATACACCAGATCCCCCTTCGGCTTTAGGACTTCAATCGGCTGATTCTCGGACAGTTCTTTTCCCTCATATGGATGAATACCGCCTTTAAATGTAGCCAATCCCATCTCACTACCCTCTTTCTTTACATTTTCGATAACCCTTGACAGAACCACAGTTTCTGTCATCTTGACAAGTATACCATAAATCACGACTCTCTACAATTACAAAAATTGATACATCACTGAAAATTTACCAAAAACTGACGTTATTTCTCCGCTTTTTCCTGTTAAATTGTTGACAAACAAGCCATATCCGCCCAATGTGGGAAAATTATTTCCAAAATGCCAAATCGTGAAAAAAGGAGAGCCCGCTTTTTCGGACTCTCCCTTTTGCCCTTAACCGTGGCCTGAATTTTTAAGCTGCTTTAGCTCGTCAAACACAACATCATTGAGCACCTTAATATAAGTCCCCTTCATACCGGACGACCGGGACTCAATGACGCCCGCGCTCTCAAACTTGCGCAGGGCGTTGACGATCACCGAGCGGGTGATCCCCACCCTGTCCGCGATCTTGCTGGCTACCAGTATCCCTTCATTGCCCTCCAGCTCCTCAAAAATGTGTGTGATGGCCTCCAGCTCCGAGAACGACAAGGTGCTGATGGCAGACTTGACGATCTGGATCTTCCTGCTCTCCTCGGCGTTCTCCTCGTTGACAGACCGCATCATCTCAAGCCCCACCACGGTGGTGCCGTACTCGCTTAGGATAATATCGTCAATATCATACTGGCTGTCCATCTTGTAGATGAAGAGCGTCCCCAGCCGCTCCCCCGCGATGTCAATGGGCGTGATAATAGCCTGGTACTTCTTCACGTTCTCCTCTGCGAATCCCAGAGTAGCCAGGTTCACGTTCTCCTTGGTGGAGAGAATGCTGAGAAGACGCTCGTTAAGCATCTTGTCCACAAATCCCCCCAGCTGGTCATCGATCAACTCCTCGATCTCATCCACGCCTGGCCAGACGCTGATGCCCAGGACCTTTCCCTTCTTGCTGATCACCAGAATATTAGAATCCAGGATCTCGCTGAGCACCTGACAGATATCATTAAACACGACTTTATTGGAGTTGTTGTTGTGCAGTAATTTCCCAATTTTTCTCGTTTTATCCAGCAACTGAACACTCATTTTTACAATCCTCCTTCTTGCTCGCAAAAAAGAGCCTAAAGCCTCTAGTAATAGGAAAATTGTATCATATATGTTGGAAAATAACAACACTTATCGGAAATTTTCGAATTATTTTTTAAATTTTTACATCTTGACAGACTGGAAGTCAGGTTCACTCCTTGTCAGCCTCTTTCTTCATCTTTTCCGAATATCCGCACTGTTCATTGCCGCACAGAAGCTTTGTCCCTTTCTCTACCATATAGCTGCCGCACTGGGGGCAGACCTTCTTGGAAGGCTTCTGCCAGGACATGAAATCACACTCTGGATTATTTTCACATCCGTAATACCGCCTTCCCTTCTTGGTCTTTTTGATGACCACCTCCTTGCCGCACTTGGGACATGGAACCCCTGTCTTCTCAAAATAGGGCTTTGTATTTTTGCACTCCGGAAACCCGGGGCAGGCCAGAAACTTTCCATGAGGGCCGTACTTGATCACCATGTTCCTGCCGCACAGCTCGCAGACCTCGTCGGAAACCTCGTCGGCGATGGAAACGCTCTCCAGCTCTTTCTTGGCCTTTTTCACCGCCTCGTCCAGATCCGGATAGAAATTCCGCACCACGGTCTTCCACTCCACGGTCCCGTCTCCCACCCGGTCCAGAAGGTACTCCATGTTGGCCGTAAACTGCAGATCCACGATGCTGGGGAAGTTCTCCTTCATGATGCGGTTCACCACCTCCCCCAGCTCGGTCACATACAGGTTCTTGTTCTCCTTGGCAACATACCTTCTGGCGATGATGGTGGTAATGGTAGGGGCGTAGGTGCTGGGACGCCCGATCCCCTGCTCCTCCAGGGCTTTCACTAAGGACGCCTCCGTGTAGTGGGCCGGAGGCTGAGTGAAGTGCTGGCTGTTCTTCAGCTTTCCCAGCTTTAAGGACATGCCTTTCTCCAGCTTTCCCAGAAGGGAATTGGACTCCTCCTTCTCCTCATCCTGGACATACACGGACATAAACCCGTCAAAGGCCAGCTTGGAGGCAGACAGGGTAAATTCGTAGATCTCTCCCTTTTTTGCCCCCTCCTTTCCCGCCTCCACTTTCACGGATACCGTGTCATATCTGGCCGACTGCATCCGGCTGGCCGCAAACCGCTTCCATATAAGCTGATACAGGCGAAACAGATCTCTCTGGAGAGAGTCCTTGACCTTGGCAGGAGTAAGAATGATATCCGTGGGACGGATGGCCTCGTGGGCATCCTGGATCTTTCCGCCGCTCTTTTTAGCTGCCTCTCCCTGGGCCACATAAGCCTGGCCGTAATTAGCCTCGATGTATGTTCTGGCCGCAGCGTCAGCCTCCTCAGCCACCCTGGTGGAGTCTGTACGCAGGTAGGTGATAAGGCCCACGGTGCCATGGCCCTTTACCTCCACGCCCTCATACAGCTGCTGGGCAAGGCGCATGGTCTTCTGGGTTGAAAAATTCAGGGCCTTGGAGGCCTCCTGCTGCAAGGTGCTGGTGGTAAATGGCAGAGGCGCTTTTTTTACCCGCTCCCCGTTCTTCACCTCGCTGACCACATAGGAAGCCTGGTCCAGAGCCTTCATGATCTCGTCCAGCTCCTCCTTGGTGTGGATAACCATCTTTCCCTCCTTAGAGCCGTGGAACTTTGCCGTCAGCGGCTTTTTTCCTCCCTCCTGAAAAAGATCCGCCTCCAGGTTCCAGTACTCCTCCGGAATAAAGGCATTGATCTCCTCCTCCCTGTCGCAGATCATCCGAAGAGCCACAGACTGCACCCGCCCGGCGCTTAAGCCTCTCTTTACTTTTTCCCACAAGAGAGGGCTGATGCTGTAACCCACCATCCGGTCTAAGATTCTTCTGGTCTGCTGGGCGTCCACCAAGTCCATGTCCAGCTTTCTCGGTGTCTTTAGGGATGCTTTCACCGCGTTTTTCGTAATCTCGTTAAAACTGATCCTGTAAACTTTCTTGTCCTTTTTCTCACTTTCCTCATCCAGTTTCAAAGCCTTCATCAGATGCCAGGAAATGGCTTCCCCCTCCCGGTCAGGGTCAGTGGCCAGATAGACCACATCGGCTTTTTTCACTTCCTTGCGGAGCTTGGCCAGAATATCACCCTTCCCCCTGATGGTGATATACTTTGGCTCATAGTCGCCCTGGGTATCGATCCCCAGCTGACTTTTTGGCAGATCCCTGACATGGCCGTTGGACGCGTCCACCTCATAATTAGCTCCCAAAAATTTCTTGATGGTTTTCACTTTTGCCGGCGACTCCACAATAACTAAATATTTTGCCATATTGACTCCTTTTTACAGCTTTTTTGCGTAATAGTGACCTGCTGTCTGAATAATATGTCCCCCAAGTTCCAGTTCCAGGAGAAGTGTCAGGCACTCTCCCAGGGACAGGCCGCTGTCTTCTACAATCCTGTCAATATATTTAGGTTGTAAATCTAAGCAACTATACACCATTTTTTCCTTCTTGGCAAGTCCGTTCTTCTTTTTTTCATCAACTCCATCGGTTTTCTTTACGGGAATCTGAAAAAAATCCAGGATATCTTCGGGGCAGGTGACGATCCCCGCCCCCTGGCGGATCAGACGATTACAGCCCCGGCTCAAGGAGTCCGTGTTTCTTCCGGGTACCGCGAAAATCTCCCTTCCCTGCTCTAACCCGCAGTCCACCGTGATCAGAGATCCGCTTTTCGCCCGGGCCTCCACCACCACGATCACATCCGACAAACCGCTGATGATCCGGTTGCGTGCGGGAAAATTGCCGGGTATAGGGGGCTGGCCCGGCCTGTACTCGGAGAGAATTCCCCCTTTTTGTGGTATCTCCATATACATGGAAAAATGATTTCTGGGATAGCAGATATCCACGCCGCAGCCAAGGACTGCGTAGGTGTCTCCTCCGCCTTTCAGGCATCCTCTGTGACCTGCCCCGTCGATCCCCAGGGCCATGCCGCTGATCACCTGGATCCCGGCCTCTGCCAGTACTCTCCCTAAGGCCTCCGCCGTCTCCCTGCCGTAGTGGCTGCAGTCCCTGGCTCCCACGATAGCTGCCGCGGGCCGCTCTTCATCCGGAAAGCGCCCGATCCCGTACAGAACCGCCGGGCTGTCGTACAAAGGCTTCAGCCGCCCAGGGTACTCCTCGTCCAAAAACGTGACAAGCCGGATGCCTTTCTCCTGCAGGACCCCGTACTCCTCCCTGCATCTTCCCAGGCAGCTTTTCCACGATCCAAGGTCTGCCGCCTGGTTCTGTTTCAAAAGCCCCATACGGCTTAAGGCTGTTTCTTCCATATTATATACAGTCTCAAAGGAACGGCATCTGTCCCACAGCTTCTTTATAGTCACGGCGCCTATAGCCGGAGCCTGGGACAGCCAGTAGAGATACTGCCGCTCCCGCTCCGTCCACGCTCCGGATCCTTTTTCTGCCCCAAAGTCTCTTCCCATGTCCTCAAATGTCAGCTGTTCCAATATTTTTCCTCCAGACTCCGGTAGCTGATGGATTCGCACAGATGCTCATGGCTGATCCCTTCCCTGCCTTCCAGATCCGCAATGGTCCTGGCCACTTTTAGGATCCTGGTATACGCCCTTGCACTTAAATTCATATTCCGGTACACGCTTCGAAAGAACTGTTCGTCCTCTTTTTCCAGGCAGCAATATCTGCGGATGTGCTCTCCGTTCATCTCGCTGTTAAAATGGATATCCATCCCCGCAAACCGCTGTGCCTGAATCTTTCTGGCTCTTTCCACCCGCTTCCTGATATCCCCGGAAGTCTCCTGACAGCTTTTTCCCCGAAGTTCTTCAAAGCTGATGGGAGCCGCCTCCACGCAGATGTCGATCCGGTCCAGAATAGGCCCGGATATCCGCCCCAGATAATTTTGTACCTGCTGCCTAGTACAGTGGCACCGGTTCCTGTCCGGGTAGTAGCCGCAGGGACAGGGATTCATGGCCGCCACCAGGATAAACCTGGCTGGAAACTCGTACTTTCCGCTGACTCTGGACAGCACCACCTTGCGGCTCTCCAAAGGCTGGCGCAGCATCTCGATGACGTGTTTGGAAAACTCAGGAAACTCGTCCAGAAACAGCACGCCCCCTGATGCCAGGGACAGCTCCCCCGGCATGGGGGTTCTGCCGCCTCCCACCAATGCCGCCCCTGTAATGGAGTGGTGAGGACTTCGAAAAGGTCTTCTGCTTAAAAGCGCTCCACTCTGGGGCAGAAGGCCGCAGATGCTGTAAACTTTTGATATCTCCAGACGCTCCTGCCTGGTGCAGGATGGCATGATGGTGGGGATCCGCTCCGCGATCATGCTCTTCCCCGTTCCCGCAGGACCGATGTATAGCAGATTGTGGTATCCGGCCGCCGCCACCTCCGCCGCACGTTTCATCAGAACCTGCCCCTGTACCTCCCGGTAATCCACTGGATAGTCTTCCCGTTCCTCACCGCTCTCTCCCCAGACTTCCTCCTGCCGCTCTATGGAATCCGGATCCCGCATGTACTCTGCCATCTCCCGCAAGGAGGAGATCCCGATGATCTGTATCCCCCCAATGGCCTGCCCCTCTCTGACATTCTCCCTGGGCAGAAAACACCGATTCCAGCCCTGGGCTTTGGCCTCCAGAACCAAAGACAGGATCCCTCTCACCGGCTTTAACTCTCCGTCCAGCCCCAACTCTCCCACAAGGGCCGCGCTCTCAAGCTTCCTTGCATCCGCCATGCCGTAGGCGCACAGCATCCCCATGGCAATGGGAAGATCAAACCCTGTGCCGTTTTTCCGCACATCCGCAGGGGACAGATTCACTGTCACTTTACGGGGACGGACATGATACCCCGAATTTTTAAGGGCTGTGCGTACCCGGTCCTGGGCCTCCCTGACTTCCGACGACAGCGCTCCCACCATGGTGATCCCGGGAAGCCCGTCGCCTGCGTCCACCTCCACAGACACCGGATACCCATCCAGCCCCTTAAGACCTATGCTGTTTATTTTACTGAACAAAAACTTTGCCTCCTTTTTTCCTTTTCTTCATCTCTCTTAAATGGAATCATGGCGCGGAAACGCGCGTCTCAGAACGCAAAAGCCTGCGTTGACGAATCAAAGAGATTCCCTGTGTAAGATTTCTGATGAATCCACTATACTCCATTAGCGGAAAAAAGGCAAGCATTTTTTGATTTGGTCACTGGTGCTTTAGTCTCTGCTGCTAAATTCAGTCATATAGGGTCTGAACCGCAAAGGCAGGTGTCCCCGCTGACATACATAGTTGCGCCGCTCTTCTATGGCGATGCTTTTGTGGAAGGTTCTCCACAGATCGGCGAACTTCTCCTGGTCCGTCCCCCGAACCAGCTGCTCCTTCCAGGCATCGTCCCCTGTCCGGACTACCATCCAGCCCTCGTCCGCTTTGTGGACGATCCCCTTCTTCCTTCCCTCATCATAGATGATCCAGTTTTCCCCTGACAGCCGGTCTGCGAAGTGGGGGGCCATGAGGATGGTCACATCATTCTTCGGTCCCACCATGGATACCAGGACCTTGTCCTTTGTCTCGGAAAACCGGGCAAACTCGATGAGCAGATGTGCCTCGTTGCCCACGGCCCGGTTGATCCGGAAGATCTCGTACACTGCCGGGATCTGCAGCATGTCTGTCACCCTGCCGCCGCAGTTAAGCGCGTAGATCAAAAAGCGGTAGATCTTATCCGCCTTATCCTCCTCCTGGCTTAAGGAAGCTCGAAATACCATCTCGTAGGCCTGCCTTCCCGCTTTCCTGTATATGGCCGCAATCACCTTGTCCGTCTTCTCCCGGCTCTCCTCCACCTTTCGGTACTGGGTGAACATCTTAAGATTCCCTGTCCCCTCCAGCTCCAGGGCCGCGTTCCCATGGCCCAGCCTGCTCATCCACGCGTCATAAACTCCGCACAGTATCCCGTCCAGAGTATCACTGCACTGAAATATAGTCATATATCCTTTCTCCTCCTAACCCGGGTAAACCGAAACTTCAAATTCGTTGTATGTGTATAATTGAGTGAGCATGGGGGCGAGGATTGTCGTGGGGCCAGTCAAAGAAGGATGGTCCTGTCCTTCCCTCCCTGGCATCACGACACCCCTCGCCCCATTTACTCACTAAATAATATACCAATTTTGCCCAGGAAATCATTCCTATAGCCCTCCCCCTCAAAAACTCCGCCACATCCCTCTCCCGATCATATCTGCCCAAACACCGCCCCATGCACATCCTCCGGCGTGGGCTGGGGGGACAGCCATCCGTCGTCGAACATAGATATCTGTTGATAACTGTCCGTACTCCTGATATCCCACACCTTCCTGCGCTCCTCCCCTACCAGCTGACTGGTAATAAAGCGCTCGTCCACCTTTATGGGATACATCATCCTTCCGCCGCAGGTGATGAAGTATACGGCCCTCTTTAGCACCACGCCCAGTTTCTTAAGATCCGCGAAATCCAGGACAGCCCCCTTTCTGGCCGCCGCGATTCGTCTGGCAGACTTGACCCCAATCCCTGGCACCCGAAGGAGCGTGCTGTAGTCCGCCCTGTTGATCTCCACGGGAAACACATCCAGATGCCTGAGGGCCCAGTCGCACTTAGGGTCTAAAAGCACGTTAAAGTGGGGTCTGTCCTCTGTCAAAAGCTCATCGGCCCCAAACCCGTAAAACCGCAAAAGCCAGTCCGCCTGGTACAGCCTGTGCTCGCGCAGCAGCGGAGGGCCTCCCGGCAGGACGGGAAGGCAGCTGTCATCGTTAACCCTGACAAAGGCAGAGTAGAAAACTCTCCGCAGATCATAGTTGTGATACAGCGCCTCGGCCACCTTGATCATATGGTAATCGCTCTCCGGGGTGGCTCCCACGATCATCTGGGTGCTCTGGCCCGCGGGCACAAACCTGGCTCCCCTTTGGCGAGGGATCAGCTCTGCCTTTCCGGCCTGGATACCTCTCTGGATCTGCCTCATGGGAGCCAGGATCCTGGATCTGGACTTGGAGGGGGCCAGACTTTTCAGCCCCTGGGCCGTGGGCAGTTCCAGGTTCACGCTCATACGGTCCGCCAGAAGCCCCACATGCTCGATCAGCACCGGATCGGCTCCCGGAATGGCCTTCACATGGATATAGCCGTTAAACCGATACTGAGTCCGCAGCTTCTTAAGGGTCTGATAGATCAGATCCATGGTATAGTCAGGGCTGTGGAGGATCCCTGAGCTTAAAAATAATCCTTCTATATAATTGCGCCTGTAAAATTCCATGGTGAGGGTACACACCTCATCGGGCGTAAAGGAAGCCCGGGCTACATCATTAGACCGGCGGTTTATGCAGTAGCGGCAGTCATAGACGCACTGATTGGTAAACAGGATCTTCAGCAGAGAGATACATCTTCCGTCCGCCCCAAAGCTGTGACACAGCCCTGCGGACACCGCGTTTCCAAGCATCCCCTTTTTTCCGCCTCTGTCAACGCCGCTGGATGTGCAGGAGACATCATACTTTGCCGCGTCCGACAAGATAGTCAGCTTTTCCGCCAATCCCATCTGTTCCTGGATCAACATCCTCAATCCCTCCATTTGCAAACGTATGTTCTTTTTTATTATACTACTATTTTCTCATCAAAGCAAGCTGTTTTTCGAACATTTGTTCCGTTTGTATGGTTTAGGCGTACTTACTATTTACGAAAGAAATGAATTTGGTGTATAATTGAGTGAGCAAATGGCGAAGGTCGAGTGTAGTCGTGGATTATGTCCAGTACCGGAGCATCCGAAAGACGGGCAGGTCCGGTAGGTGGACGACTGCGGCCATCTGGAAAGCTCCCAGTGGGCGAGGAGCATCAGCCGTACTATGTATTTATAAAGGATATCACTGACACTATGATAGAGATGCGGAAAGAAAAACTGATCAACTCCAACCAATTTTATGAGAATG
>Ga0224483_100355_pt1 | contig 14049 bp, 13 predicted proteins | sample hydfratestSal1_FD_181453 | JGI IMG/M metagenome (GOLD analysis project Ga0224483, IMG submission 181453) | Metatranscriptome of mouse feces microbial communities from Columbus University, Ohio, United States - Sal1 (Metagenome Metatranscriptome) ... | reverse complement strand
GTGGGATTCTTTTTATGTACTATTGCACGCCCAAGCTCCTTAATTCTTCCTCCGCCTGAGCCTTCGTATGGAAATGGATGGTCGCCATCCCAAGCTGGTTGGCTGCAATGATATTGCTTCGGTTATCATCCAAAAACACACATTCTGTTGGGTCTAATTGGTATTTCTTTAACAACGCCTCATAAATTTCCAACTCTGGCTTCGTGGCGCAAACCTCATAGGAGAAGATGGCGCCGTCCACCTCCTCCACAAAGGAAAGCTCCTCGATGCTCTGGGAATACATCCTCCTGGAATAATTAGACAATAGGTACACCTGGTACCCTTTTTCCTTCAAACTGCGAATCCAGCTATGGGCGTACCCATACTGTTTGATGGAATTCCCCATATTATCCCAGAACTTAAGGACCTCTGCCTTGCAATCCGGCGCTTTGGCCAAAAAGCCGTCCAGAATCTCATCGTCCGACATCCTGCTGCGGTCAAATTCATTCCACAATTCGGACAATACTGTGGCGTCCGCCACTTTCTGACAAACTTCTGCTGAAAAGCCCAGGGCATCCATAAGCCCCTGCCAGTCAAAATCCACCAATACTTTCCCTACGTCAAACACTACATTCTTTATCATATTCTTTCCCTTATTTCCCATTGCGGTAAATGATATCGTCCCTGCCTGGCCCATTGGAAACCATAGTAATCGGGAACCCTATCTTTTCTTCTACAAACTCTATATACTTCCTGCAGTTTTCTGGAAGCCCTTCATAAGATTTAATGCCCCGGATATCACATTTCCATCCTGGAAGTTTCTCAAATACTGGCTTCGCTTTCTCCAGCTTCACAGTTGCTGGGAATTCTGTGGTTACTTCCCCATCAATGTCATATGCCACGCATACAGGGATTTCATCCAGATAGCCCAGCACATCTAACACCGTAAAGGCAACTTCTGTGGCGCCCTGGATGCGGCACCCGTATTTGCTTGCCACAACGTCGAACCAGCCCATACGCCTGGGCCGCCCGGTGGTCACGCCAAACTCCCCGCCGTCTCCGCCCCGGCGGCGCAGCTCGTCTGCCTCTTCCCCAAAAATCTCACTGACAAACGCCCCGGCGCCTACTGAAGAAGAATAAGCCTTGCATACGGTAATGATGTTCTGAATCTCATATGGGGCAATCCCGGCGCCTATCGCCCCGTAAGCCGCCAGTGTGGAAGAGGAAGTCACCATTGGGTAAATTCCATGGTCTGGGTCCTTTAAGGAGCCAAGCTGCCCTTCCAGCAAAATATTTTTGCCAGCCTTCACTGCTTCCCAAAGGTATGCGGAAGTGTCGCACACATATGGCTCCACCTTTTCTTTATAACCTCTCAGCTCTTCCATTAATGCCTCTGGGTTCAGCAGCGGCTTATGGTATAAATGCTCCAGCAGGACATTTTTCGTCTCGCAAATGCGCGCCACCTTTTCTTTCAATGCCGCTTCGTCAAAAAGCTCGCTGACCTGGAAGCCGATTTTTGCATATTTATCGGAATAAAATGGCGCAATTCCTGATTTTGTGGAACCGAAGGATTTCCCTCCCAGCCGCTCCTCCTCATACTGGTCAAACAAAATATGGTAGGACATTACCATCTGCGCCCGGTCAGACACCAGCACCTTTGGCTTTGGCACCCCTCTGTCCACAATGGATTGGATTTCTTCCATAAGCACTGGGATGTTCAATGCCACGCCATTCCCAATAATGCTTGCGGTATGCCCATAAAACACGCCGCTTGGAAGGGTATGCAATGCAAATTTCCCATAATCGTTGACGATGGTATGCCCTGCATTTGCACCGCCCTGGAACCGCACGATAATATCGGCTTCTTTTGCCATCATATCGGTGATTTTCCCTTTTCCCTCGTCTCCCCAGTTTGCACCAACAATTGCATTTACCATTTAAAGTTCCTCCTTACCTTCCCTCACCTTATTTGCTAAATAAGGGAATCCTTTGCTTTCTGTGCGTTATATGCCAAGCCTGCGCCTGGCACCGTTTCAGTATAACGCAATTCCTTCCATAAGTAAACTCAATGTTTGTTATAATTGACATAATTGCTGTTTATACCAGCCGCCCATTGGGCAAGCCCTTTTGCCGGCTATTTGATGTTTTTCACTTTTGGATTGAATTTTCCAATTATATTCTGTATAATAGGCGATAAAAACAACTAGGAGCATGTGATTATGTTTTACTCAGAACTATTTATTTTTATGCTGGAAATTATTGGGACCGTCGCCTTTGCTTCCTCTGGGGCAATGCTTGGGATCCGTAAAAATATGGACATTTTTGGCGTTAATGTGCTAGGCATCACCACTGCAGTGGGCGGCGGGTGCATCCGCGACCTGCTCTTGGGCATCCACCCTCCTAAAATGTTCCAGAATATCGCCTATGCCGGCACGGCGGCCCTCACTTCCTGCCTGCTGTTCTTCCTGTTTTTCCTCAACAAGGAACTGCTGGAAAGCAAATTCCTGGAACGCTATGAACGCCTGATGAGCGCATTGGACGCCGTTGGCCTTGGGATTTTCACCGTCATGGGCATCCGTACCGCCATGGAACTGGAAAACAGCCAGGAACACAATTTATTCCTGCTTGTTTTTGTGGGTGTGGTGACAGGCGTCGGGGGCGGCATGATGCGGGATATTATGGCTGGCAATACGCCTTTTGTCTTTATTAAGCATGTATATGCATGCGCCGCCCTGCTTGGCGCGTTCCTCTATATCTTCCTGTGCCAGGCAATCCCAGATATTGCCGCCATGCTGATTAGTTCCACGGCTGTTGTGGCAATCCGGCTGCTGGCGGCCCATTACCGCTGGAACCTGCCCCGTATCCGTTGATAAAGGCGCTTACCCTCGCGGCATTCGCCAAATACCCGCATGCGCGTCTGCCTGGCCCATTGCCCATAAAATTACTGACTTTACTAACCATTAGAAAGGAACCAAAAACCATGACCAAAGATATGACCACCGGGAACCCCTGGAAAATCATTTTATTCTTCTCCCTCCCTGTCCTGTTGGGCAATTTATTCCAACAATTCTACAATATGGCGGACGCTGTGATTGTAGGGCAGTTCCTTGGGGAGGACGCTTTAGCCGCCGTAGGCTCCACCGGCTCCATTATGTTCCTGGTATTGGGGTTTGCCATGGGCATCGCGCAAGGCTTCGGCGTGCTGATATCCCACGCCTTCGGGGCTAAAGATGAAGCCCGCCTGAAACATTATGTGGCAGTGTCCTTGCTGCTTGGGCTTGCAGTCTCTTTACTGACCACCGCCCTTACCATCACAGAGTCAAGGAACCTGCTTTTATTTATGAAAACGCCGGAAAATATCCTGGGCATGGCGAATGATTATATCACCATTATTTATGCTGGCATCACTGCTACCATGGCGTTTAATATCACTTCCTCTATCCTGCGCGGGGTAGGCGACAGCAAAACGCCTTTGTATTTCCTGCTGCTTTCCTCCGCCCTGAATATTTTTTTGGATTTATTCTTTATTTTAGCGCTCCATTCAGGGCCAGAAGGCGCCGCCTATGCGACGGTGGTTGCCCAGGGGATATCGGCGCTGCTGTGCTTTTTCTACATGTTTCGGAAATTTGACCTTTTGAAGCTGCGCCGGCAAGACTTCTATTTTGACTGGAAAAGTATCCGGGAGCTTCTGTCGGTCGGGATCCCTATGTCCATCAACTATTCCGTCACGGCTGTAGGCGTTATGCTCTTACAGGGCGCCGTAAACGTATTCGGTTCCAGCGTGGTTGCCGCTTTCACCGCTGCATCTAAAGTGGAATCCCTTGCCACCCAAACCATGCCGACCCTTGGCACTACCATGTCCACCTACTGCGGGCAGAACCTGGGCGCAAAGGAATACAAACGCATTTTTGACGGCATGAAAAAAGCTTTCCTGCTTGTGCTTGCAATTTCGCTGTTTGGGGCTGTGGTCACCGTAGGCTTTGGGAGATATATTGTATGTTTATTTTTAAGCAACCCATCGGACACAGTGCTGGAATACACCACCTCATACTTGAACACCATTTCCTGGTTCTTTGTGCCGCTTGCCATGATATTCCTATACCGAAGCTCCCTTCAAGGGCTTGGGGAAAACTTTGTCCCTGTTATGAGCGGCGTGCTGGAATTGATTTTCCGGTTCCTGGTCATTTTCTTCTGCCTGGAGCCCTTTGGCTACGCGGCTGTCCGGTATGCCAACCCCGCCGCGTGGGCTGGCGCCGGAATCCCCCTTCTGGCCACCTACCTGCTTTGGAAAAGGAAAGCCAAGCGCCTGGACAGCGCATAGAAACGCCTATTTAAGGCAGCTTTTTCGCACATGCAAGGGCTAACGCCCCCGGCCCAATATGGCACGCCACGCTTAAGGACAATGGGTCCACCATCGTGATTTCCGCTTTGGGGAACGCCTCCTGCACCTGCACCTTAAATTCCAGCGCGGTCTGCCGGTCTTTGGTATAGGCGATATACAGGTACATCCCTTCCCCCGCCGCGTCCTGAAACCGTTTTTCAAAGTCGTTCTTTACGGCTTCTACCATAATATTCTTTGCCTGTTTCACGGTCCTTGCTTTGGCAAAGGCATCCAGCTTCTCTCCCTGGATTTGCAGCACTGGCTTTAATTTCAGCAGCGTGCCAAGGGCAGCCGCCGCGGGGGTTATCCGCCCTCCCTTTTTGAGGTATGCCAAGGTGTCCACCATAATATAAATGCTGGAATCAAATTTCGTCTGTTCCAGGTAATCTTTAATCTCCTGTGCGCCTTTCCCACGACTTGCAAGCTCTGCTGCATCCAGCACGGACTGTTTCTGGGTCACAGAAATGCGCTGGTTATTCACTACCTGGACTTTCCCATCATAATCCTGCGCCAGCATAATGGCAGTCTCACAGGAGCTGCTCAGCCCGCTTGACATAGGAATATGGACAATCCCATCATAATCTTCTAACAATTTATCCCACAATTCTGTCACAGAGCCAACTGCAGGCATGGAAGTGGAAATATCTGCATTCCCTTCCAGCCTCTCATAAAATTCTTCCTGCGACAGGTCAATATCCTCAAAAAAAGTTTCCCCATTAATAAAAAAGGGCATTGGCAGGACATTCACTCCATACTCTTTTGCCTGTTCTTGCGTAATCCCACTATTACTGTCTGTTACAATCGCAACTTTTCCCAACTGTGTGGCCCTCCTTTCGTGATCCCCTAAGGCTGCATTGCAGCTGCAAATTGCACCCTGCAATGCCCCTTAGTGCGTTTCCCTTATCCAATTTGTTTTAGCACTTCCATCAATTGTGCATAGGCCTCCCGCACAACCTCCATATCGCCTTCTATCCCCTCATGGGTTTGGCTGCGCAGCTTCTCAACCACAATGCCAACAGCATCCATTAGTTTTTCCAGGCCTAAGTTCCCTGCCACTCCCTTTAATGTATGGGCAAAATGGAACGCTTCTTCATACTGCTGCTCCTCTAACGCTTTTTCCAGCCCAGCAATATTAGTATCTGCCTTAAACTTAATTAATAACCGCTCCAAAAGCATCTCATTGTTCATCAGGCGGCTCAACGCCCCTTCCATATTCATGCCCGCTGCGCTCAATTGTTCTTTTATCTCCTGATTCATACTTTTCCCTTCCTTTCTTTTGACCCAATTTCTTCGATTTCTTTTCTGGACATGCGGAAGCATTCCATAATTTTAGGTGAGAATATCCCGCATTCCCCGCCCAGCACCATATAATATGCATCTTCCTTTGAATAAGCGCGTTTATAAATACGTTCGCTAATCAATGCATGGTACGCGTCCACCACCGACACAATCTGAGCGGAAATAGGTATTTCATCTCCTTTTAAGCCTTCTGGGTAACCTTTCCCATCATAACGCTCGTGATGGTACCGGCAGATTTCCATGCTTCTCTTATGGTGTTCTGGGGACTGGATGCTTTTCATCATCCCCATAATCTCACATCCCTTGGTGGTATGGGATTTCATATATTCCCTTTCTTCCTTTGTCAGCTTTGCCGGCTTAAACAGCACATGGTCTGAAATCAGAAGCTTACCGATATCCCTTAGGGACGCAAGCTCCGCAATTGACTCCACATCCTCGTCTGACAATTTATACTCAGGGTAATGAGCCTGCACCTTCCTGCCGATAATCCTGCTGATTTCCCTTACTGCCTGCGGCTTTTCATCAAATTCAGGGTAATGGTGTTCCAAAATGTTGCATATAATGTCAATCATCTGCTGGCTGGATTTTTTAATTTTTTCTGCCTGGGCCTTCATCACAGAATATTGTTTCCTTAAAAGCTGGTTCTGCTCCTGCACTTTCTCTTCCATATGGTTTTTATGCTCATACAGGGAAACGTTATTCTCCACACGTTTGCGCACCACGTCTTTGTCAAAAGGCTTGCGTATCATGTCCGCCGCGCCCAGCCCAATGCATTTCCTCTCTGTCTCAATAGACTGCTCTGCCGTCACTACCAGCGTTGGAATATGGTCCATCCACCCTTTTTTGCGCATGGATTCTAATACTTTCCCACCATCTTCCCCAGACAGATGCCAGTCCAACAGCACAACGGCTATGTTGTCCGTATCTTTTTCTAATATTTGTAAAGCAGTCTTCGTATCCGCTGCTTCCAATACCTGGTAATCCTCACAAAAGATCTCTGCCAGGATCAAGCGGTTGCTCTCTACATCATCCACAACCAATATTTTCTGGCGGTTCATGCCACTCCCTCCTTAATTCCGAAATATTCCTATTTCTTTATTGCTCAGGCGGACAGTGACATTCTTTACGGAACTGGACGCCGTCCATTGCATGCCATTCATCTGCACCACTGTCCCGGCATTCAGGATGCCGTATACCATCATCTTCGCCTCATTTGCTTTGCTTCGCTTCTCTTCTAATTCTTTTGTCCGCTCCACTTGCTGTTCCATTTGTTTGCGTTTGATATAAGTTGCCTGCTCCACTTTCAGGTATAAGTCCATCCCATTGCGGACTTCCGGTGGGTATTGCTTCTGCAGTTTTTTATAGGCTTCTTCAAAAATCACCAGTTCTGACTGGAGTTTTTTCAGTTTCAGCTCCGCTTCCTCTTCTTTCTCTAACATAGCCTTGCTGACTCCAAGGGATATATTGGTCAAAAGCCCGGCTCGGTTGCCGATATGGTGGGCCTTAATCCCGTTTACCGCCGCCGCGCTGCCTCCAATAATCGCCCCCTTGCTTCCAGAAATAACGATCTCCTTACCTGCAATCAAGTTGCTGTTCATCACATAATTGGCATAAATGCCTTTATTGGCTGTCAGCGACGCGCCTTCAAAAAATTTCCCATGGATGTCATCTGCAGACTCAATGACAGCCAGGCCGCCGCCAGACACCCCATTTTTGATGACAATCCGTTTCCCGCTCTGCAAATGCGCCGCTTCCACATTCCCCTCGATAATCAGTTCATCTTTTGACTGGATCACCACGCCGCTTCCTACGTTCCCTTTCACCCAAATGCTGCCGTTAAACCTCAAGTTGCCAGTAGATATAGTCACTTCATCCACAATCAGCAGAGGCTGGATTGTGATTTCATTATTTTTTAATTCGATTTTCCCGGATTCCCGGGCAATATATGTTTTCTTGTCCTGGGAAAGGAGGAACCCCCTCCCTTTCAGGATATGCTTTTCCTGGCCGCCCTGCGCCGGAAGTTCCGTGCCGTCCACTGTCCTTCCCCCAATTCCTGGCTGGGCTTCATGGTAGACTGCAATCACCTGCCCTGCCTTCACCTGCTCAAAATAAACGGTATTCTGATAGTCAATGGAGCCATCTTTGCGGATTGCCGGAATCTGCGGTATCCCTGTGCGGAAAAAGAATTCATAATACCCATCCCGCCCTCGCTGGGGCCTCACGCCTTCCGCCGCCAAAAAATGCCTGGTGCCTTGGTCAGCTTCTTTCAGGTTTTTCTCTATGTTATCCTGCAGGATTCCGAACACAACATGCTCTTTCGCCAACAGCCTCATAATTTCGTTCTTTGTCTTAGACACCCCTTTTTCCAGGGTGATATACGCTTCCATTTTATCCTGGCTGACTGTCACAAGGCATTCTGACGCCTGCTTTGCCTGTTCCTCTAACTGTTCTAGGGAGATCTCTTTTCCTTTTGCACTCTCAGTCAGCTCTTTCATTTTTGTCCGCATCTGCCGCATCTCTTTTGCTGAATACATCATGCTCTGGTAGGCAGATACATCCAGGCCGTCCTCAAGCCCCAAACGGATTTCACGCATCTGCTGCCAGCGGTACAATTCCCTGGCATACACAGACACATCCACGCGCCGCTCAAGCCCCAAACGGATTTCACGCATCTGCTGCCAGCCAAAATATATTTTGGCATAGACAGATACGTCCAGGCCTTCTTCCACTCCCAAACGGATTTCGCGCAGGGACTCGCCCAAAAATTCTTTAATCAGATATTCGCTAATATCGGCTTTATGCTCCAGGCCAAGGCGGATCTCATCTAATTGATCCGGCTCATACCCTTGCTCGATATAAGGGAAAATATCCACATGCCCTTGCTTCGCTTTGCGGATTTCACGCAGGTATCCAGCCTCCAACTCCTGATGTTTGGACAAGTCAATCCCTTCTTTTAACCCCTTACGGATTTGGCGCATCCGGTCATAAGAAATCTCAGGCTTCGCATAGACAGCCACATCCAGCCCCCATTCCAGCCCTTTTTTTATTTCTTCCATCTGAAACCAGTCATAATTCACGGAAGTATACCAAGACACATCCAGCCCTTTTTCCAGCCCTTGCCGAATTTCCTCCATTTGGCCCTTATCAAACCCCATCGCTTCATATTTTCTGATCAGTTGACTGTTCACTTCTCGCTATTCTCCTCTATTTATATTGTTTTTTCCCACTCATTAATTCTATGGTATAAACGCCGGGCTGTCAATAATATCTTAAGGCAATATGGCGCATGATTGGCTGCTATTGAAAGAACAAAGAATCCTGCCCTGCAGGATTCTCCGCCTGCGGCGGGTCGCTTTAGCGGCATATTTCTTTTCCGCCGCAATGCGATAATTGTTTTTCATTTTATAGGAAATCCGAAGGATTTTCCTATAAAATGAAAAAAAGCTGCGGAGGCCTTAAGCCCCCACAGCCTTTCTATTTATTGCATTTGTCTTGTTTCTGGGAATTACATCATTCCCATCCCACCGCCGCCTGCTGGCATTGCCGGCACATCTTCTTTGATGTTTGCCACTACAGATTCTGTTGTCAATAAGGTGGATGCAACGGAAGTTGCATTCTGCAGCGCGCTTCTGGTCACTTTCACTGGATCCAAAATCCCTGCCTCTACCATATTTACATACTCTTCTTTTGTTGCGTCAAAGCCAACGCCTGGCTCAGACTCTTTCACTTTATTGATAATCACAGCGCCTTCCAGCCCTGCATTAGCAGCAATGTAGAACAATGGGGATTCTAACGCCTTTAAGATTACTTTCGCGCCAGTCTTTTCATCTCCGTCCATGCCCTCTGCCAATGCCGCAACTTCTTTTGCCGCATGGATATATGCGGAGCCGCCGCCTGCAATAATGCCTTCTTCCACTGCCGCCCTGGTAGAGTTCAAAGCGTCTTCCATGCGCAGCTTACTCTCCTTCATCTCTGTTTCAGTTGCAGCGCCAACACGGATCACTGCCACGCCGCCTGCCAATTTTGCAAGCCTTTCCTGTAATTTTTCCTTATCAAATTCAGAAGTAGTCTCTTCAATCTGCGCCCTGATTTGGGAAACCCTTGCAGCAATTGCAGCTTTGTCGCCTTCCCCATCCACAATAATAGTGTTCTCTTTCTGGACTTTCACAGATTTTGCACGCCCTAACTGGTCCATGGTAGTTTCTTTCAGGTCAAGCCCTACTTCCTCGGAAATCACCTGGCCGCCTGTAAGGATTGCAATATCCTCAAGCATTGCTTTCCTTCTGTCGCCGTAACCTGGCGCCTTCACAGCCACTACATTGAATGTGCCGCGCAGTTTATTTACAATTAAGGTTGTGAGGGCTTCCCCTTCAATGTCTTCTGCAATAATCAAAAGCCTTGCCCCAGACTGCACCACCTGCTCCAACAATGGCAGGATTTCCTGGATATTGCTGATCTTTTTATCTGTAATTAAAATATATGGGTCATCCAGCACTGCTTCCATCTTATCCATATCTGTTGCCATATAAGCGGAGATATAGCCGCGGTCAAACTGCATGCCTTCCACTAAGTCAAGCTCTGTCTGCATGGTCTTGGACTCTTCAATGGTAATAACGCCGTCGTTGGAAACTTTTTCCATAGCGTCTGCCACCAGGTTCCCAACTTCTTCATCCCCAGCAGAGATTGCAGCCACTTTTGCAATCTGGTCTTTGCCATTTACTTTCTGGCTCATTGCCGCGATAGATGCAATGGCTTTTTCTGTCGCCTTCTTCATGCCTCTGCGAAGCACGATTGGGTTTGCCCCTGCTTCCAGGTTCTTCATCCCTTCTTTAATCATTGCCTGCGCCAGCACGGTAGCTGTTGTGGTGCCGTCCCCGGCAACGTCGTTGGTCTTAGTTGCCACTTCTTTGACAAGCTGCGCGCCCATATTCTCAAATGCGTCTTCCAGTTCGATCTCTTTTGCGATTGTCACGCCGTCATTTGTGATCAATGGGGCGCCAAAAGATTTGTCCAGGACTACGTTCCTCCCTTTCGGCCCTAATGTCACCCTTACTGTATTTGCCAATTTATCTACGCCAGCCTCTAATGCTGCCCTGGCTTCTGTGCCATATTTTAATTCCTTTGCCATGGTTTATCGTCTCCTTCTTTTCATTAATTCTATGTCTCTGTTCCTATATGATATAAGTGAACCCCAGCCTTAAGCCTCTACAATTGCAAGGATATCATTCTGTTTCACAATTATGAACTCTTCCCCGTCAACCTTCACTTCATTGCCTGCATATTTGGAGTAAATCACTCTATCCCCTGCCTTTACCTGCATGGACACTTCCTTGCCGTCTACCATCCCGCCAGGCCCTACTGCAACAACTTCTGCTTCCTGAGGCTTCTCCTGTGCGCTTCCAGCTAAAATAATACCAGACTTAGTAGTCTCCTCTGCCTCGCATTGCTTTAATACAACTCTGTCGCCTAATGGTACTAATTTCATTACAATTCCTCCTTATTAAGCTATCTCTTCTATTACTATGCTTTCTTTTTAATTATTAGCACTCATTTATGTTGAGTGCTAATTCTTATGTACATAATTTAGCACTCCAATTTTTTTTTGTCAATATCCATTTTCACATTTTATAAAAAGTTTAGATTTTGTTTTCCTCAGCCGTATCCAAAGGATGCCCTTCTATATATTGCTCCATAATCGCCGCCGCTATACGGACCAATTTCCCACAAGGGCGCTTTTTATAATATTCTTCTGTCCGCTGCTCTGGCGTCGGCACGTCTTTCTTCTTTGCCAGGCCTAACAGCTCCCGGCAGACAATGGAGCCATTTTCTTCCTCATAAGCTTTCGCCAACTGCTGGACGCGCCCATAATGCTCCTTTTTGCCCTGGAAATCCTTAGGGTCCCCATACCCATACAGCATCCCTGCCACCAGAAACATCCCGCTGACCGCGCCGCAGACCTCACGCAGCCTGCCCATCCCTCCCCCAAAGGAGGAACTGAGCCTTGCGGCTGCCTTTGCATCCATCCCATGCAAATCTGAAAATGCAAGGACTACCGCTTGGGTGCAGTTATAGCCTTCCTTAAAATATTCTTCCGCCCTCTGCCCATATTTGCTCCCTTCGTAATTCATGGCTCCTCCTTTTCCTACACTGCATGGAGGTTTTTCAGGGAAATATCCAGGATAGGCGCCGAATGGGTTAATGCCCCGCTGGAAATATAGTCTACCCCCAAGGCTATATAATGCCCAATATTCTCCTTGGTCACATTGCCAGAGCATTCAATCTCTGCTTTCCCGTCAATTACAGCAATGGCTTTTTGCATCTCTTCCACGCCCATGTTGTCCAACATGATAATGTCTGCCCCGGCTTCCACTGCCTCCTGCACCATTTCCACAGTCTCACACTCAATCTCTATCTTCCGTACAAACGGGGCATACTCCTTTGCCATCACTATGGCCTCTTTCACGCCCCCTGCCGCGCCAATGTGGTTATCTTTTAGCAGTACGCCGTCGGACAGGTTATACCGATGGTTCTGCCCACCGCCCACTTTTACAGAATATTTTTCAAATATACGCATGTTCGGGGTGGTTTTCCTGGTATCGAGCAGTTTCACCTTGCTCCCTTCCAGCATTGCGGCTATGGAATTGGTATAAGTGGCAATGCCGCTCATGCGCTGCAGGTAATTCAAGGCAGTCCGCTCCCCAGACAAAATTGCCCGGATATCCCCTTTCACCCTCCCGATTAGGTCGCCCTTTTTTACTTTGTCCCCATCTGCAAAATAAAATTCCACAGAAGTATTCTCATCCAGCAGCTCAAACACCCGCTGGAATACAAACAGCCCTGCAAGCACGCCGTCCTGCTTGCAGATTAATTGAGCCTCCCCTTCCTGTGCCTCCCGCATCACTGCGTTCGTGGAAACGTCCTCACTGGAAATATCCTCCCGCAATGCCTGTAAAATCAATTCATCCGCATTTAACTTCATGGTTATGCCGTTGTTCATATTCTTTTTCCATCCTCTCTATTTCCTGATGCACCAGGTCCCTATTTTCCTGGCGCATTTTATTAAGGTCTGTATAACAATCAGGGGCAAACAAGCCCTGCCTGCACCCTTGCAAGGCAAAACTATTTCCAGATGCTATGTCAATTGCCGCGCGCCTTGCAAACACCAGGCTCTCCAAAAGGGAATTGCTGGCCAGGCGGTTTTCCCCATGCACGCCATTGCAGCTTGTCTCGCCTACCGCATAGAGGCGCTCCATCGACGTCCTGCCTTCCAAGTCGGACTGGACCCCGCCCATAAAATAATGCTGCCCTGGAACCACTGGGACGCATTCCTTTGTCACATCATAGCCTTCCTCCAAGCACCTTTTGCAGATATTTGGGAAATGGCTTAAGATTTTTTCTTTTGGAATATGCTCCATAGACAACCAGACATACGGCTTGCCGTCTGCCTGCATCTGAGCCTCAATGGCATGGGCCACCACATCCCTGGGCAAAAGCTCGTCCACAAAGCGTTCCATATGTGCGTTGTACAATACGGCGCCTTCCCCCCGGACGGACTCTGAGATTAAGAACCTCCTGCCGGGCCTCTCGGAATATAATGTGGTAGGGTGTATCTGCACAAAGTTCAAGTCCTGAAGCCGCACTTGGCGGCGCAATGCAACGGCAACCCCATCCCCAGTCAAATGGGCAAAATTCGTGGAATGGCGGTAAAGCCCGCCAATGCCCCCGCAAGCCAGCACTGTATACTTTGCCTGGACTGGCATCACCTTTCCCTGGCTGTCTGCAACCACAACCCCATAGCAGGTATTGTTTTCGCAAAGAAGGTCCACCATCTCTGTATGCTCATAAATCGTGATATTCCTACGCCTTTTCGCCTCTGCTAACATCTTCCCGGTAATCTCTTTGCCAGTAATGTCCTCATGGAACAAAATCCTAGGCCTGGAATGCCCGCCTTCCCTGGTATACACCAATTCCCCATCCTTGCGCTCAAATTCCACCCCATATCCCAACAGCAAATCAATCACCCTGCCAGAACCATGGATCATTGCCGCCACAGAATCCTTATTGTTCCTGTAATGCCCTGCCTTCATGGTATCTTCAAAGTATCCTTCAAAGTCATCTTCTGACCGCAGGACGCAGATCCCTCCCTGTGCCAGAAAAGAATCGCTGTCCTCAGCCTTAGCTTTTGTGATGGCCGCGACCTCCATGCTTTCTGGCAACTGCAATGCACAGAACAGCCCTGCCGCCCCTGTGCCTACAATTATCACATCTGTTTCTTTCTCCATGTCCCCACCTGCGTTTTCTCTCATTTCTAAATTCAGCCGATTACAAATAGGAAATCTATCTGTGCAGTTATTTAGAAATTGATATATTAGATTTTGAGTGCCTTCTGG
>Ga0224483_100353_pt1 | contig 14056 bp, 14 predicted proteins | sample hydfratestSal1_FD_181453 | JGI IMG/M metagenome (GOLD analysis project Ga0224483, IMG submission 181453) | Metatranscriptome of mouse feces microbial communities from Columbus University, Ohio, United States - Sal1 (Metagenome Metatranscriptome) ... | reverse complement strand
GGGAGATATTCATAATACACAATTTTTCAGAGCGGCACAAGAGAATACCATGGATGTGAGCCAGGTGTTGGAGCAGGTATATCAGGCTCTGACAGAGAAGGGGTATAACCCGGTGAATCAGATCGTGGGGTATATCATGTCTGGAGATCCAACTTACATTACCAGCCATAAGAACGCCAGAAGTCTCATTATGAAGGTGGAGCGGGATGAGATTCTGGAGGAACTTCTGTCTGTGTATATTGATGCAAGACTAAGGTAGATTCGTGTAAAGTACCATTAGAAGGCTGTCAGATCATGCTGCCGTGGGCACGTCTGGCAGTTTATGTCATTTTAAGTAACAGTTCAAGAGTCATGGAGTAAATAAAATGAGGATCATGGGTTTGGACTATGGATCAAAGACCGTGGGGGTGGCTGTGTGTGACCCTTTAGGTTATACTGCCCAGGCGGTGGAAACCATTGTCAGGAAAGAGGAGAATAAGTTCCGTGAGACCTTCAGGCGGATCGAGGAGCTGGCCCGGGAGTTTGAGATTACATCTATTGTTTTGGGTTATCCTAAAAATATGGACGGTTCCGTGGGAGAGCGGGCCAGGAAGACCGAGGAGTTTAAAGACATGCTGGAAAAGCGGACAGGCTTTCCGGTGATCTTGTGGGATGAGCGGCTGACTACGGTTGAGGCTAACGGGATCTTGCGGGAGAGCGGCGTGCCTGCGTCGGAGCGAAAGAAAGTGATCGATCAGGTGGCGGCGGGGATCATCCTCCAGAGTTATCTGGATACCATGGAGAGGATGAGATTTGGATCAGACGAAAGGAATGACGAAAGCAGTGAATGAGGAGAAGATGATCACCCTTGAAACCGTGGACGGGGAGCGGGTGGACTTTTATGTGCTGGAGGAGACCAGGATCAGCGGGATGAATTATCTTTTAGTGACGGACGCGCCGGAGGACGCCCAGGAGGGAGAGTGCTACATCTTAAAGGACAAGTCAAAGGCAGAGGAGGAAGAGGCTGTCTACGAATTTGTGGAGGATGACGGCGAACTGGAATACCTTTATAAGATTTTTACGGAATTGACGGAAGATATGGATGTGGATCTGAGGAAGTAGCAGGGACTGCGGATGGAACAGGGTGTTTTTAAAAAGCTGTTGAAAGAAAAGGGATTGAAGGTTACGGGGCAGCGCCTGTTGGTACTGGAGATCATGGCTGCCAGGCCGGGAGAGCATCTTACGGCTGAGGAGATCTTTGACCTTGCCAGAGAGAAGCTGCCGGAGATCGGTCTGGCTACCATTTACCGGGCTTTGCAGGTTTTGGTGGAGCTGCGGGTGATCGACAAGCTAAGCTTTGACGACGGATCGGCCAGGTATGAGCTGGGGGGAGAGCTGGGCAGCGAGAGACACCACCACCACCACGCCATCTGCCTGGGGTGCAGGGCTGTGTTCTCCCTTGAGGAGGATCTTTTGGACCCTTTGGAGGAGACGCTGCGGGACCGGCTTGGGTTTACGGTGACAGACCATGAGGTGAAGCTTTACGGGTACTGCCGGGCCTGTGAAAAGACGCGGGGAAAAAAGAGTGCGGCTGAAGGACCAGATGAGAAGCTGTCAGATGTGGAAAAGACGAAAAAAACCGCGAAGGCGGGAACGAGGAGAATAAAAAAGAGAGAATTGGAGGAATCGGATTGAGACAACAGAGCAAGAAACAGAACCAGGGTCAGGGCCAGGCGGTCAAGGTGAAGATCATCCCCCTGGGCGGACTGGAACAGATCGGACTGAATATGACAGCCATTGAATATGAGGACAATATTATCGTGGTGGACTGCGGACTGGCTTTTCCCAGCGACGATATGCTGGGTATTGACATCTGCATCCCGGATGTGACATATCTGAAGCAGAATATTGAGAAGGTGAAGGGGTTTGTCATCACCCACGGCCATGAGGACCATATCGGCGCTCTGCCCTATGTATTGCAGCAGGTAAATGTTCCGGTGTACGGCACAAGGCTGACAGTGGCGCTGATTGAGAATAAATTAAAAGAACACAATATGGTAAAGACCACCAAGAGAAAAGTGGTAAAGCACGGACAGTCTATTAACCTGGGATGTTTCCGCATCGAGTTTGTGAAGATGAACCACAGCATCGCGGACGCGTCTGCCCTGGCCATTTTTACCCCGGCGGGGATCTTGCTCCACACAGGGGATTTTAAGATCGACTACACCCCGGTGTTTGGGGAGTCGGCGGATCTGCAGAGGTTCGCGGAACTGGGCAAGAAGGGGGTTTTAGCCCTGATGTGCGAGAGCACCAACGCGCTGCGGCCTGGCTTTACGCCGTCGGAGCGGACTGTGGGCAAGACCTTTGACGGGATTTTTTCCGAGCATAAGAATAACAGGATCATTGTGGCCACCTTTGCCTCCAATGTGGACAGGGTGCAGCAGATCATCAATTCGGCTTACAAGTACGGCCGCAAGGTGGTGGTGGAGGGCCGCAGCATGGTCAATGTCATCGGAACCGCCAGCGAGCTGGGGTATATTAAGATTCCGGAAGGGACGCTGATCGATATTGATCATCTGAAAAATTATCCGGATGAGAAGACCGTGCTCATCACTACGGGGAGCCAGGGGGAGTCTATGGCGGCTCTTTCCAGGATGGCTTCCAGCATCCATAAGAAAGTGTCCATCAAGCCCGGGGATGTGGTGATCTTTAGTTCCACGCCGATCCCGGGCAATGAGAAGGCGGTGACCAAGGTTATCAATGAGCTTTCGATCAAGGGGGCGGAGGTGATTTTCCAGGATACCCATGTGTCGGGACATGCCTGCCAGGAGGAGATCAAGCTGATCTACGCCCTGACCCACCCCAAATACGCGCTGCCGGTACATGGAGAGTACCGCCATCTGATGGCCCAGAAGGGGCTGGCCCTGTCCATGGGCATACCCAAGGAGAACATCCTTTTAATGTCCTCCGGGGATGTGGTGGAAGTGTCGGAGGACGCCTGCAGGGTCGTGGACCATGTTCAGTCGGGAGCGATCCTGGTGGACGGCCTGGGAGTAGGCGATGTGGGCAATATCGTTCTGCGGGACCGGCAGAATCTGGCACAGAACGGCATCATCATCGTGGTGCTGACTTTGGAGAAGTACAGCAACCAGCTTTTGGCCGGACCGGATATCGTGTCCAGAGGATTTGTGTATGTCAGAGAATCGGAGGACCTTTTAGAGGAGGCCAGGCGTGTGGTGGAGGACGCTGTGAGAGACTGTCTTGACCGCCGCGTCAGCGACTGGGGCAAGATCAAGAATATCATCAGGGACAGTTTAAGTGATTTTCTGTGGAAGAAGATGAAGAGGAATCCTATGATACTTCCTATCATTATGGAGGTGTAGGGAGAGGCTGGCAGATCCGCGGGATTGTGGATCTGGCGGATCTGCGGGGTTAAGACAGCGGACTATGGGAAGAGAGCAGGGTGATGGGATATGAGTGATACGACCAGGGAGATCAACAAGGTGACCGGGACCATTATCCGGGTGTCGTGGAAATTGATCGTGTACGCGGTGGTGGCGTTGCTTTTGTACGAGGGCATCACCAGGGGCTACGCCTTTGGCCATGATATTTTTTCTTCGTCAGCCATGGCCTCGGAGCCTGGGGTGGATATGAGAGTGACCATCAAGGATGACGAGGAGGTGGCGGATATCGGTGCGGCTTTGGAAAAGGCCGGGGTCATAAAAAGCCGGTACGCATTTGTCATTCAGAGCATTTTCTATGATTATGGCAGTTCGGACCATCCGGTGGAGGGAGGCACTTATCTGCTGAATAATTCTATGACTTCCAAGGAGATCATATTGGCTCTGCGGGAGGGGATAAAGGATGAGGCCGGGGAAGAATGATTGTAGATGAGAGAGTCAGAGATTACATCCACTCTCTGGAACCGGGGCAGGGAAGTTTGTGCGACGGGATTGCCAGGGAGGCGGAGGCTGGGAACATTCCCATCATTAAAAAAGAGACGGCGGCATTGCTTAAGACGCTGATCACAGCAAAAAGGCCTGGGGCGATTCTGGAGGTTGGAACCGCCGTAGGCTATTCTGCTTTATTGATGGCAGGCGTGATGCCGGATTTTTGCAGGATCACCACCATTGAAAAGTATGAGCCCAGGATCCTGGCAGCCAGGGAGAATTTCAGAAAGGCGGGCGTGGGGGATAAGGTCACGCTGCTGGAGGGGGATGCGGGGGAGATCCTGCAAAGTCTTTCAGGACCTTTTGATTTTATCTTTATGGACGCGGCCAAGGGCCAGTATCTTCACTGGCTCCCCAATATTTTGCGGCTCATGGAGCCTGGAGCTATGCTGCTTTCGGACAATGTGCTGCAGGAGGGGACTATCGTGCAGTCCCGCTATGGGGTGGAGCGGCGGGACCGCACCATCCACGCAAGGATGCGGGAGTATCTGTACAGGCTGAAGCATATGGAGGAGTTGGAGACAGCTATCGTGCCTGTGGGGGACGGGGTTGCCGTCAGCGTGATGAAGGGGGAGCCGCGTCCGGCCTGACGGGGAAGAAGACGGAAAGGGAGCGCCAGGGAGGCGGCCGTCGAAGGTATCGGAGGAGACAGAAGGCGTTATCCGGCCCGGTACTGTAAAGGGTGGAAATGGGGCGGGGAAACAGCGGTCAGATGACTGGTAGAGATTAAAAAGAAAACGGAAAGGAACGCAGGATGAGAGAGACGGAACTTTTGATGCCGGCGGGAAGCCTGGATGTGCTGAAAACCGCTGTGGTCTACGGGGCGGATGCGGTGTATATCGGCGGGGAGGCCTTCGGGCTGCGGGCAAAGGCCCACAATTTTTCCCTGGAGGATATGAGGCAGGGCATGAGTTTTGCCCACAGCCGGGGAGTAAAGGTGTACATTACGGCCAATATCCTGGCTCACAACCAGGATCTGGAAGAGGTGGAGGGGTATTTTGAGGAGCTTAAGACAGTAGGGCCGGACGCCCTTATCATCTCGGATCCCGGAGTATTTATGGCGGCGAAACGGGTGCTGCCTGATGTGGATATCCACATCAGCACTCAGGCCAACAATACAAATTATGGGACGTATGAGTTTTGGCATGGCCTTGGGGCTAAGCGGGTGGTATCGGCCAGGGAGCTGTCTCTGGAGGAGATTAAAGGGATACGGCTGAGGATCCCGGCAGATATGGAGATCGAGACCTTTGTTCACGGGGCCATGTGCATCTCCTATTCGGGTCGGTGTCTTTTGAGCAATTTCTTTACGGGGAGGGATGCCAACCAGGGGGCCTGCACCCACCCGTGCCGGTGGAAGTATGCCCTGGTGGAGGAGACCAGGCCCGGGGAGTATATGCCGGTGTATGAGAATGACCGGGGGACGTTTATTTTTAATTCTAAGGATCTATGCATGGTAGAGCATATTCCGGAGCTTATGGAGGCGGGAATCGACAGTTTTAAGGTGGAGGGGCGCATGAAGACGGCTCTCTATGTGGCCACGGTGGCCAGGGCTTACCGCAGGGCTATGGACGACTGGAAGATGGGCAGGGATGTGTTTGAGCGGAATGTGGAGTGGTACAAGGAAGAGATCGGGAAATGTACGAACCGGGAGTTTACCACAGGCTTTTTCTTCGGAAAGCCGGGCAGCGGTGATCATATCTACGGCAGCAGCACGTATGTGAAGAATTATACGTATCTGGGGACTGTGGACGAGGTGGACGGACGGGGACTGGCGCGGATTGAGCAGAAGAATAAGTTTTCCGCGGGAGAGACTGTTGAGGTGATGAAGCCTGACGGCCGTAATTTATCGGCGGTGGTGAGGGCGATCCGGGGCGAGGACGGCACAGTCCAGGAGAGCGCTCCCCATGCTAAGCAGATCGTGTATGTGGACTTAGGAGAAGGCCTGGAGGAGTTTGATATTTTGAGGAGAAGGGAAGTGTAGGCAATATGATGTGGATTGCGGGAATCGGCGCGGCAGCTTGCCTGGTTTATTATGGGGTTATTGTGTGTTATTCCGGGATTTCCACATCATTTGCCTGGTTCTGGCTGCTGGCGGGGATATTTTTGGGGGTTCTTTTTGCGGGGGCCTTTTATGGAAAACATCATCCCAAAAAGGTGCCGCTGTGGCTGTCCGTGTCTGCTGTGACATTTCTGCTGGCTTCCATGGTAATCTTCTGCGTGGTGGAGATCTTTATCTTCCTGGGCGCGGCGGGGGCCAACACGCCGAATCTGGATTATGTGATCGTTCTGGGGGCAAAGGTGGAGGAGGGACGCGTCAGCAATTCTCTGCAGATGCGCCTGGACAGAGCTTATGAGTACAGCCGCAGGAACCCGGAGACCGTGTTTATCCTCTCCGGAGGCAGGGGGAAGGATGAGCCGGCTTGCGAGGCGTCGGTGATGTATGAGTATTTGCGAGGCAAGGGGGTCCCGGAAAGGCTTTTGGTGACAGAGGAGCGGTCCGAGAGCACGGTGGAGAATATCGCCTACAGCAAGGTGCTGATCGATGAGATGGAGCGGGATAAGGACGCCCTGATGGGAAGCATCCCCCACAAGGCGCCGGGGCCTTACATGGAGGTGGAGGATAAGCCGGTGCAGATCGGAGTGCTGACCAGCAATTTCCATGTGTTCCGGGCAGTGCAGATCGGGAAGCGGTGCGGGATCCCGGAAGTTTACGGCATCGGAGCGAAATCGGACGCGGTGCTGTTTTTGCATCTGTGTGTCCGGGAGTGCGCGGCAGTTCTGAAGGATAAATTGATGGGAAATATGTAATAATATACATGGAGAAGGTAGCTGCTTTGGTAAAAATAGGGTTGAGACTGCCGATCTATGAATTTGAGGCATAGTTAAGATTACGAATGACTTTGATAAACGGTTTTAGCGGAAAGCAGAAAGATGTGTGCCTATTACAGTTGTGATGACTTTAATGAAGAGGATGAGTACTGTAGGAAATGGGCAGCCAGGGTTCTGGCGGGATATTAATATAACAGAAAAGGAATGAATGACCATGACAAGTGTAAAAGATTTAAAAGCTTACAGGTTTCTGCGGGAGAAAAATGTAAAGGAGTTAAATTCCACCGCCTATTTTCTGGAGCACATAAAGAGCGGCGCCAGGCTGTTTCTTCTGTCCAATGACGACGAGAACAAGGTGTTTTCCATCGGGTTTCGGACGCCGCCGTCGGATTCCACCGGTGTGCCCCACATTCTGGAGCACAGCGTTCTGTGCGGGTCGAAGAAGTTTCCGGTAAAGGACCCCTTTGTGGAGCTGGTGAAGGGCTCCATGAACACCTTTCTCAACGCCATGACCTATCCGGACAAGACGGTGTACCCTGTGGCCAGCACCAATGACAAGGATTTTCAGAACCTGATGGACGTGTATCTGGACGCGGTGCTGAACCCCAACATCTACAAAGAACCTAAGATCTTTATGCAGGAGGGGTGGCACTATGAGCTGGAGTCGGAGGATGGGGTGCTGACTTACAACGGCGTGGTGTACAATGAGATGAAGGGGGCGTTTTCGTCGCCGGAGAGCGTGCTGGAGCGGTATACCCAGAAGGTGCTGTTTCCGGACACCTGCTACGGGTATGAGTCCGGCGGGGACCCGAAGGACGTGCCCAAGCTGACCTATGAGGCGTTTCTGGACTTCCACAGGACATACTACCATCCCAGCAACAGCTACATTTACCTGTACGGTGATATGGATATGGCCGAGAAGCTGGAGTGGCTGGACAGGGAATACTTAGGCTGTTATGACAGGCTGGAGGTTGACTCCCGGATCCATATGCAGAAGCCCTTTGAGGCTCCAAAACATGAGGAGATCACCTACTCCGTCACTGAGGAGGAGGATGAGGAGAACGGGGCTTATCTGTCGATCAGCGACGTGGTAGGTACGGATCTGGACCCGAAACTGTACGTGGCCTTCCAGATTCTGGAGTATACGCTGATCGAGGCTCCGGGGGCGCCTCTTAAACAGGCCCTTCTGGACGCGGGCATCGGGCAGGATATTTTCGGCGGGTATGACAGCGGGATTTTGCAGCCCTATTTCTCCGTCATTGCCAAGGGGGCAAAGGCGGAGCAGAAGGGTGAGTTTCTGGCAGTGGTCAAGGGGACTCTTGGGAAGCTGGCGGATGAGGGGATCAACAGGAAGAGCCTTTTGGCGGGGATGAATTATTCAGAGTTTAAGTACCGGGAGGCGGACTACGGGACCACGCCAAAGGGGCTGATGTACGGGCTTCAAAGCCTGGACAGCTGGCTTTACGGCGGGGATCCGCTGATGCATCTGGAGTACCAGGAGACCTTTGACTTCCTGAAAAAGGAAGTGGCCAACGGGTATTTTGAGAACCTCCTTCGGGAGTATCTGCTGGACAATCCATTTGAGGCGGTTCTGGTGGTGAAGCCGGAGAAGAATCTGACGGCGAAAAATGACAGGGAGCTGGCAGAAAGGTTAAAGGCCTACAGGGAGAGTCTGTCAAGGGAGGAGGTCCTTCGGATCGTGGAGCAGACCAGGGAACTTAAGGAGTATCAGGATACGCCTTCCACCAGGGAGGAGCTGGAGACGATCCCCATGCTCAGACGGTCGGATATCGGGACGAAAGCGGAGGAGCTTAAGTGGGAGGAATACCAGATCAAGGGCGTTTTGGTGCTGCACCATGAGATGTTTACCTCAGGGATCGGGTATTTGAAGGTGCTGTTTAACACGGATCGGGTGCCGTCTGAGGATCTGCCCTATGTGGGGCTTTTGAAAACGGTTTTGGGGTACGTGGATACGGAGCATTACACCTACAGCGATCTGACCAGTGAGATCCATCTCAACAGCGGCGGGATCGGGTTTAGCACTTCGGCCTACGTGGATCTTAAGAACCTGCCCGGGTTTACGGGGGTGTTTGCGGCTGACGCCAGGGTGCTGTATGAGAAGCTGCCCTTTGCCTTTGAGATGATCGGGGAGATTCTCTCCGGGTCCAGGCTGGACGATGAGAAGCGTCTTGGAGAGATCCTGCGGGAGACCAAGTCCAGGTCCAGGATGAAGCTGGAGAATGCCAGCCACAGCGCGGCGGTATCCAGGGCCACCTCCTATTTTTCACCTACGTCGGCCTTCAATGACTGCACCGGCGGGATCGGGTTCTACCAGTTTTTGGAGGGCGTGGTCAGGGATTATGACAGGGATGCCAGAACGCTTATAGGGAAGCTGAAAGAGGTGGCAGGGAAGCTGTTTACCGTGGACAACATGCTGATCAGCTACACGGCGGACGGGAAAGGGTTTGCCGGCCTGGAGGGTTCCATGGATAAGCTTACGGACAAACTGCCAAAAGGGGACGGAAAAACCTATGGGTTTACCTTTAAGGCGGGGAACCGGAATGAAGGGTTCAAGACTTCCTCCCAGGTCAACTATGTGGCCAGGTGCGGGAATTTCAGGGATGAAGGGTTTGAGTACACCGGAGCGCTGCGGATCTTAAAGCTGATCTTAAGCTATGATTACCTGTGGCTGAACCTGCGGGTGAAGGGCGGAGCCTACGGGTGCATGAGCGGCTTCGGGCGCTCCGGTGAGGGGTATTTCGTGTCCTACCGGGATCCGGGCATGGCCAGGACCAATGAGGTCTATGAGAAGATTGTGGAGTATCTGGAGAGTTTCGATGTGGATGAGCGGGATATGACCAAGTATGTCATCGGCACGGTCAGCGCCATGGATACGCCGTTTACGCCGGCAGATAAGGGGGCCAGAGGACTGTCCGGGTATCTGTCCGGGGTGACGGGTGAGATGCTGCAGCAGGAGAGGGATGAGGTGCTTAAGGCACAGCCGGAGGATATCCGTAGGCTGGCCGGGATCGTGAAGGCGATTCTGGATACAGGGAGCTTGTGTACCATTGGGAATGAGGAAAAGATTGAGAGCGACAGGGGGATGTTTGGGGAGGTTAAGAGCTTGTACAACGGGTGATGAGAAAAACGCATAAGAGGAAAAAAGAACATGAACGATAATTTTAAATCAGGCTTCGCGGCCCTGGTAGGCCGTCCCAATGTAGGCAAATCCACCCTGATGAACCATCTGATCGGCCAGAAAATCGCTATCACGTCGGAGAAGCCCCAGACCACCAGAAACCGCATTCAGACCGTGTACACGAATGAGCGGGGGCAGATTGTGTTTTTGGATACACCGGGGATCCACAAGGCGAAGAATAAGCTGGGAGAGTATATGGTGAACGTGGCGGAGTCCACCTTGAAGGAGGTGGACGTTATCTTGTGGCTGGTGGAGCCTTCCACGTTTATCGGGGCCGGGGAGCGGCATATTGCGGAGATTCTGGGGAAGGTGAAGACGCCGGTGATCCTGGTGATCAATAAGATCGACACAGTGAAAAATCAGGACGATATATTGATGTATATGGACGCCTACCGCAAGGTCTGTGACTTTGCGGAGATTGTGCCCGTGTCGGCGCTGCGAAACCGGAATACGGAAAAGATGACGGATCTGATCTTTAAGTACCTGCCCTATGGGCCCCAATACTATGATGAGGACACGGTGACAGACCAGCCCATGCGGCAGATTGCGGCGGAGCTGATTAGGGAGAAAGCCCTGCGTCTTCTGGAGGAGGAGATTCCCCACGGGATCGCGGTGACCATTGAGGCCATGACAGAGCGGAAAAACGGGATGTTTGACATTGAGGCCAACATCGTGTGTGAGAGGGAGTCCCACAAGGGGATCATCATCGGAAAGGGCGGGAGTATGCTGAAAAAGATCGGGACCGCCGCCCGGATTGAGATTGAGAACCTGATGGGGACCAGGGTGAATCTGCAGCTGTGGGTGAAGGTGAGAAGAGAGTGGCGGGACAGTGAGCTTTATATGAAAAATTATGGGTATTATCAGCAGAAGTGAGGCTGGCATAAAAAGAAGGGGGCACATAAATCCAGGTGATTTCCGGATTTATGTGCCCCTTCTTTTTCAGAGAGACAGAGTCTTATGTTTCGGATCAATAGTTCTCTGCGTGTACCTCAAAATAGCTCTGGGGATGAGCGCAGGTGGGGCATACTTCCGGGGCCTTTGTGCCGATGACGATGTGTCCGCAGTTGCGGCACTCCCACACCTTTACTTCGCTCTTCTCAAACACTGCCGCTGTCTCCACGTTTTTCAGCAGGGCGCGGTATCTCTCCTCATGGTGCTTTTCGATGGCGCCCACCAGGCGGAATTTGGCGGCAAGCTCCGGAAATCCCTCCTCTTCTGCCGTCTTGGCGAAATTCTCATACATGTCGGTCCACTCATAGTTTTCGCCGTCCGCGGCCGCGGCCAGGTTTTCCTTGGTATCGCCGATTCCGTTTAACTCCTTGAGCCACATCTTGGCGTGCTCTTTCTCATTGTCCGCTGTTTTTAAGAACAAAGCCGCGATCTGCTCATATCCTTCCTTCTTGGCCTTGGAGGCGAAATAGGTGTACTTGTTCCTTGCCTGGGATTTCCCGGCAAATGCCGCCTCCAGGTTTTTTTCTGTCTGTGTTCCCGTGTACTTTGTGCTCATGTTGTGTTTCCTCCTTAAAATAATATGTGCCGGCATGTGCCGCGGCCGGCGGCTGCCGGGGGGCAAATCCCTGCTGTTATAGAAGGCCTTATTCTTCCGGGGGGTTTGCCTTGACAGTTTATAATATCACACCATACCCGGGAGAGCCGACTTCACCGGCTCTCCCGGGCCGGAGCTGATATCCGTCAGTTAGGGGTCTGGCCTGCGTGGGGGATGCCTGTGTTCCCATATGTCCCTGCTGACGGTGCAGAGGCCGTCAATGGACAGGCCGTGGATATCCGTGTTGCCGGTGATTCTTGCAAATGTTTTTAGTTCGCCGGCGGAACATCTCAGGTAGTTCTCCACCCGCCTGGCGGCAGCGTCAATATGTAACCGTTCCCTCAAAGCTTCATCCTGGGTGGCGCCCCCCACAGGGCACATGCCGGTGCCTGCGGCCGCGCTTCCCCTTGCCAGGGCGATCTTCGTCTCTTTGGACAGGGCGCCGAAGGACATGTGGGAAATGTATACCGGCATGTCAGGGACCATGGGCTTTTGGGCGTGTTTTCCGATGACGGTTTTCAGGGGCACATCTGCGTGTTCATCCAGAGGCATGGGACTTAACTGGGCTCCAAGCACAAGCGCATTATCCCAGCCGGCTTCGAACTTCTCCGGCGGCTGTTTGCACAGCGGGCACTGGGTCAGCTGGGAAAATGGTTTCCCCTCTTTTTCTTCGTCGTACACATACCCGCAGACCGTACATCTGTAGACCATGGTAAATCCCCTCTTTTATTTGTTCTTTCTGCACGTAGGGCAGAGATAGAATACCTTCAGATCATAGGAAATGATCCCTTCCCCAAGCTGGTCTTCCAGGCTGACCGTCAGATCCTGGAAGTTGATATCGGACAGGGCGCCGCACCTCAGGCATACAAGATGGTCGTGCTTTCTGATCTTGTCGTAGCGGTCAGGGGAGCCCTCTATGGACATCCTCCGTATCAGGCCCTTCTGGCACAGGGTGTTTAGGTTGTTGTATATGGTTGCCTGGACGACTTTTGGTTCTGTTTTTTTCAGTTCTAAAAAAATCTGTTCTGCTGTCATATGGCCGTCGGACTCATGGATCAGGGTCAGGATCTGTTCTGCGTATTTTGTCATGTGGTCACCACTGTTTTTAGAATTATTCTAATTATAATACCATCCGGAAAATTTGTCCAGAGGGTTTTTAGATTTTGGCTCCGCCATCCAGGATTCGGTTGAGACGTGAGAACAGCATAAAGCCGGTTACGGACGCTGCCAGGATATCGCTGACCGGTTCCGCCACAAAGACTCCAAACACCTGGCTGGGGAGAATATGGGGCAGGATAAAGATCAGGGGGATGAGAAGCACCAGTTTTCGAAGGCATGCCATGAGCAGGCTTATTTTGGCCTGCCCCAGGGCCATAAAGGTCTGCTGGCAGGAGATCTGTATGCCGGTGGAGAAGATACCCGCCATGTAGATGCGCATGGCCCACACCGTAAAGTCCACAAGGGCGGGATCGCCGCTGAAAATATTGGCGAACACCCCGGGTATGGTGAGGAAAAGAATCCATAGCAGGGCGGCATAGCCTGTACACGCCAGAAATTGGCAGGCAAATGCCTGCTTGACCCGGTCTTTTTTGCCTGCGCCGAAGTTGTAGCTCATGATGGGCTGGCCGCCCTGGCAGATTCCCTGGAGGGGCAGGGTCACCAGCTGGCTGCAGGAGGAGATGATGGTCATGGCCCCCACGGCCACGTCACCGCCGTAGCGGGAGAGGCTGCTGTTGAAGCTGATATTCAGAAGGCTTTCCGTGCTGAGCATCACAAAGGTGGAGATCCCAAGGGCCAGGCAGGGAAGGATTATGCCGGGCTCCAGTTTCAGGCTTGACAGGGTGAGCCGGAGCATGGTTTTGCGCCCCCTTAAGAACAGGAGAACCCACAGGGCGCTGACTGCCTGGCTTATGACCGTGGCGATGGCGGCTCCCTCAACGCCCATGTGAAATCCGAATATGAGGATGGGGTCCAGAATGATGTTGCACACAGCACCCATAACTGTGGTTATCATGCTGAATTTGGCGAACCCCTGGGTAGTGATGAAGGGGTTCATTCCCATGACAATCATGACAAAGACAATGCCCAGGATGTAGATGCGGGCATAGGCCAGGGCGTAGGGAAGGGTCACGTCGCTGGCGCCGAAAAGCCTTAATAGCTGGGGAGCGAACCGGTAGAATACGGCGGTCAGGACCACGGCGAAGATCATAAGCACGCAAAAGCAGTTGCCAAGGATCTTCTGGGAGCTTTCCCGGTCGTTTTTCCCCATGGCGATGGCTGCCCTGGGGGCGCCGCCGGAGCCGGCCAGCATGGCAAAGGCGTTTATCATCATCAGGATGGGCAGAAACAGGCCCACGCCTGTCAGGGCTGAGGCCCCCGCTTCGGGGATGTGGCCGATGTAGATCCGGTCTACGATGTTGTAGAGCATGTTGATCAGCTGGGCCACCACCGCGGGTATGGCAAGGTTCAGCATCAGTTTGGAGATGCTGCCGCTTCCCATGTCTTGGGTGGGTTTTTGTTGTGATCGTGCCATGGTAGATTCCTCCTTTTTGG
>Ga0224483_100351_pt1 | contig 14111 bp, 9 predicted proteins | sample hydfratestSal1_FD_181453 | JGI IMG/M metagenome (GOLD analysis project Ga0224483, IMG submission 181453) | Metatranscriptome of mouse feces microbial communities from Columbus University, Ohio, United States - Sal1 (Metagenome Metatranscriptome) ... | reverse complement strand
GTTCCGTCCCCCACAAACCCGCTTTCCTGGCTGTTTGCGGAGAAGGTGGGATCCAGCCGGTTCCAGGTGTTGGATTCCACCTCATACTGTACGGAAACCCACCCGCTTTCCTGGGTGTAGAACATATTCCAGGCGTGGTATAAATCGTCGGGCTGCACATAGCCGAACACCATTTTCGTGGGGATTCCCTGGCTGCGCAGCATGGCCGCCGCAAGGCTGGCATAGTCAAAGCAAATGCCCGTCCCGGTTTCCAGGGTTTTGTCCGGATCCGGCAGATATGTTTTCTCCACCGTTTTCGCAAGCTCCTTGTCATAGGTGACGCTTTCGCAGATGTAGCCCAGCACTGCGTCCACCACGCCTAAAGCGTCTGCCTGCCCGGAGGCAATTTCCCCTGCCTTTTTCACACAGGCAGAGTTTTCCCCATAGGGCACATATTGGCTGGGCCGCAGGAAGGGCTGGAAGGGATCCTGTAGGGCCACAGAAGCGCTTGCCTCATAGAGCTTGGCGTATTTGCCCTCTGTCACCTCCTGCATCACCCGGAAGGTATAGTCCCCGTCCCCGCTTTGCAGGGGCAGGATGGCAGGCGTGCCGTCAGAGCCGATGTTGTACGTGTATGTCGTTTCCCCTTGCAGCACCTGGAATTTCAGCCTGCCTTCCCCTTGGGCGGAAACCCCCACATACCCCTGGGCTGTGGCGGAAAGATCCAGCAGCACCCCGCTTTCCCCCTGGGCCTGTTCGCTGTGGAAAGCGGAATCTGCAAAAGCCGGGGCCTGGTAAGGGGTGAAATCCTCTGGGGCGCTTTCCTCCGGGCGGGAATCAGCCTCCTGGGAAGCCGGTTCCTCTGGCAGCTCCGGATCCATGCCGGCCTGGGTGACGCACCCCCACAGGTTCAGCAGCAAAAGGAGGGCCAAAAGCCCTGCAATCTTCCGTCCCATGGAACGTTACCACCCCCGTCCGTGAGGGCCTACAGGCTCCAGTTTGCCATGGACCACATAGCGGGCCTCCTCGAAATCGTAAGCGCAGGTGGAAAGCACCACATAGCGCCCGTTGGGATCCATTTCGCCCACCCGGGCGTCAAAGTCCGACAGCGCCAGGTTTTCCTCCAGATACTGGGTAAACTCCGGCATGGGCGCCCGGAAAATGGAGTATACATCCCCATAGGCAGACACTGTGTGGCCGCTGAACAGCACCACCCGATAGTCTGTGGCGGGGGTGAGCAGCCACATAACAGGGTGCTCTTCATAATAGCTCTGCTCCCGCCAAAGCTCCAGCCCCGCGAACATAGATCCGTCGTTCATGTTGTGCCCATACAGCACTGTGTTGGAGTCTGCAAAGTCCGGGGCTGTCTGGGCGTCTGCAAAGATGGCCCCGCAGTTGTCCTCCAGCTTTTCATAGCTGTAATGCAGGTAATATTCGTTGTCGTCCCCCTGCACTACCGGGTAGTTGATTTTAGTACCCTCGCAGTAGATCCATCCCACCACCTGGGGGTTTATCCCCTGAAGCTTTTCAAAATCCACTGTAAACGGGGTTAGGGGGCCTTCCCCATCTGTCTGGGACTGGCCCCCGCTGCCTGTTTTGGCGCTATCCGCCTGTTTTCCCTGTGTTGTAAATTCCTCCGCGGCCTTGGCATATACCTGCTGGCTTTTGGCATACCGCTGCTGGGCCACTAACACAGCCCCGCCTGAACCTGCAAACACCAGCAGCAGAGCCGCCACCGCAATCCATTTCAGCTTTCTCCCCATACATCGCCATGCGATACAGGTTTCGCACAAAAGGCCATTTAAAAAACAGCCCCTTGTGCCCGGTACCGTTCCTTTCTTCTGTTTTTTATGTACCGCCATAGGGAACCTGCGCAAAAAGCTGTGAAAAACAGCCCTTTGCGCCCAGCACCGTTCCTTCCCTTTATTTTTCACGCCGGACGCTCTCTATCGGTAATCCTCCGCTTCGCCGCTCTCCCTGGCCCGCTGGCGTATCCTGCCTCCCAGTATGTTCAGCATGGCCCCGCAGGCGGCAAAGCATATCACGTATATTTTGCCCACTGTGGTGGAAAACAGCACCAGCATGGCGCCCAGGTAAGGGAAATGCCGCTCTACCCGGCCTATCAGCTCCCTGTAGGCTACCGGGTCGATGTCCTTTTGCTCATTGGCATCCCCTTTGGTGACAAGCTGGCCCTCGATTATATTGTTTTCCAGCACCCGGTGTGCCACCACTGCGTCCTCCCGCCAAAAGGCGATGATTTCCCCTTCCCCCACTTCCTCGGCCGGGACGGGGGAGACATATATCACACTGCCCACAGGGATTTCCGGCTCCATGCTGCCGGTGACAATGTGGTAAATCTCATAGCCCAGCAGGCGCGGAAGCGTGGCGGCAAGGCTTAAGCCTATCACCAGCACCAATATCAGCGTGCCCAGCACATTGCACAGCAGGGCAATTATTTTTTTACTCATAGGTGTTCATCTTCCATGGAAACTTCCTCCCTGTCCCGCCGGAAAAACAGCAGGAACCAAAGGCCAGTGGCAATGGCGCCCAGCACCAGCACCCCGGCTGTAATCTTTGTCCACAGGGGGATATTTTGCCAGAACAGCTTTCCTTCCGACTGCAGCTCCATTTGGGAGGGCTTAAAGCCCTCGCCTGCATTGGCCAAAGGCACCTCGCCTTCATCAATGTCTATCAGCTCCGGCGGCTCTTCCGGCTGGGCCTCGGGCACAGGATTCTCCGGGATTTCCGCAGGGGCCTCAGAGGAGGGTTCAGACTCCTCCTCTTCCGGGGCAGAGGAAGGCTCTGCCTCCTCATCCTCGTCGGTGTCAGGCGTGTCTGCCGGGGTGATGACAGTGGCCCCGGGGCCGGAAGGAGGTATCACCGTTGTACCGCCGCCGCTCGGCGTGGTGCTGGGCTGGGTTATCCGGGTGTACACAAAGGTGAGGATATTTTCCATGGGGTTGGATGACAGGGTTTTGGTCAGGTTATAGCTTTGGGGCTGATAGCCCTCTATATAAAGGTAGGCCACCACAGGGCGATCCCCCACGTTGCCCATATAGGTTTCGCTGGGGGCCAGGGTGTTGCCCTGGGCGTCCTGGAAATTCACAGTGTATTCCACCATGTCGCCCTTTAAGCCATAGGCCACCACATAGTCCTGATCCCTTGTCACCAGGAAGGTGGAAAGCCTGTTGCCAACACCCAACACTTCCTCTGTGCCTTTGCCGCTTTCCCGGAAGCCTTTTATATAATATTTGCTGTCATTATCCAGGGTAACGGAATAATCCCGCAGGTTCACGCGCTCTCCCGCGGCCTTTTTCTCCGTTATCATGTTTCCCCCGTTGATTTTCCCCTGCTGCCCGGCGAAAACGCGGATCGTATAGATATACTGGGGCTTTGCCGCCAGAGCGGGGAGCGTACAGGCGCAGGCCAAGCAGAAAGCCCCCAGGACAGAAAGAAGCCTGAAAAGAATGGATTTACCTTTCATGCCGGCTGCCCTCCTCTCCGCTTTCCCGCTTCTTTTTCACGCTGAAGCAGGCAATAATCAGCAGCAGGACGCCGCTGGCCGCCATAAGGGCATATAAGGGCAAAAGGTTGGTTTCATCGCCGGTTTTCACAACCTGGTTGCGGCTGCTGGTGTTGTTGTCGTTCACCTCGTCCACCGCAAACTCCATCTCCACGTCCGCGATGGTGTTCTGATACAGGTTGTTCTGGGTTTCCCCGTCCAGCGCCACATGCAGTTCTACCTTGGCTGTATCCCCGGTTTGCAGGGTGTCCAGATAGAAGAAGTCCTCCATGGAATCGGTGGCCTGGTGCAGCCCCTCTTTTTCAGAGGTTACACCGTCTGTTTCGCCGCCCACTGTTTCGCTGTCAAAAAGGACATTCACCTTTCCGGCCCTGTCTGTATAGGTGAGCCGGTAGGTATAGGCGCCGCCCTCTGCCACAGTGCCGTCCTCCAGGGAGGTGATGGCCTCGTTGAGCATATACCAGTTGGTGGCCTTGCTGCTCTCGTTGCGCAGGTTAATGACAATATCGCTGGAATCCCCCGGCTGCATACCCTGCACAAGCTTGCTGATACTTCCGGAATCAAAATTGCCGGACATCTTCTTGTCCTTTGTAAAGGTGAGGTACCAATTCTCCTCCTGCTGGCTGTCTATGGCCCCAGCCGGCAGGCAGAAAGCCCACAGGCACAGGGCCGCGAGCAGCCCTGCCAGCATGGGTTTTGCAAGTCGCTTCATGCCTTCCCTCCTCCTTTAGCCCAGGCGCAGGGGCTTGCCATTGGGATGCACATCCACATCCCGGCCCCAGGCGCTGATAATCGCGTCCTCAGCGTTGTGGGTCTGTACGGCGTTGGCTTCCACTTCCAGGCGGAATTCCACGCCGTTATAATCATAGGTGGTGCGGGTTACGGTTTTCCCGTCCACCTGCAGGGTTTCCTTTGTCACAAATTTCGCCACCCCGCCGTCAATGGTCAGGGTTTTGCTGAAGGGCAGGGCAACCTCCCCGGCAGCCAGCGGCTCTGTATAATACAGTACCAGCCGTTCCGCTGTGGTGGCAGTTTCGTCCTCTATCCATAAATCCTCATTTGCCCGCTCCAGCTTGATAAGCTCTGGGGAAAGCTCCTGGCATTTTTCCTCTTTTTCGCCCTTCACCCAGTACCGGTAAATATTCACCCGCACAAATTCGTCAATTTTCCCGCTGTTGCGCACAGTCAGCTCCTCAGGATACGCCTTGCCCAGCTTCAGGGTTTCCCCTTCTGCCAGCATGTTCCCCAAAAGCCCGCTGCCGCTCTCCTCCCAGTTGCCGTCAGCCTCATTGCCGTAATTCCGGTAGGCCACGTCCTGGCCGTTTTCCACCAGCGTCACGCCGATGTTGTAAAGCTCCACCTGGGATTTATAGGTTTCCGAAAAATAGGTCAGCGCCGCCTGGGCACTGCCAATGCTGCTGGTGAGCAGCAGGGCCGCCGAGGCAATGAACATCAGCAGGGTGCCGATGGGCAGCGCTTTCCTCCTTCTGTTTTTCATACTCAGGCCCCCTCCTCATAGCTGGTAAGCACATTGCTCCAGTCGGCGTAAGGATTGCCGTCCTCGTCATACAGCACCAGGGTGGATTCATACACTACCACCACGTTGAACTCGTCTCCCTCCTCCGGCTCCTCGCCAGCAGGGAAGCTTATCTTCACATCCAGGGTTTTGGTGGTTTCCCCAGGCTGCAAAATGGTGTCATAATACCACCAGCCCTCCTCCTCATGCCAGCCGCCCTCCGGGGCGCTGTAGGTAAGGCTGTGGCTGCTGTCTGTAAAGCCTCTGGCCCGCACAAAGACAGGGGACAGCTCGGAGGTGTTTTCAATGGTAACGTGCTTAGTCCAGTCAGAAAAATCCTCGTGGATTTCCGTTTCCTGGCCCAGGTACAGGGGATAGCCGCCTTTTGCCTGGGTATAGGTAGTGAAATATCCCCACGCCGCCGGCAGGGAAGCGCACACAGTCAGCACCGCCGCCAAAAGGGCCGCGCAAATGGAAGCCTTTTTCATCACGTCTCCCCTCCCCCATTGATTTCAGATTTTGTCAGGTGCCAGCCCAGCTTGCCTTCCTCGTCCGGCCCATAGGTGAAATGGTTCTGGATGCCATGGCCCTGGTTGGGGCCGTCCATATCGTTTGTAAACACAAACTCCAGGATTTCCTCCAGGGTCACGGTGGGATCCGCCGGGCTGGAGCAGCCCTCCGGCACCAGCGTGCAGCTTGCCCCTGAATAGATTTCCTCTACCGTCACAACAGAGCCTACAGGCAAATCTGTGAGGGTGAGGGTTTTTGTGCCTGCCTCTGTAAAGTCCAGGGAAACCACCTTGTCATACACCAGCTTGCCATCCCGGGTGGCCTTCACATGGAACACAAAGGTGTTGGCCTTTCCGGCAAAGGAGCGCAGGTTTTTGGTGATGGTGATGGATCCCAGGGCATCGTTTATGCCGGGCTTCAGGTATATTGTCACGTCCTCCAGCCACTCGCCGGGATTAGCGGCATTGATGACCCCGTTCTCATCTGCCTCCTTGCTGGGCAGGGTGATAACCTCCGGGATGAAGGTGTACAGGTTCTGGCTGCCCTGGAACTGGGTAACCAGGCTGCCGGCCTTTTCTGTCACATAATCCTTATAATCCTCCCCCAGCTTGTGGGCAATCACCAGGTAGACCCCAGGCTCCAGCCCTGTACACTGGGTTTCGCCGCCCAAGGGCATATCCCTTTTCACCGGCTCTATCTCCAGCACATCCCGCAGCTTGCCGTCCTGCCAGAAAATTTTCTCCGCCGCATTCCGGGCAATTTCCCGCCAGCCCTCGCTGGTGATGTCGTCCTGAATCTCCACCTCCGGGAAATCCTCCGCGGGGGTGAAATCGTAGGTATCAAAAGAGGGGGAACGGCTCATGTCCGCCACCTTGTATAAATCGAAAACCAGCAGGGAAGAACTTCCGTCAGGGGCTGGCTCCAGCAAATCCTTCATCTCCTCCGACTTAGCCGGGTCGCAGGGGTATACGGTAAGGGAGCAAGGCCCTGCGGCGCCTGCCAGCATTTGCAGGGCCAGCAGCAGGCACAGGGCCGCCGCCAGGACGCCAGCCGCCCGGATCCATTTCTTTTTCATGGGCAAATTCCTCCTTTGGGATTGAAAGGCTATAGGAAGCCGCTATTTGCGCTTAAAGGGATCCCGCAAATCCTCCGCTGTCAGGCGGGGGCGGCGCTTATAGAAAATCAGCAGGATGGCAAGCAGGATGAACAGCATGGGGACGCCCACAGCGGGAATCACCACATAGGTGGGCACCCGCACAGCCTCTGCCGCCGCAATCAGCGCTTCCTTCACGTCGCCAATGCGCTTGCCCCGCAAAAGCAGGCGGTGGGTATTGACGCCATAAGGGGTGCAGGTTTGCAGGGTGCAGTAATCCTCCCCCCGGTACAGCTCCATCTCCGAGGTGTCCTCCGGGAGGACAATGCGGATTTGCACAATTTGGTATGTAAGCACCTGGCCCAGGACTGTGACGGTGAAGATGTCGCCCTCGGAAAGCTTATCCAGATCAGTGAAAAGCTTGGCAGAGGGCAGGCCCCTGTGGCCGGAAATGGCGGCATGGGTATCCGCCCCGCCTACCGGCAGGCTGGTACCCTCAATGTGGCCGCTGGCAACCTGCAAAACTGCCTCGTCAGTGCCATGGTATATGGGCAGGCTCACGTCTATCACAGGTATGTTTACATAACCCATAATGCCGGTGCCCGACACATCTAAAAGACTGCGGTACTCCTCCGCCTCCTGGGGGGAAGGGATCCAGCGGTTGCCCTTGTCCCACAACCGTTCGTTGTAGGCCCGGGCCTCCTCCAGCAGGGCGTCCATTTCCTCCTGGGACATGCCTTCCACCGTCTCCACATAGGAGGCGATGGCCCGGGACTGGTGCAGGGAGTTCCACCAGTCGCTGAAAGTGGGATACAGCAGTAAGCAAAGCCCTGCAAGAATCACAACGGCTAAAAATATATTGATCATATTTTTTTTCAACCATTTTGCCATATGCAAGGCTCTCCTTACTGATGTTTATCCCCGCCGCCAATGACAGCGGGGATAAAACGAATCAGTTATCTGTGTAATTTGGTGCGCTCTTTTTCAAGAGCACTGGGCTTAGCCCTTGGAACCCATGCGCTTCTTTACAAACAGCAGGATGCCAGCGCCAACCACCAGCGCAGCGCCAACAGCGTAGAAAATGGTGGTGCCGATGCCGCCAGTGCTGGGCAGCAGGGTGCCGGTCTTGTTGACAACTTGAATAGCAGCGCCCTCGCCAGGTACGCCAGTGCCATTATTGTTCAGCTTGTCAGCGTCCTCGTCTGTAACATCCTCGTTGCCAATATACTTCTTTGTGACTGTGCAGGTGATAGTATGGGTAGTCGGATTCTTTTCACCCTCTGTTACAGTAATGAGAATATCAGCGGATCTGTTGTAACCGCCTTCAGGCACAGTAGTCTCGCTCAGGATATAGTTGCCAGGGCCAAGGCCGTTAAAGACAAACTTGCCTTCTGTCCCAGTTGTAATCTCAGTGCCTTTGCCTGCCTCATCAACTTTATCATAGACCATGCCTTTACCGGCAACTTCTTTAAAGAGTATAGGGTTACCCTTTACCCACTTACCGTTCTTGTCCTGCTCTGCAGTGTACAGTGTGAAGCCAGCACCTTCGAGCCGGTTATCCTCACCAATTTCGTCCTTATACTTGGTGCCGTCAATTTTCAGGGTGAATACATAACTCTCGTCCGGCGTGGTGCTGCCTTCCTCTTCGTTATCAGGGTTCCTGGTGAAGTCAAGAGAGCCTGTGTTCTTGTTGGCATTGGTATCACCAAGCTGGGTGCCATTTTCCTCTGTGCCAGTGCCCATTACGATGGCGTTCTCGTTCAGATATGCGTCATAGGTGAGGACAACTTTTACATACTCAAGACCAGTTTCCTCGTCTGTAACTGTAGGCCAATCCTTCTCGCCAATGAACTCAAACAGGTTTTCAATTTCTACAGTGAAGGATACGCCGGCCTGGCTTTCAGGCTCCTCCTCCAATGCATTGTACTTATCATCTGTATACTGGAACTTATAGCCCTCTGCAGGAATTACCTTGCCGTTTTCAACCTGAACACTGTTAATTTTCACGAAGGTCAGGCCATCGGACATAGTATCCTTGAAACGGATCATGTACTTGTCAAAGCTGGAAAGCTGGGCTACAGGAATCTTAGCCTCCAGTTTAAACTGGAAGACTTCGCCAATGGTGTGGCCTGCGTCGTCAGTGAATTCGTCCGGGTTCACAGTCTCCACAGTCTTATCCATAGTGGTGTCAGTTGTCTTGGTCTTTACGCTGGTGTCGCCAATAATCTGAACCATCAAAGCAGAAACCGTATCATCAGCGTCACTTCCGTTGTCAACAATCAGATAATAGCCAGTTTCTACCTCAACTGTTAAAGTCTTGCCCTCTTCTGCCGGGCCCATGGTCTTATAAGGAGCATCCTTATCCCGGAGGGCTGCGAGCAGGTCGCTGGCAAAGCCTTCGCCAGCACCCAAAATTGCGTCTGTAACGCTGCTGTCAACTGCAGTGCCAACAGCCTCATCGGCACCAAAGCCGCCAAAGTTTACGCCATACTTAATGTTGGCAAGAGCGTCTTTCCCATCTTTTTCTCCAACATCACCAGTGAAAATCTGGTAAACGCTGTAGGTGTGGCCCGGGGTGGGATTCTCCAGGGTTAAGGTCTGCGTTTTACCTGCCGCAACATTTTCACCCTCTGTTGCCATCGCCGGGATGGCCATAGCAAAGCACAGGGCCAGCGCCAGGGCAAGTGCCAAGAACTTTTTCATAGATTTCATACGCTCATTTCCTTTCTTATTTTTATATAATAGGTTTGCATTGGTTTTTAAGACTTTTGCACACCCTCCTTCCCCCGCCTCCGAGAAGTTTTATATACCAGGGCCAGCCCTGCCGCGCTTAACAGCGCCGCGCCTGCCCAAATATATCCCTGTATGCCTCCGCCGCCTGTTTTCGGCAGCTCGTAAGCATAAACGGTATTCACATAGGTGACAACCTGGATTTTGTCGTCTGTTTCCCCAAGGTGTACCTGGCCCGACATAGTTCTGTCAGTTTCTCTGCCAAAGTCTGTCGGCTCGCCCTGCACCATCTGCCCGATTTCCTTGTTATGCTGCGTTATATAGGCAGAGCAGAGGTAATCGTTATCCGGGTCTTTTTCCTTTATCTTATACCCCGTAACATTGCCGTTATCATCCTTCACCTCTTCCAGCCCGCCGGAAACCTTCTCCCGGTTTTCTGTAACCGTATACTTAGTTCCATCCGGCAGCATGTTGATGATGATATACTCGCCGTTTTTCAGGGTGAAGTCCGCGCCGCTATGCAGCACCATGTCTTTGTCCAGTATGCCGCCGCCGTCTACAACAGGCTGGCCGTCGGCGTTATACTTGGCATAGGAGTAGTCGTCCGGCAGCCTGCCGCCGTCGGCTGTAGTCAGCTTTAAGTTGAAGATGAATTCCTCATCATGGCTGGGAAGCTGGCTGATGTCAAAGCCGCCAGAGGACAGGTTCCCTCCAACTGTCAACCCCTCCACCTTCTTCTCTATCTTCAACTGCGTGTAGGCTTCCTCCACCGTTGTGGTGCCGCCATGGACAGAGGGCAGTGTAAACTGCATCCAGCAGGTAGAGCCGGAAGCGCCGCGCTCGGTGTAGTAGAAATCCAGTTTGTAGCCGCCGGATTGCCCCTGATCAATGTAGTCCCACAGGTCTACATACTCGCCCACTGAACGGTGTACGCCGCCGATATCGCAAATCAACTGGGAATTCCCACTTGGGTCGGTCAGGAACACCCACATGTCATCATCGCCAAAGAACAGATACTCCAGCGGGCCAGCATAATTTGCCGTCAGGTCAAATTCTATCGTGCTATGCATGGCAAAATAGCTGTTGTGGGCTATACCGTTGTCACTGGTTGGCATCTTAGTCCAGTCACCTATTTCTCTAAAATACCGGATGTTTTCCGGGTTGCCAAATAGGCCGTCGCCATCTGGATTGGGGAAACTATCCATTGGCCAGAAATGGTTCGTCCAGATCTTTTTCTTGTTTTGTATTCCATCATATTGGCCGGGATGGCTGAATCTGTCCAGCCCGGTAAGAGCCGCACCATCTACGCTTACGGAAGTGAGCGTGTAGGTATCACCTAAACGGTTAAACGTCAGCCCGCCATTCTCAAACACACGTTTTCCCGTAAATGTGCCTGTGCTGAACAGGTCAGGGACTTCAATACCTTCGGCAAATTGCAGCACACCATTTTGTATACCTGTGACAAGGCCGAATGTACAACCTTCATAGCTGGCTGTATTAAACTTATTGAGATAGTTGCCGTTCCAGGTCAAAGTTCCATAATCGGTGCCGGCATTATTATTGCCGAAAGCAAAGGGGACTCCTGTCTTTTTAAAATAGGCGTTTATGCCGCTTGACTTTGTATCCAGTATTTTCTTATCCCCAGGCCCGGAGCTGATATCATAGTCATAAAAAACTCCGTTAACCGTTTCCGGCCCATCAGTAGGCTCATATACAAGGCGCAGGATAGATTCATGGGCAATATGGATGTAGACATCCTCGCCATATTTCCCCGCCGCATCTCTTCTGTTGGTAAAATGCAGCTTATTCTCGCAATTCGCTACCAGTTTGTCTTCATCCGGAACAATGTCGCGGCACGATTCTCCATAAATATCCCAATACACCGGCTTGCTCCGCTCTTCCTCGTCCATTATATCCTTCGCGCTGTCTTTCAGCACCCAAATCTGCTTCAAAATGTAAGAATCAGACTTTTTGCCTGTGTCCGGGTCTACCAGCGCGTCAATATAGTGGATGTTGGGCTTTGTGAAATAGGTACAGACATCATCCGGATCGTCTGTTTTGCCCTTTGCCTTATAGATTTCCGTCAGCTTTTCCGTTGACTTGACCTTTCCATATTTATCCGCGCTTGTCTCAATCTGCAAATTGGTCAGTGTCTGTATCGGGGAATTAACGGGTAATTTCCGCGTGCCACCGTTGCTTGCCGCGCTGGTGTCAATTACAGACAAGCTGTTTGCGACATCATTGGCAAGCCTCCTGTCCACCCTGTCCAGATAAGCGTAATACTCCACTGCATAGTGGGGGTTTACAGAGGTGTTTGTGGTCAGGGCAATGGTGTTCCGGCTTACGGCCCGGTTTGCGTTCTCAGGCTCTTCGGCGGTTGTGGGCATGGGCACCCCCTGCTTATGCACAACCATATTCATAATGACTTCCTCGCTGTCCTGGGTCACCTCCCGGGAATCCAGCATGCAAATATCCGATTCTTCGCTGACAGCAAGGCGCTGCTCCTCCACCATCCGGGGCGCATTCTGGATGTCCTCTTCCGCTTTTGCCGCGGCAACGGCCTCGGCGCTGGGGTAGATAACCTTTTCGCCCACAGCCTCTTCGCCGTTTCCGACAGGCGCCAGCATGGAAAGGATTACGCCTACATCACCTTCCGCCTCGCTTGCCACGTCCTCCGGCGCCAGAGCCTTGATCTGCTCCTCCAGCTCCTGGGTGGATCGAACCTCCACTGTCACCCGGCAGGCGGAGATATCCAGCTCCTGCCCGCCATAGCGCAGCTTATAAGACATAACCTCCAGAGGAGACAGGCCTGTTTCCTCCTGGGATTCGCTTTCATCCTTCCCCGCCTGCACATAGTCGGCATAGGGCAGATAGGCCGGTTCGCCTGCCTGCACCTTTTCCACCACGAACTCCACCGGCTGCTCCAGATACAGCACCGAGTTTGCGGGCAGGATGCCGCCTGTTGCTACGATAGCGCCGCCCAGCCGCAGCTTGGGCGCGGCCTCTGCGGGCTGGGAATCGGTTTCCGGCTGGGAAACTGTCTCATCCGCCAACTGGCTGGAGGAACTTTCCTCCTGGATCGGTTCCTCCGGGCTTTCCGCAGCAGAGGGCAGCGGATCCCCTTCATCCTTTGTATCTGCTGCCTGGCTTTCCGTTTCTTCCTCTCCCCATTTCAGGGCAGGATCCGCCTGGGAGGAAGCTTCCGGCTCCTCCGAGCTTTCCGGCTCCGCCTGCTCCGGCAGGGTGGCGTCACCCTCTACATGGAACACCAGGTTAAAGAGGGAATCTGTGTCATAGGAGAAGGACTGGGACACGTGAAGCACATTGGCGTCCTCATCCTCCTGCTCCTGCACGCCGTTCACCTGATCGGCGTCAACCTTCACCGGGGCTTTGCTGCCAAAGCCCAGCAGCGTCTCCTCCTCTATCTGGGTGACAGCCCCGCCGCCTTCTCCCAGGGTTACAGGAAGCTGCTGTGCCCGTTCCCTGTCCAGCACCATGCCGGGCACTGTCTCCAGGGTGTCATCCTCCGGGGCCTCCGCAAAGGCAACGGCGCACACCTTGCCGCCCTCGGCGGAAACGCCCTCACCGAAAAATTCCGCTTTCAGGGAAACAGGCCCGTCAAAGGGCACCTGCTCCCCGTTTTCATCCCGCAGGCCCACTTGCAGCAGGGCGTGGAGGGCATACTCCTCATCCTCCATGGCCTGTTTCAGCTTGGCCTGGCGCTGGGCAAGCTGCTGGGGATCTTCCAAGCGCTCCACCACCAGATGGGTTCCCTCCGGCAATTCCCCTTCCACTTTCACCTTTAAGGTGGCGTCCTCATAGGCAGCTTCTTCCTGGGGCGCCTTGTCCGGCTGAGGCTCTGCCTCCTCTGGCTGGCTGCTGGGGGTGTCCTCCCCGCTTTCCAGGCCGCTGCTCTCTACATCACTGCTGGCAAGGCCGCTGCTTTCCAGCGCGCTGCTGGAGGCAGCGCTTTCCTCCAGGGCGCTGCTCTGTTCCCCGCCGCTTTCCGGCAGGCTTTCCACTGTGCTTTCTTCCTGCTCCGGCTTCCGGAAGCATTCGTTGCCATGCTCATGCTTCTCTGTTTGCAGCATACCGCAGGTAAGCACAAGCACCTGATCTGTCTCCCCGCCTTCCGGCAGGCTTTCCACCTTAGAAAGCGTCCCGTCCTCGCCCAGCACGGAATAGCATTCCTTTGTATGGGCGTGCAGGCTGATTTCCGGCTTGCCGCAGGTGAGGATCAGCTCTGTCTCTTTACAGTCGTCTGTATGGATGTGGGAGCCAGCCCCAGCCTCCTGGCCGCAGACAAGCTCTTTCTCAGAGCAGTCTGGCCCGTGGCTGTGTCCAACCCCTTCTTCCAGGCCGCAGACCAGCTCCTGGTTTTCATCATAGCAGGCAGCGCCATGGGCATGGGCCGGGGACTCCTCCAACTGGCAGGTTAAGGCTTCCTCATAGCAGCCATCCAAATGCACGTGGCCCACTGTCTGCTCTTGCCCGCAGATCATCACCTCGCGCTTTTCATAGCAGGCCTCCACGTGGTGATGCTCCCGGATTTCCGGCAGGGCGCACACAAGGGCCGCTTCCTTATCGTAACAGTTATCGTTATGTTCATGGACTACATAGTTTGCGTAGCCGCAGGCAAGCTTTTCCTCTCCGTCAAAGCACGCCTCAGAGTGCTGGTGGACAGGCACCGCGCAGTCCAGCACCATGTCCCGCCGGGCCATTGCCTGCCCCTGCTGGATCATAAAATAAAAGGTGCCCAC
>Ga0224483_100347_pt1 | contig 14148 bp, 15 predicted proteins | sample hydfratestSal1_FD_181453 | JGI IMG/M metagenome (GOLD analysis project Ga0224483, IMG submission 181453) | Metatranscriptome of mouse feces microbial communities from Columbus University, Ohio, United States - Sal1 (Metagenome Metatranscriptome) ... | reverse complement strand
GCTTCTTACTACACAAAAACTTTTTGTCTGCCCCGCCTTATTTTGCGCGGAAGCTGCTGCACTCGGTCTGGGATGCTTCCACAGCACCGTCTCCGGCGATACCGATATGCTCGGCCTTGCAGCGTCTCTGCTCATTATACATACAGTTTACTGCTTCGCAGCCAACCTCCAGCTTCTTCTCCGGGGTTTTGAACAGATTGGTGAATGCACCGCCCTTGTTTTCATCAAAGCTTCCGCAGCAGGTATCGCAGGTATCCTTTGCATCGTGACCATCGACGATAATTTCGCTCTTGCAGCAGCAATTATCCGCATTATGCATACAGCTGGTAACATTACAATCTAACTTTGTCATTGAACTGCCTCCTTTATCCATGATTTTTCATGACAAAGCTAGTATGGTTCAAAATACTTTTTTTATGTATAAGATTTTATAAGACTAAATCCCGCAGGAATCAAAAAACGGCTTAACCAGGGTCTGGTATTCTCCTTCATGCCAGCACCACTCCCTGTTTTGGATAATGACAGGTTCCCCGACCAGCTGATGTCCCTGGATATAGGCAGCGCCTTCCAGTTCCTTTTTTTCTATCTCTTCCTTAGAAACGACAATAATTTCCGAAACCTCCTCGCCCTGAGCAAAAAAGGGAATATCCAAATCATAGAGATAGACATACGCCAGTTCCCGATCACACCGACCATCGGTTTTCGTCTCCTCCTTCATCGTTCCCAGGTAATGCAGCCGTGCTTCTTCGATGGGTATGCCCATCTCTTCATGCGCTTCCCGGACAACCGCCTCCTGCACAGTTTCCCCGTCGCTGACATGTCCTGTCGAACCAATATCGTAGAATCCTGGAAAATCCTCCTTTGTATCGGCCCTTTTCTGAAAATACAGCCAAACCTGGTTGTCCCTTTTGCAATACATCCAGCAGTGCACTACCGGGTGCCAAAGCCCCTTTTGGTGTACAGCCTTCCTTTCAGCCTTGCCGATGCACTCTCCTGCTTCATTTAATACAGGAAGCATTTCTTCCTCCTGCCCGCTGCTCTCTTCTTTCCTGTCATTTTCTTCCAAAAGTTCAGGGAAGGTTTCTTCGATAATTCGGGCGGCTGTCGCTACCACACGGACACAGGGGCGCTTTTGATAATACTCTTCAGTGCGTTCTTCCGGTGCAGCGCTTTGTTCTGCCTCCAAAATCCCCAGTATTTCCCGGCAGATAATGGTTTGATGTTCCTGTTTAAAAGCATCTGCCATTTTCCGAACAGTTTCATAATTTTTTTGTCTTGGCTTCCTGATTATTCGGATCAGTATTCCCGCATACCAGGCCGGCAATCATCGCCATACCGGATACCGTTCCGCAGACTTCACGCATCCGGCCCACGCCGCCACCTAAAGAACAGGAAAGTTTCAATGCCTGCTCCTTATCCATGCCAAATAAATCACTGTAGGCTCCAAATACGGACTGACAACAATTAAAACCTTCTTTAAACAAACCGACGGCATCCTCAACTCTGCTTCTCATTGCACTCTCCCCAGACGTTTTATTCATCCTTGTCGTCCTTGATTTCTATTTTACCTCAATACTCCAGCCCTCTGGCCCTTCCAGACGACCTAACTGGATTCCGGTAATCGTATCGTAAATTCTCTGAGTTAATTCTCCGATTTGATTATTGCTGATCGGCATTTTCTCCTGCTCAAAGCGCAGTTCACCTACCGGCGATACCACGGCAGCTGTCCCTGTGCCAAAGCACTCTTCCATCTCGCCGCTCTCTGCTGACTTTACCACTTCATCGACAGAAATCTTTCTTTCCTCTACCGGGATTCCCCACTGGCGGCACAGATACAGGGCGGAATCTCTGGTAACGCCGGGAAGGATGCTTCCGTTTAATTCCGGTGTTACCACGGTGCCGTTAATTTTAAAGAAAATATTCATGGCGCCCACTTCTTCGATGTATTTCCGGTGTACGCCGTCTAACCAAAGCACCTGTGCATAGCCTTCATCGTGAGCTTTTACCTGGCTTGCCAAGGAAGCCACATAGTTTCCGCCGGTCTTTGCCTCGCCGATGCCGCCCTTAACTGCCCTTACATACTCATCTTCAATCCAAATCTTTACCGGGTCTAAGCCGCTTGCATAGTATGCACCCACCGGCGAAAGGATAATCATAAATTTGTACGTGTAGGACGGACGCACACCGAGAAATGGATCGGTGGCAATGATAAAAGGACGAATATAAAGAGAGGTTCCCGGCTTTGTCGGAATCCAGTCGGCATCTACCTTAACTACCGTTTTCAGTGCTTCCATAAAAATATCTTCCGGGATCTCCGGGATGCAGATCCGACGGTTGCTGCGGTTTGCACGCTTAATATTCATATCCGGGCGGAACAGTAAAATTCTCCCGTCCTCAGCCTTATAGGCCTTTAAGCCCTCAAACATTTCCTGTCCATAATGGAATACCATACAAGAAGGTTCCAGTTCAAGCTTTTGGTAGGGCACTACTCTGGGATCAATCCAGCCCTTTCCCTCCTCATAATCCATCATAAACATATGATCTGTAAAGATCGTACCAAACACCAGGGGATTATCGTTTCCTGGCTTCTCCTTTGGACAGGTTGTTCTTTCAATTCTTATTGTCTGCATTTTTATCTTCCTTTCTTGCCTACTGCTCATTTATTTCCCGGCAATCTCCTCTGCTGCTTCCATCGCCTTGGGGGAAACTTCGCCTGCACCTTTAGGGCCGCCGACAAAGCGGTTAACTATATCAGGAACCATATCCATCGCCTTGGTTATGGGGTCCTGATTCTTTACGCTGACTAACTTAGTCACGCCATTTTGAATAACTAAAACTGCGCTGGGCGTCATTTTTGCACTCATGCCTCCCGCCCCGTTATTCTTATTCTTCCCACTATCGGCAAACGCCCCTGCCGCCATCCCGCAGGAAACATCCACCAGAGGCAGAATAATCGCATCATCAATCTTAACAGCCTCCCCAACGACAGTTTTTGTGGTTACAAACTTATCCATTCCCTTAAATAACGCATCCAATGTAGATGAAAAATGATTATCTGCCATAAACTCCTCCTGATTTTCAAAATGCCCCGTCCGTGCCTTTGCCTTCTAACGCCGTTTATTCTGGCGCAGGACACCCAAAAGCTTCCGGCGAATATTTTTATTCAACAGCAGCCGCAGCGCATAGCCGAATATCATGCCCAAGCGGACATGCCCCCGGATATGCACCTCTCCCTCCAGCCTGTCCTGACCAAATACCGGGCAAAAGGTCAGAAACCTGTGGGTAAAAGGATAGGCGGCGCTGGCATAGCTTACTATTTTTCCCATAAGATAGGGATCTTCCCGCCCCAAAACAAGTAAAACCGTTCCCTTTCGGGGAAGAATGTGGCACAGAATCTTCTTTACCTGCCGAAGGATTAACCGGGCAGATTTCTGGTTTTCCTGGTCAGAAAGCATCGCCGACAGCCATTCCCACTGTTTGGTCAGCCACTGCCTTTTTTCCTCTATCTGCTTTAGTTTACCACAAATTTCCGAAAAAGCAAACGTAACTTTATCGATCCAGGCAGCAATTTTCTCTTTTAGCTTCTCCCACAACCCCTTTTTTTCTTCTTCATCTGCCGCAGGTTTAACCGTTTTAGTTTCCCCGGACAACTTCCGTTCCCGCTCCTGCTCAAGCGCCTGCAGCTCGTCTAGAAGTATCTTTTCTTTATCAGATTTAGTCTTATCCTTTTTTTTCTTATCTATTTTTTCCTTATCTGTTTTTTTCTTATCCAGCTTTTCCTCACCTGATATTTCGTATTCTGTCGGCAAAAGGTTATCAAAAAAATCCTCACCCTGCGGCGCTTCGCCTGCCTGACCCTCTCCCGGAAGCTTTTCCTCCCCGCCCGCCTCACTTTCCCTGCCATCAAGCTTATAAATGGTTTTCCCAAACAGCTTTGCCTGCACAGAAAGGCCATTTTCATAGGTTACAGCCACCGAAATAATTCGAAAAAACCAGGAAAGATAAAACTTTCCCCAAAGGCTGTCCTCTTTCTTCCCATCGATACGGTAACGAATGGCAGAAAACAGCACCAGAAGAAGGATGCCAAGAATAAGCCCCAAAAACCCAAGAACAATCCATCCAATCCATTTAAGAATGAATATCAATATCTGTACCATCAATTCCACCTACACCGCATTGTTTACTGCTGATTCCAAGATACTCCCGAAGGGCAAAGCCGCCGGTTTCCTGATACACTTCATTGACCATCACCCCAGCCAGCACAAGCGCCTCATGATAGCCCAGGGCAATACCTAAAATCATCGGACTGTCTTTATCTTCACTGTCCATTCGTTCTTCCCGTGCAAATAGCTCCGGGGCTGAATAAATATCCAGTAAGTTCTGCGGATTGGTCGCCGGGACAATCACATACACCGACGCCCCGGCCCTTCTCTCCCGCAGCTTTTGAATCAGCGAAAATCGCTGTTTTTCTGCCTTTTTCCCTGCATACAGGTTATTATACCATAGCATCGTCCATCTCCATTATACTGCGGATTTCCTCCAAACTTGCATTTTTCTCCTCCAAATCTGTGCAGGATAACAGACAATCCGTTAAAAACCTGCGCAGCTCGTCCGAGGTACGGAAAAACATGGGAAGCTTGGAGAGGAGACTTGCCATCATCGCCCTGACCACACACTTTGGTTTTTTCTTCCAGTCTGCTTCCAGTGCATCAAAGAAGGGCTGGCACTGTTCCTCCACCGCTTTCCGGCTCAGGAGAATCTTATCTTCCTGCGGCTCCCTGCTTTCCTCTAACGACATATAGATACTGGTGGAAAGTAAAAGTTCAACCTTTCTCACCTTTTCTTTGTCCTCTTTTGACGCCCCTTCGCCCAGAAATACCTCACTGTCCTCGCCTTCATACCGGCTCCACTGCTCGTAACAGGCTTCCTGCCTTCCCTCTAAGGGAACCAGGCGTTTTGTCAGTTCTTCCTCGTCCAGCGAGTAATCTTTTTTCTCCGTTTTTTCCCAGATCAGAGTAATCAGGGAGTGGATATCCTCCTTTTCCTGCCCGTCCATCAAAAGATCCTGCCCGGTCAGACACATCACGTAAAAATCATTAATCAGCTGCATCAGGCTCATCCTGTCGGAGGACTGGGAAAATAAAATATTTTCGGCCTCCTCAAATACCTCCCAGATCACCGAAAAGGAAGCCGAATCTAAGTTCTGGTAATCTGCATTTTCCAGGGTGATTAACAAACGATGTAACTGTTCGTGTCCCTCTTCCATCTTATCCGGCAGGGTAAGAAGTGCCTCCTGCTCAAGCATATCAATAATTTTCCCCATACTTCGCTGATCGATTCCCTCATAGACCGTCATGGCCTGGCGAACCATGGAAAAAAATTTGGTCCTAGTAAAGCGCATGGGAAGCTCGGATAACAGCGATTTAATTCTCTGATTTCTCTCGGATGCATCCTGGGCTGCCACCACATAGCCCATCATCTTATCGACAGCCTCCTCATCCGACCAGTCCGGATCTGCCATGTCGAAAAAGCGGCCCCGAATACGCTTAAGCACGTAATCATAAACGGCAAAGCAGTCAAGATAGGCCATGAGTTTTTCCGATTCCCTAATCTGCGCATTGCGGAAGGCGTCCACATCTTCCACGGCTGCGCTGCCTTCTAAAAACTTTCCGACCAGCACATGAAGCCTGAACTCGGCTGCCTTCATCCCTTCAGCCATTTCCCGCTCTGCAGGTGAAATCTCTTTCTCTGTCTGAAAAACCATGGCTTCCAAATCTGCCATTGTCTCATAAAATATCGCATAATTTAAAGCAAAGCGGCTATAGGCAAACCGCCCTGCGGCTGTCATCATCCTCTTTCCGTTCCTACTCTCCAAGCTCACTCTTCCTCCCATTTCCTGTTTCTGTCCGACTGAAAATAAATGTGTTGAAAAAATCTGCCTTATATAGCATTCCAGCTAATCCATAGTTTAGTTAACCATAATTTTCAAGAATTGACCGCCGCAGCAAATCCAACGCCTTGACCACCGCTTGTTCGCGGATCTTCTCCCGGCTTCCCTGAAACTGGTACTTCTCCACCTTTACTTTTTCTTTTAAATAACAGGCAATATAGACCAGGCCTACCGGTTTTTCCTCGCTTCCCCCGTCCGGCCCGGCTATCCCTGTAATTGCCACACAGACATCCGAATCCGTAGCAAATACGCCGCCGGTTGCCATCTCTTTTGCCGTCTGTTCACTTACTGCCCCGTACTTTTTTAAGGTTCCTTTGCCTACATCCAGGATCTTTCTCTTTGCCTTATTGGAGTAGGTGATAAAACCCTCGCGAAAAACATCGGAAACGCCGGGAACATTCACCAGACGAGCTGCCAATAAGCCGCCGGTGCAGGACTCTGCTGTGGATACGGTCAGTTCCAGCTTTTTTAACAGCCGCACCACCGCCATTTCGAGCGTTTCCTCCTCCCTGGTCGTATAGACATGGTCGCCAAACCGCTTTTTTATTTCCTTTACCACTGGCTTAATCATCTTATCGGCCCCGGCCTCATCCAAAGCTTTAGCTGTCACCCGAAGATGAACCTCACCCGTTTTGGCATAGGGGGCAATGGTCGGGTTGGTCTGCTTATTAATTAAATCTAACAGCTTGTCCTCCACCTTGCTTTCCCCAATCCCGCAAATCTTTACCATCTGTGAACGGATGACCTCAGGCTGAAGCTTCTGCAGATAGGGATAAACCTGCTCCATAAACATAGGACACATTTCATTTGGCGGTCCCGGAAGAAGGATTGCAGACTTTCCAAACTTTTCGATAATTAGTCCGGGCGCCGTGCCGTTTGCATTATCTAATATTAGCGCACCGTCGGGGACAATGGCCTGCTTCCAGTTATTTTCAGAAATTTCCTTTGCCATGATGCTTTTAAAGTATTCCTCAATCCTCTGTCTTGTATGGGCGTCTTCCACCAGGGCACAGTTCATCACTGCGGAACAAACTTCCTTCGTTAAATCATCCTCGGTCGGGCCCAACCCTCCGGTTAAAATCACAATATCTGACCGTTTCAGTGCCGTACGGATGGTCTCCGCCAGTCTCTCACGGTTATCTCCCACCGTCACCTGATGGTAAAGAGAAAGACCTAAAAGCGCACACTTTTCTGCCAGGAACCGTGTGTTTGTATTTACAATATTACCCAAAAGCAGTTCTGTTCCTACGGAAATCAATTCACAAACCATATGCTTTACATACTCCCTTCTGTCAGTACCTTATGATTTTTTGCCAGGTAGTCGATCAATGAAATTACGGTCAGCGCCAGGGCAATCCACACACAGAAATTCGTCACAAGCGCCAGGGCCGGGATACGAACAATTAATAAAATTACAGCTATCATCTGAAAGGTGGTCTTAAACTTTCCCCAGTAGCTTGCCGCAATTACAATGCCGTTGTCCGAGGCCACCAGACGGAAACCGCTGATAATAAACTCACGGCTGATAATAATAATAACCATCCATGCCGGAAGCTGACCAAGCTCAATCAGGCAGATAAGCGCTGAGCAGACTAATAATTTATCTGCCAGGGGGTCCATAAACTTTCCAAAATTAGTTACCAGATTATACTTCCTTGCAATCTTGCCGTCCAGCAAATCCGTTAAGCTGGCAATCACAAAGATTGTCGCCGCCACATAGCGCAGGTTTTGGTTTTCACCGCCCTGGTACAGCAGGGAAAATACAAAAAAAGGGAATTAAAATTACCCGTGATACCGTCAGTTTATTCGGCAGATTCATGATACACCTCTCCTATTAAATCATATTCCAGTGCCTTTATTACCCGAACGTTCAGGAAATCACCGCTTAAAAGTTCCTGGCTGGTATGGACGAAAATTAAACCGTCCACATTAGGGCTGTCCATATAGGTTCGGCCTACATAGGCGTATTCCTCCGCCACCCTGCCCTCAATCATTACTTCCACAATCCTTCCCACCATAGCTTCGGATTTCTCAAAGGCAATCTCCTGCTGCAGCTCCATCAGTTCATCCCGCCGCGCTTCCTTAATCTCCTGGGGAACCTGGTCAGGCAGAAGGGCTGCTGGTGTGTCCTCCTCCATCGAGTAAGCAAACACGCCCAGACGGTCAAATTCCATCGCATTGACAAAGCGGTATAATTCCTCAAAATCCTCCTGGGTCTCTCCGGGAAAACCGGAAATCAGGGTGGTACGCAGGGCAATATCGGGAATCTCTTTGCGAAGCTTTTCAATCATCGCACAGAGCGTCTCCTGATTCGTCCTGCGCCCCATTCGTCTTAACACAGAATCGCTGGCGTGCTGGATCGGGATATCTAAGTAATGACAAATTTTTTCTTCTTCCTTTATCACCTGAATCAGTTCGTCAGTAATCTCCTCCGGGTAACAGTACTGAAGGCGAATCCAGTAAATCCCGGAAATCTTAACCAATTCCCGCAGCAGCTTTGGCAGGGACTTTTCACCATATAAATCCACGCCGTAAAGCGTCGTCTCCTGCGCCACTAAAATCAGTTCCCGCACCCCCTGCGCTGCCAGCACCCTGGCCTCCTGCACCAACTCCTCCATGGGAATGCTGCGGTATCGTCCGCGAAGATTAGGAATAATGCAGTAAGTACAGCGCTTATCACACCCCTCGGCAATCTTTAAAAAAGCATAACACCCTCCCGTCGTCACCATGCGGGGGGAATCGGTATGAGGAAGCGCATCGACATCCTGAAAGCAGGTAAGATGGCTTTTCTTTTCCTCCAAAACTTTCTTAACCATGGAAACAATCCCATCATAAGCCGAAGTTCCGATAATCCCGTCCACCTCAGGAATTTCCTTTAATATTTCCTTCTGGTAGCGCTGGGCCAGACAGCCCGCCGCCAAAAGGGCATGACAGCTTCCTTCCTCCTTATAACGTGCCATATCAAGCAGAGTATTAATACTCTCTTCCTTGGCATCTCCAATAAAACAGCAGGTATTGACAATAATCACCTGGGCTTCTTCCTCCCGGTCGGTAAAGGCAAAGCCCTCCCTGCCTAAAAGCCCCAGCATCTTTTCCGTATCCACCAGGTTCTTATCACAGCCCAGGGAAATAAACAATATCTTTATCATTCTGACATCCTTATCTTTACTTTAAACATTCATCGCCAAACACATCCATCGCCAAACAGGCGATTTGATTCAGGTATTCCAAGTGCGCCCGGCAGGCGTTTATCCTATGGTGGTACGGCTGCTTATGGGCAACACAGATGATGCAAAAAGGGAAGTTACAAAACCATATGTTTTCGCAATCCTCCCCTTTACCATCCTTTATTTATTCTTCCTCAATTTCTTCTGTCACCGGCTCTTCATCTTCTTCCGGGATGTCATCAGACACTTCACCGTCCTGTACGTATTCTGTTTCCCCGCTCTGGTTAGTTTCGGTTAACATCGCCTCTTCCATGGCTTCCATCTCCTCTGCTTCCTCAAGACTGGAAGCCTCTGCCGGATTTTCGTCCACAGCCTCATCCTCGCTGAGAATCTTTACCTTTCCTTTATATAATTCATCCACAGCCACCGATAACGATTTCTTTCCATAGGAACCGCCAACCATAGGCTCCGCACCGTCAATCAGCTGCCTGGCCCGGCGGGACGCGGCAATCACAATCGAATAGCGGCTCTGCACCACGGGCTGTTCCCCCGGCTCAATCTCGCTGTTTACTGCTTCAATTAAATCACTATAGGATGGACGTAACATGAAAAATCTCCTTTCAATTTCTGGAACTACCTAACAGACCTGTCACTGCATTCCTGTGCACTAAAGTATTTCCAGTCCTTTTCTAATCTCATTTAAAAATTCCAGCCGGTTAGACGTGCGGTTATGCTGGGCCTGAATAAGCTGATGAAGCTCCTCCACACAAACCTCAAGCTGGTCGTTTAAGATAATATAATCGTAGGCTTCAATCCCAACAGCCTCTTCCACTGCCCGCTTTAACCTGGCCTGAATAAGTTCAGGGCTTTCTGTTCCCCGGTTCACCAAACGGCGCTTTAACTCCTCGGCACTGGGCGGCATCACAAATAACAGCAGGGTTTCCGGGAATTTCTTCTTAATCTTTAATGCCCCCTGGATTTCAATTTCCAGGATAACATCCTTCCCCGCCGCTCTCTGCTTTTCCACATAATCCTTAGGCGTTCCATAGAAATTTTCCACGTACTGGGCATATTCGATTAAGGCATCATTTTCAATCATTGACTGAAAATAATCAGGGGAAACGAAGAAATATTCCCTTCCATCCATTTCGCCTGGCCTGGGCTGACGGGTGGTAGCCGACACAGACAGCGCATACTGATCATAGCGCTTCATCAGCTCCTTAATTAAAGTACCCTTTCCTGCACCGGAAAAACCGGAAATTACCACTAAAATTCCCTGATGGCTCATGCTCCCTCCTGTTATTCAATATTTTGAATCTGTTCCCTTACCTTTTCAATCTCCGTTTTCAGGGCAATCGCCTTATCTGCCGTTGTTAAATCATTCGCCTTTGACAGTGTGGTGTTCGCCTCCCGGTTCATCTCCTGGGCAATGAAGTCTAACTCCCGACCAATACCGCCCCCGGCTTCTAGTTTTGCTTTCATGGACTGAATATGGCTTTTTAAACGAACCATTTCTTCGTCTGTACAGATTTTATCCGCGTAAATCGTCACCTCTGCGGCAATTCTGCTTTCATCGACAGCGGTTCCGCTTAACAGCTCCCGCACCTTATCTTCGAGTTTTGCCCGGTATTCCTCGACAATTCCCGGAGAACGTTTTTCAATAAAAGTAACCAGCTCCAGCATATAATCCAGCTTCTTGATCAAATCTTCCTTTAACCGCTCCCCCTCGGCAATCCGTGTCTCCACAAATTTTTCAGCGGCCTGGCGGATGCCCTCAGAAAGAATCTTCCACAGATAATCTTCATCCTCCGAGGCTTGTTCCATCGTTAAAACCTCCGGGCATTTGGCAAGGGCGGAGACGGTGACATCATTGGGAAGAGAAAACTGTTCCGCCATCTGGCGAAAAGCTTCCATATACGCAGCAGCCAGCGTTTTATTATAGTTCAGACAAAGATTTCCTTCGGTATAATCCTCGTAGCTGATAAATAAATCTACCTTTCCCCGCTGAAGATAGGCCTTTAACAATGTCCTGATGGAAGCTTCAAAGTAATTAAACTTCTTTGGCATCTTAATATTCAAATCCAGATACCGGTGATTTACGGCTTTCATTTCGACAGAAATCTTATATTCATTCGTTATGGTTTCATACCTGCCGAAACCCGTCATGCTCTTTAACATCGCAGTCAGCCTCTCTTTCGCCATAGTTAACCACATTATAAGGCAAGTTTTCAGGCAAGTCAACTATAATTATTCCTGCCCATCCTATTGCAGCACCTTACTCAGCTCCGCAAATAAAAACTGAACATCAATCGGTTTTGGGATGTGCCCGTTCATTCCGCACCGCAGGCTTTCCCGTTTATCCTCTTCAAAAGCGTTCGCCGTCATCGCCAGGACAGGGATAGTTGCCAGCTCCCGGTTTTTCAGCCGCCGGATCTGACGGACCGCTTCGTAGCCGTTCAATACCGGCATCTGAATATCCATAAGCACGGCCTGGAAATACCCCGGCGCAGAGGACTTGAGGATGTCCACAGCAACCTGCCCATTCTCCGCCACCGTTACCATAAATCCAGCTTCCTTTAAAATTTCTACCGCGATTTCCTGGTTCAGTTCATTATCTTCTGCCAGCAGCAGCCGTCCGGGGTGAATCTCCGCCAGCTTTTCTTCTGGTCTTTCCTCCTCTTCTGTCCCATTCGTACACAGGCGGAAGGTAAATGCCACATTAAATTCCGTTCCCACACCCTGTTCGCTCTGCACATCAATCGAACCGCGCATCATATCCACAATATTCTTTGTAATCGCCATCCCCAGCCCCGTTCCCTGGATGCCACTGATGGTTGTATTTTTCTCCCGCTCAAAGGGCTCAAAGATTTTGGAGACAAACGCCTTACTCATCCCGATTCCTGTATCCCGAATGTAAAATTCATAGTTGGCATAGTCGGCAAGCGCCCCTGGCCTTTCCGCCACGCTTACATGAATACTGCCTCCCTGGTTCGTATACTTCACTGAATTGCTCAGCAGATTTAACAGCACTTGATTCAGACGAAGCTTATCACAGTAAATCTCCTCGTTGACAATGCCAGAAACATCGATATGTAGCTTCTGCTGTTTCGCATGAACATCGGCCTGGACAATGTTATAAAGACCGCCGAGAACCTCCCGTAAATTACAAGGCTTCTCGTCTAAGTGCATCTTTCCGCTCTCAATGCGGCTCATATCCAGTACATCATTAATCAGGCCCAGCAAATGATTGCCTGAAGTCATAATCTTCCGCAAATACGCTTTAACCTGCTCCTGATTTTCGATATGGGACAGGGCAAGCGTGGTAAACCCGACAATCGCGTTCATTGGTGTACGGATATCGTGAGACATATTCGAAAGAAAGGCACTTTTTGCTTTATTTGCCCGGTTAGCCTGCGAAAGCGCGTCCTCAAGCAGGCTCTTCTTTTCCATTTCCTTGCGGATTTCCTCATCCACACTATGAAAACCAAGGACAATGCTCTGGCTCTCCCCGTGCTCCCCTGCGCGAACCGCCTTCATCTGGAAATACTTCATCTCCCCGTCATTTTGTGTTCGGTAGTTGACACAGTACTTTGTCTTTTCCCCCAGTTCCTTCTGCAAATTTTCCCGTGACAGCGCCTGGCACAGCATTTCCTGGTCCTCTTTCAAGACAAAATTCTGCACATAAAGCCTTAAGCAGGTTTCCATAAAAACTTCCTTGCCCACCACCGAAGAAAACAGCCGTCCTCCCTCCTCATCCATGCGGAGAAAGGTTCCCATCCCTGTCGTGAGTTCAAATGCACAGACAACATTATAATCCAGACTAAGTGCCTGGATTAATTCCATCTGACGGCGTTTATCCTTTTCTTCCTTAAGCTTTTTCTCCGTACAATCCAAAAGAAAACGCTGATAAATCAACTCCCCATTTTCCTTAAACAGCTTTACATTTCCCATGACATGACGAATTTCTTTATTCTTTCGGCATATCCGGTATTCTATGCTAATACTGTCGCCCTCTTTTTTCAGCTCTCGGATAGCTTCCCGAAGCTTTGGCTTATCTTCCTCCATCACCGACATTGCCACCATATCAAAACCGTCAGCTTCCATCTCTTCCTGGGATTCATAATCTAATATCTTAAGTGCCGCCCGGTTAATGCTTAAAATCCGGGAGCCATCCACGGTATGGCACATCACCCCGCAGTCCATCGTAGTAAACATCGTTTCCAAGGTCTGGTTCTTATGGATAATCTCCTGTTCATAAGCCCTTTCCTGGGTAACATCAATAGCCACGCCCACGGTCCCCATCACACTTTTATCCAAATCGTACAGGGGAGATTTATATGTGGTAAGCAGGCGCATCCCATCCCCGGTTTTTACAGTTTCTTCGGAGATAAAGGTGCGCCTGGTTTCCATCACCTCGCGCTCAGACTCGATACAGGCGGGATCGTCATGCTCCACATCCCAAATATAGGCATGTCCCCGCCCCTCCACCTGTTTTTTTGTTTTATTCACGGTACGGCAGAAGCTGTCGTTTACCTTTTCATGAATCCCATGCTTATCTTTATACCAGACAAGATTGGGAATATTATTAATCGTCGCCTCAAGATACTGGCTGGTCTGCCAGAAATCCCGGCTCATTTTCATTGTCTGCTGCCAACGCAGAAAACGAAAGCGAATCTCCTCCTCTTCCATCGGTGTTACCCATATGTCCTTAATTTTCTCCAAATCGTTCTTCAGGCAATGTAACGGCTCCATCCCGCCCAGAACGATCATTTCTGTCCTATCCGGTTTCGTCTGCAGCAGAAGTTCCAGCTCTCCCTGTTCAAAAACCGCCGATACCTCTGCCAAAATCACATCCGCTTTTGCTGCCAGCGCAAGATCTAATCCTTCGCTTTCCCAAAATGTATGTGTAAAATGCTCAAGAGGGTTCATTTCCTTTATGATTTCAAATACTTTGTTAGTTTTCCCCACCAAATAGAAATGAATGTGACAATGATACACTTCCCTTTCCTCCTTGTGTTCTGCAAGTCAAAG
>Ga0224483_100346_pt1 | contig 14169 bp, 10 predicted proteins | sample hydfratestSal1_FD_181453 | JGI IMG/M metagenome (GOLD analysis project Ga0224483, IMG submission 181453) | Metatranscriptome of mouse feces microbial communities from Columbus University, Ohio, United States - Sal1 (Metagenome Metatranscriptome) ... | reverse complement strand
GGTCTTTTGCCACTTCTTAGAATACCGATTGCTTCGCAGGTTGTGTTCCCGCAATCTCAAAAACATTCAAAATCTGCCCTGCCGGGCTGCTTTTTCATGTTTTTGACGGGTTTCAAGGGCAAAAATTCTCCTGAAAGCAAGCTTTTGCTGAATTATCGGCCTTTTGACCCTGGTATTATAGAATGATAGAAATTTGATTATGAGGTGTGGGAGATGATACGGTTTATTTTAGTGTTTCTGCTGCTGATGCTTTTTCTGATTTTCAGCATTCCCTGGGTAATTGTGGAAGCGTTCTGGGGAAAGAAAAACTTAGAGGCGAGAAACCGGCGGTGTCTGGCAATTGTTCAGTTTATGTTTCGGGTGATTTTAAGGATTTCCGGGACAAAGCTTGTAGTGGAGGGCAGGGAGAATTTGCCGGAAGATCAGGCTGTACTTTATGTGGGAAATCATAGGAGCTATTTTGATATTTTAATTGGTTACACGACGATTCCAGGGCTTTTGGGCTTTGTGGCAAAGAAGGAAATGACACGTTACCCGGTATTGAAAAACTGGATGGAGTATGTAAACTGTCTGTTTTTGGATCGGGAAGATACCAGAGAGGCATTAAAGACGATTCTGGAAGGGATAGAGAAGTTAAAGAAGGGGATTTCTATCTGGATTTTCCCGGAGGGAACCCGAAACGATAATCAGGAGCCCACGGCTCTTCTTCCGTTTAAGGAAGGGAGTTTAAAGATGGCGGAAAAGACGGGCTGTCCGGTGATTCCCGTGGCTATGCTGGGGAATGACGATATTTTTGAGAAGCATATTCCTTTTATTCGTCCCCGGCGAGTGTTTCTTCGGTATGGGGAGCCGATTTATTTGAAGGAACTGCCGCCGGAACAGAGGAAAAAGAGCGGGGCGTATACGCGCGATGTGATTATTTCTATGCTGAAGGAGATGGAGCATGCAAGGACAATTGGATTTACAGGAAATTAGAAACCAGCTGGATCAGGTAGACAGCCGGCTGGTGGAACTGTTTGAAGAGAGAATGAAGCTGTGCGGCGAGGTGGCGGAGTATAAGCAAAAGACAGGAAAGGCTATTTTTGACCCGGAGCGGGAGAAGCAGAAGCGTTTTGCTGTCCGTAGCCTGGCAAAAACTCCATTTAATGAGATTGCGGTGGATGAGATGTTTGCCCAGCTGATGACCATTAGCCGCCGTTATCAGTATCAGCAGCTTGGGTCAGCTGCGGGCGGGGTGAGTACAGATTTTCGTCTGGTGGAAAACCTTCCTACAGCTGGTGTGCGTGTGGTTTACCAGGGTGTGGAGGGCGCCTACAGCCATGAAGCGGCAAGGAAATTTTTTGGACATCAGGTTAACGCTTATCATGTGCCTACCTGGGAGGAGGCGATGGAGGCTGTGGCCCTGGGGCAGGCTGCATATGCGGTGCTGCCCATTGAAAATTCCTCAGCAGGGGCGATTATTGATAACTATGATTTATTGTTAAAGTATGATAATTATATCGTTGGAGAGACGGAGATCGTGGTCAACCATGCACTTTTAGGGCTGCCCCAGGCCAGTCTCTCGGATATTCAGACCGTGTATTCCCATCCTCAGGGGCTGATTCAGTGCCAGGAGTTTTTAAGCGGGCATCGGGACTGGAAGCAGGTCAGTCTGGAAAATACAGCAATAGCGGCAAAGCAGGTGGCCCAGGAGCAGGATGTGACACAGGCAGCGATTGCCAGTGAAACGGCAGGCGAACTTTATGGTCTGGTTCCTTTAGCGCGTGCAGTGAATCATAACCGGATGAATACGACCCGGTTCATTGTGCTGGCAAAGGAACCGGTATACCGTCTGGATGCAAAAAAGGTCAGCATATGCTTTGAGGCGCCGCATATCAGCGGATCGCTTTATAATATGCTGGGACATTTTATTTATAACCATGTTAATCTGGTTATGATCCAGTCTAGGCCGATTTTTGAGAGGAACTGGGAGTATCGGTTTTTTGTCGATATTGAGGGAACACTTCATGATGGCAGAGTAAAGAATGCTCTTTTGGGAATCCAGCATGAAGCAGTAAATTTAAGGATTTTGGGAAGTTATTAAAACTACATAAAAATGAGGCAAGCGATGAAAACACATGAATTAATTTTATACCGGGGGCTGCGCTATCAGCAGCTTTTTGAGGATATGGAATCCCTTCTTACCGAAAGAGGACCGGAGGATCGGCGCTTTTCCTGTATGAACCAGTTAATTGAGCTGGCGGTTACTTATGGCTTTCAGGGTAATCTCTACCACTGTTTCTTAGCTTTTTGCCTGGCAAATCATGAAAACGCTTATAGTACTTCCTGTGAGATTTCAGGCCCGGCAGGCGGGTCCTTAGATGCCCTGGCACGTCATGATTTCCAGATGATGAAAGAACTTTTTGATTATGATATCCGGGTGCTGGACAGGGAATCCGAAACAGGAATCTGGAATTTGATTGCGGACTATCGTGCTGCAAAGGAAAACAGCCGCGTCTTTAATAAGCGGATTCGCGACCGGATCGTGGAGCTGGCGATTTCTCTGGAAAGGGCAGAAGATGTCGCTGCTTTCCAGCGCGAGATTACACAGTTTTATAAGGAATTTGGCGTGGGGAAATTCGGGCTGAATAAGGCGTTTCGGATACTGGAAAAGGATGAACAGGCCTATATTGACCCGATTACCAGCATTGAGCACATTCGGCTGGAAGATCTGGTGGGGTACGAGCTGCAGAAGCAGAAGCTGGTGGAAAATACAGAGGCGTTTATCGAGGGCCGGGAGGCAAATAATGTCCTGCTCTATGGGGACGCCGGGACAGGAAAATCTTCCAGCATTAAGGCGATTTTAAACCAGTATTACGATCGGGGACTTCGGATGATTGAAGTATATAAGCACCAGTTCAGGGCGCTTTCTGATATTTTGGAGCAGGTTAAGGACAGGAATTATAAATTTATTATTTACATGGATGATTTATCTTTTGAAGAATTTGAACTGGAATATAAGTATTTAAAAGCAATTATCGAGGGCGGTTTGGGCAAGAAGCCGAAAAATGTCCTGATTTATGCCACTTCCAACCGCCGCCATCTGATAAAAGAGAGCTTCCGCGATAAACGGCAGCTTTCTGACGATGAAATCCATGCCAATGATACGGTGCAGGAAAAGCTTTCTCTGGTAGCCCGATTTGGTCAGACGATATACTTTGGGGCGCCGGAGCCGAAGGAATTTAAGGAAATCGTTAAGGTGCTGGCGGCGCGGAAAGGGATTTTGCTGCCGGAGGATGAGCTTTTATTAAGGGCAAATCAGTGGGAACTGAGCCATGGCGGGCTGTCAGGGAGGACAGCGGCACAGTTTATTACGCATCTCTTAATGAGGGAGTGAAGCAGCGAATACAGTACATAAGGAATTACCAAACATAAGGGAGAGATGAGGAGAGTATGGCAATTCAAACTTTTGCAGCAATTGATGTAGGCTCCTTTGAAGTGGAGCTGGGAATTTATGAAATTTCGAATAAGACGGGAATCCGTTCCATTGACCATGTACGTCATGTCATTGCCCTGGGCAGGGATTCTTATGGTTTGGGAAAGATTAGTTACGAGATGGTGGAGGAACTCTGCCAGGTGCTGAAGGAATTTTCGAATATTATGAAAAGTTACCGTGTATCGGCTTACACCGCCTATGCGACCAGCGCCTTGCGGGAGGCAAAAAATAATCAGATTATTTTGGATCAGATTCTGGTGCGCACTGGTTTAGAGATTAAGCTGATCAGTAATTCCGAACAGCGTTTTTTAAGTTATAAAGCGATTGCCTCTAAGGATCATGAATTTAACACCATAATTCAAAAGGGTACAGCGATTGTGGATGTGGGGTTTGGCAGTATGCAGCTGTCGCTGTTTGATAAGGATGCATTGGTGACGACGCAGAACCTTCCTCTGGGGGCCTTAAAGATCAGGGATTTGATTTCGCGGATTCCCACGAATGTCAAAATGCACCAGGCGATTATCCGGGAGCTTGTGGACAATGAGCTGTTTACCTTTCGGAAGATGTATTTAAAGGACAGGGATATTAAAAACTTAATCGGTATTGGAGATAATGCACTTTCACTTTATAAGCAGATGATAGCTGTGGACAAAAAGATGCCGGATCGGATGACAGCGGAGGATGTCAACCGGTTTTATGACGCCCTGTTCCATATGAGCTTACAGCAGATGGAGGATTTATTTGGTGTCAATGAGACCTATGCGGAGCTGATGATGCCCAGTGCTATTATTTATAAACGGATATTGGAAATTACAGGGGCGGAGCAGTTCTGGCTTCCGGGGATTCGCCTGTGCGACGGTATGGCGGCGGAGTATGCGGAAAATTCTCGCCAGGTGAAGTTCAAGCACAGCTTTGAAAATGATATTCTGGCAGCTTCAAAGAATATGGCAAAGCGCTATAAATGTCATACCAGCCATAACCAGATTTTAGAAATTCACGCGATGGATATTTTTGATGCTATACGCAGGTATCATGGCATGACATCCAGGGATCGGCTGCTTTTGCGGATTGCGGTTTTACTTCACGCCTGCGGGAAGTTTATCAGTATCCGCGATGCAAACGAATGTGCGTATAATATTATTATGTCCACAGAGATTATTGGCTTAAGTCACCTGGAGAGAGAAATTATTGCCAATGTTGTCCGCTATAATATCCGGGATTTTGATTATAACCAGATTCAGCTGGAAACGGATATTGACCGGGAAGTATCCGGGGGGTCGCTGAGTGTCAATGATATTACGATTAAGATCGCCAAGCTGACTGCAATTCTTCGTCTGGCAAATTCCATGGATCGCAGCCATCAGCAGAAACTTTCCGGGTGCAGGATGGCAGTGCGCGACGAACAGCTGGTGATTACCACGGACTATCCGGGAGAGATTCTCCTGGAGCAGATGTCTTTCCAGCAGAAATCGGATTTCTTTGAGGAGATTTTTGGAATCCGTCCGGTATTAAAGCATAAAAGGAGGAATTAGTCATGGCGGAGAGCAGTGTTAATTTTTTAGAACCGAGAAATTACGTGAACCGGGAATTAAGCTGGCTGGAATTTAATTACCGGGTATTAAGCGAGGCGCGAGATAAGAGTCTTCCTTTATTTGAACGGCTGAAGTTTTTAAGTATTACAGCCTCGAACCTGGATGAGTTTTTTATGGTTCGTGTGGCTTCGCTAAAGGATATGGTTCATGCAAAGTACGATAAGCCGGATATCGCCGGATTAAAGCCGGAAGAACAGCTGGAAAAGATTTCGCAGAAAACCCATGAACTGGTGAATCAGCAGTATTCCACCTATAACCGTTCCCTGGTGCCGGCGTTAAAGCAGCAGGGGCTAAAGATTATCGAGGACTATGAGGCATTAAATAAGGAGCAGAGAAAGTTTGTGGATCAGTACTTTGAGGAAAATGTCTATCCCGTGCTGACGCCGATGGCCTTTGATTCCTCCCGCCCATTTCCTTTAGTCAGAAATAAAACGCTGAATATTGCCGCCCTGTTAAAAAAGAAAAAGGGGGATGAAGCGCCGGAATTTGCCATGGTTCAGGTGCCTTCCGTGCTTCCGCGGTTTGTCGAACTTCCGGTTTCTGCGGGAAAGGACGGGCTGGAGATAAGGAATGTGATTCTTCTGGAGCAGATCATCGAGAAGAATATGCAGACTTTGTTCTTAAATTATGATATTCTGGCGGCAAGTCCTTTTCGGATTATGCGCAATGCAGACCTTACGATTGAGGAGGAGGCGGAGGATCTTCTGCAGGAGATCCAAAAGCAGCTGAAAAAGCGCCAGTGGGGCGAGGTTATCCGTCTGGAAGTTGAGGAAAAGGTGGATAAGCAGCTGTTAAAGATTCTTCGGAAAGAATTAGCGGTGAGCGCAGAGGATATCTTTGCGATTAACGGACCGCTGGATTTGACTTTTTTAATGAAAATGTACGGCGGGCTGACGGGATTTGATAATTTAAAGGCCGAGCGCTATACACCTCAGCCGGTTCCTGCCCTGATGAATGATGAAGATATTTTTGCCAATATCCGCAAAGGAGATATTTTACTTCACCATCCCTACCAGACCTTTGATCCAGTGGTGAATTTTGTCCGGGCTGCGTCGAAAGATCCGGAAGTATTGGCGATTAAGCAGACTTTGTACCGGGTCAGTGGAAATTCGCCGATTATCGCTGCCCTGGCTGCTGCGGCCGATAATGGAAAGCAGGTATCTGTTCTGGTCGAACTAAAGGCGCGTTTTGACGAGGAAAATAATATCCTTTGGGCCAAAAAGCTTGAGCAGGCGGGGTGTCATGTTATTTATGGCTTACTGGGTTTAAAGACCCATTCGAAGATTACCCTGGTAGTTCGGCGGGAGGAGGACGGTATCCGCCGTTATGTTCATCTGGGCACGGGAAATTATAATGATTCCACTGCCAAGCTTTACACGGACTGCGGCCTGATGACCTGTAATCCTTTAGTGGGCGAGGATGCCACGGCGGTATTTAATATGCTTTCCGGCTATTCGGAACCGTTGAGCTGGAATCGCCTGGCGGTGGCACCGATCTGGCTGCGGAATCACTTTATGCGCCTGATCCGCAGGGAAGCGGCAAACGCAAGAGAGGGAAAAAAGGCGAGAATCATTGCCAAAATGAACTCCCTCTGCGATAAGGAAATTATTGCCGCCCTCTATGAGGCTTCCTGTGCAGGGGTAAAGATTGATTTAATTATCCGGGGAATCTGCTGCTTAAAGGCGGGGGTTCCCGGATTAAGCGAAACGATTACCGTCCGTTCGATTGTGGGAAATTTCCTGGAGCACAGCAGGATTTTCTATTTTGAAAATGACGGCATGGGACAGTTGTTTATGGGAAGCGCTGACTGGATGCCAAGAAACTTGGACAAGCGTGTGGAGATCGTATTCCCGGTGGAGGATGAAAAGCTTAAGGAAGAGGTTTTTCACATTTTAGAGGTTGAATTGGAGGATAATGTCAAGGCACATGTACTTTTGCCGGATGGAAGTTACGAAAAGCCCGATAAGCGGGGCAAGGTTTTAGTTAATTCCCAGGAGCAGTTCTGCCAGGAAGCGGTGCATCTGGCGAAGGAGGCCAGGAAAAAGCTGGACCCCGACCCGATTAGCACCAGGGTCTTTATCCCGGTGGAGGGCCAGATATAATTGGCGTCTGAACCAGGTTAATGATACTATCCAATAACCTCCTATAGATTCTGGCAGGGGCAAAAGCTATACTTGGTGTAAAAGAGAAGGGAAAAGAATGAAGTCAGAACATGTTCTGGCTCGTTTAATAATAAAAAGCGAAAGAGAAGGAGGGGCAAACATGCAGGAAACCCGCATTTTAGTGGTGGATGATGAACAGGAAATTGCGGATTTAATTGAAATTTATCTGGTCAGTGATGGTTATAAGGTATTGAAGGCGAATAATGCAGAAGAAGGACTGGAAATTCTTGGAAGGGAAGAGGTTCATTTGGTTTTGCTGGATATTATGATGCCGGGAATGAATGGTTTGGAGATGTGTAAAAAGATCCGGGAAAATAATAATATTCCCATTATCATGCTCAGTGCCAAGTCCACGGATTTAGATAAAATCCTGGGGCTTGGGACAGGGGCGGATGACTATGTGACAAAGCCGTTTAATCCATTGGAGCTGACCGCCAGGGTAAAATCCCAGCTTCGCCGCTATACCCAGTTAAATCCTAACAGTAATGTCCATGATTCGGGGAAGAATGAAATCTCCATTAAGGGTCTGACGATCAACAAGGATAATCATAAGGTGACGGTTGAGGGAGAGGAAATTAAGCTTACTCCCATTGAGTTTGATATTTTATACTTGCTGGCCTCAAATCCGGGGCGGGTGTTCAGTACGGATGAAATTTTTGAAAATGTTTGGAATGAAAAAGTGTATGAAGCGAATAATACCGTTATGGTACATATCCGTCGGCTGCGGGGAAAGATGAAGGAAGATACCAGGCAAAATAAGATAATCACCACAGTATGGGGAGTAGGATATAAGATTGAAAAATAGGGATGTTAGCAGAAGCTTTTATTGGCATATGGCAGAAAATATCGGTTACAGCACCTTGATTGCCTGTATGGCGGAAATCTTTTTCCTCACCAACCTTTCCATTATTTCCCGCTACCTGCGGGAGACGGGAAGAGCAGTTTTTTTTGGAGGGGAGGGCGGTTCAGAAGAACTGATCCGTGTACTCCTTTATGTGTTTTTCGGAATTATTGTTTTTTCCATTTCCTTTCTGCTCCTTCAGCGCAGGAGTATGAAATATATGCGGGAGATTTCCAGGGCCATGCAGACGATATCGGAGGGGGATTTGAATACATCGTTAGATGTTATCGGAGATGATGAGCTTTCCGAGATGGCAGCAAACCTGAATAAGCTGGCAGAGAATATCCGGGAGCTGATGGATAAGGAGAGGGAGGCAGAACGGACAAAAAATGAGCTGATAACCAATATTGCCCATGACCTCCGCACTCCTTTAACCTCCATTATCGGCTACCTTGAACTTCTTTCCAACAGCCGGAATGGCGTGTCGACACCAGAGGTTTCGCAGAAGTACATAGACATTGCTTTTACGAAGGCAAAACGTCTGGAAAAGCTGATTGAAGATTTATTTGGCTTTACAAAGATGACCTATGGAAAGGTGTCGATGAAGGTGGCGTCAGTGGATTTAATTAAACTGCTTGGTCAGCTGTTAGAAGAGTTTTATCCCAGTTTTGCCGATAAAAACTTAACCTATGAGTTGACTTCAAATGTCCCTGTGCTGACGATTTCTGCTGATGCAAATTTGCTTGCCCGGCTGTTTGATAACCTGATTAATAATGCAATTAAATATGGAGCCGATGGAAAGCGGATCGAGGTAAGTGTTGAGGGAGGGGAAGATCTGGCTACGGTATCTATTACTAATTATGGTCATGTTATTCCCTCCGAGGAGCTTCCCCTGATTTTTAATAAATTCTACCGGGTGGAGCAGTCGCGCTCAGCCAGCACAGGCGGGACTGGCCTTGGCCTTGCGATTGCCAAAAATGTTGTCGATATGCATGGCGGAAGCATTCAGGTTTCCAGCGGGTTAAATGGAACCGTTTTTACGGTGAAGCTTAAAGTAAATTTTGATATCAACAAGGAAAATTTTGGAGAGATTGGCTGATGGAAATGAAAGGTAAGAAAAAAAGAGCCGGAAAAGGGTTGGCAAGGGCGATGGGAGTCGTTCTTGCCTTTCTTTGCTTTGCCGGGGCGATGATGAGCGGGGGTTTTTGCGCCTGGGCAACAGACGCACAAGAGGTAAATGCTGCCTATGGCTATAAAAACGCTCCGGTGGCGATGGAGGCCAGCTACGGCTATGATAATATGGCAAAGGGCGGGCGTTACCTTCCTGTGTATATTACTCTGACGAATCAGCGGGAGGAAGGGTTTTCGGGTAAAGTGGCGGTGATCTCCATGGAGGCGGACGATAAAATTTTCGAATATGCTTATCCAGTCATTCTTTCCGGGGAGGAGACAAGGCAAATTAATTTAAACATTCCCCTGGGGCTGCGCTCCGATCAGCTCTATGTTCAGCTGTATGACGAAGAGGAAAACAGTATTGTAAAAAAGCGGCTAAAGGTGAATATCCGGCAGGATACGCCGGAGCTTTTGATTGGTACCCTGAGCGATTCGCAGGATAAATTAGAGTACTTAAACGGTGTGGGGATTCACTACAGCACCCTTCTCACCCGAACCTGCACCATGGTTGCCGGAAGTATTTCCGAGCAGGCGGCAGGGCTGGATCAGCTGGATGTGCTTTTAATCACAAATTATGATATTCGCCGTCTTTCCATTGCCCAGATCGAAACGATTAAGGAGTGGGTGAGCCGGGGGGGAATCCTTCTTCTGGGAACTGGCGCAGGCGGGCAGGAGGCAGTGGAGACTTTTCTGGAAAATGAGATTAAGGGTGAATTGCCGGACCCTGAAGAGAGAATTTTGGATATGGGGCAGGAGTTTGCTATTTACGGGCCGGAGGATGTCAGACTTCCTCTGATGACGACCAAGGTGGAAATTACCGATGGAATCGATGTGCTGTCCAGCCAGGGCCTTCCTGTTCTCACTGCAGTTAACCGGGAAAAGGGAATGGTGGCTGTGGCAGTTTATGATTTTTCGGATATCAGCAGCTTTTGTACAGAACATGCCTACGTCGATAAGTTATTTACCAGCCTCTTGGGTGAGGCGCGTATCCAGGAACTTTCCAATTACCTTTTTGACAATGGCTATAATACTTACTGGGAAGTCCAGGGGGTTATGAATGCCGGAGCAATTGATAAGCTTCCGCAGATTTCTTTATATGTTGTGGTGATTTTTGCCTATATTCTTCTGGCTGGGCCAGGCCTGTACTTTTTCCTGAAGCAGAGGGGCCTGCGCGCCTACTATCATCGTCTGGTTATTTTGCTCTCCCTGCTTTGCAGCGGGCTGATTTATCTGATGAGCAGCAGAACCAGATTTGAGGATACGTTTTTTCATTATGCTTCGATTCAGGATTACACCAAGGATACGATTGTCGAGTCCACCTATCTTAATATACAGACACCCTATAACCGCCCGTTTTCTGTCTGGCTGGACCCTTCATATGATATTCGCCCCATTACCCGGATGCAGGGAAATACTTCTTCTGTTTCCCGGTTCACCGGGGAGGAATCGCCAAATATCCGCATTGCCTATAAGGAAGAGGGAATACGCTTTACGGCAAGGGATGTGGGAGCCTTTTCTCCGAATTATTTTCATCTGGAAAAGCGATCGGAAAATCATGAGCATCGGGGATTAAAGGGAAAGGTGTACAGTTTTGACGGAAAATTGTCCGGCGAGATAACGAATGATTTGGAAATTGACCTGGAGCAGGCGGCAGTTCTGTGTTCCGGAGCCATGGTGGTGATTGATGAAATAAAGGCTGGGGAAACGGTAAAGCTTGAGGAATTGCCCGTGTTATACTATCCCAAGGCAAGTTCTTATATTACGGCTGACCGGATAAGTGGAGGGTATCAGTTTACCCAGGCTGATGTGGATTCCGAGGAATACAGGACGGCAGTCAATCGATCGAATGTGCTCAGATTTTATCTGGATAATCTTTTAACTGGTTATCAGAACGGGGCAAGGGTGATTGCCTTTCCTGTTAAGGAGAAGAAAGAGGGCCTTTTTCTTAGTGAGGACAATGATGTCAGAGGCTTTTCCCTTTATACTGCGACCTTAGAAACGGATCGCCGGGAGGGAAATCAGGTCTATCATACTTCCTTAGAGCGCCAGCCCAGGGTGATTCACGGTGCTTACAGTGCAGAAAAGAATACTATGGATGGTATGTCGCCTTTGACTCTGGAATACGATTTAGGCAGGGGGATAACGGTGAAAAAACTCAGTTTTCTTTCGGTATCAGAGGAGTTTTTGGAAAATCCCAAGTACGGGAGTTTCCCCTTGTTTGACGGTGAAATGTATTTTTATAATTACCGCACCGGAAACTATGACCAGATGGAGAGCGGACAGAAGGATTTTCTGGGCTGGCAGCTGGAAAATTATCTTTCCGATGAAAATAAGCTGACCGTAAAATACGCCTATGATAAAGAATACCTTCCTGATATTTCCCTTCCTGTGCTTGCCGTGGTGGGGATAGAAGGCAGACCGTAAGGAGGGCTTATGTTAAAAATTGAACAACTAAAAAAATCTTATGGAAATTTCCGCGCATTGGATGGCCTGGATATGGAAATTAGGAGAGGGGCGCTCTATGGCTTTGTGGGGCCAAACGGCGCAGGAAAAACAACGACCATTAAAATTTTGGCGGGTCTTTTATCGCCAGATGAGGGAAGAATTACCATTGACGGTCAGGATGCCTCCGGTGCAGACTGGAGTTTAAAGGGGAAGATTGGCTATGTGCCGGACAGCTTTGGCGTGTATGATAATCTTACCACTTGGGAGTATATGGAATTTTTTGCGGCCTGTTATGGTATCGAAGGGCTGACGGCAAGAAAGCGATGTTCCTTTCTTTTGGATCAGGCAGGACTTGGGGGGCGGCGGGATTTTTATGTGGATGGGCTTTCCAGGGGAATGAAGCAGCGTCTTTGTCTGGCCCGCGCCCTGATTCACGAACCTGCCCTGTTAATCCTGGACGAACCCTCCTCTGGCCTGGACCCAAAATCCCGAAGGGAATTTATGGAACTGATTATGGAGATTAATGAGCAGGGAACCACTATCTTAATTAGTTCGCATGTGCTTTCGGAGCTGTCGCAGATCTGCACGGACATTGGTATTATCGAGCAGGGAAGAATGGTTTTGGGCGGAAGTATGAAGGAAATTCTGGAGCGGGTGGATCATTCCAATCCCCTGTTAATCACGGTCTACCGCAACGCTGATCGCGCCATGGGTATCCTGCGCAGCCATAGCTGTGTTCGGACCATATCCATTAAGGATAATTGTTTTGCTGTGGGTTTTACCGGAGATACCCAGGACGAAGCCCTTCTGCTTCAGCAGCTGGTGGATGCCGAGGTGCTGGTCAATGGTTTTTCCCGGCAGCAGGGAAATCTGGAATCTTTGTTTATGCAGATAACTGAACACGAGGAAGCGCCTGCAATCCACTATGAAGGGAGGCCGGGAACATGATTAAGAAAAATTTTCTGCCTGATATGAAAAGAAATCCTGTCTATCAGCGGGAAATGACCATCAGCAGCAGGAGCGCCCGTCTCCCGGTGATTATCCTGTTGTTTAATAGTATCCTTGCGCTGGTGGCTTTTCTGGATATGTATTCTGCGGTCTCACAGGTCAGGATAACCGCAGAAATCCAGTATTCACGCTTTTTGGAGCTGTATATTTTTGTTGCCTTGATAGAATTTATTCTTCTTCTTGGCCTGATGCCGGCATTAACGGCAGGAAGCATCAGCGGAGAAAGGGAAAGGCAGACCCTGGATCTATTGCTCTCTACCCAGGCCACGCCGGCGCAAATTGTGATGGGAAAGCTGTTCTCTTCTTTAAGCCGCGCCGCCCTTTTGGTCATTTCCAGCTTTCCGGTGATGGCGCTGGTATTTGTTTACGGAGGAATCCGCATGGTGGATCTGGGCCTTTTGATGGTGCTGTATACCGTAGTTGCCCTGTTCTCTGCCAGTCTGGGTCTTTGCTGTTCTGCCCTCTGCAAAAAATCGACCATTGCAACAGCACTCTCCTATGGAATCCTTTTGTTTTTACTTTTGGGAACCTATGTTGTTAACTGGTTTGTGGCTTCCATGGCAAGAACCGGAGCGGCGGGCTATGTCAACCAGGTCGGCGGCATCAGCGCCCAGGTCAACTCAGGACAGTTTTTCTACCTTCTTTTACTTAACCCGGCAATTGCTTTTTATCGGATTATCAGCAACCAGGCGGGCAATGGAGATGCTGCAGAAAACGTTATACAATGGTTTGGCGCCCGATCTTCCAACTTTGTGCTGGATGCCTGGATACCGGTCAGTATTACCTTACAGACCATACTCGCTGTTCTTCTTTTGGCTGGAGCGGTCAGACATCTTGACCCGGTTTCGCGCAGGAAAGAAAAGAGAAGGAAAAAATAAAAAAAGAAGTGAATCAGGAACCCATCGGCATTGTCCACATATGATATAGTACAACCATATAAAAAAAGGAGTTAATCATATGTGTAATCTTTGCTTTGGATGGAATAATCATTTTTGCTGCCGCAGGAGATGCTGCAAATGCGGACGGTGGTGCTGCAATGGAAATTGTAACTGCGGGAATAATTCCGGCTGTGACTGCAATTGCAACAGCCGCCCTGGCTGCAATTGTGACTGCAACATCAACAGCCGCCCTGGCTGTGACTGTGACTGCAACATCAACAGCCGTCCTGGCTGCGACTGTGACTGCAACATCAACAGCCGCCCTGGCTGCGATTGTGACTGCAACTGCAACAGCCGTCCTGGATGTGATTGTGACTGCAACATCAACAGCCGCCCTGGGTGCGATTGCGAATGTAATTGCAACAATCGTCCCGGCTGCGGATGCATCGTTCGTCCCGGCTGCGGAAATAATTCCTGTTCCTGCTGTGAAGTGGGTTCCCGCTGCGATTAAGGGGAAGGAATAAGGCAGAGCGGATAATGCGCTTTGTAATACGATTTGTGAAAGATAATTAAAGAGTAAAGCTGCTGTATTCAG
>Ga0224483_100343_pt1 | contig 14180 bp, 13 predicted proteins | sample hydfratestSal1_FD_181453 | JGI IMG/M metagenome (GOLD analysis project Ga0224483, IMG submission 181453) | Metatranscriptome of mouse feces microbial communities from Columbus University, Ohio, United States - Sal1 (Metagenome Metatranscriptome) ... | reverse complement strand
CAGATTTTTTTTATAATTTTACATTACGAAACAAGAGAAAAAATATAACCGCAATGAATAACGACTTCAGAAAGTATGCAGTGCACCATCTCGGAATGAATGGTCTCGCACTCGACCAATACGCAGCCAAAGCAACCTCTCAGATTACCTCATCCTACATCTCTCCCACCATCATCGAAGAGCGTCAGCTCAACGTGGCCCAGATGGACGTGTTCTCACGCCTTATGATGGACCGCATCATCTTCCTAAGCACAGATGTAAACGATTATACCGCCACTGTAGTGCAGGGTCAGCTCCTATACCTCGACTCTGTGGACCCAGGCAAAGATATATCAATCTACCTCAATTCACCCGGTGGCTCAGTTATAGCCGGTCTTGGTCTGTATGACACCATGCAACACATCAAGAGTGACGTGTCAACCATCTGCATCGGCATGGCGGCATCAATGGCTGCCGTACTTCTTGTTGCAGGTGCGCAAGGCAAGCGCCTTGCACTTCCCCACTCACGCGTGATGATTCACCAGCCACTAGGCGGAGTGCAGGGTCAGGCATCCGACATTGAAATCACCGCACGTGAAATCCTGAAATACAAAGCTGAACTTTACAAAATCATAGCCGAGCATTCAGGTATGTCACTTGAACGCATTGAGGCTGACGCTGACCGCGACTACTGGATGACAGCGCAGGAAGCCAAAGAATATGGCATGATTGACAATATTCTCCTCCCTGAAAAGAAGAAATAGAACCTCTAAAGCATTTTTATGGCTAAGAAAACAAATCCGCCAACTGTAAAATGTTCATTCTGCGGCAAGGAGCCTTCCTACAATGATATTCTGATTCCCAGTCCTCTGGGTGAGACCTACATCTGCAGCGATTGCGTGAACCAGATAGAAGGTCTGCTTAAAGATTATCTGCAGGAAAGCGCCCCTGCCGGTAAGAAGGGGGCAAAAACAGCCGATGTCCCAAATGACGGTAAGCCCCTTCCCACCCCGAAAGAAATCCGCAGTTTTCTTGACCAGTACGTAATCGGTCAGGATGATGCGAAGAAATATCTTTCGGTAGCCGTCTATAACCACTACAAACGTCTTGCCCAGAAGAATGACGATGTTGATATCGAAAAGAGCAACATCATCATGGTTGGTCCGACAGGAACCGGAAAAACCCTCCTTGCCAAGACCATAGCACGCCAGCTTGACGTACCGTTCGCTATAGTGGATGCGACAGTACTCACCGAAGCCGGATATGTAGGCGAGGATATCGAAAGTCTTCTCGTGCGTCTGCTTCAGGCTGCTGACTATGATGTGGCAAAGGCTGAACGTGGCATAGTATTTATCGATGAAATTGACAAAATAGCACGCAAGGGCGACAACCCGTCCATCACACGCGACGTCTCCGGCGAAGGTGTGCAGCAAGGTCTGTTGAAATTGCTCGAAGGCTCGGTTGTCAACGTTCCCCCTTATGGCGGACGCAAACACCCCGAGCAGAAGATGATTGCTGTCGACACGAAGAACATACTCTTCATCTGCGGCGGCGCCTTCGACGGAATCGAGAGGAAAATCGCACAGCGACTCAACACCCATGTGGTGGGATTCACCGGCAACTCCGTCCGTGCCAAAGTCAACAAGGACAATTATCTTCAATACATAGCTCCGCAGGACCTCAAATCATTCGGACTTATTCCCGAAATCATCGGTCGTCTGCCAGTGCTCGTCCATCTTGACCCTCTTGACCGCGACGCGCTTCTCAAAGTGCTCACCGAGCCCAAGAATGCCATCACCCGACAATATGAAAAACTATTTGCCATGGATGGAGTGAAACTTATCTTCACACCTGAAACACTGGAATTTATTGTCGACAAGGCGATTGAATACAAACTTGGAGCCCGAGGGCTGCGCACCATCGTGGAAACCATCATGATGGACCCAATGTATGAGACCCCATCCACTGACATAAAGGAACTGGTAATCACCAGAGAATATGCAGAGGATAAAATTAAAAAAGCCTATATCGGTTAAAGGCATTCCCCACTCCTTATCTCTATTCCACCCACTCCTCTAACCTTAATATTCAATGAACCAACGACTGCACGCCGCGCTTAAAGAGCATTTTGGATTTGATTCATTCAAAGGTAATCAAGAAGCGATTATGACAAGCCTCCTGGAAGGACATGACGTTTTTGTCCTCATGCCCACAGGAGGAGGAAAATCGCTCTGCTACCAGCTCCCGGCGCTGATGATGGAAGGCACAGCCATAGTCATCTCCCCGCTGATTGCACTGATGAAAAATCAGGTCGATGCCATGAGGCATTTCAGCGACGCTGACCATGTGGCTCACTTCTTGAACTCATCGCTCAATAAAGCTGCAATCGACCAGGTGAAATCCGACATCGTGAACGGACATACGAAACTCCTGTACGTTGCGCCGGAATCATTGACCAAAGAGGAGAACATTGAGTTTCTGAAGACAGTGCCGATTTCATTCTATGCTGTTGACGAAGCCCACTGTATATCGGAATGGGGGCATGACTTCCGACCTGAATACCGGCGCATTCGCCCTATCATCAATGAAATAAACGTTCGTCCGATGATAGCGCTTACTGCCACCGCCACTCCAAAGGTGCAGCATGACATCCAGAAGAATCTGGGTATGCAGGATGCCTGTGTGTTCAAGTCATCATTCAATCGTGCCAATCTATATTACGAGGTACGCCCAAAAACCGCGAATACCGATAAGGAGATTATAAAATATATAAAAAGTCAGGAAGGCAAATCAGGCATTATCTACTGTCTCAGCCGCAAGCGCGTGGAGGAACTCGCCGAGATGCTCCGCGTCAATGATATCCGCGCTCTTCCGTACCATGCAGGTATGGACGGAGCAACTCGAAGCGCCAACCAGGATGCGTTTCTGCTAGAAAAAGTAGACGTGATAGTAGCCACAATTGCCTTCGGAATGGGAATTGACAAACCGGACGTTAGATTCGTAATACACTACGACATGCCTAAGTCGCTCGAAGGGTACTACCAGGAAACCGGTAGAGCCGGACGTGACGGTGGAGAAGGTCAATGTATCACCTTCTACGCAGCCAAGGACTTGCAGAAAATGGAGAAATTCATGCAGGGGAAACCCCTTGCCGAGCAGGAAATCGGCCGTCAACTTCTATTGGAAACCCAGAGCTACGCAGAGGCAAGCAGTTGCCGTAGACGTTCGCTCCTATTCTACTTCGGAGAAGAATTCAATAGTGACAACTGCAATAATTGTGACAATTGCATTAATCCTAAGAAAAAAGTGGAAGCTAAAGATGATTTATGCGCGGTACTGGAAACAGTAATCGCACTGAAAGAAAAATTCAAAGCTGATTACGTCACCGACGTAATCCTGGGCAAAGCTACACCAGACGTCAAATCATATCAACATGACGAACTCGAAGTGTTTGGTTGCGATGAGGGCGCTGACGACAGACTCATTAGCGCTGTAATCCGTCAGGCAATCCTCGCCGGATACCTCGAACGTGATATTGAAAATTACGGAATACTTAAAATTACATCAAAAGGAAAGAAATTCCTTTCAAAGCCTGAATCATTCAAAGTCATAGAAGACTCTGACTTCAGCGACGAGCCGGAACCTGAGATGATGAAGAGCGGAGCATCATGTGCCGCTGACACTGAGCTCTACAGCATCCTCAAGGACCTCCGCAAGAAAATAGCCAAGCAACTCGGTCTGCCTCCCTACGTCATCTTCCAGGACCCCTCTCTCGAAGCTATGGCTACCACCTATCCTATCTCGCTCGATGAGCTGCAGAACATTCCGGGGGTGGGCGCAGGCAAAGCAAAGCGTTACGGTGCAGAATTCGTTAAGGTAATCAAACGTCATGTGGACGACAATGAGATTGACCGTCCCGAAGATTTGCGCGTGCGCAGCGTGGCAAGCAAAAACATGACCAAGCCTTTCATCATCCAGTCAATCGACCGCAAAATTCCGCTTCCCGAGATAGCCATTGCAAAGGGATTGGAGTTCAGCGAACTTCTTGATGATATCGAGGCGATAGTCTATGCCGGCACAAAAATCAACATCAACTATTACATCAACGAGATAATGGATGAGGATTCTCAGGAAGAACTTTTCGACTATTTCAAGGAAAGCGAAACCGACGACCTCAACGAGGCTTACAAAGAGATGGGAAGCGACTTCTCGGAAGACGAAATCCGTCTGGTACGCATCAAATTCCTCTCGGAGATGGGTAATTGAGCAACTTCTTATCAACAAAATTGAAACAGATGCCTGTTATTAGCTACAAGGATGTAGAACTCCACCGGAAGGACCTGATTGCGCTGAAACATATCAATCTCACGGTTGATGAAGGTGAATTCGTATATCTCATAGGGAAGGTTGGCAGCGGAAAGTCAAGTCTCTTGAAATCGCTATATGCTGAGATTCCCATTGCATCCGGCTGCGCACGTGTGCTGGACTACGACCTCACATCAATCCGCACAAAAGAGATTCCATATCTGCGCCGCGAACTGGGCATTGTGTTTCAGGATTTTCAGCTTCTGACTGACCGTAGCGCCTATGAAAATCTTCGGTTTGTGCTTGAAGCGACCGGATGGAAGGACAAAGCTGACATCGAACAACGAATCGAGACTGTGCTCCGCCACGTGGGAATGCTCAACAAAAGTTACAAAAAGCCCCACGAACTCTCAGGTGGCGAGCAGCAACGAATAGTGATAGCACGCGCTCTGCTGAATACCCCACGAATCATCCTTGCCGACGAACCTACCGGAAACCTCGACCCTGCAACCGGCGAGGCTATAGTGAGACGCCTCCACGACATTGCCGCCGAGGGGACTACAGTCATTATGGCTACCCATAACATGGCGCTGGTAGAGCAGTTTCCAGCCCGCGTAATCAAATGCGAGAACCGCACCGTCACCGGCTAAGCCACCATAGGCAACTATCACGATAGCTATTCGAAATCCGAAAACATAAAAGTTTAATGAGGCGTTATTATTTTGATAACGTCTCATAATTTTATGGAAAATTTCTCAAAAAAACCTATCATAGCAATTATCGGCGGCGGTTTCGCAGGGCTAAACCTTGTGAAACACCTCGACAAAGATAAATACAAAGTAGTGTTGGTCGACAAGAACAATTACCACGGTTTCCCGCCGTTGTTCTACCAGGTGGCTTCATCCGGACTCGACCCCACAAGCATTTCATTCCCTTTCCGCCGTGAGTTACGAAAAAAGTCCATCGGCGACGCCTCATTCCACATGGGTGAAGTCAAGGAGATTGATGTTGCCAACCGACAAATCATCACACAGTTTGAACACATCCCCTACGACAAACTCATAATAGCTGCCGGAACCACCAACAATTTCTTTGGAAATCCGGACCTGATTGACCGCGTATATACTCTCAAAAGCACCGACGAAGCCATAAGGTGCAGAAATGAGATACTTGACCGTTGCGAACGCGCTGCGGTGGAAAAAGACCCGGAAAAACGGAAAAAGATGCTTAGTTTCGTGGTGATTGGCGGTGGTCCTGCAGGAGTGGAGATAGCCGGTGCTTTAGGTGAACTGAAACGCTACATCCTCAAACGCGACTATCCTGAGATTCCGGTGGATAATCTGACCATCAACCTTCTCGAAGGAAGTGACCGTCTGCTACGCACCATGAGTCCTACAGCCTCGCAGACTGCTCTGAAGGATTTGACAAACCTTATGGTTGACGTGAAACTTCAGCATCTCATGGAGAGTTACGACGACAATATGGTTAAGCTAAACGACGGAGAGTCAATCTACTCCGAGATGGTGATATGGACAGCCGGAGTGACAGGTACTCCGTTTAAACTGAGCGGCACGGATGTAAAAACTGGACCCGGTGCCCGCTTTGTCACCGACGACTACTGCCGGGTTATAGGTCTGGACGATGTCTATGCCATCGGCGATATAAATTACTGCACATCCACCGCCTATCCCAAAGGATTCCCACAGTTGGCACAGGTAGCCATACAGCAAGGTAGGTTCATAGCCAAAAACCTCAACTCTGGTAATTGGGACAAACCATTCAGATACAAGGATAAAGGCTCCATGGCAACCATCGGACGCAACCGAGCTGTGGCTGACCTCCACAAATTTCATCTCACCGGCTTCATTGCATGGATGGCATGGATGTTCATACACCTAATCTCCCTGTTGGGGATGCGTAGTAAAATCAGTGTGCTTACAAGCTGGGTATGGGCATATTTCACCTATAACACCGCACTGCGTCTGCTTCTACGCGGCTCAAAGTATCCAAAACGTGGAACAATGTGGGACAAAGGCTGATATTCCCAATCCTTGTAACCGTATGAGCTGCTCACCTGCGACATGATGGTAACTTAACAAATAAATGTTAAAATAGATGTTTTCTATAATGTTTTTCGTAATTTTGTAAATTAAATTTTTTAATTACAATAACAGATAGAAATGTCGATTGATAGCATTATCGCAAACGCAGTCTCCCGTGCGGTCAAAGAACTTTACGGAGTAGAAACTCCAGCCGACAGCATCGTGCCTCAGGCAACTCGCAAGGAATTTGAAGGCAACCTCACAGTTGTAGTCTTCCCGTGGGTTAAAGTTGCCCGCAAATCCCCCGAGATGGTCGGTCAGGAGATAGGCGCTTGGCTTGAGGCTAATGAGCCCGCCGTGGAAAAATTCAATGTGGTGAAAGGATTCCTTAACATCACCATTGCCCCACGCTTTTGGAATTCTGTCCTCAGCCACATTTCCAACACCGATGATTACGGTATCAAAACTGCTGATGAAAATTCTCCATTGGTAATGGTGGAATACTCATCACCTAACACCAATAAGCCACTTCACTTAGGACATATCCGCAACAACCTCCTCGGTTTCAGCCTCGCTGAAATCCTCAAGGCTTGTGGCAACAAGGTCATCAAGACCAACATTGTCAATGACCGTGGTATCCACATCTGCAAATCCATGCTCGCATGGCAGAAGTGGGGAGAAAACGCCACCCCTGAGTCAACCTCTAAGAAGGGTGACCACCTTATAGGGGATTTCTACGTGCTCTTCGATAAGCATTACAAGGCTGAAGTTGCCTCCCTCATGGTAAAGGGAATGAGCAAGGAAGAGGCCGAAGCTGCCTCACCCCTCATGAAAGAAGCGCGTGAGATGCTTGTGAAATGGGAACAGAAGGACCCCGAAATCCGTGCTCTTTGGGAACGGATGAACTCATGGGTTTACGCCGGTTTTGACGAGACATACAAGCGTATGGGCGTCGACTTCGACAAAATATATTACGAGAGCCAGACCTACCTTGAAGGAAAGGAGAAGGTGCTCGAAGGGCTCGAAGCCGGCAAGATGTACCGTAAGGAAGATGGCTCCGTATGGGCTGACCTTACCGGTGAAGGTCTTGACCACAAACTGCTCCTTCGCAGCGACGGTACATCTGTCTACATGACACAGGATATCGGTACCGCGAAACTCCGCTATGAGGACTTCCCCATCGACAAGATGATTTACGTGGTAGGCAACGAGCAGAACTACCATTTCCAGGTGCTCTCGATACTGCTTGACCGTCTCGGCTTCAAGTGGGGTAAAGACCTCGTGCATTTCTCCTACGGTATGGTCGAACTTCCGGAAGGCAAGATGAAATCACGCGAAGGGACTGTGGTTGATGCCGATGACCTTATGGACGATATGGTCAACACTGCTCGCACCGTCTCAGCCGAACTCGGCAAACTCGACGGACTGTCGAAAAGCGAAATCGCTGAAATTTCCGAAATGGTCGGTCTCGGTGCATTGAAGTATTTCCTTCTGAAAGTTGACCCAAGAAAGAATATCACTTTCAATCCTAAGGAAACCATCGATTTCAACGGCAACACCGGTCCATTTATCCAGTACACCTATGCCCGTATCTGCTCAGTGCTCCGTAAGGCTGCCGAAGAGAAGATGGATATAACAGACTATGCCGATGTTACTCCCGGTGAACGCGAGATTTCACTCATCCAGGCGCTCGCCGACTTCCCCGCAGTAGTTCAGGCTGCCGGACAGAGCTACAGCCCTGCATTGATAGCAAATTATGTCTACGACCTCGTGAAACTGTACAACCAGTTCTATCACGATTGCTCAATCCTGAAGGAGACAGACGCGGCTGTACGCTCACTCCGTCTCGAGCTCAGCCGCCAGACTGCACGTGTAGTCAAGACCGGCATGAGACTTCTCGGTATCAGCGTACCTGAAAGAATGTAATAAAAAAATACAAACTTAATACTTGATTATGAATTTCAACAATCAACTCTCAAACACACCACCCCCTTACAACGGGTATCACGCCTCTCAGAATGAAGCCATTCTGACTACATCATCCGTAATGAAGCGTGTTTATCTCAAGATGTTCCTCGGACTTCTTGTCACTGCTTTCCTCTCCATGTTCTGTGCCTCAAGCGCATCCTACATGCACTTTATGGTTTACAATTCATGGTTCTACTGGGGACTGTTCATAGCTGAAATCGTACTCGTGATTGTGCTTTCAAGCCGTATCACAAAAATGTCGTCAGCCACAGCCACATTGCTTTTCTATGCATTTGCTGCGGTCAACGGTCTGGCTCTCGCTCCTATTTTCCTTGTCTATACTGCCACATCAATCGCAAAGACATTCTTCATTTGCGCTGGCACATTCGGAGCCATGAGCATCTACGGATATTTCACCACCCAGGACCTTACCAAATGGGGCAACTTCCTTTTCTACGCCCTTATTGGACTCATAATAGCAAGTGTGGTTAATATCTTCACCAAGAGTTCGCAACTCGATTGGATTATCTCAATAGCCGGTGTACTCATTTTTGTCGGTCTTACCGCATGGGATACTCAGAAAATCAAGCAGATGGCTCAGTACACCCCTGCTCAGTACGCAGGTCATCTCGCCACTATCGGCGCCCTCAGCCTCTACCTTGACTTCATCAACCTCTTCCTCTATCTGCTCCGCTTCTTTGGAAATCAGAGAGACTGATAAAGACAGTGAATTAAGAATTAATTTACCATTTTTAAATTTCATATAACTCAGAAATGGCAAAAGTTATAATCATCGGAGCCGGCGGCGTAGGTACCGTTGTAGCTCACAAGTGTGCGCAGCACCCGGAGGTTTTCTCTGAAATCGTCATCGCTTCACGCACACGCAGCAAATGCGACGCGATTGTGGAGGCGATTGGAAAACCCAACATTTCCTCCGACACAGTTGATGCCGACAGTGTTCCTCAGCTTGTGGAATTGTTCAACCGCCACAAACCGGCACTTGTAATCAACGTAGCGCTCCCCTATCAGGACCTTACCATCATGGATGCGTGTCTAATCTGTGGAGTAAACTACCTTGACACCGCCAACTATGAGCCAAAGGATGTGGCTCACTTCGAATACTCCTGGCAGTGGGCTTACAAGAAACGTTTTGAGGATGCCGGTCTGACTGCTATTCTCGGTTGCGGTTTTGACCCGGGCGTGTCAGGCGTATTCACTGCTTATGCAGCCAAGCATTACTTCTCGGAGATGGAATATCTTGACATAGTTGACTGCAACGGTGGTGACCATGGTAAGGCTTTTGCCACCAACTTCAACCCCGAAATCAACATCCGCGAAATCACTCAGAACGGTCGCTTCTATCAGGATGGCAAGTGGGTGACCACCGGTCCGCTTGAAATTCACAAGACCCTCACTTACCCCAACATCGGCGAACGCGAAAGCTATCTTCTCTACCACGAAGAACTCGAATCGCTCGTAAAGAACTATCCCTCCATAAAGCGCGCTCGTTTCTGGATGACATTCGGTCAGGAATACCTCACACACCTACGTGTGATTCAGAACATCGGTATGGCCCGTATTGACGAAGTCGACTACAATGGTCAAAAAATCGTGCCGCTGCAGTTCCTCAAGGCAGTTCTCCCCAATCCTCAGGACCTTGGTGAAAACTATCATGGCGAGACTTCAATCGGCTGCCGTATTTCCGGTCTTGATAAGGAAGGTAAACCTCTCACCTATTATATCTGGAACAACTGCTCTCACGAAGAAGCATACCGCGAGACCGGCATGCAGGCTGTAAGCTACACCACCGGTGTACCGGCTATGGTAGGCGCCATGATGTTCCTTACCGGAAAGTGGGTTAAGCCAGGCGTAAACAACGTGGAAGAATTTGACCCGGACCCATTCCTCACAGAACTTGCCAAGGATGGTCTGCCCTGGAATGAAAAATTCAACCTCGACCTTGAAGTATAATCCCCGGCGATGAATCGCCTTAATGGTATTCATCACCACACCTAAATATTACAGGAGATTGGAACATTGCTTTGTTCCGGTCTCCTGTCTTTTTCCGTACATCCATAATTTTTCACTGTCACTCTATCCCCAACAATGGCATTCTAAGCTATCAGAGCCATAAGTCCATCCCATCCCGCCTATGATTTTTGAAAAGATATCTACAAAATTATTGTAAAGTTTTTTGGTTTAAAAAAAAGTTATTACTTTCGCAGTATAGAATTACCAGATAAACCATACATAACTATGATATTCAATTTTCGCATAGTCTCCGACGAGGTTGACAACTTCAAAAGAGAAATACAAATCGATTCTGACGCCACATTCCTTGATTTGCGCAATGCAATCTGTGATTCCGTGGGTTATGACAAGGGACAATTCAGTTCTTTTTTCCTCTGCGATGAAGGATGGGAACGCCAACAGGAAATAAGTCTTGAGGATATGGGCTCGGATTCATCGGAGGATGTCTACATCATGGAGGACACACCTCTGAGTGATTTCATCGAAGATGACGGACAGCGCCTCGTGTGGGTGTTTGACTATATGACTGACCGCTCATTTTTCATCGAGATGAAAAAGTCAATTCCCGGCAAGAATCTCAAGGACCCTCTGTGCACCATAGCTATGGGTGACGCACCCGCTCAGTATGTCGACCTTGACGACTTCGATGCTAAGATTGATGCCAAGGCAGCTCAGGTTGCCACCACCGACCTTGATGATGATTTCTACGGCTCCACTGAGTTTAACGAAGATGAATTCGATGCCGCCGGATTTGATGAAATGACATTTGACGAATAAGCGCAACGTCTCACACAAATCGCGAATAGAATAAAAAGAGTGGACTGTGGAATCATACTTCCTCAGTCCACTTTTTTAAGCGTTTTTGCAAAACAAACAGCCTCACCAATGTTAAGCCAAATGCTAAATTATCATGGAACATCTTAATATAACCAAAGGGACGGAAAAAGATTTCAACAGATTGTCAGCAATCTGGGAAAGTGCCGTAAAAGCCACTCATCACTTCCTTGACGAGAAGGATTTTCTATATTACAAATCCAATATTACGAATTATTTCGGGCAGGTGGATATTTATGTATGCAAGGATGCCTACGGGACTATAATCGGATTCATGGGCATATCGGACACTATGCTTGAAATGCTATTTATCGATGCCTCATTCAGAGGAGAAGGAGCCGGAGGCAAACTCTTGCGTTATGCCATTGATAAACTAAATGTACGCAGACTTGATGTAAACGAGCAAAATCTCCAGGCTATCGGTTTTTACACACATCTTGGATTCAGGATAGCCGGACGCTCCCCACTCGACAATGAAGGGAGACCTTATCCGTTGCTTCATATGCAATATAGCCCTGAGCAAGATGTCTGAAAAGCACTCTGCTGATAGAAATATCTCTTTTAAAGAAATTACCTCTTCATCACCTCATGGCGATAGACTAATGTAGGCTTCAAAACCATCTCACACCCCACACTCTCCTTGAAATCACACAACCCCAACGATGGCACACCGTTTTCCGACGATGGTCCAACATCAACCGTAAGTCCTTTCTGCCGATAATACCGCGCCACTTGGTAAGCAAGCATATTCATCGGTCTTAAATGTGAGTATCCGGGACAATCCCCCCAATATATCAGCTGCACTACCCCTGTCGCCACATGATATACCAAAGCCGCTGCCACATCCACCCCTTCCGTGGTCAGTAGCATGCAGTCAATATCAATAATCTCTGAAGTTCTGATTACCTCCTCAAGCGACATTCTCAAATCATAGCCACGATGCCTGCGGTTGTCGTGAATCACTTTGTAACAGCGTTCAATCCTCTCCCTATCAGCCGAAGGGTGAACTTCGAGACCAAAATCGTGTCTCATGGCAATCCGCAGCTTATTCCTCGACTTTGGTGGAAGCTTATCCATGTCTCCGCATCCCCCATAAGATGGGAAATAGTAATCATAATCGCTACACACAAGCTGAAAGCCACAGGTAAGCAATGCTCCCTGCTGTTTCGTCACATTTGAACACCGATTGTAGATGTCAGGGGGAAGAGTCAGCCTAATCCCTCGACCTATACTATAGGCATATTGAACCAAAGCATCAGCAGCATCCAAATAAAACTCCAACCGCTGCATTCCCCTCTCTTCAAAGCCACCGAAAGGCGCTGAGAAAGGCGACTTCAAATCCTCGCCATCATCTCCCAATATAATTCCTAAGCGTGGCTTGCGTTTCTCGTCCATGAACACAAGATAGAGCACCTCAATGCATTTGTGGCTGTTGAGCTGATTGAACTCCACAGAATTATACCTGTGCGAAGGTGCAGGAAACAACTCCCTGTACTCATTGGGCGTAACCCGTTGAATCTCTATTGCTGCCATGGAATCATGCGTTTGGTTACATACGCTCAGTTTCTGCGGATACTGTTGAATTATTGCAGTTCCCCCTTACCTTCACGTATTATTTCAGGACTGTAGCTATCGGTGATATCTACTACTGTAGACACACGCCCCTCACACTCCCCGCCGTCAATCAGCAACGATGCCACTCCCATGTATTCATCCACCAACATCTGGGGGTCGGTAAGCTCATCCCCTTCACTGTGCGCGGATGTCGACAGTATCGGATTTCCAAGACGTTCAGCTATTGCCACAGCGATACTATTGTCCGGGACACGGATTCCCACCGCCTTGCGCCCTTTAAACACTTTGGGCAGACGTGTGGAAGCCGGAAGAATAAATGTGAATGCTCCGGGAAGATTTCTACGGAGTATACGGAATGCCTCATTATCAATCTTGGCATATTCACTTGCCATGGACAGCCCGTCACATACCACTGAAAGCGTCTGCTTCTGAGGATTGATACCTTTGACCTTGCATAGCTTCTCTATCGCCGAATTGTTGAGCGCGTCGCAACCCAAGGCATACAGACTATCGGTAGGATATATTATCACACCTCCATCTTTCAGACATTCCACCGCCTCGTCAAGAAAGCGGTCATTTATACTGGAGGGATACATGTGTAGTGTTTTCATGGCTGATAAATATTTACATTTATATTAGTTGCGTTAGCGAATCTCTCAAGCAGCGAGGAGGTCAGCCCGACCACATCGTCTATCGGCATTTCCTCTCCGTAAATGTTTATGCACATCAGCAGACGCGTGGTCTCTGTGCTAAGTTTGGTGCGCTCATTGTCGCTGGTAGGTGTACCCACTCCACCAATATTATCACGATATACCGGCATATTGGCTATATTGAGCACCCCGCGTCCTATACCCTCGAATGGCTCACCATCTCTACCCACTCCGAGTGTAAGCGTGTCACCTTCTATCTTATCAAGGTCAAAGCCGCCTATGGAGTAACCAGACTGGAACGATATCAGATTTATCAAGTCCACAAGAGTGTTGATGCGGTAAAGCTCCATTCCCTTCACTATCCTGCGGCAAAGTGCCTCGCTCGACGGACGGTAACGGTTAGGTTCTTTCCCAAGTGCCTTATAGGCATCGCGGGTGGCACGGATGCCGGGACGCTTATTTATATCAGCCATCTCCATCACTCCATGTATATCCTCAGCCCCTCTTGTTATAAGCGACCAAAGCTCATCGCTTGTCTCGGGGTTGGTCACATCAGCCTCAATTGCCACCACTCTCAATCCCGGGGCGGCCGAGCGTATCACATCTTCAAATCTAATTTCCATTATCTGAATTTGTTTTTGGGGACTCAACAGGCGTTGGGTCTTTTTCACCAATTCGCCTGACAAAAGTCATTACTGCAAATTTAGCATAAAAAAGCGAACTAATGCTCAACAAGCACTCGTCGAATTGTATTTTCTATTCTATATCTCTTATATTTTAACAATTTATGTAAAGT
>Ga0224483_100340_pt1 | contig 14238 bp, 14 predicted proteins | sample hydfratestSal1_FD_181453 | JGI IMG/M metagenome (GOLD analysis project Ga0224483, IMG submission 181453) | Metatranscriptome of mouse feces microbial communities from Columbus University, Ohio, United States - Sal1 (Metagenome Metatranscriptome) ... | reverse complement strand
GGAAAAGTGATAGGAAAAATAAACAAAAGGAGGGGCACATGGAGGCAAAACTTTTATTGACCGGGGATTGTTCTCTTTCGGTACAAATGGGGGAGGAGATTAGCCTTGCTGTGAACCAGCGGGTGAGAATGCTGTTTCTCAATCTGACAACCTGTCCCATTGAGGGCGTCAGGGAAATGGTTCCCACCTATGCGTCGCTGATGATTCATTATCAGCCGGAGGTTTTACGGTTCGAAGTGCTGAAAGCAGAGATTGTAAAACGTCTTGATCATCTGGATTCAGCAGAAAAAGAAAGCCGTATGGTTAAGGAGATTCCCATCTGCTACGGCGGAGAGTTGGGACCGGATTTGGAGAATTGCGCCGCATTTGAAAAGGTGTCGGTTGAGGAGTTTATCCGTATGCATTCCCAACACGAATACTATTCGTATATGCTGGGCTTTGCGCCTGGACATGCCTATATGGCCCGCTTTGAAGAGCCGTTTCATTTTAAGCGCAGGGAATCACCCAGGGTAAGGATTTCCGGCGGATCGATTGTCGTTCAGCTGAATCTTTCGAATTTAATTCCCTTTGATCAGCCCTGCGGCTGGAATATAGTCGGTGCCACACCGCTGACCATCTGCGATTACCAGAAGGAAGATCCGTTTTTAGTTCATGCAGGGGACTGGGTAAAGTATGTTCCTGTATCACGAAAAGAATTTGATGCCATCAAAGAAGAGGTAAAACGGGGCATGTATCGTCTGCGCACCTATGAAAGGACGGTGAAGTAATGGGAATCGTAGTGGAAACTCCTGGAATTTTAACAACCGTGCAGGATGAGGGGCGGTTTGGCTATCAGCAGTTTGGCGTATCTCCGGCAGGGCCGATGGATTCGACCTCGTTTTCTCTTGCTAATCTTTTAGTGGGAAATCCGCGGAGGGAAGGGCTTTTGGAACTGACCTTTTCCGGGCCAACCCTGAAATTTACTGAGGATAATGTAATTGCCGTTACAGGCGGAGACATGTCGCCCAGCTTAAATAGCCAGCCCATCCCCATGTATCAGGCTGTGGCGGTTAACCAGGGCGATGTGCTTTCCTTTGGAATGATGAAGGGAAAAGGAACCCGTGCCTATCTGGCCTTTGCCGGCGGGCTGGATATTCCGCTGGTGATGGGGAGCAAGTCCACCTTAATGCGGAATGTATTGGGTGGAATGAACGGAAGGAAACTGGAAGCCGGAGATAAAATCGATTTTGCTCATCCAAGGAAAACCTTGCCGGATATGGAAGATCGAAGGCTGGTTCCAGCAGAGTTTGGGGAAAGGGAAATTGTACTGCGTGTTGTCACCGGGCCGCAGGATACGGATTTTTCCGTTGAGGAGCTGCGGAGATTTTTCTGGTACGATGCAGAAATTACCAATGAATTTGATCGGATGGGCTGCCGCTTAAAGCGGGAAGAGCCACTAAAGCATCTTGGCGATGGGAATATTATTACAGATGGTATTGCCTTTGGCTCTATCCAGGTGCCTCCCAATGGTCAGCCGATTATTATGCTGGCGGATCGGCAGAGCACGGGCGGCTATTCAAAAATCGGGACCGTGATCAGCGTGGACTTGCCGAAATTAACACAGAGCATGGCTGGAAGCAGGGTGCGTTTTGTCCGGGTGAGCCTGGAACTGGCACAGGAATTATACCTTAGGCGCTGGGAACAGTTTAACCGCCTGGAAAAGCGCTGGGGTGTTTAATGATAAAATGAACGTAACAGCGGGCAGATACCTGGCTGAATACGAATAGAAGGAGAAAGGAAGGAAAGGAAAATGTTTCAAATTGACTTAAACAGCGATATGGGGGAGAGTTTTGGCGCGTACAAGCTTGGGGGCGATGAAGAGATTATTCAGTATGTGACAACGGCAAATGTGGCCTGCGGCTGGCATGCCGGTGATCCCATGGTAATGGATAAGGTCGTCCGCATGGCAAAGGAGCGTGGGGTAAGGGTTGGCGCGCATCCTGGTTATCCTGATTTATTGGGCTTTGGACGGAGAAAAATGGCGCTTTCCTATCAGGAAGTAAAAAATTATGTGAAGTATCAGATTGGGGCCTTGGCTGCATTTACACAGAGCTGCGGGATGAAATTACAGCACGTTGCCCCGCACGGCGCTATGGGAAACCAATGCCAGTATGATGAGGAAATTTCTTCTGCGATTGTGGAAGCCGTCTGTGACTACGATAAGGATTTAATGATTTATTATTGTGCCGGGGCAGTGCTGGGAAAGATTGCCGAGAGCAGGGGGTTGCGTGTCGCTTCGGAAATCTTTGCCGATCGGTCTTATATGGATGATTTGTCGCTTGTTCCACGGAAAATGGAAGGTTCAATGATCACAGATGAAGATGTGGCGATCCGCCGCTGTATTCGAATGATTAAAGAGGGAAAGGTTACATCCATTAACGGAAAGGATCTGGATATTCAGGGAGATACCCTGTGCGTTCACGGCGACGGGCCCAAGGCACTTGCTTTTGTTCAGAGGATTCGTGAGGCCTTTACACAGGAAGGTATTGTGATTAAGGCATTGTAGGACAAGGGAGATGCGGCAAAATACTTAACTTGAACAATGAAAAATTACATAAGCAGAATGGAGGATATCATGGGAAAAGCGGGAGAGAAGGCGTCCATGTCAGTCGTTAAAAAGATGATGCTTGCCCTGGCGGGGGGATTGGCTGTAGGGATTGGATTTTTACTTTTGCGGGAACAGCTAATGGCATCGGGACATGAGGGAACCTGGACGTTAATCAATAAGCTGCTGTTTCAGGATATTACGGTGGCGGACGGTGTGGGAGCTGTCGGAATCTTTTATATCGTCGGACAGATTTTTATGCGGGGACTTCAGCTGGCCATTGTGCCGCTGGTGCTGGTGTCCTTAAGTCTGGCTATGTGCAGTATTTCCAATTCGACAAAACTGGGACGGATTGCCGGAAGAAGTCTTGGAGGATTCTTTGCCTTTTATGTGTGCGGTGCTTTCTTTGGGTGTGCGATTGCCTATTTGGTGAAATCGCTGGGGCTGTTTAATGTCACCCTTCCCAGTGAGGCGGTAATGGAAACACAGACCATTGATGCATTTAACCCTCTGGCGGTTGTGGTTAATGCTGTTCCGTCCAATATCACAGAGGCTTTCCGCACAAATAACAGTATACTTGCGGTTGTCGTTGTGGCGATTGGGATTGGACTTTGTTTAAATCAGCTTGGGGAGAAGGCTGAGCCGTTAAAGAAGGTATTGGAGAGCGCCAATGAAGTGATTCAGCTTTATCTTACCTTTTTAATTAATAAAGTAGGTCCAATTGCCATTTTCTGTCTGATTTCCAGAACCTTTGCGATTTACGGCATTGAATATCTGGCACCGGCTGCGGCCTATGTGGTTTCCGCTATGCTGACGCTGTTTGTTCTGACAGCAACGATTTATCCGGTGGGAATTTATTTAAGCACAGGTTTAAATCCCATGAAGTTTTTAAAGAAGATTGCCAAGGTCGGTGTGTTTGGATTCTCAACCAATTCTTCTGCGGCCTGTCTGCCCTTAAATACAAGGACCTGTATCGACGAACTCGGATGCAGTGAGGAAATTACCAGCTTTGTCCTTCCCACAGGTATGACAATTAATATGAACGGAACCACCGTAATGCACATGTTTGCCGTAACCTTTATTGCGACCTCTGCCGGCATCAATGTGCGCCCGGCAGATTTGATAGTCATGGCATTTTTATCCATCTGTGCATCTGCTGGGACCCCGGCGATTCCTATAGCCGGAACCACAATGATCTTTACGGTATTATCAGGTATGGGCTGGACAACTGAGGCCTGCTTAATCGGTTATGCACTGGTGGTTGCCATTAACCGTCCGGTGGAAATGGCTCTTCTTCCATTAAATGTTATTGGTGATGCGGCGACAAACGTTATCGTTAACGCGAAAGAAAAAGAAATTGACCAGACGCGCTATAATCAGTAAAATAAACTAAAATAATATGGAGATAAGGAAGATGCGGAGCGGACATTGTGCCCTTTGGGTATTCTGAATTTCCTTTGACTTAACACAGGAGGATGAAGATGAAAATTGTAGTATTGGATGGATATACCTTAAATCCCGGAGATATTACCTGGGATGGGCTTAAAGCCCTTGGCGATATTACCGTGTATGACCGCACAAAACCGGAGGATGTCATTGCCCGGATTGGAGATGCCCAAGCAGTGTATACAAATAAAACGCCGCTGACAAAAGAGGTGTTTGATGCCTGTTCCAATCTCCGTTTTATTGGCGTGTTAGCAACCGGTTATAACGTGGTGGATACAGCAGCGGCAAAGGAAAAGCACATTACTGTGACAAATATTCCAACTTATGGGACGGCAGCAGTGGCACAGTTTGCTATCGCCCTTCTTCTGGAACTCTGCCACCATATCGGCGAACATTCTGCTTCGGTGCTTCGGGGTGAGTGGAGCAGCAATCCAGACTGGTGCTATTGGAATTATCCGCTGGTGGAGCTGGCAGGCAAGACGATGGGGATTATCGGCTTTGGGCGGATTGGTCAGGAAACCGGGCGGATTGCCCAGGCCCTGGGAATGAAGGTGATGGCCTACGATGAATTTAAGCACCTGGAGCTGGAAAGTGAAACCTGTCAATATACGGATTTGGATACCTTGCTGGCGATGTCAGATGTGATTAGCCTTCACTGTCCGCTTTTTCCGGCGACACAGGGAATTATTAACCGGAAAAGCATTGCTAAAATGAAAACAGGGGTGATGCTGATTAACTGTTCCCGCGGACCTTTGGTCGTGGAAGAGGATCTCTGTGAGGCATTAAACAGCGGTAAGGTAGCCGGAGCAGCACTGGATGTCGTTTCCACAGAGCCAATCCGTGAGGATAATCCGCTGCTTGGCGCAAAGAATGTGATTCTTACGCCGCACATTGCCTGGGCTCCCAAGGAATCCCGGCTGCGTTTAATGCAGATAGCGGTGGATAATCTGCGCGGTTTTATTGAAGGAAATCTTCAGAATGTTGTAAACCCGTAAATTTACGCGGTTTATGGGCTGAAAAAAGGCGTTTGCGGCAGGAGGAATTTATGGTGGAGGAGCAAAGAGAATATCTGGATTTATTTCTTTCCCTGGGAAAGGCTATGTTGGAATCAGGGGCGGAAATATTCCGTGTGGAAGATACGATTTCCCGGCTGTTTCAGGCCTATGGGATGAATGATTTAGAAATTTTTGCCATACGTTCGCTGATTGTCGTAAGCGCCAGGGATGGACAGGGACATTCCTATACAAGTACAAAGCGCATTTATGAGGTGGGAATCCATATGGGAAGGCTGGAGGAGTTAAATCAGCTTTCCCGCTGGATTTGCGCTCAGCGACCGGATGCGCAGGAGATTAACCGGCGTTTGCAGGCATGCATCAGGGCAGAAAGTCTGAGTGCCAGGGAAAGTTTGTTTGGCTATATGCTGGCGGCATTCTCCTTTTCCTGTTTTTTTGGCGGCAGGCTGCGGGACGGGGCTGGTGGGGCTTTTTTGGGGCTGCTGTTATTTTTTATGGATCGCCGTCTTGCGCCAAAATGTCCGCAGCGCCTGGTTTACATTGTTTTTGCCTCAATGGTTTTGGGCAGTTTTGCGATGCTTCTGGGTTGTCTGCCTCTGGAATTTCAACCGGATAAAATGATGATTGGCACCATTATGCTGCTGATTCCCGGAATGGCTTTTATGAATTCCATGCGGGACATGCTGAGTAATAATGAGATTAACGGACTGTTCAGCTGTCTGGATACCTTGCTGACAGCCGGGGCAATTGCCATAGGCTTTGCAGTGCCGCTGCTGATAGGAGGCGCATAGAACAATGCAGTTTACGGATTTGCTGACAGAAGTGCTGGTGACGGCGTTAGGGTCCCTGGCATTTGGAATTGTGTATAAAGTAAAAAGGAACCGGCTTCCCGCCGTAGCTGCGGGAGGAGGGATCGGATGGATGATTTACCGCCTTTTGTTTCTGGCAATGGAAAATATCTTTTTAAGCAATATGGGAGCAACCCTGTTTGCCACCGTTTATTCGGAAATGCTGGCAAGAAAGAAAAAAGCGCCGGTTGTCGTATTCCTCCTTCCCTGCCTGATTCCCCTGGTGCCGGGAGGCGGCCTGTACTACGCCATGAGCTGGATGGTGCGCAGAGATGTGCAGCAGGCAATGTCTTATCTGGGCAAAGCCTGCGAAGCTGCACTTGGCATTGCTGCGGGTATTCTTCTGGTATCGGTGATTATTCACCGCAATCGTACGGCATAGCCTTTGCCGCTGTTGATTCTCTTTTTTCTAATTTGTCTTTATAGCGCTTAACCGGCTGTTCTGATATTCTCCGCTGAACGTGACGTCCCGCCCAAACCATTCGGGAGGGGTGAAACATTCAGCGCTTTCTATGGATGAAAATTCCACCTCTGCCAAAATTAGTCCCTGGTATTCTCCTGAAAAAATATCCAGTTCAATCGTTAAATCATCCGGGATAAGAGGAATATAGATTCTTTTTTTTCGCAGGACGATTCCATCGGCTTTTGGAAGCAGGTGTTCGTAAGCTTCTTTGGTAAGTGGCAGATTAACTTCCTCTCTGGCTAATAATCCTTTGCCTTTATAGGTTAAATAATAGGTGTCATCTTCCTTTCGTAATCTTACAACCGGATTTGTACAAAGATAAGCCTGTTCAATTTCATGGAAAGGGAAGTCCTGATAGTTTTCGGGCAGCTTCCCAGGATCTTCAATAAGATATTTGCGTTCAATTTCCATCGTTTTTCCTCCTGAAAATAATAAAAGATTTAACCTATCGCTATTGTAGCATATTTTTCACAAATACACTCTGGGAAAAAGAAAAAAATTTTGCTGGATAATCTCTTTTTTCCTATCCGCCTTTATGTTATACTGGTAAAAGAATAAAATATCCCGATTACACAGGGCAGCGTAAATGGTTGGGAAGGTTTGCCGGAGGTAGGACGATGTGGACAAGAGAAGAATTGAAAACAAGAGCAAAAGCCGGGCTGAAGATATATTATTGGTATGGCCTTTTGGTGTGCTTTGTTGCCGGATTGCTGGGTGCTGCGGCTTCAGCAGGCCCGCATTTCAGCGTAAATTACAGCCGCAGGTTTAACCAACAGATGCATTACATGGAAGAGGTTTTTGAAGATCCCTCCTTTTTTATGGGATTGCTTCTGCTTATTTTATCCGCCTCGCTGTTGTTTGGCCTGGCAGCTCTCTGCTTTTCCCTTTTTGTAAGTAATGTGGTTTATGTCGGACAATGCCGCTATTTTTCTATCAGTACTTTAGAGCAGAGAAATGCAGGGGTTGAAGAGCTTTTCAGCGGTTTTCGGCGGGGACACTATCTGAATATTGTAAAAACACAGTTTTTCCGTGGTTTATATGAGTTTCTGTGGAGCCTGCTTCTGATTATTCCAGGGATTGTAAAGCATTATGAGTACTACATGGTTCCTTATTTACTTGCCGAGTATCCCACGATGGATCGGAAGGAAATTTTTCATATGAGCAAGGTTATGATGGAAGGAAATAAACTGGACACCTGGGTACTGGAGCTTTCCTTTATCGGCTGGTATCTTTTAGGAGCGCTTTTTTGCTGTATGGGCGGTATTTTTGTCAATCCTTACCGTGAGGCGACAATTGCTGAGCTTTATTTAAAACTGCGCCAGGAACGTATGGGGATTCCAAGAGATATTCTTTCCGGACCTGCAGATCCATATTTTTCACCAAACAGTAACTTTACATCCAATGGAAACTGGAACAGACAATAGAAAAACAAATCGTGAATGCGAAGGAAATAAGACAAAAATAAAAGGAGGAAAATAGCGATGAAGGCAGTGGTTTATGCCTGTATGGCAGATGGATTAGAAGAAGTGGAGTGTTTAGCCGCAGTGGATGTGATGCGTCGGTGCGGAATTGAGGTGAAGCTGGTTTCAATGTCCGGCAAGCCTTTAATTACAGGTTCCCATGGGATAACGATTACCGCCGATATCCTCTGGGAGGATACCATTCCAGGGGAAGCAGACTGTATCTTTTTGCCCGGAGGGATGCCGGGGACAAAACATCTGGCGGAGCATGAAGGCCTGTCCCAGGCATTAAAGCAGGCGATAGCCGAGGAGCGCCGGGTTGCCGCTATCTGTGCAGCACCCAGTGTTCTAGGGAGACTTGGTCTCTTACAGGAAAAAAAGGCGACCTGTTATCCAGGGTTTGAAGATAGTTTAACAGGGGCAGAATATACGAAGCAGGGGGTTGTGACAGATGGTCTGATAACGACAGCCAGAGGTCTTGGCTACGCTCTGGACTTAGGTCTTGAATTAGCGGCGCTTTTGGTGGGGAAGGAAACAGCTGCTAAGGTGAAGGAAAGTATTCAGTACGATTTTGTGTGAATGTCTCTGCCTTTTTATAAAACTTTTATTTTTAGGGCTGGTATTTGGCGGCAGGATATGCTATAGTAGTAAATTGAAGTGTAGCGCCCAAATTTCCAAGGCGATCACATATCGATGAAGGAGGAACCCCTAACATGACTTTACAAGTAGAAAAATTAGAAAAAAACATGGCAAAGCTGACCGTGGAAGTTTCCGCTGAGCAGTTTGCCGCATGCATTCAGACCGCATATAAGAAGACCAAGAATAGATTTGCACTTCCCGGCTTTCGTAAAGGAAAGGCTCCATTAGCTATGATTGAAAAGATGTATGGCGCGGAAGTTTTCTATGATGCAGCGGCGGATGAAGCGATTAACGAGACCTATGCGGATGCGATGAAGGAGAGCGGGCTTGAGATCGTTTCCCGCCCGGAAGTTGAGGTTGTACAGATTGAGAAGGGAAAGCCATTCATTTATACCGCTATGGTTGCCGTTAAGCCGGAAGTTAGCTTGGGCGAGTATAAGGGTGTGGAAGTAGAAAAGGCTTCCGAGGAGGTTACAGATGCAGAGGTTTCCGCAGAACTGATTCGGGTTCAGGATCAAAATTCCCGCATTGTCACCATTGAGGACAGAGGGGTAGAAGACGGCGACCAGACAGTAATTGATTTTAAGGGTACGATTGACGGTGTTCCTTTCGAGGGAGGCGAGGCTGAGGACTATGCCCTGACGATTGGTTCTCATTCCTTTATTGACAATTTTGAGGAGCAGTTAATTGGAAAGAATATCGGAGAAACCTGCGAGGTACATGTTACCTTCCCTACGGAGTACCATGCAAAGAATCTGGCAGGGAAACCAGCGGTATTTGAAGTTACCATTAAAGAAATCAAACATAAAGAACTTCCTGAATTAAATGATGAGTTTGCCAGCGAGGTTTCTGAGTTTGAGACGCTTGACGAGTATAAGGCTGAACTGAAAAAGAGCTTAGAGGACAGGAAGAAAAAAGAGGCAGTTACCTTAAATGAGGATAAGGTGGTCGAAGCTGTAGTGGCAAATGCCACGATGGATATTCCTGAGCCGATGTTAAATGCACAGGCAGAGAGCATGATCCAGGAGAATGCACGCCGGATGCAGAGCCAGGGAATTTCTCTGGATCAGTATATGCAGTATACCGGTATGACCATGGATATGCTTAAGGATCAGATGAAGCCGCAGGCGGAGAGAAGGATTAAGACCAGGCTTGTTTTGGAAGCGGTCGTTGCCGCAGAGCACATCGAAGTTACCGAAGAGAAGATCGATGAAGAGATAACGAAGATGGCTGAAGCTTATAAGATGGAAGCTGATAAGCTGAAAGAGTATATGGGCGATTTTGAGAAGGAGCAGTTAAAGAAGGATCTGGCAGTTCAGGCTGCGGTGGACTTTTTAGTTGCCGAGGCAAAGCTGGTATAGAATTTCCGGCCGGCGCGCCAGTGAAATTAAAAATAAGCAGGAAAGAGTGAACTTTTCTGCTGAAGGGAGTTTGATTCATGAGTTTAGTACCGTATGTCTTAGAATCCACCAGCCGGGGGGAGCGCACCTATGATATTTATTCCCGGCTGTTAAAGGATCGCATTGTTTTTTTAGGGGAAGAGGTGAATGACGTCACTGCCAGTCTGGTTGTCGCACAGCTTTTGTTCCTGGAATCGGAGGACCCCGGAAAGGATATTTCCTTATATATTAACAGTCCGGGCGGCTCGGTTTCATCGGGTCTTGCGATTTATGATACCATGAACTATATTAAGTGTGATGTCTCTACGATCTGCATCGGCATGGCAGCCAGTATGGGGGCCTTCCTGCTTTCCGGCGGCACTAAGGGCAAGCGCATGGCTCTGCCGAATGCGGAGGTGATGATTCATCAGCCGGCAGGAGGAGTTCAGGGACAGGCTACCGAGATTAAGATTGTGGCAGAAAAGATTCTTCACACCAGAACTAAGTTAAATCAGATTCTGGCAGCAAATACCGGTCAGCCCATAGAGGTAATCGAGCGCGACACGGAAAGAGATAACTATATGACAGCAGATGAGGCCATGAAATACGGTCTTATTGACAAAGTAATTACCAGCCGCTGATGCGGGTAGAAACGAGAGGTGGATGTTATGCCCAGCAGAATAGAAGAAAAAATCAGGTGTTCTTTTTGTGGAAAGACCCAGGACCAGGTGAGGAAGTTGATCGCTGGTAATACAAATGTTTTTATTTGTGATGAATGTATTGAGCTGTGTTCAGAAATTCTGGAGGAGGAATTTGCTGACTTAATGGAGGAGGAGGAAAGTTCTCTTTTCAGCGACATTAATTTAATGAAGCCAAAGGAGATTAAGGCTTTTCTGGATGAATACGTAATTGGGCAGGATGAAGCAAAGAAGATACTTTCCGTAGCAGTATATAATCATTACAAGCGGGTTACGACATCAAGACATATGGATATGGATATTGCCAAGAGCAATATTTTAATGCTGGGTCCTACTGGCTCGGGTAAAACCTATCTGGCACAGACACTGGCAAAGATTTTAAATGTTCCTTTTGCCATTGCTGATGCCACGGCGCTGACAGAAGCCGGATATGTGGGCGAGGATGTGGAAAACATCCTGTTAAAACTGATTCAGGCCGCAGATTACGATATCAGCAAGGCAGAATATGGCATTATTTACATTGATGAAATTGATAAAATCACTAAAAAATCCGAAAATGTTTCGATTACCCGGGATGTTTCCGGTGAAGGTGTACAGCAGGCCTTGTTAAAGATTTTGGAAGGAACCGTAGCCAGTGTTCCGCCGCAGGGGGGAAGAAAACACCCCCACCAGGAGCTTTTGCAGATTGACACGACCAATATTTTGTTTATCTGCGGCGGAGCTTTTGACGGTCTTGAGAGGATTGTGGAGCAGCGAATTAATGCAGGCTCTATTGGTTTTAATGCAGCGATTTTTGACAAGAATGAAATGGATATCGATGAGATGCTCCATCAGGTTTTGCCTCAGGATCTGACAAAATTTGGTCTGATTCCTGAGTTTATCGGGCGTGTGCCTATTACCGTGGCCTTAAATATGCTGGATACCCATACACTGGTGCAGATTTTATCTACACCAAAGAACGCGCTGACCAAGCAATTCCAGAAGCTGTTTGAGCTGGATGATGTTAAGCTGGAGTTTACCCCGGAGGCGCTCACGGCAGTGGCGGAGCTGGCAGCAGAGAGGAAAACCGGCGCCAGAGGACTTCGCTCTATTTTGGAAAAGTCTATGGCTGAGTTAATGTATGAAATCCCATCCGACGATACCATAGGCATTGTCACCATTACCCGGGAGGTTATCGAAGGGACAGGCAAACCGGATATTGTTTACCGGGATACTGCTGTGCCGAGAAAAAATTCCTCCAGGCGTATACGCAAGGATCAGACGGGGGAAATTGCGTAAGTTAAAAAAGAGGGCCTTGCCCTCTTTTTTCAAATGCAGAAATGACGATAGAACATGTTAAGAAAGTTGGAAAATACGATGGAACAAAAGACAGAAACACTTCCTGTCATTGCCCTGCGCGGACTGACTGTGCTTCCCGGTATGATTATTCATTTTGATATCAGCCGGGAAAAGTCGATTGCCGCACTGGAAAAAGCCATGGTAGGCGATCAGCGGATATTTTTAATTACGCAGAGGCAGGGAGAAACACAAAACCCGGAGAGGGAGGATTTATTTAATGTGGGCTGCATTGCCATAGTGAAACAGTTGGTAAAGCTTCCTGATCATATTATCCGGGTAATGGTCGAGGGCCTTGTGCGGGCAGAATTAATTCACCTGGATATGGATGGGAGCTACCTTGTGGCGGAAACAGAGGAAATGCTCCCTGCTTCTGTGCAGGAACCCCTGGATTATATTACCATGGAAGCCATGACAAGGATGGTTAAGGAAAAGCTGGAGGAATATGGTCAGATTAATCCGAGGATGTTTAAGGAAATTCTTCCCCATCTGACGGTGCCGCATGACCTGGAGGAACTTTTGGACCAAACGATGATCCAAATCCCCTGGGATTACCGGCTGCGCCAGGAAGTACTGGAAGCCCCATATCTTACGGTTCGCTATGAACATGTGATGCACAGTCTTGTGCAGGAAATTGAAGTGGCGAAAATTAAGAGGGAATTTCAGTTGAAGGTCAAGGCAGCCGTGGATAAAAATCAAAAGGAATATATTCTGCGGGAGCAGCTCAAGGTTATCCGACGCGAGCTGGGCGAGGATAATGTCCTTACTGATGCCGATGAATACAGCAGGCAGGTAAAGAGTTTAAAGGCTGATAAAGAGGTTAAGGAAAAGCTCCAAAAGGAGATTAACCGCTTAAAAACCATGCCTGGGGGCAGTCAGGAAGGGAATGTTATCCGCACCTATATTGAGACACTTTTAGATCTTCCCTGGAAAAAGATATCGAAGGATAATCATGATATCCGTCACGCCGAAACGATATTAGATGAAGATCACTACGGTCTGGATAAGGTCAAAGAAAGGATTTTGGAATATCTGGCTGTCCGGGCACTGACCCATAAGGGCACCAGCCCCATCCTCTGTCTCGTGGGGCCTCCCGGCACGGGAAAAACCTCGATTGCCCGGTCAGTGGCAAGGGCGCTCAATAAAAAATACATCCGCATCAGCCTGGGCGGTATCCGGGATGAGGCAGAAATCCGGGGACACCGCAAAACCTATGTCGGGGCAATGCCGGGCCGACTGGTCGAAGGTCTGCGCCAGGCTGCGGTAGCAAATCCGCTGATGCTTTTAGATGAAATTGATAAGGTCAGTCAGGATTACAAAGGCGATACATCGTCAGCCCTGCTGGAGGTTTTGGACAGCGAGCAAAATGTCCGTTTCCGAGACCATTATGTGGAGGTGCCTATTGATTTATCCCAGGTGATGTTTATTGCCACGGCAAATACCACCCAGACGATTCCCGGACCACTTCTCGACCGGATGGAGATCATCGAGGTAAACAGTTATACCGAAAACGAAAAATTTCATATTGCCAAGGAATATCTGGTGGGTAAACAAAGGGAAAAAAATGGTCTGACTGCCAGCCAGCTTTCTTTTTCCGATCATGCACTGGAAAAAATCATCCATAACTATACCAGGGAAGCCGGAGTGCGCAATCTCGAACGAAGAATCGGCGATATCTGCCGAAAGGCTGCCAGGGAGTTTTTAGAGGATAAGCGCAGGGTGATTAAAGTGACCGAAAATAGTCTGGAAAAATACCTGGGAAAAGAAAAAATTACCTTTGAAGATGCTAATGAAGAGGATCAGGTCGGCATCGTGCGCGGTCTGGCCTGGACAAGTGTGGGCGGTGATACCTTACAGATCGAGGTAAATGAAATGCCGGGGAAGGGAAACCTGCAGCTTACCGGGCAGATGGGGGATGTGATGAAAGAATCGGCGCAGACTGCCCTTACCTATGTGAGGAGCATTTGTCCGCGATATAAGGTCCCGGACGATTATTTTGAAAAGCACGATATCCACATCCATATCCCGGAGGGAGCTGTGCCTAAAGACGGGCCTTCTGCGGGAATTACGATGGCTACAGCGATGCTTTCTGCGGTTATTGGCAAAAAGGTCAGGGCAAAGGTGGCGATGACCGGAGAAATTACGCTGCGTGGGAGGGTATTGCCGATTGGAGGATTGAAGGAAAAGATTCTGGCGGCAAAAATGGCACATATAAAAACCGTTCTTGTCCCTGAAAAAAACCAGGCGGATATTGGTGAACTGTCAAAAGAGATTACAAAAGGACTGGAAATTGTTTTTGTAGGTAAAATGGACGATGTAGTGAAGGCGGCTCTGGTGGAGGAGGAATAAAAAAGCATCCGGCGCACTCAGAAT
>Ga0224483_100336_pt1 | contig 14393 bp, 12 predicted proteins | sample hydfratestSal1_FD_181453 | JGI IMG/M metagenome (GOLD analysis project Ga0224483, IMG submission 181453) | Metatranscriptome of mouse feces microbial communities from Columbus University, Ohio, United States - Sal1 (Metagenome Metatranscriptome) ... | reverse complement strand
GTCCGAAGCAACTCCGCCGTTGGTATAATATACGAAGCGCAGGTTAATCGAGGCGCCGTCGTCGAGCTCGCCCTTGACATGGAACGTGTCGTCATGTCCGCAAGCCGTCACTACCGCCGCGATAACCGCAAGGATAAATATTCTAAAACATTGCATAAGGCAAATTTACAAAATTATCCGCACCCGCAAAAATATGCCTGCAAATTTCCATCAGGCTTTATTGGAAAGTATGCGCCAGGGAGCCGGATAGAGGTTATTGGCACGGTTGCCGAGGTTCTTGACAAAGCCGAGGGGATGGCCATTGTGAGTGAGGAGAACGAACCCGCGCGGCGTCTCAGAAGGGAGTACAACCGCCTCGCGGCGAAGATAGGCCAGGGCAACGTCGCGGTCAACATCAGCCTCGGGAAACTCCCCGCGACGCAACGCCACCGCCATCGCAAGCTGCTGGGCCGGGACAAGGTCGCGCCCTTTGACCTCGCCGACAGTTATGCCACGCGACACCACCTTGCAGCTGCGTTCCACTGCCTCGGCGAGCATTTCATGTCCACGGGGGAGTGCCGTAACAATACCGTCAGTTCCGCACCCATACGACCATTCGCCGTCAAGCCAGTTGCCGGCGGCCACACCTTTGGGCGTGGAAGCCGTTTTTCCTTTCCCCTTCCCCTTGGGCAACGAAGCGGGCGAGTCGCCGGGCTTGCGCACCATGGCAAGAAACAGGCCCTCGCCGCGAATCTCACCCGGCAGGAAACGATAGGCGGGAAATGCGAAGCCCGGGAGAGCACCTACGATTCCCGGCAACGACAACGCCGGAATTTCGACAGGTTCGGCTCCGTGGCTGTCGATGAGGCGCGCAACCACGCGCTCGTCCTCGTCGGGATTGAAGGTGCACGTGCTGTAAATGAATATTCCTCCGGGACGCAGGGCCTGCCACAGGCAGTCCACAATATCGCGCTGACGGGCCGCACACTCAGCAACCAATCCGGGCGACCATTGCGCCACGGCCTGCTGGTCCTTGCGCATCATGCCCTCGCCCGAACACGGCACATCGGCGGCTATTATGTCGAAGAAGCCGTCAAGTCCTTTCAGCGCCGAGGCATCGCCTCGCGTCACCACAGCGGGCAATCCCCATTTCGCAAGGTTTTCCACGAGGATGGAACAGCGCCGCGGGTCAAACTCGTTGGCCACTACAAACGCCCCCGCCGGCAACGCGGTCATGGCGGCAGTGGTTTTTCCACCGGGAGCCGCACATGCGTCAAGATAGCGCAACGGGGATGACGTCGGACCAAGAACTTCCACAGCCCTGGACACGGCGACAGCCTGAGCCATCGACGAGGCATCCTGCACGTAGTAAAGACCTTGATGAAGCGCGGGATCGAAGGTGAAACGAGGCCGGTCGGGAAGATAATATCCGTCGGCACACCACGGCACCATGTCAGCATCGTCAGCCACGGTCATTCCCTTTGCGCGGTTTACCCTCACGGACACCTCCGGCTCTGTATTTGCCAGAGTCTCCGGCAGGCGCGAGAACGGCTCGCCCATCCCCACGAGCGTGTCTACAAATTCACTGTTCATAATCGACTGCCACCATGCGGGCGTTCAATATTGATTCAACTTCATCGGCGAGATAAGGTACATCCACCACCCAATAGCGGTCATAGTCGGGATGAAACACACCCAGATGGCCGGCCGAGATGCGAAGGCCGTATTTTTCTTCGAGAATACGGCGGTAAACGCTCACCTGCAGGGCATAATGGTGAAACACCGTGTCGGGAATATGGTCAATGGGCTCGAACGCCGTCTTGCCGTAAGGATTGTCGACGACCGGCATGCCGAGGCTGTTTACAATCTTCGACGACCGTTTCCAGTCCCAAATCTCCAGCTCGTGTGCCTCGTTGAACGCAAGCATGTCGAGGGTTCCCGCCAGCCGCGCCTCTTCATGGAAAATACGCCATTCGGTGCGTGCGGGACGAAGGTGCACATCGCAGGCGAAAGCCGCAAAGCGCAGAAATGTGCCGTCGGTCATCCACTGCTCCACCGGTTCGCCGAGATAATATCGCTCGATGCGGTCGTGCATCTCGGTACCGAGGTTGCGGGCAAGCTCGCCCTTGGCGGCCCATTCGCGCAGAATCATCTCGCGGGGATGACCAGGGGTAGCCTTGCGTGTGGCCCAATATTCGGCATCAAAACGCTCGAACATATCCTCGACCACAGTCGTGACCGAGTCAAACACTTCGCCGTCCACACGGTAGGTATGCGACTCGGGCTCGAACTCGAGCCTTGCATCGCGGGGATGCCGGTTGCGTTCGTTGTAGTTCATGCCACTGAAACAGGTATGGAAGTGGCGGCGGTGATGCGGGCCGCGATGGCCTCGAGTTCCTCGCGGGGAACTTTCCGCAGATTGGTTTCGGGAGTCGGGCGGTCGAGGGAATACAGCATTATCTCACGGGGTTTTATAAGGCGGTAAGCCTCGATTAGTGCGTCAACCTCGGCGGGAGTGGAATTGTCGATTGCCGTTCCTTCGTGGCTTCCGCGCGTAATCATGGTCTGTATAATCGCCTTGGAGCCGAACGCAGCGAGCTGTCCGATGACCTTCTCAGCCGTAAAATTCTTTGACACAGGGCGGTCGAGGGCGCGCAACGTCGGCTCGAATGCCGAGTCGAGTTTTAGAATTGCGTTGTCGACCTTACGCAAAGCCTCGACCACGGCGGGAGAATAGAGCATGGTGGAATTGGTGAGGACGCTGACCTTCACCGCCGGATAATATTTGTCGCGCAGCCGCAATGTATCGTCTATTATTCCGGGGAAATCGGGGTTGACGGTGGGCTCGCCGTTTCCCGAGAAAGTGATGACATCGAGCCTGTCGCCGGCAGCCGACATGGCCTTAAGCTTGTCTTCAAGCAGGCGTGCAACCTCATCCCGCGCGGGCAGCCCCGTTGTGCCGGCGCCCTGGGCATTGTAGCCGGCCTCGCAATAAAGGCAGTCGAACGAGCATACCTTGCCGTCGCGCGGCGAGAGATTGACCCCGAGCGATGTGCCGAGGCGCCGCGAATGAATCGGGCCAAAAATCGTTTCGGAAAACATTACCGTTTGCATGACAATGAAAGTTTATGCGATTTTACGAGTGAACAGACGTGTGACGAGAGAGGTTAACGCAGCCATCACCGCGACAAGCAGCAGGACCGCTGCAATATCCACACCGGCGACACGCACCGGGTAGACATCGACCGAGAGTTTCGACGGGTCGCCGCCGAGTTTTATGAAGCCGCCCCATTGCTGCGCGAAGGCCAGTGCAAGCCCCAGCGCGCATCCTATCAGGCCGCCGGCAAGGGTGATTGCGGCACCCATCCAGGCGAAGACCGAGCGCACCATGCGCCGGGGAGCTCCCAGAAAACGCAGGGTGGCCATGTTGTCGCGCTTCTCAATCACCATGAGCGACAGGGTGGATATAATATTGAAGGCCGCTATGATGAGTATGAATATCAGCATGGCGAAAGTGACCCATTTCTCAACGGAAATCATGCGGTAGGCTTCGGCATGCTGCTGCTGACGGTCGCTTACCCCGTATCCGTCGCCAAGCTTGTCCCGGAGCCGACCGGCAAGTTCGTCAGCGTCAACGCCCTGGGCCGCCCTGACCTCTATGGCCGAAGCCTCGGATGAGTAGCTCAAAAGGTCGCGCGCCACATTTAGGGGCACTATGATGTGGTCGGCATCTATTTCCATCTGGTCGACCTGAAACACACGGTCCACTACCAGCGGCGCCGAAAAAAAGGCTCCGGCGGGATTGGCGGGATTTATGCGGCCCACACGCTTAGGGACATACAGCTCGGCCCCGGAAGAACCGGGCCGGAGCAAAAGCCTGTTGGCCACACCGACCGCCACGGCCATGGAATCGCCTTGAAAAGCTTCGGCCGACGGCAATGCCGACGCCACAACGGCATCGGATAGGTCTACCACAGCCGGATAGGTCGCGTCAACTCCCTTGAATACCACGCCGAGCTGGGCGTCGCCGGCCACGAGCAGTCCCCGTTCGGTGAGCGTCGGAGTGGCCGCCGCCACGCCGTCAACCTGTCTCAACTCCGCCGCCAGGGAATCGCCGTCGGCAATCATCTTGCCCCGTACGGGAGTAACCATGAGGTCGGGATCAATTACCGAAAAGTGGGAGGCGGCCAGGTCGGTGAAGCCGTTGAATACCGAAAGGACAACAACGATGGCAGCCGTCGCCACGGCAACTCCGGCCACAGATATGGCGGAGATGACATTGACGGCGGCATGCGATTTCTTAGATACCAGGTAGCGCAAGGCTACTTGCAGTGCCAACATCTTATTTCTCGAGGAGAGTGTCGATTTTTTCGAGATAGTCGAGGGTATCGTCAAGATAGAACTGGAGCTCGGGGGTCTTGCGCAGTTGGAAGCGCACTTTCTGCGCGAGCTCATATCGGATGGTCTTGGCGCTTATGTTGATGTTTTCCATGACCTCCTGGGCTTTTTTAGAGGGGAAGACCGAAAGATAGGCCTTGGCCACTGACAAGTCGGGAGAAACGCGGACAGCGCTGACCGACACGATTGTGCCGTGGGTTTTCGCGGTCTGCTGACGGAAAATTTCGCTCAGCTCTTTCTGGAGCAGGCGGGATATTTTGGCTTGACGGGTTGATTCCATAATACAATATATTAAATCAGGAATTAGGAAGCAGGAATTAGGAATTAAGCTTTTAAGGCTTTCATCCTTATCTTCCTGTGCCAATCCCATATTCCTCAGTTGTTCAATTTTTCAAGTTCTTTGGCAAGGATGCGGACGCCTTCCGACGCGCCGGCCTTAATCACATGGACATCGGCGGGGACGTCGGCGGGATTGGGGTCGATGTAATACACCGGCACTCCGGCCCTGACATAATGGAGCAATGCCGCGGCGGGATAGACCACCAGCGAGGTACCGATTATGACGAACACATCGGCCTGGGCAGCAAGTTCGGTTGCCGGCTCGAACATCGGCACAGCTTCCTGGAAGAACACAATGTGGGGACGGACATGATGGCCGTCAATCACGGTGTCGGGAGTGGTGTCGAGCGCGTCGGGTTTAAGTTCATAGACCAGCGACTCATCGTCAACGGCACGGACTTTCATGAGCTCGCCGTGGAGGTGAAGCACATTCTTCGACCCGGCACGTTCGTGAAGGTTGTCGACATTCTGCGTTATGACATACACATCGTAGTCTTTCTCAAGTTCCACAAGGCCGCGGTGGCCGTCGTTGGGGCTTACACTCACAAGGTCATGACGGCGTTTGTTGTAGAACTCATGGACCAGCGCCGGATCGGCGCGGAATCCGTCGGCACTGGCCACCTGCATCACGGGGTAGTTTTCCCACAGGCCTCCGGCATCGCGGAAGGTGGAAATGCCGCTTTCGGCGCTCATTCCGGCGCCGGTGGATATTACGAGTTTCTTTTTCATGCCAATATAACGCTTGGAGCGGCCTTATTGATTATTTGAAATCGTCTTCCGAGAAAGATATGTTGAATTTGCCGTCGTTGTCGGGAGAGGCTTTGGACGGAGCCGAGGCCGGAGCGGCCGACGGTGCGGCGGGAGTGACGTTGAGGCGTTTGTCGCGGGCAAAAGTCGGCGATTTTTCAAAGCTGTCGATAGCCGAGTCATCGTCGAGCTGTTCAGGACGCAGCAGGATGTAGTTCTGAGTTTCCTTGTCACGCTCGATTTTCTCAATCTTCTCCTCACCGTAAAACTTTCCGATACGGGCGCGGTCAACGGCCTGGTCAAGCGGAGCGTCGGGTGTGTCGGCCTTGATGATGTTCTTGCCCTCCTCGTCGATGGTTACGTCGAAACCCGAGGCGAGGATGGTGAACTTCACCTTGTCGCCGAGCGATTCATCGTAGGTGATACCCCAGATTACGTCCACGTCCTGTTCGACGCGGTTGATGAAGTCGTTGAGTTCCTTGGCCTCCGAAGCCTTGAACTTGACATTGGCGGTGCGGGAGTAGTAGAGATTGAAGAGTATGCGCTTGGAGGTGAGCACGTCGGTGTGGCGCAGCAACGGCGAATGGAGGGCGTCCTGAATGGCCTTCTGCACTCGGTTCTCGCCCTCGCCGTAACCAACAGCGATAATTGCAGTGCCGCCTTCGCGCAGGGTGGTGTCGACGTCGTTGAAGTCAAGGTTGATGTAGCCGTTGCGGGTCACAATCTCGGCAATGGAGCTTGCGGCGGTGGACAGCACGTCATCGGCCTTGGCGAAAGCGAGCTCGAACTCGAAGTCGGGATAAATCTCGACGAGGCGCTCGTTGTTGACAATCATCATCGCATCGACGTACTTGCTCATCTCGTCGGCTCCTTCGATTGCTTTCTGGATTTTGCGCATGCCCTCAAACACGAAGGGGATGGTCACGATGCCGATGGTGAGCAGTCCGCGCTCCTTTGCGATGCGCGCGACGACAGGTGCGGCGCCGGTACCGGTGCCGCCGCCCATGCCGGCGGTGACGAACACCATGTCGGTCTCGTCGGTGAAAAGGTTCTCGATGTCGGCGGCGTTTTCCTCGGCAGCGGCGCGGGCACGCTCAGGCTTATTGCCGGCTCCGCGTCCGCGGGTTGTCTGGCGGCCGATGAGCACTTTTGTAGCTACCGGCGAGGCATTGAGGGCCATCTGGTCGGTATTCACCACCACAAAGGAGACATGCTCGATGTTCTGGCGGTACATGTGGTTGATGGCGTTGTTGCCGCCGCCTCCCACACCGATGGCAATGATGCGGTTAGGCTCCTGCTCGGAGGGGGTGTTATATTTGTCGAGATATTGGGAATCTTCGGGTGCCATAGTTAATCTTTGTCGTGTGTGGGGTTATTCATCCATTCCTTCCTCTTCCTCGCGCGGAGGGCGCAGCCAGTCGTTGAGGCTGAACTTCTTGAGGCGGGCAAGCAGCGACTTGCGCGTGGCGGCGGCGTCGGAGCCCTGGGGCGGAAGTTCGTCGGCAGCGTCAGACTCGTTCACGTTAGCCGGTTGGTCAAGGTCGTCGTCAAGCAGTCCGGGATCGTCCTCGGCCATCGGAACCCGGCGGCCATAGGCTCCCTGGGCGGTGTCGGGCCTGGGAGCGGCGGGAGCTGCAGCCGTGGCGGGGGCGGCGGGGGCGGCGGCGCCTTCGGGCATGGACACACAGTTGAGGTCGGAATGGGCCGCAGCATATTTCACAAGCGAAATAACGTCGAAATGGTCAGCCGACTTGCCGGGACAGGCCATGGCAATCGAGGCATCGACCGCAGCCGGACGGACTTTAAGTTTGGTCTGGGCCTCAAGCATCTCGTTGAAACCTTGCAGACGTGCGCCGCCACCGGCTATCACAAGTCCGGCGGGGAGTTCCGAAGCCTTGAAGCCGGCATCGGCCAGGAGGTTGTTGATATTGGCTATAATCTCGCCGGCGCGGGCCGAAACGTAGTTAATCACCTCGCGCGTTTCGGCGTCGGGGGCGTTGATGTTGACGCGCTCGGCAACGGCGCGGCCTTTGGTAATCTTTATGTTTTCAGCCGTGGGAGCGGTTGTGCTGAGCCCCACGCAGAGGTCGCGGGTTATGTTGGCCGAGCCCATCGGCAAGGTGCAGGCGAGCTGGAGCGCGCCGTCGCGGAACACGGCTGTCGTGGTGGTTTCGGCGCCGAAATCGACGAACACCACGCCAAGCTGGCGCTCGCTGTCGGTGAGGGCCATCTCGGTCTGGGCGAGCAGGCGGGTCACATAGTCGCGTGGAACGGGCTTCTGCTGCGATTCAACGGTCACGCGGTCGAGGGCGCGGCGGTTTTCGGGCGAACAGGTCATGATGGTGAACTCGCCCTTGAGCACGGTTCCGAAAGCACCCACCACCTTCTTCACCTCGGTGTTGTCCACGAAATAATGGCGCGGGGCTATTGCCAGCACCTCGCGGTCGGTGGCGAGGTTGTAGCGGGCTTCCTTGTGGAGGCGTTCGAGGGTCTGCAAGGTAATCTCCGCCTCGCCGGGCTGCTGAAGGGTTGCCTCGGCAAACGATGATGCGAGCGAACGGCCGCCGTTGGCGATGAACACCGTCGACACGCGGCCTGGAGCCACGCTGGGATTGTTCTCGAGGCGGCGTATGATTTCGTTGACACGCTCGGCCACCTCGCGGGCATTCTGCACGCGGCCATAGCGCACACACTCGCCCGAGTCAACCTCCTCGACGGCGAGCACACATATCGAGGCCGTCTCGTCGACAGAAGCGACGATTCCCTTTATCCGGGACGACCCTATCTCGATAGCGACTATATATTTGGATTTCATAAAGATTAGATTTTTTTCGGAGATTTCCCGGAACCGGAGGATGAACCGGATGATTCGGAGTTTTCGGTGTGGAGAGGAGAAATCATCGTGTCGGTGTCGTCGATGTCATCAAATTCCTCGACTACGGCGGCGAGCGATGTGGTGGCCAAAGCCTTGTCGCGGCGGGTTGCAACCACCTGTCCGCGCCATTTAACGGCGATGGTGTCGTATGTTTCCCACCCGCGCACAGGCATCACCTGACGGTAAAACTCGCGAAGGCGGGTGAACTTATTGTCAACATCCGAAGTGTCGCCAAAGTTTACGACATGGCCGCGGATTGTCGGCACGATGATTATATCGCCGTTGCGGGCCTGCTTGACGGTGGACACCAGCGCGTCGAGCTCGGGATGCGAGGCGATGTGGTGGAGCAGGGGCAGCAGACGGGTCGACGGACGGTCGTCGGTGAAGTTTCCGACCACCACAGGCACATCGACATGATAGCGCGGGTCGGCCGATATGCGTTTGCCCGTTGCGTTGATGTAGTAGGAAGTGGAGGTGTCGAAAATGCGGGCAACGGGGGTCATGGGCACCACGTCGATGAGGATTGTGCCGTTGTTGAGGAGCGATACGTTGACGTCCTCGATCTTGTCGGAACCGCGCAGGTGGGACTCCAGCAGGTTGAGGTCGACTTCCTTGCGCTTGCGCGCGGTAACCCATTGCATGATGTTGTCGCACTCCTGCGATATTTCGAGCTGTGACACGAATCCCGACCCGAGCGAGTCGGCCACCTCTATGCGGCAACCGGCAAACCGGTCTTCCCGGGCCATGGATGCCGTGGCCGGGAGCGCGAAACAGAGATAGCCCACCAGAATAACGGTGAGCGCGCAGGCAAGTATGGGATAACGGTCAATCATTCTCGTAGCTGATGGTGGAGCCGGGGTCGACGGCCATGCACAGTTCGGGAACGAGGAAACTGAGGTCGCCGGCACCAACGGTCAACAGGATGTCAAAGTTACGATTTTTCATCGTATTTACAAAATCATCTTTGGAAATCATGACTTTATCGGCCAAATTTATGCGGTCGAAGATGATTTTGGAGCTTACGCCAGGAATGGGTTCCTCCCGCGCGGGATAGATGTCGGCGAGCACGACGGCGTCGGCCATCGAGAGCGCTTCGGCAAATTCGGGGGCGAAATCGCGCGTGCGGGTGTAGAGGTGGGGCTGGAAGGCCACGGTGAGGTGTCGGCCGGGGTAGAGAGCCCTGACCGAACTGATGGAGCTGCGCAGTTCGTCGGGATGGTGGGCATAGTCGTCAATCACCACCTTGCCCTGCGGGCCGGGCTGGCGCATGTGAACCTGGAAACGGCGCTCGACGCCGGGGTATGATGCCACGGCGCGGCGGGCGGCCTCGAGGTCGAGCTCGCCGGTGAGCCAGCATGCGGCAAGTGCCGCGACGGCATTGTCGATGTTGATGTCGACGGGCACGCCGAGTTCGATGTCACGCAGGACACCGCCGGGATAGACAAAGTCAAACACGATGCGTCCGTCGCCACGGCGGATATTGCCGGCGTGGAAGTCGCCTTCATGACGCGAATATGTGTACGTTTTCACACCCTGAGGGGGACGGGGCACCAGTTTCAGACCCGTGTGGACGAGCAGGGCGCCATCGGGACGAATCAGTTCGGTGAAATGCGCGAACGATTCGAGATAGGCTTCCTCGGTGCCGTAGATGTCGAGATGGTCGGGATCGGTGGCCGTCACCACGGCGATATATGGGCGCAGCTGATGAAAAGAACGGTCATATTCATCGGCCTCGGCCACGGTATAGGGCGAAGTGGGCGACAACATCAGGTTGCTGTTGTAACGAAGCAGGATTCCGCCCAGGAAGGCGTTGCAACCCAGCGGCTGGGAATGAAGGATGTGGGCGGCCATCGACGATGTCGTTGTCTTTCCGTGGGTGCCCGAGAAGCACAGGGCCTTCGAGCCCTCGGTGATATGTCCCAGGGCCTTGGCACGCTTCACAAGGTTGAACCCGCCCTCGCGGAAGAATGTCATCACCTCGCTGTCGTGCGGAACGGCAGGTGTGTAGACGACAAGTGTATCGGGCGACGGCGTGCGGAACTCGGCAGGTACGGCGGCCTCGACCGAGTCTTCATATGATATGGCAACCCCCTCGTGGATGAGTTCGCGGGTGAGTGCCGTCGGGGTGCGGTCATAGCCGGCCACAGTCATTCCCTTCGACAGAAAGTAGCGCTCGAGGGCGGCCATTCCGATGCCGCCGGCGCCGATGAAATATACTCTTTTCACGTTCTAATCAGGCTTTATAAAGTGTGGGACCTAACGATGCGCTCGGCGGCGTCGGCGATTTTCTCGTCAGAGTCGGGAAGAGCCATCTTCAAGATGTTGGCGCTCAGGCGTTCGCGGGCCGGGGCGTCAGCCACAAGGGCTGAGATGGCGCCGGGCAGTTCCCGCGCGGCGTCAGCGTCGAGTATCATTTGGGCGGCATCACGGTCGACCAGCGCGAGGGCATTTTTACGCTGATGGTCTTCGGCGACATTTGGCGACGGAACCAGGATGACCGGCTTGCCGAGCAATTGCAGCTCGCTGATTGTGCCGGCGCCGGCACGCGCTACCACAAGGTCGGCGGCGCGGTATGCCGTGGCCATGTCGGAGATGAACGGCGTGGCCTTAACATCCTCGCGTCCCTCCACGGCACGGCGCCCGGTTTCTTCGCCCGAGCGGCCGGTCTGCCACAGAATCTGCATCGAGCCGTCAAGCAGGGAATCGAGCCCGGCGGCCATAGATTCGTTGATGGTGCGCGCGCCCAGGCTGCCGCCCACCACAAGCACCAACGGACGCTCAGGGTCAAAACCCAGGGCTTTCTTGGCCTCTTCCTGGGTCAGGGCCACGTTGAGCAACGCGGCGCGGACAGGGTTGCCGGTAAGTATCACGCGGTCTTTCGGGAAAAACTCAGCCGCTTTTTCGTAGGCGGTGCATATGGCGTCGGCATTCTTGCCGAGAAGCTTGTTCGTCACTCCGGCATAGGAGTTCTGCTCCTGAATCAGAGTGGGAACACCCGCGCGCTGGGCCGCCTTCAAAGTCGGGCCTGAGGCGTAGCCCCCCACCCCTATGGCAATCTGCGGATTGAAGTCGCGGACAATCCGCCGGGCCTTGCGCATGCTTTTCCAAAGTTTGAGGAGCACGGGGATGTTGCGCCAGGGACGCTTGCGGTCGAAGCCGGCCACCGGAAGGCCGACAATCTCAAAGCCGGCCGCCGGCACACGCTCCATCTCCATTCGCCCGAGGGCGCCCACGAAGAGGATTTTGGCGTCGGGATTGCGGCGTTTGAGTGCGGCGGCAATGGAGAGGGCCGGGAAGATATGGCCTCCCGTGCCACCGCCGCTTATGAGGATTCTGTTCAGTTTCATGTCAGTTTCAGTATGAGGGTTCAGAGTTGAGAAGGATTGTCGCTGGCGATGTTCTGCGGCAAAGTGGACAGTTCGAGCCGCTGGGTTGCCTCGTCATCGTTCTTTCTGGCCGCCCAGCGCGAGGCCGACAGCATCACGCCGAGGGCGAGCGATGTGGCAATAATCGACGTGCCGCCCTTTGAAATCAGCGGCAGCGGCTGGCCCGACACGGGGAACACGCCCACCACGATGCAGATGTGGAACAGGGCCTGCAGACATATCACAAGGGCGCAACCGATGGTGAGCAGCGTGGGGAATGTACTCTTGTACTGCATCGCCAGGCGCCCCGCCCGGCCCAGCAGGAACAGGTAGAATATGAGCACGAATATGGCTATGACGGCTCCGAGTTCCTCCACCACAATGGCATAGATATAGTCGGAAAACGCCAGGGGCAGGCGGGCAGTCTCGCGGGAATTGCCTATGCCCACGCCGGTGAGGCCGCCGTGGGCCTGGGCGATGTAGCTGAGCTGTTCCTGCTTGTTCTCGTCGGTGATTGGATCGGCGCTCTTGTTCAGGCGCATGTGACGTTCGATACGGGCCTTCCATGTGTGTGAGCGGTCGCTCTTTCCGGCGGTCGACACCACTTCGGTCTGGTTAATCTTCGCAAGGCGGTAGTCTTCCTCGGTGGGACCCTGGTCATGGGTTGTGGCGTATTTGAAAAGCATGGCTCCGGCGCCAATCACGAGGTAGGCGAGCAGCACGTAGCCGAGTTTCTTCCAGCCCACGCCGCCGACAAGCATCATCCCCATGGAGATTCCCATGAGCAGCAATGTGTTGGTGAGGCCCTGATTGAAAAGAAGCCCGCAGCACACCAGCACCAGGAACGCCGAGAACACCACGCCGCCCGTCGAGACATCGTGGGTGCCTTTCGGGGTCTTGATCTGTGACAGACTAAGAATCCACGCCACCCCGAGCGCCGCCGCGAGTTTCAGGAACTCGGCGGGAAGCACGAGCATGCCGGCTATCCTTATGGCGCGTTTGACGCCGTTGATGTTTATGCCGACGGCAAGTACCATGGCCATCATGACCATCGACACAATCACAAATATCGGAATCCAGTAATACAGCTTCATGAAGTGGATTCGCTGCAGCCCGAGCATCACCAGCAGCCCGATTGCGAGGAACGAGCCGTGACGGATTATCGGGCCGTAGATGTCGTCGACCTGCACCTCCTGGCTGGAGGCGCTGAAAAGCTCGATCACCGACACTATAAGCAGTGCGATGTACGAGCCCCATATATAGGGGTCGGTGCGGGGTTTGATAGCTTCTTTTTCCGTTGTCATGTAGAGGAGGATTGAGAGTTATGATGAATTTATTTCAGTTGCTTTACCATTTCCTTGAACTGCTCGCCGCGGTCCTCATAGCTCTTGAAGAGGTCGAAGCTCGCGCAGCAGGGCGACAGCAGCACGGTGTCGCCCTCCGAAGCCAGACCGCGGCATGCCTCGACGGCATCTGCCAAAGAATGGGTGTCGATGACGGGTAGCGTGGTGTTCTCGCCGAAATAAGCGGTAATCTTGGCATTGTCCTTTCCCATCGCAACGATGGCCTTGACTTTCTCGCGCACCAGAGGCAGGATTTCCGAATAGTCATTGCCCTTGTCCTTGCCGCCGAGTATCAGCACCACGGGACGTTTCATGGCCTCGAGTGCATACCAGGTTGAATTTACGTTGGTGGCCTTTGAATCGTTAATCCATTCCACGCCGTTGATTGTGGCTACGGGTTCAAGACGGTGCTCCACCCCGGCGAAGTCGCTAAGGGCCGAGCGGATGTCGTCGCGGCGGATGTTGAGCAGGCAGGCGCTCAGGCCGGCCGCCATCGAGTTGTAGATGTTATGGAGGCCGTGCAGGGCCAGGTCGGCGCGGGGCATCGACAGCGAGCCTGCGGGAGTGTTGATTATCAGGTTGTCCTCAGCGTCAATATAGGCGGCGGTGTTCTCCTCCTGATGCTCGGCAAAGGGGAAAATCCGGGCCTCGGTGGCAATCTGCCGTAACTGGGCGCTCACCACGGGGTCGTCCTGCCAGTAGATGAAGGCATCGCGCGGGGTGAGGTTCTGGAGGATGCGGAACTTGGCGTTGATATAGTTCTGCATCTTGTAGTCGTAGCGGTCGAGGTGGTCGGGCGTGATGTTGAGCAGCACGGCGATGTTGGCCTTGAACGAATACATATTGTCGAGCTGGAACGAGCTCAGCTCAATCACGTAGACGGGATGCGGGTCGCGGGCGACCTGGAGGGCGAGGCTGTTGCCGATGTTGCCGGCCAGGCCAGCGTCGACACCCGCACGGCGCAGGATGTGATAGATGAGCGAGGTGGTCGTCGTCTTGCCGTTGCTGCCGGTGATGCAGACCATCTTGGCATCGGTGTAGCGGCCCGCGAACTCGATTTCGCTTATGATGGGAATGTTTTTCTCGCGCAGGGCCTTGATGACCGGAGCGGTGTCGGGAATACCGGGGCTCTTCACCACCTCGTCGGCGGCAAGGATACGCTCCATGGTGTGCTGGCCGTGTTCGTGCGGGATGTCCTCTTTTTCGAGTGTGGCGAGATATTTGGGAGCTATCGTTCCGAAATCGCTGAGAAACACGTCCATGCCCTTGTCTTTTGCAAGAATGGCAGCGCCGACGCCGCTTTCGCCGCCGCCGAGCACCACAAGACGATTCTTATATTGATTTTCG